>Ga0073936_10011800_pt1 | contig 10523 bp, 4 predicted proteins | sample AliMusrvi5mmetaG_FD_87041 | JGI IMG/M metagenome (GOLD analysis project Ga0073936, IMG submission 87041) | Freshwater lake bacterial and archeal communities from Alinen Mustajarvi, Finland, to study Microbial Dark Matter (Phase II) - Alinen... | ecosystem: Environmental > Aquatic > Freshwater >... | reverse complement strand
GTGAAAATCCTCAGCTCGCACTGTGACCTGCGCATCGAAAACACTTCTACCTGGTCCTCCCGCCAGGAAGTTATTAAAAAAATCCTGACATACGGCGGCAAGAAATCTAACAGTGAGCTCAAATTCAACTTCAATCCCGTATGGGAAAGCGTGACCATTGAATACGCCCAAGTGACCCAGAACGATGGCACGGTGCGAAAAATCCAGCCACAGGAAATGAACCTGCTAGACGCCGACTGGGTAGCCAGCGCGCCACGCTATCCAGGTGCCAAAACCCTCGTGGTCTCGCTGCCAGGGGTCGAGGTCGGCTCCACCGTCGCCTATGCTATCAAGACCACCGCCAAGGACCAACCGATGTTCCACGCTGCTTACGCCTTTGCCAGCCGGGATGCGATCAAGGACACGGAAATTTCCTATGACATGCCGGCCCAGCTCGATCCCCACTTGGTGATGGATTTTCCCAAGGACGGTCACTTCACCGAGGTCGTTGGAGACGGGCGGCGCAGGCTTTCATTCCACTGGCAGGATATCAAACCGCAGGCCGCCGAAAATCTCACCCCGCCCGACTGGGTGGACGCTCCGGACTTCGCAATGAGCACAGGCAACTGGAGCGACTACGCCAAGGCCATCGGTTCGCGACTGACGCCGCTGTTAGAAAACCAACCCGCCAGCGTTGCCAAAGCCAAGGAACTGGCTGCCGGACACAGCAAGCCACTGGCCCAGCTTACCGCCATCCGTGATTTTGTTGCTCGACAGATCCGCGCCACGGCCCCCGGGTTTTCGGAGTTGCCGCTCACCGTCGCGTTTTCACCGGCCGATGTCACTCTCAAGGACGGCTACGGCCACAATGCTGACCGTGCGATCCTCCTTCACGTGCTGCTTAAGGCCGCAGGTTTTGATTCCGAGCTGGCGCTTACGACCACAGCGACCCGTGAACCGGCCTTGCAGCAGCGAGGCCTAAGCATCCCGGAGAACGGTTACTTTGACAGCCTGGTCTGCCGCGTCAAACATCCGCTCACTGGCGAATGGTTGCCACTGGATGCATTGAGCCAATACGCGCCGCTCGGGGTCACCGGGCTGGACCGGCAACCCGGCTACACCCTGGATGGCAAGACGTTCACCTGGGCCGCGCCATCCGCGATGAAAGATGGCCATGACGTCCGAGTGGCACTGGTGTTTGATGCCGAAGGCACCGCGATCATCACCCTAACAGAGCGACTGCATGGCATGGCGCACCTCGAATTCGCCGCCAAATACCAAGAAATGACCCAGGAGGAACGCAAGCGCGATTTCCAAGGCTTGGTCAGCGAAATCTCTCAAAACGCCAGCCCTCAGGGAGATCTGCTCACCGACTTCACCTATCCGGGCACGCTCAAATATACGGTGAAAGCGCCTCATTACGGTGCAAAAACCGCCACTGGCCTCTATTTTGATCTACCGGGGATGCCGCAGCAATGGGTTGCCACCGAGAGCAATACCCGTCAGCGGGCGTTGCTGGTGACCCAGGATAACCGCTCGCACATCGTGTGGCAGGTGAGCACGCCCGCCGGTCTCAAGCCCGTCATCCAACCCGAATCACTCAACTGGGACGGTCCCGCCAAGTTCGGCACCATCAAGTTCACTGCCGAGACCCAACAAACTGATGGCTCCACACGCCTCACCTACACCTTGGATCAGGACACTCAGCCCGCGATGATTCCCGCCGCCAATTATTCCGACCTACTGGACATCAACCTTCGCTTTGGACATGCCGCCGCACGCCGGGTGCTATTGCGCTGAGCCAACGGCCAAGTCGGCATACAAGTCGGCAAGGAGTCCCATCGTCTGAAATGCTTGACCCGAAAAAAGCTTAGGGATGAAGGGTGGAACCCGAATCGAGTTCGGTCTTGGTGGTCAGGGTCAGTTGATTGAATTTCGTTCTCCACAAATCCCGGCTTCGTTCAAGATCCCGAACCTTGGTCTCAAGCATCCGTTTATCCCGGTAGTACCGAATCGCACGCGACTTTGCGGCACTGAGGAGCAAATCACCAGCGCAGAGCCCGGCACGAGGGCGCCAACGGTGCCAAGCTGAGCCTCGCCGTTGTTGGCGTGCTTGTTGGTGAACGACACCAGCAGAACTTCGTCTTTGCTGACACTTCGGGAATCCGGCATTGCAAAAATGGCCCGGGCGCCCGACGATACGCGGTGCGAGGCTGATATTTGAAAGGACCGGTTTCCACCCACAGACGGGAAGGTTGCACGAGCCATCTGAAAACAATGGCCCTTGCTAGCTGAAGCTTCACCTGAAAATGATATCTGCCGCACATGAACCCGCTTAGAGGACAGGTCTGTGGATAAAATGAGAGATAGGACAGCCAGCGAGCAACTCCCATTTTTGGGAAGGTGTTTGGCTGTCGGCTTCGTCTTCCTTTACCTCGGAGCGATGGTCCTCCTCTATCGATCGGGGCATGCGGCCGTCTTTGAGCCGCCGCTATTGTTGCTCATCCTGAATACTACTTTTGCCGGGTTGATTCCCATAGCCGTTTCCATCATCGCCGCTCGGGGTTATCTTTTCAGCGGATTGAGCAGCCTGCTCTTCATGGGCTGCGGGATGCTGACCTTCGGCTGCGGTGCTGCGATGGCCGGCTGGCTGGTGGACGGTCAGCAGGTGCCCAATGTGAACGTAACCATCATGAATGTGGGTGCGTTGCTGGGTTCCGCTTTTCATGCCGCGGGCGCCATCCTGGCTTTGAAGAATGACACACCGGCAGCGAAGCCGGACCTTAGAAAACCCCTGCTCATCCTGACCTACGCCGGTATGTTTCTCGTCGTGCTGGGTTGCACCCTAGCCACCCGCCGGGGCATCACCCCCGTGTTTTTCATTCAGGGCGCCGGCCCGACATTTTTGCGGCAGCTTGTTTTGGGGACGGCGGTGTCCTTGTTCTTGTTGTCCGCTCTGGTCAGTCTGATTCTGTTCGCGAAAGGACACCTGTTATTTCATTACTGGTATGCCTTGGCTTTGCTCATGATCGCTCTGGGGTTGACTGCGTTTTTCATCCAAAGATTTGTTGGGAGCCCCATCGGCTGGCTGGGCCGCTCGGGCGAGTACCTCGGCGGCCTCTTTGCCCTGGTTGCGGTTTTGGGGGTTGTCCGCAGCGCCCGGTTCAAGTGGGTGACCATGCCCAGTGCCGTGACCTTTCTTTTTCAACATACCCGATTGAGGTATCAGGTGCTCGTCGAAACCATCACCGACCCGATCATCGCCTTTGATCAGGATGGGAAAATCGGCCAATGGAATGCTGCGGCAGTGAAGGTTTTCGGTTACGGGCAGGGTGAAGCCATCGGGGCATCCCTCTTCCACCTGGTGATCGAGGAAACTTGCCGGGAGCGATTCCGCCAAGAAATCAACGGTTTTGCCACAAATGCGCAGCCGAAGCCAATCCGCCGCCCCGTGGAAATCACCGGAAAAACCAAGTCTGGGGGGGGCCTGCCCATGGAAGTAGCGACCTCAGCCATCCGGTCGGCACGGAATCAATGGGCATTTATTTCCGTATTTCGGGATATCAGCGAACGACATGCGGCAACGGCCAAGCTCTTCGCACTGAATGAAAGTCTCGAGCGGCGCGTCGAGGAAAGAACCCAGGCGGTGCGCGAGAGCGAGTTTCGCTGGCACTTTGCCATCGAAGGATCCTTCGATGGCCTCTGGGACTGGAACGTGCCCGCAGGTACGGTGTTCTTCAGCCCGCGCTGGAAAGCCATGCTCGGCTTTGCGGACGATGAAATCGGCGACCGTCTCGAGGAATGGAGCAAACGCGTTCATCCCGACGATCTGGCGCGGGTCATGGCTGAGGTGCAGGCGCACCTCGCCGGAACGTCACCTTTCTACGCCAGTGAGCATCGCGTCAGTTGCAAAGATGGCAGTTGGAAATGGATTATCGACCGCGGCATGGTGGTCAGCCGGGATGCTGCGGGCAAAGCATTGCGAGTGATCGGCACGCACCGGGACATCACCGAGCGCAAGCAAGCTGAGGTCGCTCTGCAAACCAGCGAACGGGAGTTTCGGACCTTGGCCGAGGCCATGCCCCAGATTGTTTGGATCACCCGCGCCGATGGTTGGACTAATTATTTTAACCAGCAATGGGTGGATTACACCGGCCTGAAGATGGAGGAAAGTTACGGCGATGGCTGGATCAAACCGTTTCATCAGGACGACCAACCTCGGGCCTGGGCGGCTTGGCAGAATGCCACGCAAAATCACAGCAACTACAGTGTGGAATGCCGGTTACGGAAGGCGGATGGCAGCTACCGTTGGTGGCTGATCCGCGGGTCGCCCCTACGCGATGCGGGCGGGAATATTCTTAAATGGGTTGGCACCTGCACAGACATCGAAGACATCAAGCAGGTGCAGGAGGCGTTGCGCGAAAGCCGGGCAAAGTTGGATGCGGCACTGGCCAGCATGACGGACGCCGTGTTCATTTCCGATAACAAGGGACGTTTCATCCAATTCAACAACGCCTTTGCAACGTTCCACAAATTCCGAAACACGGAAGAATGCGCCCAAACACTAGCCGAGTATTCCGCGTTTCTAGATGTCTTCCTCCCCGATGGCGAATTGGCACCGATGGATATGTGGGCGGTTCCAAGGGCGCTTCGCGGTGAGGTGGTCACAAATGCCGAATACGCCCTGCGCCGCAAGGACACGGGCGAAACTTGGGTGGGTAGTTATAGCTTCAGTCCCATTCTTGATGAAGCCGGCGTGATCGTCGGATCCGTGGTTGTGGGGCGGGACATCACCGAGCGCAAGAGTGCCGAGGCTGAAATTCGTGAGTTGAACCGCACCTTGGAGCAGCGCGTGCAAGAACGAACCGCCGAACTGCGCGCCGCCAATCAAGAGCTGGAAGCCTTTGCCTACGCTGTGTCCCATGATTTACGGGCACCACTGCGTGCTATAAATGGCTTCAGCCGGGCACTCTTGGAGGACCACGGCCCAACCCTGCCGGGCGATGCCTGCTCGCATTTGGACGAAATCATTTTGGCCAGTCGGCGCATGGGCGTGTTGATTGACGGCCTGCTGCGGCTCGCACGCAGCACCCGGGGCGAACTGCACCTCGACGCAGTGAATCTCTCGGCCCTGGCCTCGCGCATCCTAGGCGAACTCGTGGCTGCGGAACCGAATCGCCGCGTGACGTGGACCGTCGAGCCGGGCATGAACGCCCAAGGCGACGAGAGCATGATCGAAGGGGTCCTGGCCAACCTGCTGGACAATGCCTGGAAATACACGGCCAACACGCCGGAGCCGAGGATCGAAGTTGGAGTCATGAGAAAAGCAGAAGACTCCGGCGCAGCGCCATCCCAACATTCCCTTGTTTTCTTCGTTCGCGACAATGGCGCGGGCTTCGACATGAAGCATGCCGCCAGACTCTTCCAACCCTTTCAGCGCTTGCATCGAGAGGATGAGTTCCCCGGCATCGGCATCGGTCTGGCCACGGTGCAGCGCATCGTGCATCGCCATGGCGGCACCATCCGCGCCTCAGCCGCGCCAGGGTTAGGCGCAACATTTGTCTTTTGTCTGCCGCCTTCAGCCGCTAATGACGAGAAAACACCATGAATATTAAATCCATCCTCCTTGTCGAGAACACGCGGCAGGATGAGCTGCTGATCCTCCGCGCTCTGAACAAGATCAACCTGGCCAACGTGCTGGATGTCGTGCGTGACGGTCAGCAAGCCCTCGACTACCTGTTCCGGGAAGGCGAATTCGCCGGACGCTGCGGCCCGGCCTTGCCCACGGTCGTGTTGCTCGACATCAACCTGCCGCGCGTCAGCGGGCTGGAGGTGCTGGAACGCCTGCGTGCCGACCCGCGCACTCACCTGTTGCCCATCGTCATCCTCACTTCTTCCGACGAGGAACGGGATCGCTTGCGCAGCTACGAAACCGGAGCCAATAGCTTTGTGCGCAAGCCGCTGGATTTCGCCGAATTTGCCGTGACAGTGGCGCAATTGGGTGTGTACTGGTTGGCCACCAACGAACCGCCGCAAGGATAACCGCCCATGAGCACCCCACTCAACCTTCTGATCATTGAGGACAACAATCCGGCCGATTTCCGGCTCATCTTGCGCCATCTGGAGAAGCACGGCCTAGCCGCGCGTTGCCACTCCGTGTCGAATATCAAGGAGCTGGAAACAGCGGTCGCGCAAGGGGGCTGGGACGCCGTGCTATCCGACTACAGCGTGCCAATGCTGGATTTTAAACACACGTTGGGCCTCCTTCAAGCGCAGGAGCCTGACCTGCCGTTGATCCTCGTTTCCGGTAGCATTGGCGAGGAAAAGGCGGTCGAACTGCTCAAGCTGGGGGTCTGGGATTTTGTGTTAAAAGACAGCCTGACCCGCCTGGTGTCCGCGATTGAACGGAGCTTGAGGGATGCGGCCTCTCGGCGTGAGCGGCGTGCAGCCGAAGCGGCGTTGCACGAGAGCGAAGAGCAGTTTCGCGCCATGTTCGAGCTGGCCTCCATCGGGATGGCGCAGGCCGATCCATACACCGGCCATTGGCTGCGCGTGAATCAAAAGGTGTGCGAGATCACCGGCTACTCCGCTGAAGAGTTGCTCCAACTGCGCATTGAGGAAATCACGCACCCCGAGGACCGGCAAAAGGATGCGGAGGCCTTCCAACGGGTCATACGGGACGAGACACCGAATTACCGCATAGAGAAACGCTTTCTGCGCAAGGGCGGTGTGGTGGCTTGGGCCAACGTAAACATGACCGTTATCCGGGATGCGGCGGGCCAGCCAACGCGCACCATGGCCACGATTGAGGATATCACCGACCGCAAGCGCGCCGAGACCTATCGGGAAATGGGCCGGGAAGTCCTGCAGATACTCATCCAGCCGGGAGATTTGAAGGATTCTATCCAGCGGCTGCTCGCCGTATTCATGACCCGCACCGGGTTTGATGCCGTGGGCATTCGTCTGCAAGACGGGGAGGACTTCCCGTATTTTACCCAGGAAGGCTTTCCCGAGGATTTTCTGCAGACGGAAAACACGCTGATGGGACGCGCCGCGGATAGCAACCTACGCCCGGAAATTAACGGCAAAGTCTGCTTGGAATGCAGTTGCGGCCTAGTCATTTCCGACAGGACTGATCCGGCCAATCCGCTTTTCACTCCGGGAGGAAGCTGCTGGACGAACGACACGCGCACGCTTCTGGACATCCCGGCCGACGAGGATCCCCGGCATCATCCGCGCAACCGATGCGTCCACTACGGCTATTCCTCCACGGCCCTGGTGCCGATTCGGACCCGGGATAGTATTGTGGGATTGGTTCAGCTCAACGACAGGCGCAAAGGATGTTTCACCCTCGAAACCATTGAGATCCTCGAAGGGATCGCAGCGCATATCGGAGAGTCGCTGATGCGCAAGAAGGCTGAGATGGAATGCAACGAAGCCCGCCTACACGCCGAGGCTGCCAACCAAGCAAAGAGCGAGTTTCTCGGCATCATGAGCCACGAGCTGCGCACGCCGCTCAACGGGGTGCTTGGTTCCGCCGAACTTCTCACTTACACCTCGCTCGACGAGGAGCAGAATTCCCTTGTGGAGCTAGTCAGGAAATGCGGCGAACACCTCCTGGCGATTGTCAAAGATATCCTCGATTTCTCCAGCATTGAGGCAGGCAAACTGGCCCTCGACGTTGCTCCAATGACGGTCACCGAGGTCGTCGAGCAGTCCGCTCTGATCGTCAAAACATCCTCCGCTGAGAAAGGACTCACCTTCCGCTGCGAAACAAGTCGAGACGTGCCACACCAAATCACCAGCGACGCACTCCGGATCAGCCAGATCCTTATCAACCTCCTCAGCAACGCCGTCAAATTCACATCCAGCGGATCGGTTGTCCTCCGCGTGGCACCCGACGCAGAGCGCCGGTTCCTCGATTTCTCAGTCGAGGACACGGGCATCGGGATTTCACCCGAGACAATCGGGCTCCTGTTCAAACCGTTCACACAGGTGGATTCAACATCAACTCGGGCGTTCGGAGGCACCGGGCTCGGCCTCGCCATCTCAAAGCGCTTGGCCGAAACCATGGGCGGCTCAATCACGGTCGCCTCGATTCCTGGCAAAGGAAGCACGTTCACCTTCCACCACCCACTGGAATCAGCAACGTTCTCTGCCAGTGGGATGACCTCCGTGCCTCCCCCAATTTTAGATTGGGAAAGAAAAAAATCGGTGCAACAACAGCCCCCATCGCCAGTCCAAATGGGCGAAATTCCCCGGGAATCTCATCCGGTGCTCGTCGTTGAGGACGACCCGGAAAATCGCATGCTGGCGGGCAAAATGCTTCGGAGCCTCGGCTACCGCGCAGAATTTGCCGCCGACGGGGGCGCGGCTGTCGAGGCATTCGTTCCCGGAAAATATGTTGCCATCCTCATGGACGTCGTGATGCCGGGAATGAGCGGAATGGAAGCCACCCGAAAAATCCGCCAACTCGAGGCGAAGTCTGGAAGTCATGTCCCGATCATCACCCTGACCGCAAACGTGATGCCCGGCGACCGCGATCAATACCTCGCTGCCGGTATGGACGAATTCCTCTCCAAGCCGTTCAAAAGAGGTGAGCTTGCTTCCGTTCTCGCGCGGGAAACGGGGTCAGTGGGCAACTCTTGACAAACCGATCCAGTCCACAGCTGGGATTCCATGTCTCTGCCGGGAACTGCGGCATCGAGGGCGGCAGTTTGGCCGGGCGTGTCCCATTTTTTGTGCGGTGCAACCGCAGCTGTGGCGGCTTCAGAAGAAGCACGTCCAACGCGTGGTGGCCCGCCAAGCCCAAGCGCTAAACATCCCAGTCATAGCCCTAGCTCAGCGCGATGTGCTGCATGCGGCAAGGCTGGAAAGTGGCGGCGAGGATTTATGTTAGTGGAGGCCGCCATGTCGCTGTCGATTCTATCACTCATCGGCTTGGTGATGTTGAATCTCTCCCTTAGATTCCTTGAAAGGCCCAAATTCTGAACCCTCGACCCACTGTACCCCACAGAGTGACAGACAAATTGTCTTGGTTGATGTCTATAAATGAAACTAATTTTGCGAATATCGCCTGGCGAGGCTGCGCCTTGTGACCCAAGGCGCAAGACTGGCTAAGGTCCAATCTCACCCGACGTGCCGTTTGGCTTTGCGGAGTTGCCGCGGGCCAGAACCGCCAGCAATGCGTAGTAGTTATCCACCAAAAAGCCTTCGTAACCCCAGGCGGTTCCGTCCCAGGCCCGCCAATCGTTGCTCAGACCGTTAGCGCCCTTTCCTTCGAATTTGCCGTCTTCGAATGCTTGCAACATCGGCAGAAGCATGCGGTCGGCCTCATCACAACGCCCCAGGTCGTACAGCGCGGCGAGCGTGAAGTAGGCGAAGCAGGCGGTGGCACCACCGTTTTCATAGCGCTGAAATCCGTCGGCGTTGTCCTCGCGTAGTCCGCCGCCAAAACGTGGTTCTTTGTGGGCATAGTCCTTGCGAGCCACGGAAACCAGGTTCCCGGGCAGGCCGAGATCAAAACAGGTATAACCCACCTCGCGCATCTTGGCCATGAGGCGATCCATGATGGCGTTGGCTTTGTCCTTGGGGACTAGACCGTAGTGGATGGCGATGCCATTGACGAACAGGAAGCAGTAGTCGTGGAGTTGGCCGTCGGCGCTGTGCCACCCGGCCAGCACTCCTGTGGCAGGATTGTAGAAGGTGTCGAAGAAGGCCGCACGCAATTTCTCAGCCGCAGCGTGGTAACGCGTCGCATCGTCGGCGTTGTTCATTGCGGTTGCCATGCTTTCCATGCCGCGCAGGGCGCGGTATGCCAGGGCATTGGCGTATGCGTCTTCATGTCCGAAGCCAATCGTGTCCCACCAGTTAGAAGGCCGCTTCTTGGGTTGTCCCTCGTTCCAAGAGCCGGAATTGCCGGTGACGGAATCGTATTTGACCAGACCGTCGCCCTGCCGGTCGGTGGCGAGCATCGTGTCGGCCCATTGGCGGATGCCTGCATAGTGCGTTTCGAGCCAATGCGGGTTCTTGTTGCCAAGCGTGCAGTCGTAGGCGGCGATGATCAATGACGGATAGGTATCGGCAGTAACCTCGGGAAAATCGCCGTAGCCCGGCATGCCGTAGGTCTTGGTTCCGGCCAGTACCTGTTCGAGGCTCTGGCGTACCACGTCCAATGCGGTGAGGTTTTCCGCCAGCGGCGGAGTATGCAGGGCGATGTCGGCATACTCGTAGTAGCAGAACCCGCAGGTATCGCTGGCGGCGTGGTTCGAAAGCACGCGGCGGCTGGGATTGAGTTGCAGCACGTTCAGCCAGTTGCGCTTGAAACCGTCGAAGCGCGGGTCGCCATCGACACCGGCGAGCGTCGGGAAAATCGCAGTGACATCGAGCCGATATTCCACCTGCGGCATGGCGGCGCTTGAGGCAGGAAACGTGACCTTCACAAACCCCTCGCCCGATTCATATCCTAACGATCCGGGACCGGTAACGCGGAACGTGCCGTGGCCGGGTAGATGCAAGACGGCCGGCAGCGACATGCGGCCGTC
>Ga0073936_10011799_pt1 | contig 10523 bp, 11 predicted proteins | sample AliMusrvi5mmetaG_FD_87041 | JGI IMG/M metagenome (GOLD analysis project Ga0073936, IMG submission 87041) | Freshwater lake bacterial and archeal communities from Alinen Mustajarvi, Finland, to study Microbial Dark Matter (Phase II) - Alinen... | ecosystem: Environmental > Aquatic > Freshwater >... | reverse complement strand
ACCCAGTTCCGCATGATGGCCCTGCTCAAACAGCGCAACGCGATATCCAACGTCCGCATTCTGCGCATCGAACCCGTCGCCGCTACCCGCGACGGCGAATACGACGTGCTTCAGGTGTACATCGAGGCCGCGATGAACGACGCGTTCGTGTGCGAACTCGACCACTCGCTCGACACCGAGGGTGACGATCCGTTCGTCGAGTACTGGTCGTTCATCCGCAAGCAGCAACCCACCAAGGATGGTAATATCTATCAGGAAAAGGGCTGTCCGTCGTGCGGCGCGCCACTGCCGCCGGACATGGGCGAACTCTGCCGCTGCCAGTATTGCCAGGTGATGGTCAACAGCGGCGAATTCGATTGGGTGCTGGCCGAGATCACCCAGGAGGACGACTACGGCCACAACAGCGAAATGGCCCCACGGGTGTCGCCGCGGTTGGAGGAAGCGGTTGCGGACCTGACGCGCGAGGCGCCGGATCTGGCGGTGCAGTTGATCGAGGACAAGGCCAGCAACGCCTTCATGCAAATCATGACCGCGCTGGCCACCCGCACCCCGGCCGCAGTGCGCCGCTTCGTGTCCGACGACGCGCTGGCCGCCATCACCGCGATGATTCCCCGGGAAAACATCATCTTCAACCGCATCTATCTGAACGAGGCGGTGCTGTTGGACGCCACCCGCGCCAACGTCCGCCATGTTCTCAATGTCGGCATGACCGCCACCATGCAGCGGGTGAAGATCGGTTCCGGCAACAAGTTCATCCCGGTGGATGACGAGGAAGTCAAGAGCGGCTATGTGCTGGTGCTCGAACGCGACGCCCATGCCGTGCCCGACAAGGGCGCACTCTATCAACATCAATGCCCGAGTTGCAGCGGCGCCATCGGCGATACCCTCGATATCAACTGCCAGTACTGCGGCGTCCCGCTCAACTCGGCTAACAACGAGTGGATCGTCACGGGGTTCAGGAGCATCTCCTGAGCCCGGAGGCATGCCTTGCGGGTGGAGGTTTTTTGAATGACCGCGCCACTGTCTTACAGGTCGCGGAATTCGTCTTCGGTGAGTTCCGCCTGCTTGAGGATGGAACGGAAGGTTCCGGTTGGAATATCCCCGGTATGCATCGGCAGGTAGGTCTGTCGTCCGTCCTCGTGACGCAACACCAGATGGGATCCGCTCTGCCGACATTCCTCGAAACCGGCACGCTTGAGTTTGCGCAGCACTTCTTTGGCCTTGTGCGGCATGTCAGGCGACTTCCACAGTTGCGAGGATCGCCTCGGCTTGGGTGGTGATGAATTCGCCGTGGGCACGTTTCTCCTCATTCCACAGATTCACCAGATCGCGCGCGGCCTCCAAGGCACCCTCCATTCCAAGTCCATGCGTCGTCAGGCTCAGGGATGGCACGTGGGCGTAGTAGTAGCCCGGCATTCCTTCCTCGGCGGGCAGGCGTTCAAGCATTACGGCGTATCGCATGGAGGCAATCTGATCCAAGAACCGGGGATTGTCTAGGTTTCATTCAGGGCTTGGCGGTTGAAAACCGCCGCCACAAGGCACTGCCCTGGACGATTCCGCGGCGTTGGATTTCGCGATCCAGATATGCTTGAATCGACGATTTTCCGAGGTTCCATTGCGGGGCGATCAGCAGGTCGTAATCGGAGATGCCGAAGAGGCGCTGGATCACGATGTCCGGACGCAGCAGCGGCAGAAACTCACAGAGGAAATCCGCATAACCCGCCAGATCGAACAACGGGAACGGATCCTTCCTCCAGGCGGCGGCAAGGATCGAACCTTTGACGATGTGCAGGTGATGGAGCTTCACGAAACCGATCTGCGGGAAACGGTTGATCTCGTGCGCCTGGGCCAGCATCATGTCGCGGGTTTCCCACGGAAATCCGAAGATCGTGTGGATGCACAGGTTGAGCGGCGTGGCCGACAACCGGCCTAACAGACATGTCAGTTCGGCGTGCGGGCAGCCGCGGTTGATCCGCGCCAGGGTTTCGTCGTGGATGGATTCCATGCCGAGTTCCAGGTCCACCGCCAGACGCTTGGCATAACTTTCCAGCAGTTCGATCTTCGCCGCGTCGAGGCAATCCGGGCGGGTGCCTACGGCCAGGCCCACGGTCTCTTCCGGGCAGACGGCCAGCGCCTCGTCATAAAGCGCCTTGAGGTATTCGACGGGGGCGTAGGTGTTGGAATTCGGTTGGAAGTAGATGATGAATTTCTCAGCCTTATAACTTTTGCGGGCGCGGATGACGCCCTGTTCGATCTGCCCGCGGATTTCGGTCAGGGAGCGCGGCACGGCGGGCGTGTAGGAGTCCGTGTTGCAATACGAGCAACCGCCATGACCCTTGCTGCCATCCCTGTTAGGGCAGGTGAAGCCGGCATCCACGATCACCTTGAACACCCGTTTGCCCCCGAATTTCCGCCGCAGCCACACGCCATAGCTGTTATAGCCCTTGATGCCGCGGTCGAGAGGAGTGCCCACCGTTGATGTCAGCTTTGGAACGTATCGGCGGCCGGGGTGGCGCCAAGCGTGACCCATGCCTCGCCGTTGGCGGCGAGGTGGGTGAGGCAATGATAGACGTCCTCGGGATCGGCTTTGATCGCACCGGCGATTTGCCCGGCGGTGGCGGCCTGAGCTGCCTGAGCGACGAGCGCGGCGCGCACTTTGGTGAGGATCAGGAGGAAATCATCGGCGGCTTTTTTGCCTGCTTGCACGCCGGGTTGGTGATAGGCGTTGATGTTGACGAGGGAGGCATAGAACGAAACCGTGCGCTCGAACAAAGCGATGAGCAGGCCAAGCTGGAACGGTGTGACTTCGGGTATCGAAATCGTCAGCGACTTGCGGCCGGATTCATGCAGCGCCTTGCGGGTGCCGCGCAGGAACCCCTGGAGATAATCCCCGGTGGTCGTGCCGGGTTCGACTTCGATGCTCGTGCCGGCGCGGTCCTTGCGCACCTCGATGAATGACACGAAGAAGTTATGCACGCCGTCACGGAGTTGCTGGACGTATGCGTGCTGGTCGGTGGAACCCTTGTTGCCATAGACCGTCAGACCCTGGTTCACTGTTGTTTCATCGCGGTCGAGTTGTTTGCCCAGGGACTCCATGACGAGCTGTTGGAGGTATTTCGAAAACAGGACGAGCGAATCCTTGTAAGGCAGAACCACCATGTCTTTCGCGCCGATTCCGTCACATGCATGGTGCCAGGCGAGGGCGAGGCGCATCGCGGCATTGGCAGTCACCCCGGTCTTGCGGGTTTCGACATCCATGGCGGCGGCACCGGCGAGCATCGAGTCGATATCGAGCCCTTGCAGGGCGGCGGGCACCAGGCCGACCGTGGAGAGCACCGAGGTGCGTCCGCCGATCCAGTCTTCCATCGGGAAGGTGGCAATGAATTTATGTTCCTTGGCGAAGGCATCGAGCTTTGAGCCGGTCTGGGTGATGGCGACGCTGTAACGGCCAAAGTTGAGCCTGGCGTGTTTCCATGCGGCTTGTGCTTCGAGCATGCCGTTGCGGGTTTCCGCAGTGCCGCCTGATTTGGAAATGATGATCACCAGGGTGTGAGCCAATCCCAGAGCGGCGAGTTTGGCGAGTACCGTGTCCATGCCCGCGGGATCCGTGTTGTCGAAAAAGTGGATCGGCATGCGGGCCTGCGCGCCAATGGCGTCGGCAACGAGTTGCGGACCGAGTGCCGAGCCACCGATGCCGATCAGCAGGATTTGTTGGAACTTCCCGCCGCGTGGCGGAACGATGGCGCCGGAATGGACATCCGCTGCGAATTTCCTGAGCGCGGCAAGAGGTTTGGTGATGGCATCCCTTAACTCTTTGTTAGGCGCGAGCCCCGGATTGCGCAACCAGTAATGGCCGACCATGCGCCCTTCATCCGTGTTGACCACGTCGCCGCGTTCGAGCGCCACCATGTCGGTGAAGGCCCGTTGAATGCGCGGCTCCATGATTGTGATGAAATCCTCTCCGATGTCCATCAGCGAGAGATCGAGGGAAAACCCGAGTTGCGGATAGCGGAGCAGTTGTTGATCGTAGTTTTGCCAGGACATAATGTTAGAACGTGAGGATGGAATGGACGGGATACGGGGTGAGTTTGGCGCGGCCATTGAGGAAGGCGAGTTCGATGAGGACCGAGATGCCGACAAGGTTGCAGCCGAGCTCGGCGAGCAATTGGGCGGCGGCGGCGGCGGTGCCGCCGGTGGCAAGCAGATCGTCCACCAGCAGGATGGTCTCGCCGGGTTTCACGGCGTCCTCGTGGAGTTCGACGATCGCCTCGCCATATTCGAGCGCATAGGCGGTCTGGCGGGTTTTCCACGGCAGTTTGCCTTGTTTCCGGACGGGGACGAAGCCCGCGCCGAGGCGGTCGGCCACGGCGGCGGCGAAGATGAAGCCGCGGGCATCAATGCCGACCACCTTGTCGATTTTCACCTTGCCAGCGGTGGCGCACAGCAGGGAAATCGATTCATGGAACAGGGCGGGATCACCGAGAATGGGCGTGATGTCCTTGAAGACAATCCCGGGTTTGGGGAAATCGATCACATCACGGACAGCGGCGCGGAGGTTGTTGATGGCGGGCATTGCGCAGCGAATCTAGGCGGCGGAAACCCGGCTTGAAAATCCCAAATCCGGAAAAGCTGCGGAAAAAGTCCGCTGACGGAATGGTCCATGCGGGAAACTGCGGAGGGATGAACGATCTCAGCGGGCTGCGGCATCATCCGGGGGGGCGCACGTCGCTCGCTCACCCCCCCGGCTACAATCTTTGATCCCTCCGGGATAAAGCCGCCGCACGCCGCCCTTGCAGATCGGTTATTTGAAGCTTACAAGTCCCCGGTGGAGCCGATCCGCTACTTCAACCGCCACACCAACCGCCCCGAGACCGAACAGGTCTATGGCGAAGGCTTCCTGCGCTGGACCTACGGCCATCCGCTGGGGGCCGCAGCGCTCCACGCCTTGGTGAAACGCCCGTTGTTCTCCGCTTGGTACGGCCGCCGCATGAGCACCCCGGAATCCGCCGCGAAAATCGCGCCATTCATCAAGCGCTACGGCCTCGATCCCGCGGACTTCGCCGCCGCACCCGATTCGTTCCGCTCGTTCAACGAGTTTTTCTATCGGAAACTCCGTCCCGCCGCCCGACCGATCGACCCGGATGAAACGAGCGCCGTATTTCCCGCCGATGGCCGCCACCTCGGGTTCGAGCGGGCTTCCGCCATCAGCGGCGTGTTCGTCAAAGGCCAGCAATTCGACCTGCCGCAACTGTTAGGCGACGCGGTGCTCGCGGCCCGCTATGCCGATGGTCCGCTGGTGCTTTCGCGCCTGTGTCCGGTGGATTACCACCGTTTCCATTTCCCGGCGGAGGGAGTGCCGGGCGAGACCCGCACGATCCCCGGGCCGCTTTTTTCGGTGAGTCCGATCGCCCTGCGACGGTGCCTCGCTTACCTCTGGACCAACAAACGCACGATCACTCCGCTGGTGACCCGGCGCTTCGGCACGATGCTGCTGCTGGAAATCGGCGCGACCTGCGTGGGCACCATCCGCCAGACATTCCGCCCCGGCCAACCCGTGGCGAAGGGCGCGGAAAAAGGTTACTTCGCCTTCGGCGGTTCCTCCACCATCACCCTGTTCGAACCCGGTGCGGTCAAATTGGCATCCGATCTGCTCGATCATTCATCGAGTATAACAGAACTGTACGCCCAAGTCGGCAGCCGGATGGCCCGCTGCGCCTGACGGGATCGTCAAAAGAAACGCCAACACCGCATGCGCGATTACCCCAAGTCCCTCGCCCACCATGCCCAGGCGGCTCTCCAGCCCGCCGTCGAAGGGCAACTCTCCCCGGCTGAACGCCTTGACCTCTACAAACGGTTCCTGGATTCCGAAGAGAGCCGCATCCTGCAACACCACCGTTCGGGTGCTGGCGGCCTTGAGATTGCCAGCTATCGAGCCCTGCTCATCGACACCATCCTCACTTCGATCCTGGATGCCTCCATCCGTGCCCGCAAGGACGGGGCCAGCCATTCCATCGCGTTGGTTGCCACGGGTGGCTACGGTCGCGCCCTTCTCAACCCGCGCTCGGACATCGACATTCTTTTCCTGCTCCCCCAATCGTCTAAGAACCTGCCCCAATCGTTGCAGTATGTCGTCCAGGACGTGCTCTATCTGCTGTGGGACGTCGGGTTCAAGGTCGGTCACGCCTGCCGCTCCATCGCCGAATGCATCGAGCAGGCCAAGACCGATCAGGAAAACAAGACCGCGCTGATGGACAGCCGCCTGATCACCGGTGATGCCGTGTTGTTTGGAAACTTCCGACAGCGCTTCGCCAAGGAGTGTATCCACAAGGGTCAGGCGGCCTTCTTCGATCTGCGCCGCAACGACATGCGCAACCGCCATGAGAAATATTCCCACACCGTTTTCCTCCAGGAACCCAACGTCAAGGAAAGTTGCGGCGGCATGCGCGACTATCAAAGCATCCTGTGGTTCGCCCGGGTCAAACGCGGCATCACCCAGGTCCAGGAACTCGTCGATACCAAACTTCTGACCGCCGCCGCGCGCCGCGAAATCGACGATGCCTACGACTTCCTCCACCGCGTCCGCAACGAACTCCACTATCACACGAACAAGGGAACCGACCAACTCACCCTGCAACTCCAGGGCGTGGTGGCCACCGCCTTTGCCTATCCCCAGCGCAACATCCTGCGCAGCACGGAGGCCTTCATGCGCGATTACTACCGCCATACGCGCCATATCTATCGGCACTGCACCTCGCTGATGGAAACGTTCCAGATCGAGCAGGATTCGCACGCCGAGTCCGGCATCCGGTCGTTCCTGACGTTCCGCAGAAAACGCCGCGAGGAATTCGATGGCTTCATCTCCCGCGAGGGTCTGCTGTTTCCGGAAAACCAGGATATCTTCAAGGAAGATCCCCACCGCTTGATGCGCCTGTTCCAACACTGCCAGGTCCGTAACCTCAAACTCAGCCCGCAGATCCGCCGCCTCATCGCCAACCACTGGGACGATATCGACCGCCCGTTCCGTTACTCGAAAACCAACCGCCAGATTTTCCAGGCCATCCTCGAACGCAAGGGCGACGTCGCCCGCATCCTGCGCCTCATGCACCGCATCGGCTTCCTTGGCCGCTACCTGCCGGAATTCGGCGCGCTCGATTGCCTCGTCCAACACGAGTTCTTCCACCGCTACACCGCCGACGAACACACACTGCGCTGCATCGAACAACTCGACGCGCTCATCGCGGATAACAATCCGCGGCTCGAGATCTATCGGCGCTTGTTCCATGAAATCGAGGACCCCTACGGACTCTATCTGGCCGTCATCCTCCATGACACCGGCCGCGCCGAAAACGTCCGCGAGCACACCGACGGCTCCGCCATGCTCGCCGCCCGCCTCTGCAACCGCCTCCAAATCCACGGGGCCCGGCGCTCGCTCATCATGTTTCTGGTGGACAACCATCTCACGTTCTGGCGCACCGCCACCACCCGCAACCTCGACGACCCTGAAGTCATCGCCGATTTCGCCAGCATCATCAAAACCCGCGCCAACCTCGACGCCCTGCTCCTTTTCACCTTCGCTGATTCCAACGGAACCAACCCCGACGCTTGGAGTGGCTGGAAGGAAAGCCTCATGCTCCAACTCCTCTCCGCTACCCGCAACTTCCTCGAAAGCGGCCGCGAACAATACGCCCGCAAACTCGACGACGACCGCCTCGCCCTGCGCGACGAAGTCATCGCCATGATGCGGCCCGACTATCACCCGGACATCGACCGCCACTTCGAGCGCATGCCCACATCCGCCTTTCATTTCCGCCAAGCACCCCACATCGTCACCCAGGTCCGAACCGTCCGCCATTTCCTCCAACGCGAAGCCGATGCCGATACCACCAACGCGTCGTGCGTCAAATGGATCGACCACCCGGACAAGGGCTTGACCGAATTGGTGCTCGCCACCCGCGACAAGCCTCTGTTGTTAGAGAAAATCTGCTGCGCGCTCGCCTCCGAACAAATCAACATTCTATCAGCCGATCTGTTCACCCGCGCCGATGGCATCGTGGTGAACATCTTCCGGGTTTGCACCACCAACTTCGAGACGGTATCCGCTCCGTCCACCCGCAAGCGGTTTCGCGACACCTTCGAGACCATCCATGCCGCCGCCGATTACGAACCCGAACAATACCTGCGTCGCCGCCCCAATTTCCTCAAACCCCGCACCGACCATGATATCCCGGTACCGGTACAGGCATACGTCAGCAACGACCTCCATCCGACCTGCACCACTGTGGAAATCCAGGCTCTCGACCGCATCGGCCTGCTCCACGATCTTTTCCACACCATCAACCATTACGGACTCAACACCGTCCACGCCCGCATCTGCACCGAAAAGGGCGTCGCCATGGACACCCTCTACATCACCACTCCCAACGCCCGCAAAGTCGAAGACCCCGACATCCTAAGGAAACTCGAAGACCGCTTCACTTCGCTCATCTCCCGCCCGGATACCCAGGAGTAAGGGGCGGGTTCTCAGTCAGTAATCATGAAAAAAATCCTTGGCGCTTCAAAACGGATGGGTATATTCAAGGGTATGCAAATTCCCTGCGAATCCCGCTTCAATCAATGAGTCCATGATAGGAAGGAAAGATGCCGATGCCTACCATTTCAATGTTCTACGGGATTATCATCCGCATGTATTTTGCCCCAGGCGAACATCCGCCTCCACATTTCCATGTTTACTACAACGATCACAAGGCCTCCGTGGACATTCGCACCTGTGAGATCATTGAGGGCAAACTCCCCCGCAGGCAAACCAAACTGACCCTGGCGTGGGCCGAATTGCATCAAGACGCGCTAATGGCCGATTGGCAGCTCGTGATGAACGGAGAAGAACCATTCAAGATTCAACCTCTGCAATAGGAATTCAAAACATGTACCCTTCAGTCAAAGCGGTGATTCCCGGCGACAACCATACTCTGACGGTGTTTTTCGATAACGGCGAGGATGGGTTGCTCGATATGCGTCCGATGCTCGATTTCGGCGTCTTTCAGCGCCTTAAGGACCATGATTCCTTCAGACTGGTTCGGGTTGCCTTCGACACCATTGAATGGCCGTGCGGAGTTGACCTGGATCCTGAATTCGTCTACGCCCGGTGCATGGCGCGCAAACCCGCCGCCCCACGTTAAAACCAGGGTTTCGCCAGGCCGGAGAAATCAACCCTTTTTCCCGCCCACCGGTCCGGCCACCGGCCCTTTCCATGGCCTTCACCCCAAACGCAACTTCCTGGCAGTAACCACTATTGAACAATTCTACAGTGAACGAACAATTAATCATCACCATTCTCGGTGCCGGGGCGTCCGTCAAGTGCGGCTATCCGCTTGCGAACGCTCTATTCTCCCAAATCGGCGATTTCGGCTCTTCGTTGGGGAACGGCTGCGAGCACCTGAAGAAGGCTATCGACCAGGTAATCAAAAAGGCTGACGAATTGAAGTGCACAACACCGGACGAACTTGCGTTCCAGATAGACCAGCGCTTGGACGATAGCTGGTCAGAAAATCGCCATGGACTCAGAACGATGGGGCTGAGCCTCGCATTGGTATCCCGCTCGACCGGCATTCCAGCTTCGCGTCTTACCGAGATCACGAAGTGCAGGCGCAGCTTGACCGCAGAGACGGCATTGCGGCTGGCGAAGTTCTTCGGCACCTCCGCCGCATTCTGGATCGGGCTTCAATCCGAGCATGATCTGGAAGTGGCCGAAAGAGCCGTGGGAGCCAGAATTAAGCGGGAAGTGGTCTCGCTCGCCTCATAAGAGCCTCAGTCGGGCTTAACACGCACAGAGCTTTGTGCGAAGCGTTGTGCATGGCAACCAATTTAGACATTGATCAGACCCTCCTGAGAGAGGCAGTGACCGTAGGCCGCCACCGGAGCAAGAAGGCTGCGGTGACCGAGGCTTTGCAGGAGTATATTGCCAGACACAAACAACAGCGGATTGTCGAGTTGTTTGGGACTGTCGAATATTCCGAGAATTACGACTACCGTAAGCACCGCAAACGGGCATGAAGGTATGCGGTGCTCAGCGCAGGCCGGGATTTCGAGAACATTGCACGTATCGTACCGGTTCGAACGTATGAAGGACGCAGGATCGAACGCCGCGAGGTCAAGTTCATCACCCCCGGCGTGACCACACAGCTTGAAGTGGAGCGCCGCTTGGGGCCGTCCACTCGCGATTGTGACCGGCCGCCCGCGATCACCTAAAAGCAGTGGAGGCGAGGGGAGTCGAACCCCTGTCCGAAACGTCGTCAGCGATGGTATCTACACGTTTAGCCTGCGGTCTGGGGTTTCGGATTGGCTGGGCCCGCAAGCGGCGTTGCCCGTCCTAGCCACCTGTGAATCTCGGCGGGCGACCCGGTGACGCGGTTGCCAGTCCAGCCTTCTGAGTTGCGTCATTCCCCTCAGAAGGCGTCGGGGTTCAGACGTGACTGTCAATTAAGCAGCCAGTGCGAGCTCGTTAGAGTTTGCATTTATTTTGTTTT
>Ga0073936_10011794_pt1 | contig 10528 bp, 5 predicted proteins | sample AliMusrvi5mmetaG_FD_87041 | JGI IMG/M metagenome (GOLD analysis project Ga0073936, IMG submission 87041) | Freshwater lake bacterial and archeal communities from Alinen Mustajarvi, Finland, to study Microbial Dark Matter (Phase II) - Alinen... | ecosystem: Environmental > Aquatic > Freshwater >... | reverse complement strand
GATGAGGGAGGAATTGAATTTGTCGGCCTTGAACCACGCCTCGGTGGTATGGGAGGTGGAGGCGAACGGATAGGTCCTGATTTTACCCCCGCCGTTCATACCCCGGACGCCGGAGAAGTGCCGACTCGGGCCCATCATGCCGGGCGCTTCGGTGGTGCCGGCGTCCTGCACGGTGACCGTACCCGCCTCATCGCTGGCCGACAGTCGGCTCTGATAGGCGATGATCTCGGCGATGTCGAGATCGCACGATGCGCCATCCCCCATGCCTATCTGATGGATGTTGCGGCTCATGTCCAAGTCGTTCGCATTGATCTTGAGGTTCATGAAATCGGTGATGGGTGCCAGGTTGAACGGCACCTCCGTGATCGGCTTGCCATTCTTGGACACGGCAGTGGGGAACTGGTCGCAAAATGCCGTGGTGTTCTTGCTCAGGCGATGACTCGAACCCAGCGACCATCGACGACCGAGAAAGCTCCCATCGTTGCTCCAGGTGGCGGATGGTGAACGCAGCACAACGTATTGTGACTCTGAAAAAAAGGGTCCGTTGCAGTTGAGTGCGCACGGTCCGGCAGTGGACCTGAATTGAACCGCAGGCTTCCCGTTGATCTGGTTGGCAGCGAGTGTCGGCACGCCCATGCATGGCAAACCGTGATGCTCATTCCCTGACAGATCCTTCCACGTCTCGACCGCGCCTTTGGCATTGACGGTGACACCGACAGCCGCATCGTACCAGCACACCAGACTGCTGGTCACGGGGAGGATCGGAGCATTGTTAGATCTCTGCGCTGCCACCCGTGGTTTGGCACCCGTGAAAGTGGTGGCGGCCGCTGCCCAGACTGCGTTACCGCCGCTGGATATCTGGCAACGGTAATTGTAGGTTATTCCAAACACCAGAGGTTCGGCCGTGATGGCAAAAGGGGTGTCGGACGTCACGTCTTTGAGCACTTGTTTGTGCGCCCACTTGGCCGGGGTAGTGCCTCCATCGGCCGGTCCCCAAAAGACGGTGACATCCGCAGTCCCACCGCCAGTCACTGTGCCCTGCAAGAGGGTCTGGCCGACCGGCGATACAGCCACGCCACTTTTCTGATCGACGCCCGTCGCGGCCTGCGCGCTTGCCAAACCCGCAAGGACCGCCACCGTCATCATTTTTGCAGCCCAATTTCCCATTTCCCTGCCAAAAATTCCCTTTTCGAGTGAAAACCATTGCGCGAACCAAGTGTCTGAATCGACCGCGTGCTTTACGACATCGCCCATCCGAACCGAAGCGGATAGGACATCAAGCGATAAATTCATACACAAAATACAATCACAATACGAACATGAATCAATCACTTTATTGCTGAAAATGATTTTTTTATGACGATGCGCGTCGGTTTACTCACAAATAATTGTGTCTGAATGGCCATGTACGATTGAATTTGCTTAATTCTCACCCACTTGATGCGAACCACCCTGCGCAATTGTGAGATTCTGGAACTGCTCGGCGAACCCGGGGAATTGAGCGTGCCGGAAGTCTGCACGCGGCTGACAACCAAGACGCGCCGCTTTGGGATATCGAAACTGGAAACTGCCGTCATCTGTTCAAAGGCTCCTGCCTCGCCCTTTAACCCATCAAGCTGGAGATGATTGGACGAAGGAATGGCGGTTACTGCCGAGACGCCTACGAAGGCGGAGCGCGAACCGGCCGTTTCCGATCAGGTTCAATACACATGGGAACCATTCGCAGCCTCCGCAGCGTTTGTTCCGTGACTTTCTGAACTCCGCGCCGACGCCTTGGCATCTCATGCAAATCGGGGTCAAGGTTTCGATACATGATTTCCTCACGTCTTCCATGGCTTGCCACGGGTGCGTTCTATCAGGGCTGTGGTACTTCCAGTTCACACTCATGCGACAAGCGATCAGAGGATTCGATCAACCAGAAGGAGCGCCAGTACTTTTCGTCGGTGGCATAGGGATCGACCGGATCCTCGGGCGTTAGGGTCTCTGGCAAAATGCCGAATTTTTTCATTTCTCGGATATAGGCCGCATTGGGTTTGAATCCCGGCATGTCGAATCTTCTCATCTGGTTTAGCGCGTCACGAGTAAGGAGTCGTCATTCATTCCCGCTTCTTCAACCAGGTGGTCACAACGCCGCCGCTTTGGCTGGCGTCGCAATATGGAACCAGCACGATTTTGGTTGGAGTTCCATCCGCCATGGCATCTAATTGATAGGCTTGTCCACCGATCCAATCCTGCGGCAGCGCGCCTTCCACCTCATTGAGTTGTATAGACGCCGTCACTATAGAAACCTTTGCCGCATCGACAGTGTTGAGCGCCTGGTCAAACGCAAGAACCTGCGGCCCACGCTTGATGGCCACTTGTCCCGGATAGCTTTTCCCTCCATCAAGAATCGTCGTCGGCATGGCGAAACTCACATCAATCTTGTCGCCTGTCTGCCAGAGACGATCAATCGTGGCCATTTCAGTTGAATGGACGGTATATATCTCGTGGTTCACTGAAACGGCGAAATCCGTAGCCCAATAAGGAATGCGCAATTGGAGTGTAAACCGTGTTTCCTCAGCCGGATCAACGGTGATGAAAACATGTCCGTCCGCCGGATAACGGGTTTCCGTTTTGAACGCAACGGTGGATGTTCCCACAGTGGTCTTGAACACCCCTGGCTGATAGAAGAGAATGGTGGGGTTGTTCCCAAGCGTGCCGTCGACTAACAGCGGGATCATGGCGATCCCCCGCGGAATACTCGACATGCAGCAGCAAATCGTGTCATGGAACGGCTTTTTTCCCATCAACGGGGTGTAGTAGCTGACATCGCCGTTGCGAGGGTTTTCAGCGCCAAACAGATGGTTACAGACCGCTCGTTCCAATTCGTCCAGAAACTTCATTTTACCAAACAGAGTAAACAACTGGTAGTTAAGTTGTATCCAGGTCGTAGTGACACAACCTTCTGCCATGTTGGCATCCACACCGGCGGGCAATTCGTGGTTGCCTTTGAAATACTCGTGTGAACTGGAGGAACCGGTAATATAGAGGCGGTTTTCAACCACATCCTGCCAGGCGGTCAGGGCCGGGTTCAGATAGGGTTCGTCGCCGGTCACTTTGTAGAGTTTGACGAGGCCGACCAGAATGGAAAGCATTTCGTATGCCTTTCCATTAGCGGTTTTATCCACCCTGCCCAACGCATTCAGTGTCGAGATGATCTTGGGGCCTCTGGCATGGTCGAAGCTTCGGACGATGTATTTGCAAAAGTCCAGATACTTTGGCTTGCCGGAAAAACAGTATAAATCAACCATGGGATCAAGAATGCTGGTCGTCGCCATGCCGACCATTGTGCCGACTTCCTTACCGTCGCCTTCCATGATGATATCCTTTTGGCCAGGGTTGGTTCCAAACGTCGAACTCATCAAATCGCCGATTTTCTCCGCGGCATCAAGCGCAGGCTTGTATCCTGAAATCCGGTAATAACTCAGCAGGCCGATCAGACAATACTTATGGGTCCATCCGTCCCATCGGGTCCAATACTTGCTGGGCGAATAGGTGCCTATATAGCCATCACTCAATTGGCAGGCAATCAGTTGCTGCGTCATCCGGTCAATCAAGGCCTTGAGTTCCGCATCCTTTGAGTATTGATAACTGTTGCACGCTGCTTCGAGGAATTTCCCGATGTGTTCGCCGATGTAGGGCTGCTTTCCGGGCCGGTTCACAAACCCTGACAACAATCTTTGTTCCTCAACATGTTTAAGCCGCAGGTTGATATTGGCATCCAATCGGCTGCCCAGCCAGCCGGCGATGAGCTGATCGTCAAAGGCAGCGTTTTGAAATCGGTCCTTGGGGAGTGACGCAACCACCGGATCTGCTGGGTGATACTCGAGATTCTGATATCCGTAAACCGCATTCAGAACCGATGCGTCTGAATCGAACCCGGCGACTTTTACCCTATATACTACCTTTAACAGGTCAGCATTCGCCTTGTATTCAATATCGAACATGTTCTTGCCGCTCTTCAACGCCGATTCTTTCCGGGCCTCAAACAACTCCCGGCCTGCGCCATCCTGGAAACTGGCAATCACGGTCGCCGACTGGGGTTTGTTCAACTTGTTATCGACACGCAATGCATAGTTCACCGTCTTGCCTTTGGGTAAAAACCGGTTGTTCAACTCCTTGCCAACAGACATTTCCAGGAAGTGGGCGGGAAGCGTCCCGGTCAGGACAGGGACAGGCTTGAATCCCGCCCATGGGTTGTGGTGAACGTGAACCGCTAGGCAATTCGCCTTGCCAAAATACAGATCAGGCTCATGGATCAGATAAGACCGCTCTGCCCCTGTATCCTCGTCGGTTTCACCCACCTCCTTGCCATTCACATAGCAGGCATCCTGACCCAATACATCAGGGAAATTCAGGGTCAGGGATCCGGTTTTGGCCGCGAGGGCTCTGAAGGAATCCGGGATCACAAAGCGAGTCCGGTACCAACGGGCGTCGCTTGGCGTGGGCCCTATCGGGCAACCACGCGAGAGATCGACATCCACTTCAGGCCAATCCTTATCATCAAATCCGGGATCGCTATACTGGTCACTGTCTGAGGTCGTGTGTTTCCATTTCCCCTCCAGCGGGAGCCGGTGGGGCTTTGATTCGTCTGTCGCCTGCACGCAGTGCGCCAGTCCAGCCATGATAAAAATTACTGAAAGATATATCCTCATTGTGTCTCCCGCTTCTCATATTTCTATTCCGCCGCATCCACCACGCAGCGGAAGCCCAGGGTGGCGGCGCGTTCCCTGCTAGGGGCCATGAGCAGCAACTTGCCGTGGGTGTCTAACTCGATCTTGTTAGGAAAAAACCAGATAGATCCTTGTGGATGAAAGTAGCTGCCGCCGCGAAGGATCCCACCGCGCGAATGCTCGTCGAGGTATTCGTCCGTCCACTGCCAGACATTTCCGACCATGTCCATGACGCCGAAGGGACTGGCACCTCTGGGGAAAGCATCGACATCCGTCGGCGGTCTCAGCACATCTTTATCCCTACACTCCGGGGGAATCGCTTCGGCGTTCGGCGTATTGCCCCACGGATAGAGACGCCCATCAGTGCCCTGCGCGGCGAATTGCCACTCGGTTTCATGCGGCAGCCGTTTACCGGCCCAGGCGGCATACGACCGGGCATCTTCCAGTGATACCCAGGTGACTGGTTTTTTGCCCCAGCCTTCAGGAAAAGTGCCGTCCTTCCAATCTCTCAGGAAATTGCCATCATCGCGCGGATGATATTTTGTAGCGTCGATGAATTTTTTGAACTGTTCGTTGTTCACCGGATAGGTATCGATGAAGTAGGGTTTCAGTGTTACCGGGTGGCTATGGTAGCGGCGCGGCGAATCTTCCCATGGGTATTGCACATCGGTGCCAACCGAGTTGAAGCCCTCGATCTCGATGCCCTCCACCTTGAAATTGAAGCTACCTCCGGGAATTTGAGTCATGCCAGCAGGAGTCGTTTTGGCAAGCGCGGTGGTGGGGATAGCGACCTGCTCTTGAGGGAGGAATTTCCATTCGTCGGAGAAATCAGCCATGCGCTTTGCCGAGTATGTGTGCATCTTGTCGAGCAGAGCGGTCAATTTCGGGTCTGGTGCGCCGCTTATAGCCAGCACCGATCCGAAGCCATATCCTTCCATCTCAAAACTTAATATCAGTTCCTGGCCCTCCTGCGTGGGCTTCAACTCCACTCCGTGCCAGAGGTCGAAATAGCGGACGCCGGGGCTTGTCGGCACGCGCAGTTGTGGGTCTTCAATCTGATAGGGAAAACGGTTGATGAGGGTCCAGAGCGTTTGCTTCGCGCCGGGGAAGCGGCTGGCAAAAATTCCCTTTTGGAGTGTGGGCGTGTGCGGTTCCCAATCGCGGCTTACGAGCAGGTCCGGATAGGCGCGTTCAATGGTAGCGGTTCGGCGCAGGGTTTCGCCATCCCGGGGTGTGAACCCATTCCAGATGCACCAGACGCTTTCCCAGGATTCGTAGCCGGTGCCGTTGAAGAACGCGCTTTGCAAATCCTGGTTCCGATCCCGGGCCCAGCGATCGCAGATGTGGACCATGTGCCGGGGTTCGAGCCATTTGTATTTGCTAACGGGAGGAATATAATAGTCCTTGGCAAAAGTATTCTTAGCAGGAGTCCCCCAATACCCCCACCCCATGTTGATCCATGGCAGTTCCTTCTCCCCGGCGGCCACTGCTCCTTCCGGCTCGAAGGCCAGGATGTTGCCACTCTTATCCGATTCGGTCCGAAACGTGTAGTCTTTTCCCATACTTTGCATCGTGTCGCCGTTGACGCCGTCGGCACCGATCATTTTCATGTCACGTGCGATCGCAGTCGGAATCGTCACTCCTTCGTCGCGCACTCCCTTTGTCCACCAAGGCATGGTGGGGAATAGCACATGAACGCCGCGCCGATGGAAGTCCGCCACCATTTGCTTCAAGGCCGGAAGACCTCCTGGCAGAGCGCGGAGCTGATCAAAGGGATTTTGATTATCGATACCGATATTTGGGTAGACATGCCATATCAGCACTGCATCGATGCCGCCGTAGCGCTTTTCCAAATCATCCAGGTAACGGTCCACCGTGTACTTGCCGACCACCGGATCATAGAAATAGCGATCCTCGACCATCATCTGCGGCTGGACAAAGGCGCTATGGCACCACTTGAGTTCCGGTCGGTCATATTCAGTGCCGTAATACTTGATGTCAGCCAACTTCAGTTCGCGCCACCTTTTCATGTCCGCAAGCCAATTGGTAATCGAGGCGCTATCCTGATTCGGCCCCGGGATCGTCTCCACTGCCATCTTGAGTTTCGCTTCCAACGGCGAGAGCGCGCTGTCGGCCGGGTTGGGCGAAGATGTTAGGTTATTGACCCCACCGGCGACTGGCGATCGGTAAACCGATAATCCGGCGCTGGACGAAAATGATTGTTCCGGATGATCACCACAGGAAGGCCGACCGATGACGCGCACCGCCACTGCGGTCACCGGCGATACAAGAGTGCAGGCGAACCGGCTATTGTTCTGGATACTCTTGCTATCGGTGGCGGTGGTGGCGGGGTAATCCGTTAGTTCACCTGCGGTGGTCCAAGGGCCGTCTTTCACGGCCTGAACCTGCACTTGGGGTTTCCCCTTCGAGGTATCGAACCACCCGCCGTCATGAAAGATTGCGCCGTGGGTGAAGACTACCCAGCCCACGGGAGATGGCTTGGCTAGGGTCAGCGCATACCAATCCTGCTCTTGTTTGGTGCCGTCATAGGTCGTGACCACCCTGCCTTCGATCAGTGAACCTTCCACATTGCCAGGGCGCGAACGACTCTCCGCAGCGGCGGGCAGATTGCCGAGCGCTCCCCATGCCGGCATGCACGCGAGCATGAGCGCTAGGCTCAACAATAGATAACTACACTTACTTGTCTTCATGTTGTTGTTGTTTGCTTTTGATTTTCATCTACCAATGACTTCAGTCGTGCAGACCTAGATAATAGGAATACCATTTATTCTCCTGCTCATTGAGCAAACGATCGGGAGCGCCCGGCGGGACGAGACTCTTGGTCCAATCGGAAAGTTTTGCCGCAAGGTCGCGGGCGATATCGGGATTCCCGGCGATTAGATTGTGTTTTTCGTGTTCATCACGGGTCACATCGAAGAGGTATTTCGCGGCGTTGCCGGCTTGGATATATTTCCAGCGACCACAGCGCACCGCCGACTGATTCCAGAAACGCCAGTACAGCGTGGCGTGTGGCGGTCGCTTATCATCTCCGGTCAGGTGCGGAATAAGATTCACCCCATCGAGACGATCATCTGAGGGCAAACCAGCCAGGGCCACTGCGGTGGCGGCGATATCGAGAGTGCTAACCGGTTGATCGTAAACCTTGCCCGCCGGCAGCCGTCCCGGCCAGCAGATGACGAACGGCACGCGCAGGCCACCCTCAGCCAGCATCCCTTTCTCGCCGACCCAGGGATCGTTGAGTGAACCATCCCATGCCGCGCCAGGTTTGTTCACCGGCAGGACATCCGCCATGGGATGCCCTTGGGCAGCACCCAGCGGCGCTCCGTTGTCGGATGTGAAAAAAATCAGAGTATTGTCACCGATGCCATATTGTCTGAGCGCGGCAGAAATTTGTCCGACCCCGTCGTCAATCGCCGAAAGCATCGCCAGCGCGTGGCGGCGGCGCTCAGGCATCTTGCCGGGAAACCTGGCCAGATATTTCTCGGTAGCCTCGAGCGGGACGTGCGGGCCGAAATACGCCAGATAGAGGAAAAATGGCTGGTCGTGGTGGCGCTTGAGAAACGCCAATGCAGCCTCGGTCTGCGTATCTAACCGATAACCGGGTTGCTGAATGAGCGTGCCGTGCGGATCGAGTGTTTTGCCATAGCAGTCGAACGTGGCAAAGTACTGGTGCATCTCGCCTTGGAAGCATTCGTCGAACCCCTGCCCCAGCGCGGAATACTGCCGAATATATGGTCCGGGAATCTCCACCTCGCCAATCTTGTCAAGCTTGTGCTCTGGCAAATATTTGTGTGCCCACTTCACGGATAAGCGGTTCGGATCGAGGTGCCACTTGCCAACCATGCCACTGACATAGCCGGCCTTTTTCAACCGTTTGGGAATCGTCTGTTCATCCAGCGGCATCGGATCATCGGGGATGGTATCGAGGCCGAACTTCTGTTGATAGCGTCCGCTGATTAACCCGGCACGCGAGGGACTGCACTGCGGGGCGGTAACATAGCCGGCCGTCAGGCGAACGCCACGTCCAGCGAGTGCATCGATGTTCGGTGTTTTGATATCGGGCACCTGGTGTTGGCAAGACAAGTCGGCATAGCCTAGATCATCTGTGAGGATGACGATGATGTTGGGCTTGTCGTTCTTCTTTTCAGCGGCGTGCAGCGCGGGCAGCAACGCTAGCAGCGGGGCGCTGAGAATGATAAATGCAGTTTTCTTGTGCATGTCGGGTCTTCCTGACTAGTTAGATCTTCCCTTCGCAGAGGCCTTTACCACCAGCACCCAATCCGCCGCAGTTGGCTTTGGAGGAATCTTCCAGCGGCATCTTCCACTTTGTGCATCCCTCTCAGGGCTAAACGTTCCTATATTCATGTACACACCTGTCCTGGTGTTGAACCATTGCGCGGCGTACAAAGTATCGCGCATATTGCGCAGGGTGCCGCTGGTAGTAGTCGCCCTATTGTACAGGTAAAGCACGTACACATCCGACGCGATGGTAGCCAAAGAATACCACGCGGAGCTTTCGGCCATAAACCAATTCGGGTCGTCGAAGCGCGGCGTCAACTTCCACCACTCGATGGTTGCGAAAAAGTTCTTCATGTGGATGCCCAACTCCGTAGCTGACAAAAAATCGACGCTAGTGGTCCACTTGGTTCGCTTCTGTTCAACCGTGACAGTCACAGAGCCTCTCACGGTGTCCTTGTCCATATCGAACTTGCTGTTGTAAAGCCAAATGTCGATGGCACCGTAGCCATGACCCAACATGCCGTTCAGATAAGCTGCCCAGCCTTGTTGCCGTGCGCCATCGCCCAACGTCCAAAGATGGTCGTAACTGCCTTCGTAATTTACAACTGGCTTGCCTTGGCCATTTTCCCAAAAATCTTTCACCTGCGACCAGCGGATGGCTGACTCGTGGGGCGGTGTCCACTGAACCCCATACCAAGTATGCCCCGGCACATCGCGGAAACTTGATGTGGATGCGAGCACGCCGTAGCCCCACTGCGGACGTTCATCCTTGGGAGGTAATGTTTTGGGTTCCGGTTTGTAGCCCATGAACTCCATGTGCGCGGTACCGGGATGCTGGTAGGCATCATATTCATGAACCCACGCTAGCACCATTTTCCATGGATTTGATTTCGCATCGAATTGGCACTGGTCACCACGATCAAAATAGAAATCGTTATCTACCTCCTGCCCGCTGGTCCACATCACCGGGTACGCGCCGAAACGCGCTACCCACAAGCGACACAACTTCTTAAGATACTCATCGGTATAGCATGGCTTGGTGATTTCCCGAGAGAAAAACAACTCGGCATTGGCATGCACCAGACCGGCGTCAGCAATGGATTTAAACCGCCGATCCAGGTCCTGAAGGCCAGGCAGATCCGCATCGCTGAATCCATCCGCAAAATTGTATCTAGCGCCCAGTGGTTGCGACTGGTAAACTGTGAATCCCTGCGCGACTCGTTTGTTGACAATAGGTTTAAACATCTCATCAAACGGTTCCTGCGGCATGCTCCAATGCGTATCGCCTAGGTAAAAAAACGGTTTGCCGTCCGCATACATGAAATATCGAAGCCCTGGCGCGGTCCTGAGGAAGCCGCGCCGGAAAATCTCGAGTACTCCCTGATAGCGATTTGCCCCTAGCGTTCCGCGTTTATTATGCAGTCCGCCGTCTGAGCTATCCATGCAGGACGAAACATATTTCCAAACACCGCACTCGCTAGGCGCAAAGCGCGCTCTCCACGTCCTGCCGCCGTCCCAGAACCCTGGCACCGTGTACAGCTTCCCGGACGGCGATG
>Ga0073936_10011791_pt1 | contig 10531 bp, 8 predicted proteins | sample AliMusrvi5mmetaG_FD_87041 | JGI IMG/M metagenome (GOLD analysis project Ga0073936, IMG submission 87041) | Freshwater lake bacterial and archeal communities from Alinen Mustajarvi, Finland, to study Microbial Dark Matter (Phase II) - Alinen... | ecosystem: Environmental > Aquatic > Freshwater >... | reverse complement strand
GGTTATGTAGCCACCATCCTGGTACAATCTGGTACCCTTAAGGTAGGAGACGTGCTATTGGCAGGTCCCCACTTTGGGCACATCAAGGCGATGTTCAACGAGCGCAACCAGCGCGTCGAAAGCGTAGGTCCTGCTGAACCGGTTCTGATCCTTGGATTGAACGGAGCTCCGCAAGCCGGCGATAAATTCAACGTCATGGAGAGCGAACGCGAAGCCCGCCAGATCGCCAACAAACGTGAGCAGTTGCAGCGCGAACAGGGTCTGCGTACTCAGAAACATATCACCCTCGACGAGATTGGCCGACGGATTGCCATCGGCAACTTCCAGGAACTGAACATTATCGTGAAGGGCGACGTAGACGGTTCGATCGAAGCACTTTCCGACTCGCTGATCAAGCTCTCGACCACCGAGATCCAGGTCAACGTGATCCACAAGGCAGTCGGTCAGATCACGGAATCAGATGTCATGCTCGCCTCGGCTTCCAACGCCATCATCGTCGGCTTCCAGGTACGTCCATCCATGAGTGCCAGGAAACTGGCCGAGAAGGAGGAGATCGACATCCGCCTCTATTCCATCATCTACGATGCGATCAACGAGATCAAGTCGGCCATGGAGGGGATGCTTGCACCGGAGATCAAGGAGGAGATCAAGGGAACCGCAGAGGTTCTCACAGCCTTCAAGATCACCAAGGTGGGTACCATTGCCGGATGTATCGTCCGCGATGGCAAGATCATCCGCAACTCGAAGGTACGCCTGATCCGCGACGGTATCGTCGTCTTCACCGGTGAACTCGAATCCCTGAAAAGGTTCAAGGATGACGTCAAGGAGGTATCCAAAGGCTACGAATGTGGTCTGAACATCCAGAATTACAACGATGTACACGAAGGAGACTTTATTGAGGCTTTTGAGCAGGTAGAGGTGGCGAAAACACTCTAAAGAAGGCCAAAGGCTAAAGTTAAAAGGCTAAAGTAATCGACTCCCAATATTCGAATATTAAACAAGAACGCCTGGATGAAGATCCGGGCGTTCTTGTTATTATTCAATAAAATCGGGATTTTTTTGAAATCACCACAATAGGCACAGAGGTCTATTGTGACCTATGTGCCTATTGTGGTGAAAACATTCTTATTATTGTTTATCTATTTATCCTTAAAGTCTTTACCACAAAATTACGGAGTCCAGTACTTTTCCCTTTAGCCTTTATCCTTTTGCCTTCTTCAGTTTGCCGCTTCGAACTGATTCAGAAATCTAACATCATTCTCAAAATAGAGTCTTAAGTCATTGATGCCGAACTTGAGCATGGCGATGCGTTCGATGCCCATGCCAAAGGCAAATCCGGTGTATTTTTTACTGTCGATGCCGGAGGCTTCCAAAACATTCGGGTCCACCATGCCGCAACCGAGGATTTCGAGCCATCCGCTGTATTTGCAGACGTTACAACCCTTGCCACCGCAGATGGAACAGGAGACATCCACTTCCGCCGAAGGCTCGGTAAACGGGAAGTAAGAGGGGCGCATACGGATCTCGGACTTTTCCCCGAAAAGTTCCCTGGCAAAGTAGAGCAGGGTCTGTTTCAGATCAGCAAAGGAGACATTCTCATCGATATACAACCCTTCGATCTGGTGAAACATACAATGGGCTCGGTAGGAGATGGCTTCATTGCGAAAAACCCGGCCTGGCGTGACCGTTCGGATAGGAGGTTGCATCGTCTCCATGTCGTGAACCTGAACGGATGAAGTATGCGTACGCAACAAAATATCGGGATTCCGCTGGATGAAGAAAGTATCCTGCATGTCGCGAGCCGGATGCTCCTCGGGAAAGTTCAGCGCTGAAAATACATGCCAGTCATCCTCTATTTCAGGACCTTCGGAAACCACGAACCCCAACCGTTTAAAAATTTCAAGAATCTCATTTTTAACGATGGAAATCGGATGACGGGTTCCTGTCTTCATCGGGTCTCCCGGCAGGGTAAGGTCAAGCTTTCTGGCATCTGTAGTTTGCGTTTCAAGACCTTCCTTGAGTATCCTGATCTTCTCCAGTGCAAAATTCTTCAGGGTATTGACAGCCTGGCCAATCTCCTTTTTCTGTTCAGCCGAGACGTCCCTGAAATCATCCATTAGTTTGGATATTTCACCTTTTTTGCTGAGGTATTTGATTCTCAGCTCCTCCAACTCTTCAGCTGATTGGACGACACGCTCCTCGATCTCTTTCTGAAGTTCCTTGATCCGATCTAACATATTGACGCAATTTGTGAAATGCAAAAATAGAAAAAATACGCTAAATGGCGATTCCCCTGTCTATGCCAATGTCGTTGTGAGATATCGGATCCTCAACCGGTTCCAGATGGGTAAATACCGTTACCGGGATTGGGAAGTGATCCCTGACCCTCTTTTCAATTACTTCAAGCAGGTCGTGCCCTTTTTGCACAGTCCACTCACCCGGAACCAAAATATGTACGGTAATAAACTTCCTTTGTCCTGCCTGCCTGGTCATCAGGGAATGAAATTCGATACCGGTTTTACGGAATTCGTCAAAGATTAGCTCGACCTGCTGGCGCTCTTCACTGGGTATGGCCGTATCAATCAATCCCCTGGCAGATTGAACCATTAGCCGGTAACCGGTCCAAACGATGTTGAGGGCCACCAACATGGCAATGACTGGGTCGAGAATCAACCAACCGGTCAACTTCACGAGTCCAATGGCCATAACGACCCCAACGGAAGTCCAGACATCAGTCATCAAATGTTTACCATCTGCCGTAAGGGTAATGGAGTGGCTTTTCTTCCCTTGCCGCAACAGAACCAGTGCCACACCCAGATTGATCAGGGAGGCAGCCATGGAGATCAACAAGCCAAATCCCATGTTTGCGAGCGGTTTTGGATCGTGCAGCCTTGGCCAGGCACTCCATACAATGCTACAGGCTGCGATCACGATAAGACCACCTTCAATGGCACTCGAAAAGTACTCTGCCTTGGAGTGACCGAAGGCATGCTCAGAATCGGCAGGTTTCTCGGCAATATGAAGAACAACCAGCGCGATAAGGGCTGCCAGCAGGTTGACACACGATTCGAGGGCGTCAGAGAGCAATCCCACCGAGTCTGTCATCAAAAAGGCCGCACCTTTCATACTGATGGTGAATACGGCGGCAACAATCGAGAGATAAATGAACTTCTTTAACGATTTAGAGGTCATGGAAGAGGGATGATGAACGATGGATGATGAATGATGAACGATGGATGATGGATAGATAGATGGAAAATAATTGATTAACTACAAATGTAAATAATCCCTTCATTCATCGTTCATCATCCATCATTTATCATTTATTTCTTTACTAACCCTTCTCTTTCAAGAAGTGGTGTAATAGAAGGTTCCTGTCCGCGAAAGGCTTTGTACAAAACCATCGGGTGGGCAGTTCCTCCCTTTTCCAGAATACTTTTGCGGAAGGATTCGGCGGTAGCCCTGTCAAATATCCCGTTCTTTTTAAAGAGGGAAAAGGCATCTGCGTCCAGAACTTCCGCCCATTTGTATCCATAATAGCCGGCTGCATAACCTCCTGCAAAAATATGGGAGAAGGATGTACTCAGGCAATAGCCTTCAAGAGGTGGAAACAGTTCAGTGGATTCGAGCGATTTCTTCTCAAAATCTACAATATTTCCGCTGATCGGTTCGGCGATAGAATGCCAGGCCATGTCTGTCATGCCGAAACTCAATTGCCTTTCGCTCTGGGTCGCAGCCTGGAAATTTTTTGATTTGATCAGCTTTTGTACCAATTCAGCTGGAATCTTCTCGCCTGTTTGATAATGAACGGCGAATAGATCCAGAAAATCCTTCTCGATGGCCCAATTCTCCATTATCTGCGAAGGAAGTTCAACAAAATCGCGGTACACGGAGGTGCCCGACAATCCTTCGTAAACGGTATTGGCAAACATCCCATGGAGGCCATGCCCGAATTCATGAAGGAAGGTACTCACTTCATAGAATGTGAGAAGAGATGGTTTGGTATCTGTAGGCTTTGTAAAATTAGCCACGATGGATACCACCGGGCGAATACTTTTGCCGCCCAGATTGCTTTGGGGGCGGAACTCTGTCATCCAGGCACCTCCGCGTTTCCCGTCTCTTGGGAAGAAATCGAGGTAAAGTACCGAGAGAAAGGATCCGTCTTGGTCAAAGACTTCATAAACCTTCACATCCGGATGATAGAGTTGAATCTCCATGTTCTCCTTGAAAGTGATCCCATACAACCGGTTAGTCAGTTCAAAGACTCCTTCAATGACATTTTCCAACTTGAAATAGGGCTTTAATGCCTGTTCATCGAAACCGTAACGCTCACTTTTTAGCTTTTCTGACCAGTAACTCCAGTCCCAGCGTGCCAAATCCTCCATGAATCCCTGCCCCCTTGCAAACTCTTTCACGTCTGCCAGATCCTGAAGGGCCGAAGGCCTGGAGGCTTCGTGCAATTGCTGCAAAAAAGAATTTACCCTGACGGGATTTTCTGCCATACGCTCCTCAAGTACAAAGGTGGCATGGTTGGGATATCCCAACAGTTTGGCCCTTTCCAGCCTAAGATTCACAATCTTGCGGATAGTCTCCTCATTGTTGTTGGTATTGGAATGATAAGCCCGCGAAGTATATGCCTTGTAAAGTTCTTCACGAAGCTTGCGGTTATCGGCAAACTTCATAAATGCAATATAGCCGGGACCCTGCAGGTTAAACATCCATCCCTCTTTGTTTTTGGATTTTGCCAATAGTGCCGCTGCCTCCATTTCACTCTCCGGCAGACCGGAAAGATCCTTCCTGTCAGTCACCAACATTTGATAGGCATTGGTTTCGGCCAAGACATTCTCGCCAAATGTCAGCGTAAGTTTCGACAGTTCCGTGTTGATCTCTGCAAAACGCTCCCTGGACGAACCTTCCAGATTGGCCCCACTTCTGACAAATCCTTTGTAGCTGTCGTCCAGCAATTTGGTATCCTCCGGACTCAGGCTAAGCCGATCCTTCTGTTGGTAAACTGTCTTGACACGTTTGAAGAGTTTTTCATTTAGGGAAACATAATTCTGATAGGCCGATAATTTTGGAGATACATCCCTGGCAATTGCCTGCATGGTATCGTCTGTCTCGGCCGAATTTAGGTTGAAAAGGATGGTTGTTGCCCGGCTAAGCTTCTTTCCGGACTCCTCCAGTGCAACAATTGTATTTTTAAAAGTCGGAGCATCCGGGTTATTAATGATTCCATTCACTTCGGTCCTGGCCTCTTTCAAAAGCTGGTCGATAGCAGGTATAAAATGTTCCTGTTTTATCTCATTGAAAGGAGGTGTCTGGTGCACCGTTTTCCAATCTGTCAAGAGCGGATTGACCGCCTTATTGTCATTTTTCATATTGTATTAATGGTGCTTAAACTGGTAGGAATCAATATGTCGATAATTAAATAATGTATCATAACAGGCCTTTAGGTTGATGACGTAAAAGTAAGGTTTACTAATTTTTAATTTTTAATTTCCTCTTCGTCTTCTCCTTCATCACACTCCATCCAAACTTCCCGATTTTTTTACCCATTTCATAGTAATTTCCGTGCGAATAGGCTATCAATCCAGCACTTTCAAGGCTCATGGCACCGGTAGCGGTATCAATATACCGGTCATCGGCAACAATATTGACCACATTGGCAATAAACATATCGTGCGTTCCAAGTTCCTTGACTTCTATCACTTTGCATTCGATGCTGATGGGTGATTCGGCAACGATAGGACAGTTGACAACCGTAGCCGGAAGCGGGGTCAAACCACATTCCTTGAATTTATCTACATTTCTCCCGGATTTCACCCCACACCAGTCGGTGACTTCCGCCATCTCTTTGGTAGTTAGATTGATGACAAACTCCCCTGTCCTCTTCAGAATGGCCGAAGAGTGCCTGCCAGGCCGTACCGATATGTAGCACATCGGCGGATCAGAACAGATGGTTCCGATCCAGGATACTGTTATCAGGTTGTACTCATCCGGGGTTGAACCACAACTTATCAGTGCCGCCGGCAGCGGATAGATCATGTTGCCCGGCTTCCAATTTACTTTGGCCATAAAAATTTGTTTAATTGTATTAGATCGCTCAATTGAATTTTCGATTGCGGATTTTCGATTTTGGATTGCGTACTATGATGATTGGCTCTTTGATTGTGCACTTTCGCCTTTCATAAGAAAAATAAAAATAGTTCCAAAAATTACGCTTAAATCACAATCTTCTGAGTTCCCCAATCCAAAATCGAAAATCCGCAATCCAAAATTCTTAGAGTGTTTGCTCAATCTTTCTGATCTCTACCCATTCTTCTTCAACCAGTTTTGCGCCGGGAACCCGGATAACCCTGGATGCCAGCAAAGCCCCAAGTTTACCACTTTTCTCAAGATCATATCCCTTTGCGATTCCGGCAAGAAATCCAGCAGCAAAAAAATCACCAGCACCGGTAGTGTCCACAACCAAGTCACCGGCAGCTGGAATCCCATACAAGTTTTTTCCCTGTTGTACATAGGCACCCTCCTTCCCTACTTTCACCACTGCAATATCACATCTGCGTGCCAGATTGGATACGGCATCGAGCGGTTCCATCTCAGTAAAGGCCTTTGCCTCTTCTTCATTTGCAAAGATGATGTCCACGTAGTTGTCTACCAACTCTTCCAAAATTCCACGGTTGGCCTCCACCACATTGTAGCTGGAAAGATCCAGGGCAATGAGAAGCCCGGCATTCTTGGCAGTCGCCGCGGCAGCCATGATCAATGCATGGTTGTAAACCAGATAACCTTCGATGAAGAAGATGTCAAATCCGTTCAGTCTTTCAGGCGTGATATCATCAGGATGAAGTTCGGAAGCAGCACCAAGATAGGTGGCGAAAGTCCTTTCGCCTCCCGGTTCAACCAATCCTACTGCACGGCCTGTTGGCAGATCAGAATGGATCAGCAGCGGTTGAATGCCTTGGTTGCTTTGCTCTGATTCAAACAGATTTCCAAGTTCATCCTTGCCAACGGTTCCCAGAAAACCGCACGAAACACCCAGATTGGCAATTCCATTGATGGCATTGGCCACAGAACCGCCTGTAACCAGAATCCTTTTTTCATCCTCAATCTCGCACTGAATACGTTCAGACAAGGTCCGGTCGACCAGGGTCATGCTTCCCTTTGGTAGATTCAACGTATTGATAATATGATCATTTTGTAATATGGTAATGATGTCCACCAACGCATTTCCAATGCCTAATATCTTCGAATGTCCCATCGTGGTTTATTATTTGCAGGTTTTTTTGCAAATATATTTCCATTTAATGAAAAAGGTGTTATTTTTGCAACGCTTTGGAAAATTAACTGAAGCAAATAAACTCCTTAGTAGCTCAGTTGGTTAGAGCGGCGGACTGTTAATCCGTAGGTCGTAGGTTCAAGTCCTACCTGAGGAGCCAAAGAGGCTGAAATCTTGCGATTTTAGCCTCTTTTTTCTCCATTTATTGAATAGTGTGAATGATGCAACTTTTTTACAGGATTGTATAACTCTGAAGGGCCAAAAGTCACGACTTTTGATGTGTATGATAATTAATATCTTGTAAAATGAAATTTTCAAAACCCATCCATTCCGGAAGAATTTATTCTTTGGTCGGAATATTTTGCCTCACATTGTTTTTGCAATCCTGTGCCACCAAATATGCATTTAACAATTCTTTTGTAGTACCTGCTGCTGAAGGTTCCGTGAAAGTTAAAAAGGATAAAAACAACAATTACAAAGTTATACTGGATGTAAAACGAATGGCAGACCCGAGCCGACTAAATCCCTCCAAAGCAGTATATGTCGTCTGGATGGAGACTGAACAGGATGGAACAAAAAATATCGGCCAGTTGAGGACGTCAAGCAACCTTTTATCCCATGAATTAAAGAGTTCATTAAAAACTGAGTCCTCTTCTAAACCAGTCTCCTTTTTTATTACTGCGGAGGACAATGCAGGAATTCAATACCCAGAAGGTCAGGAAGTATTGAGAACAAATCATTCAAAGTAAATTCAATAGACTTACTCAATTCGGAAGAACAGCGTTATGAACCAAGTATCGATGGATCCAAAGCTATTTCAGTTTTTCATTTATTGATAGTTGTGCCATATTTCTCACGAAGAACTTTGGATGATCGTACAATTACCTCGTTAACAAAATCCCGCACTTCTTTTTCGGAGGGTTGATCAGATACGAACTCAATTGCATCAGTTCCATTTCCAAGAATTAACTTGTTGTTAAGTGGAGATAAATAAACAACAGAAGTACACCAGGCCCAGATCATACTCCTTAAAATCCAAACCCAGGTAGCTTTCCCAAAAATTTACTTCTCGACTTGGCTTTCCTAAGTATTTTACATAAATTTGGAGGAACCTAAAATAAAATGCTAATACCTTAGTGGCAACTAAAAAAACACAGTCTGATAAATATTAACGGAACTTGATATTTATCGGAATAATAAAATTTAAAAAGTTCCTCGCAAAAATTAAAGGAGAATTTAGGATGAAAACAGGATTATTATTTGTAGTACTCTTACTTGCATTGCAATTGGGTACTTTTGGACAAACCAGATTATTATGCAAAACTGGTCATGTATGGTTCAATTCCAAAACGCCCACTGAAACTTTTGAAGCGCACAGTAAGAATGCAGTAATGCAGGTGGATAAGTCAAATGGTAATATTGCAATCGAGATTCCGATTCTGTCGTTTGAGTTTGCGAAAACTTTGATGAAAGAGCATTTCAACGAAAATTACATGGATACACGCAATATTCCCGCAGCTAAATTCAGTGGTAAAATTATCAATCTTAATGAGATCCGTTTTGCAACAGATGGTACTTACAATGCAATAGTCGAAGGTAATTTAACCATACATGGCGTGACTAAAAAAGTAAAACAGACTGGTTCTATTGTAGTAAGTGCCGGTGGTACTAAAATAAAGGTAACATCACAATTCAAGGTGGCTCCTACTGATTATAATGTAGTAATAGAGTCCCGTTATGTTGGTATTATAGCCAGTCAAATAGATGTTTATGTTGATGTTGATTTTATCAAATAATCACTCGATCAATAGATTAATTGACTATTTAAGGTTCGTCAAAAACTTATCTCCATAGGAACAGTAGGTCTCCCTGCCTCCACCCATGCCTGGTTGATCAACGCAGCCAAAGACTTCGATGATCCGGTAATCATCTTAACAGTGAATCCTTTGGTTCTACTCCAAAGGGACTGATAGTAAACATCGTTATACTCAAGGTTCGCCTTCTCGTAAGCAAACTTGTCAGCATTCAGCAGCGAGTCCATATTGTACTAAACATACAAAAATGGCAAAAAAACCAATTATTGTGATAAAAAATAGCTTAAAAACAGCCAAATCAAGCATTAAAAACCAAATCAATAACTCAATACACTATTATCGGTATTGGTGCTCCGAAATTTTCAATTACGCTCGTTTTTCGTCAATCGGATAATAAAAAAAGAAGCTGCCTTTTCAGACAGCCTCTTTGGCTTTTTGGGTGATTAGCCAAGTGTAGAGATGAAAAATTTAGGCATATGCACATTTTTCTATCTAATTTATTGTCTTTTAATTTTTTACTTAACCGTTGCTTCGTTATTAATCTCTGTAAAAAGAGCCTTAAAACAAGCTGAATCACTTTTGTCACCTGCTGGTATTATGCCATAGAATTCATCCAGAAAAGAAGAATTGCCATTCCAGATAGTTTGCATCATTCCCTGGTATCGGTCTTTCAGTTCCGGAGTGGCAAACTTTCGCAATCGTTTCATATCCTGTGCCTGAACAACGGCATTCTCGGAGTTTTTCCAAGGACAGGTCACTACTGATAATCCCTTCATGGCAAAAAAGACAGGTGTCTGATCCGGACGTTCGTAATGCCAGTCGCAAATCATCACATCTTTGGCAATCAGGTCAATGGCTCGAAAAGTGCTGTTCATGCTGGCTTCCCACATACCCATCCCGGTAATTTTTCCATCTATCATACGGTCACCCCAAATCCACAACTGACGGTTTTTTAAAGCCAAATGATTCCGGATTGCATTTACTTCTCCTGAAAAGAGTTCAGCTTTATCAAGGCCTGAGCAACGTGGACATTTGTCGTTGCCAATATAAAAAACTTCATCCATTCCGGCATGATAGGCATCCGATTCAAAGGCATCACAAATTTCGTCCATCAGTTCGAATACCATTTTATGAATACGCGGATGCAAAGGACAATAACTTTTACAATAAAGGCCATCAGCATTCGGCCAAACATATTTTTCCGGCATTTTTACATTTGGCGTTTCATCAAACTCCGGATACACTTCAAGCAATTTCCCCATCTTCCCGGCCCACGACTGATGGCCCAATAGGTTAATTTGCGGAATTAAACGAATACTGTGCTTTTTACACACTTCGACCATTTTTTTAACATCACTTTTGGAGAGGCAATTCTTATCACGCAACTCCGGATGACTTTCAAACTGATAATTGTAATCGATTCGCACAACCAATACAT
>Ga0073936_10011790_pt1 | contig 10531 bp, 12 predicted proteins | sample AliMusrvi5mmetaG_FD_87041 | JGI IMG/M metagenome (GOLD analysis project Ga0073936, IMG submission 87041) | Freshwater lake bacterial and archeal communities from Alinen Mustajarvi, Finland, to study Microbial Dark Matter (Phase II) - Alinen... | ecosystem: Environmental > Aquatic > Freshwater >... | reverse complement strand
TTATCGGCTATAACCGATACTTGACAGCTAAACAGAATAAATTTAACTGTGATGAATTAATGAGGAAATAAGATGCTTCAATGTGTTATTTATAATGTAAGACTAGGACAATGTGTTGCACTTTTTCCAAAGAATCAACCTCATTATTCAATGTTAATTGACTGTGGGCATGAAGATGATTTTCATCCAATTGACCACATTATTGATTTGCTACCAAAAGAAAATGGTAAGCCAGTTTTAGGAAATTTAACATTAACAAATTATGATCATGATCATTTTAGCGGTATTACCTATTTAGTTAATAAAGTAAAAATTAATACTGTAAATTTCCCAGACAATTTAACATCAGATGATTTGATTTATATAAAAGATGACCTAACACCTGCTTTACTGGCTATTATTGATATAAAAAATAGATATACAGGCACTGCTCAAGGACATACGCCACCATACAAAACAATAATATTTCATCTAACAGTTGAAGAGCTTAAAAACGCCAATGTTCCAGTAACAACGAATAATTTAAGCCAAATGGTATTTATTAAATATGGTGGAAAAGTTATATGTCTTACAGGAGACCTTGAAAAACCTAGCTGGGAACTTATGCTGAAAAAAGCAAGCGTTCGCCAACTACTAAAAGAAACAAATATTTTTTTCGCTTCACATCATGGAAGGAGAAACGGCTACTGTGCCGATGTATTCGAATATTGTAAGCCTGAATGTATTATTATTTCTGATAAGGAAATAATTCATGGAACACAAGAGAGTATGTCTCAAATATATGCAAAGCATGTATTTGGCAATGGAATAGAGTTCAGATCAAACAATAATGTAAATATTAGAAAAGTGATTACCACAAGATCAGATGGACATGTTTTAATTAATTTAAGTGAAGACGGGGATTTTGAGTTTATTTCTTTGTAAGAGAATTTTTACACCATACCTTGTTCCAAGGTAGAGGCGAGCGTAGCTATTATTTAATAAATAAGGCTAAGTAGAAAAAGTATTAGTATTATTAATTTTAAAGGTATTCTCTAAAAAGAATCTTTGCATAGTTATTTCCATAGAACTCAATAATTACCTTACTAAATAAAACAAGCAATGAATATATTAGAAGAGTGGCTATGCTTATATTCACAGCTAAGTCTATACTAATATCTTTACTAAAGAAGATTATATTAAATATAGAAACTAATATACCTATAACAGACCCGCCTATAGCGTTTCTCATTGCTCCGTATTCAATATTATGCTGTAAAAGGAATTTGTTTTTCTCAAGTTTTTTTCTAATTCGTGCCATTGTTTCTACGATTCTTTTCCTAGAATCTAGCTCATCTGAATTTTCCTCATCAGATGTTGGAAGGCTTACCACAAAATCAGACAATACTTTTTTTCTTATATCTATTTTATGATTTCGACTATATGTCTGGTCGCTAAACATTAGATAATTTGTAGTTGGCATATATATTTCTTCTTTAAAGAAGAATCGTTGAAATATATTTTTTGAAATAATGCGACCTATTTCAGATAAAAAGTATAAGCAAATAAGAGATATTGATAGATTTGAAACAATCTTTGCTCCTAAGACACCCCCAACAAATTTAGAGAATTCTTCGCTCACATAAAAATGATTAAATACCATTATTGGTATAATCATAGAGAAAAAAGCGGGCATAATCCTAGCTTTTAATGAGTATCCGTCAAATTTCATATTTGGTACACTGGCAATAAAATATATGTTATGTAATTTAACGCTTTAGATGAAAGCGTTTGTTTTGTTGGCTTTGTTGTCTTTGCCTTATTGTATCCGCATTGTTTTTTAAGAATCCCGATTTTTTGGCATAAAATTCATATTCACTTGAAATCTCTGTACTCCCCGCCTTTAGGTTTACAACCTTAAAGTGTCCAGTGTGATTTTTTATAGAATGAATTACAACATCCCCCGTTTTTGTTGTAAAAAGATGAATGTCATGTTTATATAATTTTTCTCTTATTTCTGGTTTTGGATGTTCAAATTGATTGGCATAATTGGAAGTAGCAATTGCAACATGTGGTCTGACTTTCTTTAAGAAATTAGAAGTGGTAAACCCGTTATCTGCTCCATGATGGGCTAATATCATGACATCAACTTCGCTATTTATAGATTTATATCTCGATAGAGCTGATGATAGATTTGAGCATTCAACATCTCCAAGACTTAAGACATTAAAAGACCCTTTTCTAAATTGTTTAACGGTAGAATTGTTATTTGCTGATTCGGGAGTAATGAATTTCGGATGATAAAGAATGTTGTTATATCCGTAGTCTTCTGCATCATTTAGGCTAGAAATATATTCTGGTGTAACTTGAATAATCCGTTTGTGTTCATTCTCTTTTTTGTGAGCCAGAATTATTTTTAAGCTTTCTTTTCCGCAATCCGTATGGGGTTCATACCCTGGATATTCTACTTTTTTGGGATTGAATTTTTGAAAGATTTGCTCAAGCTGGCTAGGTGAGCAGTGATCTTGATCCCAAGATGTTATATGAAGATTAGATATAGTAGTTAAGCCACACTCTTCTAGTTCTATATCAATGCTATCTTTGTTTGTGTCGGTATATCTTCCCTCTATTAATGTAAATTGTTCTCCATCAAAGTACGAAAACGATGATCCTTTATTTTCAAGCTGATACGCTCTAAACCTTGTGTTCCTTCGTTTAATTGTCATATAACCATTTCGAATTTATTTTCGCTATAAAAATGGTGTCTAATTTCAAAAATTCAAGTGATCATTTAATTTTTATATTAAAGCCCTGTACAAAGTCCGCCTAGACACACAAAGCGATTTTGCAACGGTGTCGTGATGTTCGCCTTGCTCTATCAGCTTTCGGGCGTGGGCAATCTGTTGGGGCGTGAGCTTGGATTTACGCCCCATTTTCACCCCACGGGCAACCGCCGCCGCCCGCCCCGCTTTTGTTCTTTCATGAATTAGTGAGCGTTCCAGTTCCGCCAATATACCGACCATTTGCCACATTGCCCGGCCCGTTGCCGTGGTGGTGTCTATGGCTTCGGTGAGTGACTGAAAAGCTACCTCCCTTACTGTGAGGTCATCAAGCAAGCCGATGAGATCATGAAGCGACCTCCCCAGCCTGTCCAGCTTCCAGACTATGAGCGTATCACCAACCGCCAGAGCCTTTAAGCATTTTGTTAATTCCAAGCGTTTGGCATTCGCCCCGCTTGCCTTGTCGGTAAATATTCGCTCACACCCCGCCGCCTTGAGTGCGTCAATTTGTAAGTCTGGGTTTTGCTCGTCGGTTGATACCCTTGCATAGCCAATTTTCATAAGCTTTTTTGTCCCTGATTTATGACACAAATAAGCCTATGTTTATCAGTGATTTAATTTTGTGTCAAATATCTTGAATTTTGGCACAATATATAATTTCTAACCGCCTAATTTTAAGTCTGCCGACAGCCAACCGTTTTTTATGTTGGCTGTTCTAGCTTAACAGACGGCTTAAATGAAACTGCGATTTGAACAGCCAACATAAAAAACGGTTCTTATTTCTCAACTACTTGTAAATATCTATTGACTTGTTTATTGTTGCGTTGAATATATAGCATAAAACGAAACTGAACGAAGCGAAACACTATGGCATATAGCTTGAAACAGGCGGCGGAAGCGGTTGGAAGAGGTAAGCCAGCAATATTGCGGGCTATCCAAAAGGGCATAATTTCAGCCAATAGAAATGCAAAAAATGAATGGGTGATAGACCCGTCCGAATTACATAGGGTTTACCCGCCTATTGCTAGCAACGATGCACAAAGCGTTCAGGCTGAACGAGACGCAACGCATGACGCAACGGATATATTGCAGCGAGAAAACCTATTGTTACGGGAGCAAATAGAGATTTTGAGAGATGAACGGCAAGACTTACGCCGCCGCCTTGACCAGTCAGAAGAAGAGAGAAGAGAAACACAGGGAAAACTTACCGCTTTACTAACCTATCAGCCAGAACAAAAAGCCACGGTTACAGAAGATCAATCGAAAAAAAGCAGCCTTTATGACAAGCTGTTTAATAGAGGAAAAATAAAAACTTAACATTTTAAAAACGAAAAAAGCCGTTTACCCCACCAAGAGCAACGGCTTTTTGAATCACTTCAGGCAGTTTGGAGCGTCCCCGCTTTAACTGCTTGGTCAGACTAGCAAACCAATGCTAGAAAGGAAAGCCAAAAAATGACGGACGCACCAAAAAAAACAAGAGCTGTTAAAAAGATCATCAATACTGCCGTTGAAATCGCTATGAACCCAGCGACAAACGACGACAAAGCTTTTATGAGCAAGCATTTATTGCAAGCCAACTTGCCACACAGCAAACCTAAAAGCGATGTATGGCAACGTAAAAACGGAAATTTAAGTCTAACCATTCAAGCGGGAATTGACCCCGACACTGGGGAAAGTTACGGCTTACCTTACGGAACTATTCCACGCCTAGGCTTACTTTTTCTTATAACTAAAGCAGTTAAAACTAAAAGCCGCCAAATTGAATTAGGTAGCACCTTAAATGATTTTATGCGTGAGCTTGGTTTAAATCCAGATACAGGCGGAGGAAAAAGAGGAGACGCTAAACGGTTGGTTGAACAAATGAAAAAATTATTAAATGCTCATTTCACCTTTAACGAAAAGTTGATCGACGAAAACGGAACGACTGGCAGAAGGTGGCTAAATATGGAAGTATCGAGAAAAGGCGAATTATGGTGGGATATAAAAAATCCTCATCAAGGCAATCTTTTTTCAAGCTGGCTTGAATTAGGCGAAGATTTTTTTGAAGCAATCACGGCAACCCCCGTGCCTTTAGACTTTCGTGCAGCAGTGGCTTTAAAACAATCACCGCTTGCAGTAGATATTTATATCTTACTTTGTTACGAAGCTTTCAAAGCCCATAAAAGCGGAAAATCGCACTTTATCCCGTGGGCTTCACTGCTTGAACAAATGGGGACGAGTTACAGTGATATTAAAGATTTTAAGAAAAATTTTAAACAAGCGTTACGAAAAGTTCGGACTGTTGCCCCAACAATACACATAAACGAAGAAAGCGGGGGAATTTGCATTGTACCTAGCAACTTACTAGTAATTGAAGAAATTGTGAATAACCCTGTTAGTTGACGAAGTTATCAACGGTGAAACGCTCCCCCCTATCCTTTAGGACGGTGAAATACTCCCCATTAAAACGAAACATCAGATAATTAGCCACCTTGTAGGACGGTGAAACGCTCCCCGTTTGCAAAATTTAGAAAAATTCGGACGGTGAAACGCTCCCCTTTAGGACGGTGAAACGCTCCCCCCTTCCTATAATATAAAATCCTTATATCCTGTAGTTAATAACCCCGATTTTGTGGATAAACCGAATTTAGACAAAAATGCGTTCGCTCCGCTCACAAACTTTTCAAAGATTGGGGACTGTCTGCCCCCAAACCCCCGAGGATATATAATCCGAACTGATAAAAAAACAAAAAGCGTAACTAGTAAAAGCTGACAATTAAAAAAACGTTTTAAATTCGTTTTAAGAGCATTTAAAGGATTAGCTATAGAGAACTAGCCAAAACCGTTTTTCTAGCCTCTATAAGCAAATTTGACGGCGTGACGTTGATATTTTCCGCTTAATGGTGGCTAATACTTCCCCAATCATTTCGGCTTAAAATATCCTAGCGGGGAGCGGGGCGGCGATGAAGCCCCGCCTTTCTTAAAATAAAATCAATTAAATCAAACGCATATAAAAATAATTGGTGAGCGAAGCGAACGCTTTGTAAATCTTCACTTTTCGCTTGCTGGCTTTTCTTCGCTTGTCTGGATTACTCCCGCCCCGCCGTCCACCGTTGACGGAACAGGCAAGGGCGGCAAGCCGAACAAAGCCCGCTCGTCGGTTCGCTTCAAGAACCGACCGAGCAAGCTTTCAAGCTCCGCCTTAAATTTTGGGTGTTTGGCGGCTTCGTCCAGCACCGCCGCACCCGCTAAAATCTTCCTTCTGGTGTCGTCCTTTTTCTTCTTTTCGTTCTCCCTGTTTTGCTCAAGCTTAATTTGTGCGTCCAACGCCTTGCGTTGTTGTTCAATCAGCTTTGCCAGTTTTTCGTTACCCGTCATCATTAACCCCCGATTTTCTGTAATCTTGTATCATGCTTGCCGCTTTGGTGCTAGCGTCAATATAGGGTAAACTAGGCGAAGCAAGGAAGGCAAGCCAAAGCAAAAATAAGACAGAATGGCTCACTTATGCAAACTACGTTTGCGTGAGTAAGGGCGTTCCCCCTTAACCCCCGTAAATGCGGCAGTGCCTCCCCCTTTACAATCCCCCCGCTTAGCGTTCATCAACCTAGACACGGCAAAACAAAAAGCCCATATTATTATGACAGTAACCGCTAGCTGGTATCATTGCAGCGTTAAGCCCGTCAGCCGTTCGGCTGGACGTTCTGCGATTGCAGCGGCGGCATACCGCACGGGCGAAAAGTTGCACGACGAACGAACCCAACTAACCCACGATTACACACGACGGCAAGGCGTTGAAGCATCGTTCATTATCGCCCCAGAACATGCCCCAGCTTGGGCAAATGATGTTCAAAAATTGTGGAACGAAGCCGAAGCCGCCGAGAAACGCAGCAACAGCCAGACGGCTAGAGAAATCGTCCTAGCCCTACCGTCGGGCGTAGGAGCAGAAGAACGGGAACAAATCGCCCGTGATTTTACCGTCCACCTAGTCGAACGTTACGGCGTGGCGGCAATGGTTGCTATACATGAGCCGTCCAAAAACGGCGACGACCGTAACCACCACGCCCATATTTTATTAACTACCCGCCGCATGGAAGCCGACGGCTTAGGTAAAAAAACCAGAGAACTAGACGACATCAAAACGGGGAGGCTCGAAGTCCGCCATATTCGAGAAGTTGCCGCCGATCTGATTAACGCCGCTTTAGAAAAAACGGGCAGCGATGAACGAGTAGACCACCGCAGCCATAAAGACCGAGGACTTGAACAAATACCGACCGAGCGGCTCAGTTTGGAAGAAATAGCCCGAGAAAAAAAAGGCGATAAGAGCAAGACGGGCGACCGCAACCGAGAAATTAAAGAAACCAACGAGACCATAAACGCCTTAACCCAAGAGCGGGAAGAACTCGACAAACAAATTTTAGAAATCGAAGAACAAACAGCACAACCCACCGAATCGAATTCAGACCCGTCGACAGAGCAAAACCAAAACGTACAAAGTGCATTTGACGATCCCGCCACCCTTGCCCATGCCGAGCAAATCAGAGAACAAGGCGAAATTACACATAAAGGACTTGCCGTGTCTTGGGTGGAACATGTCGGGGAAATTATGACAAAACTACGAGACGGGCTTACCCAAAAATGGCGGGAGTTTATCCAAGACCATGAGCCACCGACCTACGAACGCTAACCAAAAAAAGGGAAGGACAAGAACCCCGTAACGATGTTACTATTTTAAAAAAATCCCCGACCCGTGCGACTCTATGGCGATCACCGACACTATTAAAGAGAGCTTACAGCGAATCCCCGCCGATTTGCAAAAGACCGCACAAAGTGCGTTTGCCGATATCGGCAATAGTTACCAAGCTTTCTTGGTGCGTGATAGTACGTTCGGTATGTCTCATGGAAGTGCGGACTTATCGCAAGAAATCGCAGTGCAAGCAGAACGTGACGCAATAGAAACCGAAGCCCCCCAACCCACCCCAGAAATTGAACCCGAAAGGTAATATATGGCAGACCCATTAGCCAAATTCCGCAAAGGCACAAGCGACAAACCCACCGCCGTCAACTTACCCCAAGAAGCCGACGGTTTGCCGCCTTATATAGCTTTCGAGGCTAAAGACAAAATCAAACGCCTAGAAATACGGCGGGTTATGGGAGCTTATCGCACCCCCGCCTATGCCTATTTACTCGACATCATTTTTGACGGCTCGCACGGTACGGAACTGGTTTTACTGTATAGCTTCATGATGATAAAGATTAAAGGTGAAAACCTCCACCCCATTATTTTGGCTCTTCAAAAGGGCAATTGTGATTTTATTCAAGATTTTGACCCTAGGGCGTTCGCCCAACCCGCCGCCGATGCCGCACGGATTGACCACATCGAAATTATTGTGAAAGGCGGCGAAGAAGAACCCACAGGCTAACCGATGCTATTTAGCCGCAAGGACACCGCCGCCGATGAACTCCCCGACTTTCACCCTATGGGAGTGCTTCGGGATTGGAAAGGCGGGCATTCTTTCCACATCGGCGACGCTTTAACGGGCGTTGCGGCGTTTGGGGCAACGGGTAGCGGCAAGACCAGCGGCGTAGCCAAACATTTGGCCACGGGCTACCTCGCCGCCGATTTTGGCGGGTTAGTTCTATGTGCCAAGAAAGAGGAGCGGCAACAGTGGGAACGCTGGGCAAAAGAAGTTGAACGAGAAGACGATTTAATTATAATCGACGCTTCGGGCGACGGTTTGTTTAATTTCTTGGATTGGGAAGCCTCCCGCAACGGCGAAGGCGGCGGGCTAACTTTAAACATAGTGGCGTTGCTCGACGAAATAGCGACCGCCATAGCGGGCGGGGCGGGCAAAGCCGAGGGCGGCGGCGACAATAAGTTTTTTGAAGACGCTTTGCATTATATGAACATGAACCTGGTCGAGTTGCCTTTATTGGCGGGCTTAACGGTTTCCTTGCCCTTGTTACGCTCGATTGTCAACACCGCCCCGCATACCCTAGAGGAAGCCAAAAACGAGGCATGGCAACAGGACAGCGTTTGTTTTGCTATCCTCACGGAAGCCGAACAGCGGGTAAACAAGGAGAACCCCGACCAATTGGACGACTTCGAGGAATGCAAAAATTATTGGTTGCAGGAATTCCCCGCCCTGTCCGACAAAACCCGCTCAATTATTACCCTGTCTTTTTCGATGCTGGTTAAACCGTTCCTGACCCGACCGCTAAGGCGGCTATTTTCGACCGAAACCACGGTAACACCTGAAGACACCTTTAACGGCAAAATAATCATTATTGATTTACCCGTCCAAGAATTCCGTTTAGCGGGCAGGGTTGCTAATCTGGTTTGGAAATATTGCTTTCAAGTGGCGGTATTGCGGCGAACGCCGCCAAAAAACGGCTATTTACGCCCCGTTTTCCTATGGGCGGACGAAGCCCAGAACTTCGTTACCGAGTTCGACGCAGAATATCAAGCGGTTGCCCGATCTGCTGGCGGTTGCACGGTGTACCTGACCCAGAACCGTGAGAGTTACCGCCGAGTGTTGGGCAATGATGACGCTGTAGATTCGTTGCTCGGCAACCTACAGGCTAAGTTTTTTTGTCAGAACAGCGGCGAAACTAACGAATGGGCGGCTAAATTATTGGGCGAACGTTGGGTAAACGTCACTAGTACCAACTTCGGACAGAGCAACAACAACGACGGCGATAAGGGAAAATCACAATCAGGCGGAGTCAGCACCAGCGAGCAACGCCGCTATTTTGTTGAGCCGTCCCGATTTACCACCCTCAAACGGGGCGGCGAGGCGTACAAGTTCCAAGTAGAAGCAATTGTTTACAAAGGCGGGCATCTTTTTGATAAGGACTTGCCCTATTATCTGATGACTTTCAACCAAACACGGTGAATTTATGGCAAAAACCAACGACGATAGCGTGTCCGACCTCAAAACCATCAACCAGAAAATTAACTTTGTGGTTGGCTTGCTGGTGCTGCCCGCCTTAAGTTTGCTGGTGTTCCTTCGTTTCAAGTTGGGTTTGCGGCAAGTTCCCTTGATAAAAATCAACGGCATTGGGGTTTTCGTGATGATATTGCCGATATTCGGCTCTTCCGTGCCTAAAGTCCATGACATCAGCCTTACCACCGAGGGCGTGGAAGGCTATTTTTACGCCTTCGGGTTGGCGGTTATCTTGGCGGGAGCTGCACAACGCTGGTATCACACCCGTTTATTGACACAGGGCAAGCTTTGGCACAGCTACAGCCTTGGGCGGTCATGGTTTGAATATATATTACCGTTCATTCCCGCTTTTTGGGTACGGGCGGCGATAGACCCACTTTTTGCCTTGATCGTTTCGGTGATCGTTTCCGCCAGCTTCTCGCCCCTGTTGGGCGGCTGGATCATGTGGGGAGCAATCGGGATATTTAGCTTTGAAATGTGGGTAAGAGACCAGCAGTTTAACCAGTTGCTGGATATGGTTGACAGCTTATGTGATTCCGAAGTCCAGAGCTACAACGCCAACGGGTTTACGGGTTCGGGTGAACAATCAACCGCCACACAAAAGCCGCCTAGCATCGAGGAAACCGCAGGGATTCCGACGGGCATAGCCCCAGACATCGAGGCACAGATTAACCGCCGCAGAAACCGCAAGCCGCCGCCTGATGATTTGGCGGGGTGATGAAATAATTATCGGCTATAACCGATACTTGACAGCTAAACAGAATAAATTTAACTGTGATGAATTAATGAGGAAATAAGATGCTTCAATGTGTTATTTATAATGTAAGACTAGGACAATGTGTTGCACTT
>Ga0073936_10011785_pt1 | contig 10535 bp, 6 predicted proteins | sample AliMusrvi5mmetaG_FD_87041 | JGI IMG/M metagenome (GOLD analysis project Ga0073936, IMG submission 87041) | Freshwater lake bacterial and archeal communities from Alinen Mustajarvi, Finland, to study Microbial Dark Matter (Phase II) - Alinen... | ecosystem: Environmental > Aquatic > Freshwater >... | reverse complement strand
GATGGCCGCCGCCGAACTGTCCACGGGCTCGTACGGATTAAACGGATCGGAAGCGCGCGAAGCCCAGTCGCCCAGCCGGTGCAGTTGCGGCGCGCCGGTATCCCAGTAGGGAATCCCGTCCGTGGGCGAATTCCCGATATAGAAATCGCAGGTCGCCTCGGCAGCCCGCCGCAAAGTGGCCGTGATCCCGTCGCGTCCGCCGAAAGGTTCGAACTCGCTGTCCGGCAGCGTGGCGAAGAATTCCAGTTGTTCCGCGAAGCCGCACATCGCCCACGCCAGTCCGCGAGTCCACGTGCTGAACGGCGAATAGCCCTGCTGCGAATTGGGGCAGCGGAAGTTCCCGTCGTTGGTATTGAAGACGCTCTCGTGCACCGTGCGGCCGCGCAGATCGTACACATCCCGGCCTTCTCCGTAATAGACGGAGTAGCGCGCCGTGGCTTCGGCATGGCGGATCAGCCGTTCCAGCAAAGAAATGCGCCGGTCGTTCTCGCCCATCAGCACATGGCCGAGCTTGTGGCTCACCGCCAGCGCCCGCAGGGAACGGATGGTATCCACGAACAGCGAATGCGGCCCGTTGAACGAGTAGATGAAGCCCCCGCCCTGCGCGACGGGCGTCCAGCGCATTGCCTGCACGGCGCCGGAACACATCAGAGCGAGTTCATAAAAGCGGCGCTCCCACACGTTGTCGGAAATCGCGCCCTCGTGCATCAGGCGCAGCAGGTTGCCATAGGTGGAAACGTTGTTGAAGCCGTGGTCATGCACGCCGGCGTGCGTCACGTGCGGCGCCATCAGTCGCACCGTGTGTTCGCGGCCCGCGTCGAGGAACGCGCGCTCGCCGGTGGCATCGAACTGCAGAATGGACGCGCCGAACTGAAAGCCCTGCGTCCACTCCGTCCAGCCGCGGCTCGTGTACTTCCCGCCGATCGTGAAGACGGGCGCGCCCTGCGACGGATTCCACGCGGCTTCCAGCGCGCGGATTTTCGCAGCCGAAGCGGTGAACAGTGTGTGGATTTTATGGCTCAGCGCGGCGGGGCTGAGATCGGAACGGACCTGGATCATTAATCTCGCATCATAGCGAATGAGCCATGCGCCCCGGCGCGGGCTTATTCCGGTGCAGTAGGAGAGCCGGCGGCCAGACTCCGTTCCAGACAAACCGAGATCCAGGAATCCAGCTTTTCCCGTAGAATATCCGTGCGGATCGGCTTGGCGAGATAGTCGTCCATCCCCGCGGCCAGACAGCGCTCTTTTTCACCGGCCAGCACGTTCGCGGTCAGCGCGATAATCACCGGACCATTCACCGGGTGCGCTTCGCGAATCGCCCGCGTGGCCTCGAAGCCATCCATCTCCGGCATCTGGCAATCCATCAGCACGATGTCGAAGCGCGTCAGCCGGAGCGCGTCCACGGCCTCGCGGCCATTCGAGACGATCCTCGCTTCGAATCCGATCTTCCGCAGCAACAGGGACGCCACGCGCTGATTGACCGGATTGTCTTCGGCCAGCAGGATATTGCCGAAACGTTTCCCGCCCGCGGAATCCGGCTCCTCCGCGGGTCCGGCGCTCGCCCCGGCTGGCTTGGGCACGGAACAGAGCAGGGATGCCAGGCGGTTGACCAGTTGCAACTCCCGAACCGGTTTCACCAGGACGAAACTCACCGCATCCGCGCCCGCCAGATCCCGCTCGGAATGGTGCGAGCCGAGCAGAATCACCGGCAGATTGCGCCGCCCGTCGCGGGCCCGGATCTCCTTTGCCAGCGCCATGCCGTCCATCCGAGGCATATGCATATCGGTGACCACCGCCGCGAACGGCACCGGCAGCGCGAGTTGCCGCAGAGCCTCCGCGCCGCTGTCCACGGCCACCACGGAGCAGCCGTTGCGCTCCAGCTGGGACTGCAGCGTGCGGCGGTTCGACGCGTTGTCGTCCACCACAAGCACAAGTTGTCCCTGCAGCGTCTTCGGCAGGTTAGCGGGTTGACGGATGAGTCCCGCGCGGAACGTAAACCAGAACTCCGAACCCTTCCCCGGAACGCTGTTCACGCCGATCTCCCCACCCATCAGTTCCACCAGACGCCGGCAGATGGCGAGGCCAAGACCGGTTCCGCCGAAACGCCTCGTGGTGGAGGAATCCGCCTGACTGAACGCCTGGAAGAGCCGTGCCTGCGCTTCCGGCGTAATCCCGATGCCCGTGTCGCGGATGGAAATCCGCACCGTCGCGTCCGCCGCGGTTTGCCCCGTCGCGGCGGCCTCCGGCAGATCCACCTGCAGCGAAACCTCACCGGCTGCCGTGAACTTGACCGCATTCGAAAGCAGATTGAGCACCACCTGGCGGAGCCGTGAAGGGTCGGCGCGGAGCAACGGAGGCGCCTCGCGCGCAACCGGCAGAATGACCTCCAGGCCCTTGGCATGCGCCGCGGCGGAAACGATTCCCGCACACTCGCCGATGGCGTCGTACAGGTCGAAATCCGTGCGCTCCAGATCGATCTTGCCCGCTTCGATCCGCGAGAAATCCAGAATGTCGTTAATAATCGCCAGCAGCGACTCGCCCGAGTTCCGGATCGTCGCAACGTATTCCTTCTGGTCGCCGTTGAGCGGCGTGTCGAGCAGCAGACTCGTCATGCCGATCACGCCGTTGAGCGGCGTACGGATCTCATGGCTCATCGTGGCGAGGAAATCGCCCTTGGCGCGATCGGCCGCTTCGGCGTTTTCCTTGGCCACGGCGAGTTCCAGAGACTGCGCCTTCAGCGCCATCTCGTTCCGCTTCAGCTGGGTCACATCCTGCACGAAGCCGCGCATCACGGCGTCCTTGCCCGCGCCCGTGGAAGGCTCGGCGACCATCATCAGGTACTTGACCGAACCATCGGGCAGCGGCAACTCACACTCGTAGGTCCCCCGGGTTGAAGCGGTCTCCGCGCGCAGAAACGCCCGCTGAATCTTTCGCCGGTCCGCCCGCGACAGAATGCTGTAGAGGAATTCCTCCACCGTGGGAGGACCCAGTGCGGCATCGCGCCCGAAGATCCGGAACATGGTGGCCGACCACGTAACCCGGCGCGCCGAATCGATCTCCCAACTGCCCGTATTGGCCAGCCGCTGCGAATCTTCGAGCAGCCCCTGAATGCGGAGATGATACTCCTGCAACCCCTGCCGTTCCGTCACATCGCGCGTATTGACCACAATGCCCTGGATCAACGGATCGGAGGTAAGATCGGTGGCGATCGACTCCAGATAGTGCAGCGTCCCGTCGGGCTGCACGCAGCGCACCGTAAACGGCGTGGCGTCGCCGCGCCGCACCGCCGCATCCGCCGCCGCCGCGTCTTCCTCGTGGATTCCCTCCACGAACTTCGTGCCGGCGCGCTCCTCCGGCGAGCGTCCGAACAGCTTCGTCACCGCGCCGCTCTCATGCAGAATCACGCCTTCTGAATCGACCGTCGAGAGCGCGTCCGAACTGCTGTGGACCAGCGCTTCCAGATACTCCTCGCGGCTGCGCAGCGTCTGCTTGAGTCGATTGCTTTCCGTGATGTCGCGGAAATAGAGCGAAACGCCGTTCTCCAGCGGATAACAGGAGATCTGCAGCCAGGCGCCCAGCCCGGAATGCCACGCCTCGAACTCTGTCGCCGAACCGGTGGACTCCGCCTCGCGGAAGCGCGCCCGGAAGCCGGATTCGCTGTCCGGAAACGCGGCCTCCAGTGGCGCGCCTTTCAGGTTTCGGCCCCCGAACAGGGAAGCCGCCCGCTGATTCAGATACTCAATCGTCCCGTCCGCGGCTACCGACATCACGCAATCGGTGGTGCTCTCCAGCACCGAGCCGAGCCGCGCTGCGGATTCCCGCAGCCACTGCTCCGCATTCTCCCGGCGGCGCAGTTCGCGCAGCGCCACCCAGAGGCCGAAGATGCCCGAGAGTACCGCCAGCGCAAAACCCGAACGAACCAGCCAGCGGCTGAGGCGGACACTGCTGTCCCGTCGCGCCACCAGCGTCCCCAGCAGGGCGGACTGTTCGCGGACGCGCGGTTCCAGCGAGTCGGTCTCCTCCGCATGAAGGCGCGCGAGCAATGCGCCGAGGCCTTTTTGGCCTTCCCTGCCCGCTGCCGCGCTGCGCAGCATGGCGACAAACGGATCGGCCGCGGGCGCGCCGGCAAACACCGGATTCGCCAACGCGTTCCGCAGCGCGTTATCGATCGCCTCCGCGCCGGGCCCGGGTGTCGCGGCCAAGGACTGCAGGACGGCGATCTCGACCGCATCCAGCGCGACGCGCGCCCCGCGCAGTTCGGCAATGGTGCTTTGGCTGCGCTCGACGCGTCGCGTGCCCTCCACCGCCCGCGCCGTGGCTATGGCAGCGCCCACACCCACCCCGGCGAGAATCAGGATCGTGGCGGAAAAACTGGCGACGATTTTGGAACGGGGTGTCAAGGTATCACGCCATGACCCGCCGGAAATGAAACTTCGATGCGGACGCCACGGGCGCCGCCGCCACCGTGCCTGCCGCCGCTTGCGTGGTATCCGCATTCAGCAGATAACCTTCCGCCCAGCCGGTCATCACGGCGAAGACCGGTGTCGCCGTCAGACCCATGAAAACGGTGGCGATGGTGACCCCATATGCCACGTAAATGCCCGCCAGCGTGAAACCCAGGGAACTGCCCCGCACCGCCGGCCGCGGCCGGCTCATCTCGAAGCGGATGAGACGGTACGGCATGATGAAAATCATCGAGATCAGCAGACCGTCGGCGATGAAGCCGTGCATCAGCGCCAGCAGCAGATAGTAGTTGTCGATCGACGGCATGCCGCCCACCTTCGGCCACGTGTTGCGGCCCCATCCCAGATAGGAACGCTCGACGGCGATATCTGTATACTTATCCAGCAATTCTTTACGATAAGCCGCCGTCTCCTGCGAATCCGTCTTGGCCGCCGCCCGGCCCACCGAGGCGTACGCGTAGAACATCGCGCCCGCGGGCACGCCGATGACAATCAGTCCGCCGGCGATGGCAAGCAGCCCCAGTTTGCGGTTCTTCGCCAGCCCGGCCCCCGTGATGACCGCCCCCGCGATGCCGCCCATCCACGGCCCGCGCACCAGGGTCATCACCATGCCGAGCATCAGCATCAGGGTCATGATACGCGCTTTCGGAATCTTCAGCCACGGCATCATCTTAAAGGTGGGCTCCCAGTAGCCGCACCACTCCAGCCAGCGCTGAATCCGAAAGCCGACCGTGATGATCAGGCACGCAAGAATGGCGTGTCCGTAAGGCCCCGCGATGCGCGCGAAGCCGTAGCGGAACGTGGTGATCCAGCCGTCGGCCTGCCCCGGGAAGAAGCGGTTCATCAGCATCTCCCACGGCGTGCTGCCCATCTTGAACTCGTAGAGAGAGACGACCGAAATCGCGAACAGCAGAAAGGCGAAGCGTTTCGCGAAAGGAACGCGCATCCCCTTTGGCTCGATCAGTCCTTTCGCCGCGATATACGGCAGAACGAAAGACCCGATCATGTCGAACAGCAGGTTCTGCGCTTCGTTGTAACCCGCGTTCGTGTATTCGGACACGCCGATAATCAGGGCGAACGCCACCACGAAGAAGTCCATCAGGCTGTACTTCCAGCTCTTCATGTCCCGCGTGAGGAAGAGCCCCGCCACGGGAATGATGGCCGCCTGGCTGAACGTGGGATCCGGCAGAACCGGAATCACAAACCGATAATATTCGGGCAACAGCAGAAGCACCGGGATGTAAACGTCGACAAACGCGATGGCCGGAGACCGCCGCATCGCGATGTACGCGCAATAAATCGCCGGAAAAATGACGATAAAGCCCATATCCGCTCAGACCGGCGGCGAGGACGGCAGAAATTTTCCCAGTTTCGACTGAATAATGGCCTGAAACCACAAACGCTCACCCGTTTCGAGGATGAAACGCCCCACCAGCAGGACGAGCAGCACCACATAGACTCCGATCATTCCGGCGATGCAGCCCCCGGCCACCCACCGGTTCAGATGGGTCGCCGCAAAGTTCGCGGGCACGGCGAACAGCGCGGCCAGCACATAAGGAAACGCGCCTGGCAAAAAGACCGACTTCAGATACCGGCCGAAAGTGACGTTCATCAGCCGGTTGGCATGCATCACGAAATAAATGGCCGCCACGATGGTGGAGCCCGCCACCGCCGTTCCAATGCCCAGCACCGTCCACTTTCCCAGCACCAGGTAAGACAACGGGACGCTCAGCCCCAGCGCCACCACGTTCGGAATATTGTAGTGAAACTCTTCGGTCGGGTGTCCGATGCCCCGCAGGATCGACGTGCCGGGACCCGTCATCAGATTCATCTGCGCGGCCAGCGTGAAGATCACCATCAGATACGCCGCGCCTTCATAGTGTTTGCCGATCCACACCGCCAGCAGCGGCCCCGGCATCAGCACCAGCACCGCGCAGATGGTGGCGGTCGCCAGGTTCACGTAACGCGCCCCCTTGATATAAAGCTTGCGGATCGATTCCCGCTGCTCCGGCGTGCCGGAAAGCCCCCCGTGCAGGTAAGACGCCGCAGGCACGAACGACGAGAGAAAACTCATGGCGAGCGAACTGGCCATATTCGGCAGTTTCTCGGAAATCTCCAGCAAGCCGGTAGCCTGGATGCCGACCAGCGCCGCGGCCAGCACGCGCTCAATGGAGTTGAGCGTCACGGCCAGCAGGCTTTGCAGCTGCACCACGCCGCCGAAGTTCAGCAGGATCCGCCCCGCCTCCCGCGAGCACAGCAGGGGCGAAACGCGCAGCCACTTGATCGTGCTCATGCTGACCAGCAGGGACAGCGTTATATCCACCAGCATGCGCGCCAGAAACGCCTCGGCCAGACCGCGAATGCCCCGCCCCATGCCCACCAGCGTGAAGATCAGAATGGTTTCCACCACATAACTGACCGCCCAGATCGCGTTCACCGTCGACGACCGCTGCACGCCCACCAGCGCGTCGTGAAACACGGACAGGCTCATGGAAGCGAGGAAGACCGCCACCACCAGCAGCACCACCTCTTTGGCATCCGCGCGCAGCCCCGGCGCGATGTGCAGCCAGTCCACCACAATCGGCCAGAACCACCAGACACACGCGAACACCGTCGCGCAGGCCGGAATACTGACGCACAGGCCTGTCGAGATGAGCGAATTCGCCTTCGAAAACTCGCGCCGCGCGCTGTATTCCGCGATGTACTTGATGTAAACGCCGGAAAGCCCCATGGTGGAGATCCCGATGTAAGCCACCAGAATAAAGGCGGCGGACCAGAGCCCGTAAGCTTCCAGCGTCACGTGCGCCAGCACGAACGGCGGAATGAAGAAACGGGTCACCATGTACCCGATCTGTGCCAGCGTGCTGGCGGCGATGTTCCGGGAAAGCGCGTTGCGGACCGTGCTCGCGTGATTTTCCGTGACTTCGCTTTCCTCTGCGTGATTTTCCGTCGCTTGATTTTCCGTGACAGGCTGCGTCTCAGACATTGACCGCTCTCCGTTCCAACAGTCCCTCAAAGAGTTTCAAAGCCGTGCCCATGCGGGCATCCCAGCCATAGTTTTCCTCGGCTCGGGCGCGGCCACGCAGACCACGCTGCCGCCACGCTTCCGGATTGGCGACGATATCCCGCAGCGCCGCGATTAAGTCGCGCACCAGCGGTTCCCGGCCATCCGCCGAGAGCGCCCGGCCAACCTGTTCGTCGACAATCTCCGCCGGACCGCCGTAATTCACCGCGATGATCGGCACGGCCGACGCCAGGCTCTCCAGCAACACGGCGCCGCCCGACTCCCGCACACACGGCAGGCAGAACACGTGCGCCTCGCGCATCCGCCGCGCCACTTCCGGTAACGGCAAAGCCCCGGCAAGAGTCACCACGCCGGCGAGTTTCCGCGCTTCGGTCTCGCGCTCCAGAGCCGCTTTCACAGGCCCGTCGCCCACAATGGTCACCTCGATCGGGAACTCGTCGCGCACGCGGTCCACCGCTTCCAGCAGCATGGAAACGCCCTTCGCCGGAATCAACCGCCCGACGAACAGCACGCGCAGCGGAACCTGTCCCGGAGGCGGCGGCGGTTCCTCCGCGGGCCGGAAGACCGACAGATCCACGCCGTTCTCGGACATCCGCAGCGTGCGGGCATGCTTCGGCAGAGCGGAGTCCGTCGCCCGATTCGCGGTCAGGATCAGCGCGGCTTTTTTCGTGCAGGCGAAGAAGCGGTCGAAGACGCGGCCCACGTCGCGAATCCGATAAACCCAGGCGGAATCCGCGCCCATGATCTCCGGGAACGTCGTGGGCGAGTTCAGCCCACCGTTCCACGGCCCGACCACCAGCGGCGGCCCCATGCGATGCAGGCAGGAGGACGCCATCGGCGACACCGGCGTCACCGCATGCACGATGTCCCAATCGGCGCGGCGCTTGCGGAGTTGCCCCAGCACGGCGTGGTCGTAAACGAAAAAATCGCCCGAAGCGAGCAGGAAAACCGCGTGTTCGCTGTTCGGAAACAGCCGCGCGGCCGTGCGATAAAGCGGACCCGCGAACCACTCCGTATCGATATAAATCACCTCGGAGCCCGGCAGCGGCGCGCCCGCTTTGGTGAGGCACTCTTGATTACGGATGTGCGTCACCAGCGTGACCTGCGCGCGGCGGGACATGCGCGAATACCATTCCCACCCGATCTGCGAAACCGAGCCCATGCCCGGACCGCACTGGTAGGCGGACAGCAGAATCCTCATGCCGTGGCCGCTTCCTGACGAATCGGTTTGGCGGGAACGCCGGCCACAATCGCGCCGGCGGGCACGCTGCGGGTCACCACCGCGTTCGCACCCACCACCGCATCGTCGCCAATGTGAACGCCCGGCAGAATCGTCACGCCCCGCCCGATCCACACATTGCGCCCCAGTTCAATAGCCTTCGCGTCATGGCCGGAATCGCGCACCGCGACGCCCGGCACAAGCCGGTGATTGGCGTCGCGAATACTCGTATACTCCCCGATCATGCAGTTCGCGCCGATCTTCACCGAGGCGAAAGACACGATATGCGCGCCACGCGAAATCACCACGTTGTCGCCGATCTCGATTGCGCCATCCGCCTCCGTCTCCAGATACAGTTCGCGATACAGAAACAGATTCCGCCCGGGCGAGATCCGGCCGGTCCCGCGAATCTCCGGCACGCCCAGCACCACCACCGAAGCATCCAGCCGCCCGGTAATCATCGATGCCATGCGGGCATGCGCCCACAGACGCCGCAGCCCTTCGCCCTTGCCGGCGAGTCGCGCGGCCGGGGCCAGCACGGCGCCGAGAATACTCTTGAGACTCATTGCGCCGCGCCCTTGTATTCGATGAGGCCCCGCGCCTTGCCAGCCTTGCGATCGCTGCGGTACTGCAGTTGTCCCAGCAGGATCGGCAACTGCTGCAGATGCGAGTGCACGCCGTAAAGCAGCAGCGTGGAGAAAGGCGCCGATTTCCAGCGCGCCTTCAGAGCCGTGCGGAGGATCAACAATCCGAACACCGCGAGCGCCAGCAGCCCGGGCACCAGACTCAGCAGGGCGACCGACCCGGCCACGCCGGCAGTCGCGATCGCGAGCAACATCGTCGCGCTGCGGCGATTGCGCCGCGCGTCTTCTTCCCAGAACGGCAGGCCCGTATCGCGGAAGCGTTCGGACACCTCGGCATAGGCATAGCCGGCGCGTGTCGCGCGCTTCCAGTACTGGCTCCAGGAGGTCATCGCCAGATCGTGTCCGGTCATCGCGCGGTCAACATGCAGAATCTTCCAGCCCGCGGCCCGCATCCGGCGGCACATCTCCGGTTCTTCGCCGGCGATCAGCGTTTCGTCGTAACCGCCCACCTGTTCGAGCACCGCGCGCCGCATCAGCGCGTCGCCGCCGCAGAAGTCCGTGATGCCGGGCGGATAAATCCAGTCGAGATCCAGCACCCGGTTGAAAATCGTCTTTTCCGGATGGATCTCCCGCCGGTGCCCCCAGACTATGGCGATTTCGGGCGTGAAGTCGCGCAGCGAATCGACCACGAAACGGGGATGCAGTATGGTGTCGCCATCGAGGAACAAAACGAACGGAGCGGACGCCGCGCGCCACCCCGCGTTGCGGCCCAGCGCCGCCGTGGGGCGTTTGGGCTGCACCACAATCACCTTCGCCCCGAATGATTCCGCCAGCTGCGGACTGCCGTCGGTAGACGCCGAATCCACGTAAATAATCTCGACCTCGCCATCCGGCTTCTCCATTGCCCGGATGGACTGCAGACAGCGCTCCAGGCGCCCGCCTTCATTGCGCCCGATGACGACGACGGAAAGTACAGGTGTGCTCACGCCAGTTGCTCCATCAGAATGCGGCGGTAGTCGCCCACTCTGGCCGGTTCGGAATAGCGGGTCGCCAGCAGCAGGTCGCCCTGCGCCACCACCGCGTTCAGTTTCTCCGGGCTCAGGCCCGCGATGTATCGCAGTTTCTGCCGCAGACTTTCCGCATCGTTGGCGCGGAAATGAAAGCCGGAAACCTCGTCGGTCAGCAGCGACCCCGCGCCGCCCGCATCCGGAGCCAGCACCGGCACACCCGCCGCCATGGCCTCG
>Ga0073936_10011784_pt1 | contig 10536 bp, 9 predicted proteins | sample AliMusrvi5mmetaG_FD_87041 | JGI IMG/M metagenome (GOLD analysis project Ga0073936, IMG submission 87041) | Freshwater lake bacterial and archeal communities from Alinen Mustajarvi, Finland, to study Microbial Dark Matter (Phase II) - Alinen... | ecosystem: Environmental > Aquatic > Freshwater >... | reverse complement strand
GGTCCATGCAGCGATATTTTCATGCAAGCGTTTCGCGTGAAAGCGGGACAACGGATACTCAATGCGCCGGGATTGGGGGCGATGGGAACAGGACTTCCAGGCACGATCGGCGCGTGCTTGGCCAGCGGACGCCGGCGGGTGATCAATGTGAACGGCGACGGCGGTTTTCAACTGAATATTCAGGAGCTCGAAACCGTCAAGCGTCTCGGGCTACCCATCAAATATTTCGTGCTCGACAATAACGGCTATCGGTCAATCGTCGCGATGCAGCGGAATCATTTTCAAGGACGGCTGGTGGCCAGCGATCCCTCCAGCCATCTCACCCTGCCGGACCTGCGGCAGGTGGGGGCGGCTTACGGCCTGCCCGTGTTTTATGTGGATTCACCGGAGCAATTGCGGGCCATCGCCTCGCAGACATTGGCCACGCCCGGCCCGGCGATCTGCGTGGTCAAAACCTCGGTTGATGAAACAACCGCCCCGCGGGTCACTTCAGAAGTGCGGTCGGACGGCACCATTGTTTCAAAGCCAATGGAAGATATGTCGCCCCTGTTGAACCGTGACGAATTCGCTACCATTATGGCAGACTGACGTCGTTCCAGATATGAAACAACAACTATTGCAGACCTTGGCGACATTAATCGGGGGCTTTGTTCCCGAGAGTGCATCAACAGTTCAACCTGGCGAAGAATATCTTCATTTGGATTCGTTGTTGCTTTTCGGTTCGGGTGCGCAGGGCCGTAAGACATTGGCCGGACTGCGAAAACACGGTATAGCACCCCTCGCTTTTGTGGATAACAATCCGAAGCAATGGGGAAAAAGCATCGATGGCCTGGAAATCCTCTCACCGGAGCTTGCGGCCGGTCGCCACTCTAATGCGGTGTTTATCGTGACTATCTGGAGTGACCGACTAGGACACCCGCTCAAAGAAATTCGAGGCCAGATGATTAGATTGGGTGTTTCAGCGGTCTATTCATTCACGGCTTTGTCTCGCCGTTTCCCGGAGACATTTTTGCCTGATTTCTTCATGGATAGATCCGAGAAACTTGTCTCTTCACTTCAGGCCATAAAAAAAGCTGGAGAGATTTGGGAAGACCTATATTCCATTGAAGAATATTTGTCCCAACTCAAGATGCGGATGACCCTGGACTTGGAAGCGGTCACGCGGGTGACCGACTACCGTGCGTATTTTCCGAACGACCTTTTTACCATATCCAAAGGTGATGAAGTATTTGTTGATTGCGGAGCATTTGATGGTGATACGCTGAAGGACTTTTTGAAGGTGGTTGACGGTCGTTTTAAGAAATTTTTCGCAGTGGAACCGGACCGGATTAACTTCCAAAAGCTGCGCGACTTGGTCGAAAGGGAATACCAGACGCATTCCGCCAGGATATTGCCGTTTAATCTGGCCGTGGGCGAACAACCGGGAACCGTGAGGTTCTCGGATTTTGCATCCACGGAGTCGCGAATTGATGATGCGAGAACTATCGAAGTCGAGTGTGTGCCATTGGATAAACTGCTCGCGAAAGACAACCCCACATATATCAAGATGGATATTGAGGGTTCGGAAAAAGCGGCGCTGCTCGGTGGACGGGAGACAATCACTCGCTCTCGTCCAGTCCTTGCGGTTTCAGCCTATCATAAAGCAACCGATTTATGGGAACTGCCCTTATTGATTAGCGAGATGGTGACGAACTATGCTTTCTATCTTCGACCGGAAAAGCGAGCGGGTTGGGATTTGATATGTTATGCTGTGCCGCATGAACGGATGGTCCGCTGACCGTTTGTGAATTGGCTGGAGACAAATGATGCCATCGTATCTGTCAGGGACAACCCATTCGCCAAAGGCAATTGCCCCCGGTGTTCTTTGAATCTGAAATATGTCACGCACGATCATCTGGGACATTGACGATGTCTTGAATAATTTGACCCAGGCGTGGCTCAAACACGAATGGTGCCCGGAGCATCCGGATTGCACCGTGCAGTTTTCCGAGATACGGGCCAACCCGCCCCACGAAGTTCTTGGGATCACGCTGCACGAGTATCAAGTGTCACTGGATCGTTTCCGGACGAGTGAGGTCGGCAGGAACCTCACGCCGGTGCCTGAGACGGTCGCCTGGTTCGAGCAACACGGGGCGCAATACCGGCACATCGCCCTGACCGCACGTCCGTTCGTCGCCGTGCCGTCGGCTGCCGAATGGCTCTTTCAACATTTTGGCCAATGGATTAGAGGATTTGGCTTCGTGCCCTCGCCGCGGGCGAATGACCATGCCCCGGCTTATGATCGTGACAAGGGAGATTGGTTGCGCTGGGTCGGTGTTGGTGACGTTTTGGTGGACGATTCGCCGGCCAATCAAAAAGCGGCGATCGAACTTGGCTTGAAAACCGTGTTGGTGCCTCAGCCATGGAACCAGGCCAACGGCACAATCAGCGACGCTTTAACGGATATTTCACGGCAATTAGACACAAATTGACTTATTGTTGAGGCGGAAAATCAATGTGTTATGTTGGATAAACTTAAAACTGATGTCTGCAAAGCGAACCTCGATTTGGTTGCGGAAGGCTTGGTTATCCAGACATGGGGCAATGTAAGCTGCGTTGATAGCGAACGAGGCCTGATGGTCATCAAACCCAGCGGTGTGCCCTACGCTGGCATGAAGCCGCAAGACATGATCGTGGTCTATCTCGCAGATGGCAAAGTGGTTGAAGGATTTTTGAAGCCGAGCTCCGATACGCCGACACACCAGGTTTTGTATCAAGCATTTCCGCCCATCGGCTGCGTGGTGCATACGCACAGCCTTTACGCAACGGCGTGGGCGCAGGCCTGCAAGTCACTGCCGAGTTACGGCACAACGCTAGCGGACTACTGGTATGGAGACGTGCCCTGCACGCGCAAAATGAAGCCAACCGAAATCAAAGAAGATTACGCGGCCAACACCGGCGCGGTGATCGTCGAGACGTTCAAGAAATTGAAATCTGATCCGGCGCAGCATCCGGCGGTGCTCGTGGCGAGCCACGGGCCGTTCACTTGGGGTCGGAGCCCCGCACAACGCGGTTCACAACGCGGTGGTGCTGGAATTCATTGCGCAATTGGCGAGCGAGACGCTGCGTATCAATCCCAGGACGCCACCCATGCCGTCCGTTTTGCTTGACAAGCATTTTCTCCGCAAACCAGAGCGAGCGCATTCTACGGACAATAGCAGCACAACCAAAACAGAAAATTTATTTTTCATGGACCCCTACCCCAGCAAATTGCAATCTTGCGTGTTCCCATCAATCAGTGTCAATTGCACGCTCGATAATATTCCCTGTGTTCACCCTCCTCGTAACTGTCCTGTATGCTGTGGCACCGAGAAACGGCGGCTTTTCCGTCAAAGCTTCGGCATGCTTTCCCAGGGCAGCCTGTTAACGGGATTTGATCTGGTCGTCTGCTCAGACTGTGGTGCCGGCTATGCTGATGATGTACCAGGGCAGGACGTGTTCGATCGCTACTACGCGGAGATGTCCAAATATGAGTATTCAGATCGCGCAGGCCTCCAAACCGAGACGGATTTATGCCGGTTTCGGGAGGTAGCCGACCTTGTTGCCCCCCATTTGAAAAGCAATCACCGATTGCTGGACATCGGTTGTGCAACCGGTGGCTTGCTCGCCGAATTCAAGCGCCGAGGATTCTCCAGTCTCCTTGGTGTTGATCCGTCTCTCGCCTGCGCGGAACTCACAGAAAAGCTCTACGGAATCCCCGCCAAGGCCTTGTCCATTTCCGCTCTCAATCAATTGGGCGTACAGGTTGACGTGGCCTTTCTCACCGGTGTGCTGGAGCATATTCGCAATGTCGACGCATCCCTCGCCAGCGTAAGGTCCAGCCTGCACGCGGGTGGATTCGTCTATCTCGAAGTGCCAGATGCAACTCACTATGACCACCAGTTCAGCGCGCCGTTCCAGCTCTTCAGCATGGAGCACGTCAACTATTTCTCACCGACCTCCCTCTCAAATCTAATGGCACGCCATGGATTTGAGGTTGTATTCACCGAAAGATTAATCCGGCACTTGAGCCCACAGGCAATGGAACCCGCCATCGGCGGGTTGTTTCGACTGAATTCACCAAATAACAGCGCTGCCAGCCATGGCAGGGATGAAGAGACAGAGCCAGCTTTGAGACGCTATATTGAGCAATCGCACGCTTTGGAGGAAAGGATACAAGCGAAAATATCCACACTAGCCGATACGGCAAAGCCTTTGGCCGTTTGGGGCACCGGCACTCACACACTGCGGTTGCTCGAAACCAGCTGCCTGCCTCAATGCAGGATCGTTTGCTTCATTGATTCCAATGTTCACTACCAAGGGAAGACACTCGCTGGCATTCCAATTATAGCTCCCACTGATTTTACAAATTCGAGCGCTGAAATTCTTATTTCTTCTCAAACAGCAGAGGATGAGATTTTTAAAATCATCACTAGGAAACTGTGCTGGCCGAACGTGGTTCATCGGCTATATGGGAGCTAGGTTACACGGTTAGGCGCAATCATACTTCTCATGTGACCCTTGAATTCATGCATACGGTACGCGTTATCCCAAGTAGTAAGATCGATCACTAGAAACCAGCAGATGAGAAAAATCAGCGTTATTTCAGGATGTTACAATGAAGAGGGCAATCTCAGGGAGTTTCATGACCGGATCGTCGCGGTGTTCAGCCAGTTTCCGGGCTACACGTATGAAATCATCGTGGCGGACAACTACTCGACGGACCGAAGCCGGGAAATCCTGCGCGAGATTGCCGTACAGGATCCGCACTTCAAAGTCATCCTGAACGCGAATAATTTCGGCCATATTCGATCACCCTTCAACGCGCTGTTGCAGGCCACGGGTGATGCCGTGGTGGCGCTCTGCTCAGATTTGCAAGATCCGCCGGAAATGATCGTTGAGTTTGTCAAGCAATGGGAGGCGGGGTATCAGGTGATTTGCGGGGTAAAACCCAAAAGCCTCGAGAACCCGTTGATGTTTCAGGTGCGACGGATCTACTACAGGCTGCTCGCCAGTTGTTCGGAAACGCCTCAGATCCAGAATTTTACGGGTTTTGGTCTCTATGACAGGAAGGTCATCAACGCCGTCAAGCAATTCAACGAACCCTATCCCTATTTTCGCGGGCTGATCAGCGAAATTGGCTTCAAGCGGACCGAGGTTCCGTACACCCAGGCCGCCCGGAAGCATGGGAAAACCAAAAACAACTTTTTCACCCTCTACGACATGGCCATGACCGGCTTTGTGAACCACACGAAATTGCCGCTGCGCCTGGCGGCCTTTACCGGGTTTCTTCTCGCTGTGATGAGCCTGCTGGTAGCATTCAGCTATTTTGTCTATAAACTGCTCTACTGGAATACCTTCCGTCTGGGACTCGCTCCCATAGCCGTCGGCTTGTTTTTCTTTTCCTCCGTGCAGTTGATTTTCATCGGCATCATTGGCGAGTACATCAGCGCCATCTGGACTCAGGTCAAAAACAAGCCGCTGGTCATCGAGGAGGAACGCATCAATTTCCCCGAATGCGAAGAATGACGAAAACCATGCGCAAATTCTGTTCCTGCAGTCTGAATCTATTTTCCGCGTCACAGCTTCAATTCATTCGTTATCTTCTGGTTGGCGGTTGGAACACGGTGTTTGGCATGGCCGTTTATGCCGGACTCTATTATTGGCTGGGGGGGCGCGTCCATTATCTGATACTCGTGGTTCCGGCCAACATCCTGGCCATCACCAATGCCTTTATCTGCTACAAGCTCTTTGTCTTCAAAACAAAAGGCAATATCTTACGCGAGTATTTCCGCTGCTACATCGTCTATGGCGGCACCATGCTGGCCGCGGTCGCCGCATTGTGGGTGCTTGTTGAATGGCTCGGCATGTCACCCGTGGCCGCCAATTGCGCATGCACCGCCGTCACGACCATGGTCAGCTATCTCGCGCATCGCAATTTCTCATTTAGAACACAATAACCATGTTGTTTATGCGCCAGGCTTGCCACGGCACGAGAGATTATCCTAAACATTCGCAATGAGAATTATAAACGGCACCACAAGAATTGGTACACTTCTACGAAAGACATGCGAACGATCCCATTTATGGATTGGCGCAGTCCTGACTATAATCACCCTTCTTATGCTTGGAAGTGTTGTCAATCGACCATCCATGGCATCATATCAAAATCACGATGACGCCTTTTACAGCTCAATTGGCGTCCAATTTGCCACCAATGGCGAATGGCGCCCATCTATCCAACCCTTGGGTTTAACTTCCAGTGAAAACTATTTCGCAGCAAACCCGCTGCTGACACCTTATCTAACGGCCGCTTCTGTCAAGTTGTTCGGACCTGACAGATGGTCATTAAAACTACCTTCTTTGATAGCGTTCCTCGCAGCTGGCCTAGCGCTGATTTGGATGGTCCATGTCGCGAAGCTCAGTTCTGCACATTCCTTGGTGATTATGTTTTCCTACTATGCTTGCCCGTGGCTCTATTACGCCATGAACACCGCTAGAGCGGAGCCTATGTGCATAGCCGGTCTCTACCTTGCGACGCTCCTGTCATTGATCGGAGTTAAATCAACAAGGACCGTTTGTACCTCGGTATGGATATTGCTATCTGGAGCGTTGGTGACAATTGTTGCATGGAACCACTTATTATTTTCCATGGCGGCTCTTTTGCCCGCACTGGCCATATGGGGATTTGATCATAAAGCCAGTCGTTGGAAGCGGATTTGTTTATGGTTAGCCGGAGCTGTAATGATGCTGTTCGTTCTAATAGTATGGCGGGTTATCCCGCATTGGGACGCTTGGAATGAGCAGTTTTTGCAGAACGCCGCGAGTAATGCTGCCATTTCCAGCAATATCAGTACGCTTGAATCATTCAAATCCACGGCACCATTTCCGTTGAATGAGTTAGTTGAACTCAAAGCAAGATTCAGCACGCTGGGTTGGCCATTTATGAGTTGGTATGCCGGAATTCCACTGCTATTTCTCCTCTTTCTGCGGCCAACAAGACTTTTTCTCCTTACACTTGTTCTTCTACTAACGTTTCTTGGCCTGATTGAAATCAAGACACCGGTTTTCGCTACATATGTCGTGAATTTTGCAATCGCCATACCGCTTAGTCTCCTGTTTGCAGAATCGAGGAGTCAACATCAGCCCCTCCCAAACATTATTATATCAGTCCTTGGGACATTGATAGTTATATTTTCTATACTCAACGCATGGCTCGTGCTTCGCCCCACCACAAGAGTCAACAATTGGAGCACTGCGGAGCAGCAGATTGATCGAGAGTTCATGGCTCTGCCACCGCATTCGATCATTTGGGGCGACACGGCCCATGGGATCGTTCCCGCGTGGAGACACGGACACGCGTATTATACGACATTTAACTTTTTGTCCAACATCCTAGGTGTGAAGGAAAAGCTTATGAATATGTCCAATGAGTCTGGCCATTATCGGTTAAAATCGCTCAATGGCGAATGGCAAGTAATATGGCAAGGCAATCGAAATCAACATACGGTAAACGAAATTGATCCAATTCAGTTGCAACAGGATCTCAGCAAGTGAGACGCTTGGCATGCCACTGCTTTAGCCATTTTCACGCTTTATAGCACGCAATGATGGCGCTGCATCGAACGCAATCATGGTTTTCAATCAATGAAGTTTGCTCCTAATCTATTGAATCGGAGGCTACTGATATGCGAGGAACGTCTCAAGACGCTCAACGGTCATTTCTTTGAGTGGAACAGGGCTGTTCGTGCGATCCATGAGCAAGCGGGAGCCCACGTCGACATCTGCTGCCATCGCGATGCCATTCCAGCGGTTCGCGATGGGCTTGGTGCCATGCCTCACTTTCACGATACCTTGCCAGAGACGCCCATGGGGCGGAACTCCTGTGCCCGTCTGGCTCAGCAGATCACCCACGCTACCCGCGCTTATCAGCAGTCGAAGCAAGCACTGAAACAGACTGGGCCAGTTGACACGGTGCTGGTCTCAACCACCCCCGATCATCAGTTGCTCGCATGGTCCTGGCTTTACCGAAGATCCGTAGGGCGAGCATTTAGCCGGCTGGTGCTCTTTTTCATCATGGGACAAGCGCGTTATGCGAATTACGATCCTAATCCTATATTCCTTGGCCGCGCCCGCTTCTATCGTCACGTTTTGCGCAGCTTCAAACGCGGTGTCGAGGACGGCAGTGTCGTGTTATGCACCGACAGTGATCAGACTAAGAAGGAATATGAACTCCTTTGCGATCTCCCCTTTGTGGAGCTTCCCACCCCGCGCGTGGGAACGCATATCATCGAACCTCGGGTCGGCAAGCCGGTCACCTTCGCCTCACTTGGTCCTCCCCGCTCGGAAAAAGGCGCGGCAGAATTGATTGATGCAATCAACTTGGTTCGCCAGATGAGGCTGGGCCGCCCCATCCGGTTCCTGATTCAGTGGCCGGGCGATTTCACTGACGCAAATGGAAGACACATTACAATTCCATCCGATTGGGACTCCGACCCGCGCATTGAGGTGGTGCGTCGGTTTTATGACAGTGCCGAATATGATCGAGTCATGCAGCAATGCGACTGTCTTCTTTTGCCTTACCGCTGGAGCGACTACTTCAACCGCATCTCAGCGGTGCTGGTGGAGACCGCCACGGCGGGCATCCCAGCCATCGTTGTTGAGAACACATGGTTACACCGCGCCATCACGCAATATGGTGCTGGCGTTACGTGCCTGGATAGAAACCCGCAATCACTAGCCCAGGCGATTACGCGTGTTTGTGACAATATTGAGTCCCTTTCGCATTCTGCGCGGGCGCGAAGCGCAGACGCTGTGGCGCATCATTCACCGGAGCGCTTCCTTCACTTGCTTTGGGGAGATGTAAAATGCTGAGTAAACTGTCAATTCCTCGGCCTGACATCCTGCTGTTTGCGCCCACTCATGCCGGCGGCCTCGCCGAATACTCGTTCTATCAGGGCCGGGCGCTGCATCAACAGGGGATCCGAGTGACGTGCCTGGCGGCCCGGGACTACCTATCGTGTCGGGAGTGTCCCTTTCCTATCCATCGTGTCCTTTCTGCTCCATCACCGACCGGACGAACCCGTCTATCACGGCGCTTGAACCATGTGATAGTACTCTTAAAGAACCAATTTCACCTGGCTTGGTGGGTCCTGAGGATGCGGCCACGTCTTGTGCTGGTGGATGCTTTTGCCGAGTATCTGTCGCCGCTCTGGTTCTTCCCACACACTCTGCTAGTGTGGATCCTCGGGATACACTACGCGTCGAACCTCCATGATCCAGTGCGGGATTTTCAACTTGGACCAACGTGGTGGCATCGGCTGTCGGTGCGCTTTGCATACCTACCATTGAACTTCGTTCTGGTGCACGACAAACTACCGGAGCCTTCACCTGTGCCACACAATGTGCAGGTCTTCCATGTTCCACACGGCCTATATGAGTTACCTGTCCCGACCCGATCCCGCGAAGACGTGCGGGCGGAGTGGGGAGCGTTGCCGCACCAGCGGGTGTTCCTTTCCTTTGGCTATGTTCGCGACGGGAAAAATCTCGATTTGGCCATTCGGGCCTTGCGCAGCGTTCGCGACGCATTTCTCGTGATTGCAGGCAAACTGCAATCTTCCCAGGACCGCCCATTTGTGTATTACCGCGAGCTGGCTGAACACGAAGGGGTCGCAGATCGAGTCCATATTCACGAGGACTTCATCCCTGATGGCGACGTTGGCAATTATTTCAGCGGTGCCGACGTGATCTTGTTGTGCTATTCGGCGGCTTTCCATTCCCAAAGCGGAGTATTGAACTTGGCCGCAAGCGCCCGCAAGCCGGTGTTGGCATCAGCGGCCCCTAGCCCACTCGTGGATGCCGTCAGGAATTTCCAACTGGGCGTTGTTCAGCCTCCAGATTCGGCGGAAGCTCTTGTCGTCGGCATGAACCTGCTGGCCGAGCAATCCATCCAACCACGTTGGGATGACTACGAAGCCTTCGCGTCATGGCCGATGAACGCGGCGATCGTTCTGGAAGCCGCGAATTTGTCCCCGGTGGAGAGACGAGTTTGTGAGTTATGAATGCCCCTCCCCCCAGCAAACGCCCTCGAAATGCCAACTGACTGGGTCATCTGCCAGATCGGAGCACGCGAGCATTATGCGGTGGCCCGCGGCTTCGCCGAAGCCGGAAATCTGCATTGTCTGATCACGGACGCCTGGGTCCCGCCGGGCCATTGGACGGAGCGCATCAGTCAAAGCCTTCGCGAACGCTACCATCCGGCGCTATCCGAAGCCCAGGTGCGAAGTTGGACGGCTTCGCTCATCCGTTTCGAGCTTTCGGCCCGCATGCGCAAGGTTACCGGGTGGCCGCTCATCATCTCCCGCAACGCATGGTTCCAGCAACGGGCCGTCCAGGCTCTGGCGGCGCTTGCGAAAGCGGGCCTTGGCTCGGGCGACAGTCGCCCCGCAGTCTTCGCCTACAGCTACGCCGCGCTCGAACCATTCCGTTACGCCCGGCAACGAGGCTGGAAAACCATCC
>Ga0073936_10011783_pt1 | contig 10536 bp, 7 predicted proteins | sample AliMusrvi5mmetaG_FD_87041 | JGI IMG/M metagenome (GOLD analysis project Ga0073936, IMG submission 87041) | Freshwater lake bacterial and archeal communities from Alinen Mustajarvi, Finland, to study Microbial Dark Matter (Phase II) - Alinen... | ecosystem: Environmental > Aquatic > Freshwater >... | reverse complement strand
GTCGGCGAGCGGGAAGGTAACGCCCTGGCGGTTGGGATGATAGATTTTGGCGCCGTTGGCATCGGTAGCGGTTTGCAGGTGGTTGATGGCCCAGAGCCAGAGATCCATGGCGGCGGCGAGGGCGGAGGCACCGGTGTCGGCCTGGGTGGTGGCGATTTCCCTGAGGTCCGCGATCCAGTTTTCAAACTGCCTGAGGAACAGGCTGTTGGTCATGGTGATGGAAAGCTGGCGGCGTTGGACAGCTTCCGGTCCTTCGTAGGTGGCCTCGAGTTGGGCATCCATCCACTTGTGGGGGAGGAAACCGGGGCAATCCTCGGTGATGCCGTAGCCGCCCATCAGGCTGACCGCCTCGCGCATCATGGTGGCACCGTAACCGGTATTCCAGAGTTTGCAGGCGGGACAGAAGACATTGGCCTGCGCGTCAAGGATCGCATATTGCACCAGCGGATTGGCCTCCAACTCGGCCAGGCGGGCGTTGTCGCGGGCATCCTCCGCTTGACGGCGCAGGGTGACGCACTCGACGCCTTCCTGTTGGAGTTTGGTGAACAGCTTCAACACGGCGCGGCCACTGATGCCTTGCTCGACGAACATGCGGTCCTTTACCCGGTCTAACGGATCAAGCCGGTCGAACAGACGGGCGGTTTCAAACCCGAGCGCGGCACCGGCCTCGCCGGTGGCCCAGACATCGATCAGGCGATGAAGCACATCCTGTTTCGTCTGCAAGCCGAAGTCGTAGCGGGGCGAGCCGGGGGTGCCGGTTTCGCCGCCGCGGAACCGGCTGCGCTGGTAGCGGATGATCGGTTCGACCGACGACAGCAATTTGGCCGAGGTCATCAGGCCGACGGTGACGCGGGTGCGGCGGAAGACGGCTTCGATGATTTCGCTGTGCGTGTAATTCGGAATGATCACGCCGTCCTTGACGGTGTAGCCGCCGACGATGCGGGATGCGGGCACCTGGAGATTGAAAACCGGGTCGCAGGTCGAGGAAAGCTGGTGGACCATTTTGCGGGTCGGCACGCCGGAATCCCACAGGCCCGGATCGGATTTTTCGAGGATGACGATGCCACTGCCCTTGATGCGCGGGTCGGCGGAATCGACCGCAGCAGTGACCACGTTGGCGAAATCCATGTTGGTGATGAAACGGCCACGCTTGTCGATGTGGAGCATGGGCTCCTCACCGTCCACCCACGAGGAAACCCGCATCTTGCCGCTCAACAACCCGGTTTCCACCCCAACAAAGGGAATCGGCTCGGTCAGTGCGAATGCCACCCGCGTGGGAACGCGCGAATCGCCAGGTGCCGGCGGACTCACCAGCGGCATGTAGTGGGCGACCTGCTCGGGCGTGCCACGTTCGTGAATCGGCGCCACGCCAAGATTGCTGGCCAGACTGCAGGTGGCGGCTCCGGCATCCACCCAGGAAAGCTCGAAGGCAACCAGTGCGAGGGCCAGGTTTTTCGGTCCTTCAATGAATCCGCCAAATTCCGGGTTGAGGAAGGCGGCAGTAATCCCGCTTTCATCGTAGATGGAAAGCAGGGCGTTCTTCTCGGCGGTCCACTCGTGGGTGTTGCGCCCGCCTTGGGCAACGAGCCGCGCAACCGGGCCACGGGCAATCGGGCGCACGGTTTGCACGATCATCGTCAGATCATATCGGTCGGCAAAACGCCACTGGAGCGCCCGAAGCTGGTCGGAAGGAAGTGTCTGAAGGCTGCGTGTGGGGTCGGTGGCGGGCATGGTGGCGGGTGAGTCGTAAAGAGTCCCGCCATCCAAGGCGGAGAACCCGCCGGATGCAAGACCCGTGTTTGAGACCAAGCCACATAAGCTGCGAATTTCAGAGATAAATTTCACGATTCCGGCTGTTTTTGGGGAAAATCCGCCCGATTTCCAGAAAAACTGTCGTCCCATCCCATGGATTCTCAAGCTCCCGGATCCCCCGGGACCACTCCTCCGCCCCGCTCGTTGCGGCAAAAAAAACCTCTCCCGCCGGGGAAACGGCCGGGAACAGTCGCTGTCAAACTGACCCTTTCCATTGGAACTCAATGATTGCAATCATGGGCGTGGGCACCTAGTTTGATGGCGTATGGAAGCCTCGATGATCGAGAAAGAAGCCCTTCGGTTGCCCGACCGCGAACGGGTTGTTTTGGCGGACAGGCTGCTGGCGAGTTTGTCCCGTCGCCCGATCGATTTGGAGGCGGCATGGGTCCGCGAGGCCGACAGCCGGATGGCTGCCTTCCGGGACGGGAGCATCGAGGCGATTGCCGGTCCTCAAGCGATAGCCGATCTGCGCGCGATGTTTCCGCGATGACCTACCGATTTCTGTCACCAGCCCTTGTCGAGTTACGCGAAGCTGCGGAATTCTACGAAAGCACCAGGCTGCGGTTAAAGTGGACACCATCCAAATCGAAGTCATCACCGATGCCCACGGCAACGAGATGGTGACCCAGGAATCCTCCATCCTCATCGACAAAACACAGGCCCGCTACATGGGCCTGCTCGCCGCCGCGGATCTGCGTGCCCTCCGCGAACGTCTCGGCTATTCCGGCGATTGGGCTTCATGAAAATGAACGACTTTGGTTCGGGTCCCGAAGGGACCTCTCATAAGAGCCCGGCACGAAGTGCCGGGATTGAGTCCAAATGGCATCTCCGTCCTGAAGGGTCGGTTCATGAGGTTTCCCGGCATTCATGTGAGAGTTGTCCAGTTTGCGATCCCGGCAGTCGTTCCCATGATGAGGCGTCCTTTCAGGACGCGGGACCATCTGCCACGGCCCGACCCGGCACATCGTGCCGGGCTTTTATGAATCGTCCCGATGGGACGAAATAAAATCGCGGATTGGATCAGAATTTTATCCGGACCCGGACTGCGTTAGATCCTCTCCGGCGGGCGTCGGACCGCGAGGGTCGGACCGCGAGTCTTCCCACTAACCTGAATTTCCACCACAGATTTCCAATGGGTTACAAAACAGGTTTTCCTGACTAAATTGGTGCGTTTGCTATCAAGTTAGTCCAGTGTTTGTCCGCCAACGCGCGGTGGATGCTCCAGACTCGCAGGCCCATGAAGTGCCAATCCACTGCGGCAAGCCGCGCTTGATTGGCTCCCCGTGGGCTGGGTTGAGGCGCGGATCATGAACCGAACATGACATCCCGCCCTCGGGGGCGAAGTGGGACAAGCGAGGCCGCTTGTCCCTACCGCCTAACAGGCGCGGCGGGGCCGCCACACCCTGCCGTTTTCAAAACGGCGCGTCGTCCCCCCACGGATCGTCGCCGCTGACGTCCCATTCCTCGACGAGGTCGGGCGGGAAGTCGTCGAGGAAGCCGGACGGGCGGCAGATGACATCGCCGCTGTAGGATTTCGGGTTGGTCATCGGGAACGTCAGATAGAGTCCGTCCTTGGAGCGGGTGAGGGCGACGTAGAACAGGCGGCGTTCTTCCTCCAGCAGTTTGAGGTCCTCGGTTTCGAGGACTTTGCCGTTAGGAAATTGGCCGTGGACCAGCCAGATCAGGAACACCTGTTGCCACTCGAGACCCTTGGCCTGGTGGATGGATGAGAGCGTGACCTTGTTGTCATCCGCGTCGTTGCGTTGGGCGGCGGGATCGCCGTCCACGGAACTCATCAGCGAGAGCTGGGCGAGGAATTCCAGAATATCCTCGAAATTCCCGCCGTATTCTGATAGACGCTGGATATCGCCGAGACGGCTTTCGGCATTGTCATAACTCGCTTCGAGATAATCCTCATAAACACCTTTGAGGATGCTGAAGATCATGTCCGAGGGCCGGGCGTATTGGCCGTCGGGTGTCAATTCGTCCAAGGTATAACATAACTGCTCCCAGTGTTTGGCGGATTTCCTGGGCACTTTGAAATGGAGGAAAAGCTCCGACCATTTGGGCGGCAGTTCTTCGCGGGTGGCCCAACCGGATTTGAGCCATTCGCTCCAGAGTTTGGCGGCGGCGACCGGTCCGCAGCCCGGCAACAAACCGACCATGCGCAGGAAGCTCACCTCGTCGCGGCGATTGACGACGAACCGCATGAAGGCCGCCACATCCTTGATGTGCGCCTGCTCGAAAAACCTCAACCCGCTGGTGATGGTGAAGGGAATGCCGCGCACCGTGAGTTCCATCTGGATTTCCAGACTTTGGAAATGCGCCCGGTAGAGCACCGCCATTTCCTGCAGTGGCACGCCGTCATCGCACAACTCCTGGATGCGCTGGGCGACGAACGCCGCTTGGCTGTTAGGATCCGGCAAGGCGACCAGCGCGGGTTTCACGCCGAGCGCCTCGCGCGACGAGCGCAGGTCTTTCTCGAAGCGGCCCGAGTTCGCGCGGATCGCCGCGTTTGACAGGTCGAGGATCTCCGGCACGCTGCGGTAGTTCGTTTCGATGGTGAACACCCTGGCACCCGGATAGCGCCGCGGAAATCCCAGGATGAGCGCCATGTCCGCACCGCGCCACGAATAGATCGACTGCGCGTCGTCCCCCACCACCATCAGGCTGTTGGAAGCGCCGGCCAGCAGGTCGATCATGCGTCCCTGCACCGCGTTGGTGTCCTGGTATTCGTCCACCAGAATGTGATGGAAACGGTTCCGATAGATCGCCAGCACGTCGGGAAATTCCTCGAACAAACGCACCGTCATGACTAACAAATCATCGAAATCCAGCGAGTTGGTCGCCAGTTTCTTATCGATGTACCCTTGGCGGACGCGTTCGATTTCCTCGGTCCACGAGTAGAACGAATCGTAGCGTTTGGCGATGACCTGTTCGAGCGAGGCACCGGTGTTTTCCATCAGACTGAACAGGGACGCCAACACGTCAGGCTTGGGGAAGCGGCGTTGTTTGGTATCGATGTCGCAGGCGGAAATCACCGCGTTGAGCATCGACTTCTGGTCGTCGCGGTCGAGAATGGAATACGAGCGGGTGAAACCGAGATCCTCGGCGTGGCGGCGCAGAATGCGGCTGCCGATCGCATGGAAGGTCCCGGCCCACAGCGCGGACGTGTCGTGCGGGACGAGTTCGCGGACGCGCTCGGTCATTTCGCGGGCCGCCTTGTTAGTAAAGGTCAGCAGCAGGACCTCGCGGGCGTCGATCCCGTGGTCGAGCAACCATGCCACCCGGTAGGTGAGCGTGCGGGTTTTGCCGGAACCGGCCCCGGCGATGACCAGCGCCCGGCCGGGTGCTGAGGAAACCGCCTGGTACTGCTGCTCGTTGAGCGCCGCGACATAATCGATGCCGGATGCGGACGTCGGGTGCGGGCGGTGGAGCGAGTAGTGGCGGGCCATGCGGGCGGCCAGTCTGGCAGGGATTCGCCGGGGATCAATCCGGCAATCGGGCAAATCCGAATTCCCGGCGGCGCTTCACGGGTAAGGTGAACGCGTCCCTTTCAAGCCACTTGATACGCCGCCGGTTTTTCAGCAACCCAGCACTTTTGGTTGCCTCGCCATTCCTCAGCGCAAGCGCGGCCTTCGAGCGCCGATTTCAACGCCCGAGCAACCGCCAGGCCGAGTGCGGGAGGGACGGAATTGCCAATCTGTCTGAACTTCGCGCATTGGCTTCCGGAAAATGACATGCCTCGCGGGAAACCTTGCAGACAAGCCGCTTCCTCGACTGTCAAACGCCGCAGCCATTTTGGAACTTTGGCCAGACTCTTTCCACCCGACATGAGGTGGGCGTGATACCCTGTTACCCAAGGCTCCGAGTGATCATCAAGGCTCCGTTGATCGATAATTGGAGTTCTGTTTCCGCCCATCGAAGCCGGAAGTGTGGGTGCTGGCGCATCCAAATCCATCGGTCGGCCTTGGCCATTGAAAAGCATTCCAGCAAACGGACTTTTTCGGAGAACAGGCGCCTTTGCCGTGGTGACTTTCGCCTTGCAGATCGAATGATTTCCTTCCTCTCCATAAGCGGGTAACTCGATGAGCGCATCTCGCACAGTTTTTCGCAGACTGGTTCCGACCGGAATCGGCATGACTCCCTCCCTTAGTCCGACAAGGAACATGCGCTCCCTGAGTTGAGCAACTCCGTAGTCCGCCGCGTTCAATACCAAGAGTCGGGTCCGGTAACCTAGTTTTTCCCCCTTCGCCTGAAGAGCCTCGATTGTTCCCACCCATCTTGAATTCAAAGCCAGGGCCTTCACATTCTCCATCACAAAAGCCTGGGGCTGCATGTGGTGCACGACACGGAAAAACTCCCATACTTGGCGGCTACGGGGATCGTTGGGGTCCATTCTTCCGGCAACGGAAAACCCTTGGCAGGGTGGACCGCCAATCACGACTTCGGCTGTTCCCACCTTGGGCAGTTTCGCTTTCGAAATGTCGCCACAGTGAATCTCGGGCTTTCCATAACCCCGCCGAAGGAGTTCCTTTGAATACGTCTCTAGCGCGAATGAATCAATGTCGTTGGCCCAAATCGTCGTGAATCCCGCGTCATGGAATCCAAGGTCCAATCCCCCACATCCGGTATAGAGTGATACGCAATTCATTATGCCGATTTGGCATGAGCCCGCTTTTTGTCAAGTATTTTGAGAACTTTTCTGCAAAATTCTCCGCCGTGCCCCAAAAATCTTTCGACGAGGAACTGGGAAAGTGTTTCGCCGAGTACCGGCGCGGCCTTTCCATTTCCCAAGAGTATCTGGCCGATATTCTGCGCCGCGACCAAGCATTTGTCTCAAAAGTCGAGACTGGCAAACGAACGCTCTCCTTGTTTGATTTCCTCCGCTGGGCAAAAGCCCTGAATCTTTCCAACCAAGAGATTTCAAGTCTCCTTGAGAAACTCCAACCCCATGCCGAATAGCCTCTCTACCCTCCCGCTCAGTCCATCCGAACTGCAATCCGGTGTGGAAAATGCGGTCGCAGCGCTTATGGAACGCGGACTCTCGGAAGAAGAGAGCAAATTGAAACTGGGCTACGATTGGGATTTCTGGCTGGATGACAGCTCTTCCAGTTATCGCTTCCCGGTGGATCTTGGGCCGATTTTGGAAAGAGCCGGGTGGTCGCCGCCGGGTGGGCAGGGAAGAGCAACGTGCTACGCCTCTTTGATCTCCAAGATCACCGGGCGATTCACGAGGACCCGCCGCGACTCGGCAATTGTTCTCTCACAGCTTCCTCTGATCCTGCAATTGGCCCAAAAATTCAGGGATGGTATCAACCGCCTGTTCCAACCCAATGCCGGAACGCCGTTTATTCCCTATCTTCAGATCCTTCTTTATATCTGCACAGTTGACCACTTTTTCGATCATCCGCCAGAGTTCATTTATACGTTCAAACCAAGTGGTGAGGTTGCCAACCTCATTTTCGGAGTGTTTCCTCCAGAGTTGGCACCGGGCGGCAACCCGATGCTCAATAACTTCAAGGCGGTGAATCGCATCACCATGGATTGGGCGGAGTCAAGACCGGATAACCGCGAGCAAGCGAGGGCACTTGTGGAAATCGTCGAGGGCTTGTCGTCATTGGCATATTCACCGCGAGTCCAGATCCCGTCGATGATTCGAAACGCCATCATCAGATTTATTGAGATCAATACGCCCACGCGAATTGTCATCGAAGCACAAACGGACATTGAAGCCTGCAAACGATTTGTCCAAGGCGTTGCCGCCAATCAATCCGGAACCAGGGGTGTGATAGAGCAACGTGTGGTCGATTTCTTGGCCGCTATTGACCATCCGGATACGGATTGGCGTTCTCGCGGTCTTGGCGACCCGGTCAATGCCAGTAACGCATCATCGAAAAAGCTTGGGGACTGCGATTTTCAGAATATCCCGGCACGGCAATGCGTTGCGCTGGAAGCCCATGCGGGACGTCTGACAGACGTTTATGTGAGGGAACACCTGCGGACTCTACGTTTGAACCTACCGTCGCGGCTTGAAGAGTGGTCACGGATATCTGAGTTGAGTGAATGGCGCCTTTCCTTGCGTTTTTTGGTGCATGAAGATGCATCTTCTCGTGAACGCTTTTCCCTCCCGGTGGGCATTACCGGATCGCTCGAAGTCCTTACTTACATGGATTATTACGATACAGTTCTACCTCAAATTGAGCGTGATCCGGAACGGGCGCTTGCTTTGTTCAATCGGTGGGTCGTCACGACTTTGGATGCCAATAACACCCCGGTGACGACAAAGGAAATAGCCAGGAGATTATTCAATGCCTAAACGGAACCTTTAGATGATTTCCTGCTGCATTTCAACAGCTCCTCCTTCCCGATCCAGTGCCCCCACAATCAACCATGGTTCCATTTTTCATGAATCTCAACACGCAAGCGGTGAGATTTTCGACAAAAGACAGGTTGCCAACTCGTGGTGGTCACCCTAGGTTTCGCGGTCTTCCGACCACCCCGGCGTTCCCGCCAGCCACGCCTGTTCCAATCCGTCCAACCTGACGTTGGCGCGGTTATTGCTTCCATTGATGCTTCCACCCCAACCACATCCCTGCCATTATGAGTCTGTTCCGAAAAAAACCCATCACCGCCATCATCACCGAGGCCAGCACCGGCGAGGGCGATGCCGCGCCCACCCTGAAGCGCACGCTTGGACCCATCCAATTGATCACGCTCGGCATCGGGGTAGTGATCGGGGCCGGGCTGTTTTCCCTGACAGGCAAGGTGGCGGCGGACAATGCCGGGCCGGCGGTGGTGTTTTCCTTCGTGATCAGCGGGCTGGCCTGCGCCTTCGCCGGATTGTGTTATGCGGAGTTCGCATCCACGGTGCCGGTGGCCGGGAGCGCCTATTCCTACACGTATGCCACCATGGGCGAACTGCTGGCATGGATCATCGGCTGGGACCTGGTCATGGAGTATGCCATCGGCGCAGGCACTGTGGCCGTGAGTTGGTCCGCCTATTTTGTGAAATTCTGCAAACAACTTGATGTCGCCGCGGCTGCGGCTGATCCGGGAGGGTTGTTTGCCATGGTGATCGGATTCTGCAGGAATTGTTGCGGATCCATCCAGCATCTCGGCATCACCGATCCGGTGCAACTCGCGCTGTCGCCATTTGCCACCGAGACGTTGTCCAACGGAACCCAGGTCCATGGCATCGCCAATCTCCCCGCCGCGGTGATTGTGGTGCTGATGTCGATGCTGCTGATTCGCGGCACCAAGGAAAGCGCCTGGTTCAATGCGGTGATGGTGACCTTGAAAGTCACCATCGTGTTGTTGGTCATCAGTCTTGGCTGGGCCTATATGAATCCGGCGAATCACTCGCCGATGATTCCGGCGCGGGTCAGCGAAGTGGTCAACGGCAACACCATCTATCATTTCGGCTGGCAGGGGGTGTTGACCGGTGCGGGACTTATCTTTTTCGCATACATCGGATTCGATGCGGTATCGACTGCGGCCCAGGAGGCGAAAAAACCGCAGCGTGATTTGCCGATTGGCATTCTCGGTTCGTTGTTCATCTGCACGATTCTTTATATTTTGTTTTCCTGGGTCATCACCGGTCTTGCCAACTACAAGGAGTTTCACGGCGTGGTGGACAAACTGGCGCCGGTTGCCACCGCGCTCGGCCACATGCCCAAACAATTCCTTTGGTTGCAACAACTCATCGTGCCGGCCATCCTCTGCGGGTTTTCCTCGGTCATCATGGTGCTGCTGATGGGCCAGAGCCGGGTGTTCATCACGATGTCACAAGATGGACTGCTGCCCAAATTGTTTTCCGACATTCACCCGGTGCGTCACACGCCGTGGAAATCCAACACGCTGTTTGCCATATTGGTGGGTGCGGCGGTCGCGTTCCTGCCGGGAAACCTGTTCGGTGAAATGTGCAGCATCGGCACGCTGCTGGCCTTCGTGCTGGTGTGCGTCGGGGTCATCGTACTGCGCTATACCAATCCGGACCTGCCGCGCAAATTCCGCTGCCCGTGGGTTCCGGTGGTGCCGGCCATCGGCGCGTTGCTGTGTCTGGTCATGATGTATTTCCTCGATGTGGATACCTGGCTGCGGCTGATCATCTGGATGGCCATCGGCCTGACCATTTATTTCACCTACGGCCGCAAGCACAGCAAGCTCAACAAGGTGCCGTAGGTTCCTCGCGGCAGGCCGCCATCACGGCGATCTGCCGCGACTTGCCGCCAGCTCTATCCCACACGGGGAAGCGCTGCTCCCGACCAACTTGCAGATTCACCGCAGAGCCGCAAAGGACGCAAAGTGGCGCAAAGGGGAATGGATTATCGGTAAAAATCCTGCTTGGCTCTGCGTTCCTTTGCGCCCTTTGCGGTGAGGTTTCGGCAGTTACTGTCCTTGCCACACCCGGTCGCGCCGGGTTCTGGTGCTACAAAGGAAAATGGGAACCACTGATTTCACTGATTATACTGAAATTGAAGATGTCATATCGGCATCGCCGCTCACCCCAAAGGCGAAGGATCTAATTGTCATTCCAAATCCAAATCTTTCAGTGAAATCAGTTGAAATCAGTATAATCAGTGGAAACTGCCGCCCGACCGACTGATTCCATTTTCCCTTTTAGCATCAAACAGAGGTTCCTGGTTTTCAGTTAGATCCGGGCCATGGCCTCGGCCACGCTGCGGATGGTTTCATCCAAGGCAAAGGCCCCGGCTGTTAGAG
>Ga0073936_10011782_pt1 | contig 10538 bp, 9 predicted proteins | sample AliMusrvi5mmetaG_FD_87041 | JGI IMG/M metagenome (GOLD analysis project Ga0073936, IMG submission 87041) | Freshwater lake bacterial and archeal communities from Alinen Mustajarvi, Finland, to study Microbial Dark Matter (Phase II) - Alinen... | ecosystem: Environmental > Aquatic > Freshwater >... | reverse complement strand
GTTAATAAAAAGATTGAATTGTTGGAACAAGCGATAAAAATGGAAATTAATAAAGACGATAATTGGTGAAAATAACGACTGGATTTTTGGTTCCGGCAGCAATATTTCTACTGATTTCTTGCAACTTACTGCAATCAAGGTTCAGAGATCCTGTCAAAATTATTTTCGACAGCGATATGGGACCTGACTACGATGACGTTGGTGCCCTTACGATGTTACATGCCTTTGCCGACAGCGGTAAGGCCGAGATTCTGGGTACGATCGCCTCGAATAAATATTCACTCGTTGCCCCCTGTCTTAATGTGATTAATACTTATTATGGTCGTCCTCAAATTCCCGTCGGTGCACCAAAAACGCATGGGGTGAATATTGGATGCAGCCAGCACTGGTCCGATTCGCTCATCGCAAATTATCCGCACTCCATTAAATCAAACGACCAGGCGCAGGATGCCGTATCACTTTACCGCAAAATCCTTGCTTCACAACCCGATACCTCTGTGGTTATTGTCACAGTTGGTTTTCTGACTAATCTGAACGATCTTCTCCTTTCCGGATCAGATACTTTTTCTCCGCTAAGCGGAAAAAACCTGGTGCAAAAGAAGGTGAAGCGGCTGGTCTCGATGGCAGGTAAATTTCCCGAAGGGTGGGAATTTAATGTGAAGGAGGATTCAACTTCATCGAAATATGTATTTGAAAACTGGCCAACAAGAATTATTCTTAGCGGATTTGAGATCGGTGAAAAAATATTCACCGGTAAAAACCTTATAAAAAGCAACTTAAAGAGTCCTGCTAAAATGGCTTTTAAAATTGCGATGTCATTCTCCGAAAGTGATAAGAACGGGAGGATGAGCTGGGATCAGACTGCTGTGCTAACCGCAATTCAGGGACCAGATGAAAATTTTAGCGAGATCTATGGAAAGATGATAGCAGAACCATCGGGTTTCAACCGTTGGAGAAATCTTGAAAATGGAACACACTCCTACCTCGTTTTTAAAAAAACACCTGAAAAACTATCTGAAATCATCGAGCATTATATGATGCATCAACAAATAAAACGGGAATAAAATAATAAGTCAAAATGTAAAGATTAAAAAGCATTAACTAATTATTAAACTAAACATCTAATTATCAAGCATATCGTAGAATCCTATTCCGTTGCAGTGATACTGACCGTGATTACCATGCTATGCTGGGGATTGTGGGCTAATACCCAGAAACTGGCTGCCAAAACCTGGCGCTTTGAACTCTTCTACTGGATTATGTGCTGGGAATTGTCCTTTTCTCGCTTATTCTAGGACACTCACTCGGAAAAACCGGAAGTCAGGGAATGAGTTTTACCAAAAGTTTGCAACAAGCTGACTGGTCCAGTGTATCGGCAGCATTAGCCGGAGGGGTGATAGTTAACCTTGCAAATATCCTCATTGTAGCCGCTATAGCAATTGCCGGAATGTCCGTTGCTTTTCGGGTAGGGATTGGGATTGCCTTGGTATTAGGTGTGATTATCAATTATATCTCTGCCCCACAGGGGAATCCGCTCCTGTTATTTAGTGGGGTCGGACTTGTTGGACTGGCAATTGTAATCGATGCCATTGCGTATGGGAAGAAGGCCGCACAGGAGAAGAAAGTTCCGGCTAAAGGGATAATTATCTCAATTATTGGCGGTGTCTTGATGGCGTTGTTCTATCGTTTTGTTGCCGGATCAATGGCTACCAATCTTGCAGCTCCTGAGGCAGGAAGATTAACACCCTATGCCGCAGTTTTTGTCTTCTCAATAGGAATTTTAATCAGCAACTTCCTATTCAACACCATTTTAATGAAAAAACCGTTTGAAGGGACACCTGTTACCTATTCACACTATTTCAAAGGATCGCTGAAGGAATACCTTACAGGCATTGCAGGTGGAATGATTTGGTGTATCGGAATGTCGCTAAGCATTTTGGCTGCCGGGAAAGCCGGATTTGCAATATCCTACGGTCTTGGCCAAGGGGCAACATTAATTGCCGCGCTTTGGGGTGTTTTTATCTGGAAGGAATTAAAAACGCTCCCAAAAAAGTGAATAGTCTGCTGGCTATGATGTTTGTTCTTTTTGTGGCAGGCTTAGGGCTGATTATTCTTGCAGGAAGCTAAGATTCTATAATTAAATATTATACTCTTTTCCCTTCAGTAAATCTTCTTTATAAATTCTTAAACCCTTTTGTTAGGTTTTTCAAACCCAGCGGGTTTGTATGTTTATAGAAATTTGATAAATGAAGAAAAACATTTGACTCCAGCAGTCAAACATAATATTATTAAATTCATCGCTATAAACATATGACCTCGCCGAGGTCATTAAAAATCCAAATAAAACAATAAATCCTAACTACTCGCCTACGATCTCCCCTAAGAAAAACATATCTTCATCTTCACCAACCAATCCGGTGAGTTTTACTTTTATAATCATATTCTTTTGGGCACCCGGAAGTTTAAAATGAACAGGGATATAGTTCTCCCCATATCCACTCGCTGTTCCTTCAGAAATCCTTTCGATCAGTACATTTTGAGTCTGACCGATAAAGGTTTCAAAATAGCGCTTCATATTTTCTACCGAGAGGTCGCGTACCTTCAATGAGCGTTCCGTTTTAATCTTCTCCGGCAAGTGGTTTTCAAGCCGCTCAGCTCTGGTTCCTTTACGGACCGAGTACTTAAAAGTATGGATATGACTAAAATCAAATTCCTTAATTGCATCAAGGGTTTGCTCGAATTCCTCATCCGTTTCACCAGGAAATCCAACGATGATATCTGTTGTAAAATTAAAACCGGGATAAGTCGATCTGAATTTATTAACCGTTTTGCGGAATTGAGCCACATCATACATACGCCGCATACGGAGTAGTGTTTTATCGGAACCGCTTTGCAAACACAGATGGAGATGTGGCATCAGCTTGGGATGAGCAAATAGTTTCACAAAATCGTCACCAAATCCATCCGGTTCAAGCGATGAAATGCGAACCCTGAAATCACCAGGTACTTCAAGAATCTTTGCAAGCAATTCTTCAAAGCGAACCCTCCCATCTTCGTAACGACCAATATTAACGCCTGTGATAACGATCTCCTTAAACCCGTTCTCAACCGTTTTTCTGACACTTTCCAGAACATCGGCAACAGGTCGCGAGGCAGCCATTCCCCTAACCATGGGAATAATACAGAATGTACAGAAATTATCACAACCATCCTGGATCTTTACTGCACTACGGGTATGCAGACTCTTGTGGACCGGTTCATAACGAAACACATCCTGTGGCAGCTGATCGGGATGGACTATCTCACCCGAAAAATGGGCATCGATTAGGCTAAGTATTGAGCTTTTCCGATTGTTCTCTACCACAAAAGTGATATTCTCCTGGCTCTCCAACTTCGCTTTAAAATTATTGGCCATGCATCCCGTAACCACAACCACAGCATTTTTGGCCTTCCTGACAGACTGGCTAATGACCGATCTTGATTTGGTGTCACTCTGATTTGTAACCGTACAGGTATTGATAATAACAACATCAGGCGATGCATTATAGTCAACCAACTCATATCCCGCATTAGAAAAATCGGTAACCAGAGCATCCGTTTCGTACTGGTTTAGCCTGCAGCCCAAGGTTTTAAAGGCAACACTCTTTTTATCGTTTGTAGTCACTGATCTTTTTCAAATTAAATATGATGCGAATTAAATATCACACATTAAACCACCTCTCCGCTCAAAGACAAATTAGCGGCGGAAGTAATTTTAACATCCACAATCTTTCCCATGAGTGATTCATCGTGACGATCAATCCGCACGATGATCTTCCCTTCGGTAAGTCCGGTTGAAAAACCAGTCTTCCTGTCAGTCCCATTGATGAGTACGCGCAGGGTTTTACCAAGTAATGTCTCGTTGTATTCATGAGAACAGATTTTTAAGACATCAGAAAGACGGCGCAACCGCTCTTTTTTGTCATCCGAAGTAACTTCATCTTCCCACCTGAAACTCGCAGCTCCGGGTCGGGGGGAATACATCGCGATATAGGCCATGTTGAATTTAAACTCTTCATAAGCACTCACCGTATTCATAAATTCAGGTTCACCTTCGCCTGTAAATCCGACTATAATATCGGTAAACAGTGTCGCCTGCGGTATTAGCTCCCTGATATCTGCAACGATACGGCGATATTTATCCATCGAATGGCGCCGGTTCATCTTAATTAAAACCCGTTCATCCCCACTCTGCATAGGCAGGTGAATTTGTTTGGCGAGACAATCATAAACTGCAATTACCTCAATAACCTCACGATTCATATCCTGCGGATGCGGGGATGTAAAGTAGACCCAGAATTCGTGTTCCGAAGATTTTCCATATTCACCAATCTCCCTTAAGAGTTGCGAAAAGGTTATCTCCTCTCCGTTTTTGTCTAAACCATAAGAATTTACATTCTGCCCCAAAAGGGTAATCGATTTGTAACCCTGATTAACAAGATGCCTGATCTCGTCAAGGATTTCGGATGACGGCCTCGAAACTTCCCGCCCACGGGTATATGGAACTGCGCAGAAGGTGCAGAATTTATCACATCCGTTCTGTATCGGGACAAATGCCTCATATGTAGACTGATATTTTGGTTTGATATGCCACATTGCTGCAATATGCTCATTTTTAGGCATAATCGGCTGTCTCGTTTTAAGTGCGGCAGGAGTAACCACGCCATATTCGCGGATCATATCAGGAAACTGTCCCAACTCACTCATGGGGAAAATAAGGTCAAATGTCTTAAGAAATTTCTCCTTATCCGCTGGTAAAAGGCATCCTGAAACGAAGGTAATCAGGTTCCGTTTATTCTTCCACCTGTTCCATTGGGCAATCTTATTGTACACCTTATCAATAGGTTTTTGCCGAACCGAACAAGCCAGAATACCCAGTAAAGTGGCATCCTCCTCGTTATCGGTCCTCTCATAGCCCATCCCTTCGAGCACGGAACTAACCCGCTCGCTGTCTGCGATGTTCATCTGACACCCTAATGTGATCAAGTGGTACTTCATTTAAACTAATATTTCGTTTGCCATTAGCCGGAGACCAACTGTCAGCCGCCTGTTAAAAATAAACTTCGCAATGGATCTGGTCGCGTTCAAACCCTTTATCCTTTAGGATTTCAAGCGCATCAAAGATCATATTACTGTTGCCGCAAAGATCAAAATGTGTTTCGGGATCAAACTTGCAGGTTTTTAAATAACCGGTGAGCCGGCCGTTATAATCGCCACCCTTATCACGACTTGTGCAAAGTGTGTAGCGATCGTTTGCATACTCTTCACGGTCGTAAGCCTCCTTCGAATATCGTACCCCATGAATTATCCGGTAGTCAATACCTGGATAGGTATGAACAATACTGCGAAATGGCGCAATACCTGTCCCACTGGCGATAAAAACAAATTTTCCATTTGCTGCCAGCTCAGGTTCCATGCCGAATTTTCCGAAAGGGCCATGAACCTCCACCATGCTACCCGCTTTGAGCTTCCTCAGTCTGGGTGTAAAATAACCATTGTCAACCTCTTTAATCAGAAGCTCAAGATTCTCATCGTTTTCACCGCTGTAAATGGAGTACTCCCGGCTTTGGTTTCCCCCTACAATTCCTAACGAGATATGCTGCCCGGCCTTAAAAGCAAACCGTGCCCTGGGCAGTTTCAACGAAAATGTTTCATCCGTCAAATGCCTGATCTCTTCAACCTTATAAAAGCTCACGTCCATTTGCATGTCGGGCTTCATTAAACTCATCATTTTCTCTAATTTTGGACTGCAAAATTAATCATTTATTTCTATTTAAGACTACTTCGTCTTCTACTGAAACAATCTCCTGACTGGACAAAATTACACCTACCAATACTAATTAATAATCAGTTATAAATCCGGTATATGATCCAAATATTTTCAGGTGTGGTTGAAACTATTTCATTTTTGCGATACTATTTCAAATAGACCCGAAACTTTATTGCAATTTTTGACCTGCTGGCTAATTCTCCAGGTATTAAAATGGGATCATCCCTGAACAATTTTGTATATTTGGTGATAAATCTAACGACATGGCTAAAGCAACAGAGTATTCAAGATCCGAAATCCCCCTTTTCACTGTAAAGGTGATTGAAAATACCGAACTATCACCGGGAGTCTTCCTGATCTCCTGGAGGTCTCAGCTTCATTTTATCCCCGGTCAGGTAGTCAAAATAGCGATTGATCGCCTTCAGCCTCCCCGGATTTACAGTGTTTGCAGCGGAAACTCCGGGGACATCATGAGCGTCCTGTTCAATATTAAGGAGGAGGGGTATCTCACACCACGCCTGGCCAGATATGTTTCGGGCGATCAGTTGTTGGTGTCGGCACCCTATGGAAATTTCCACGGCGACCATGACCCTGCGTACTGGATTGCTACGGGTACAGGCATCTCCCCCTTTTACAGTATGTTTCAGTCGGGGTTGTCCTACAATAAAGTATTAATTCACGGAGTAAGTTACCTCAACCAGTTCTATTTCGAAGAGGAGCTGGCCTGGGCCTTAGGGAAAAACTATATCCGTTGCTGCTCACGTGAATCAGATGACCGGGTTTATTCAGGTCGGGTAACGGATTATCTTGTGGAAACAAATAACTTTCCCAAGGATTATAAATACTACCTTTGCGGTAAATCATTGATGGTGGTTGAGGTACGTGACCTTTTGATATCCAAAGGAATACCGTATGAAAATATTTTTGCCGAGATCTATTTCTAGGTAACTTAACCTCCTTTCAGGATGATGCCCATTAAAATTTTGTGAAGATGAAGGATCAACTTTTTGGAAAGAATTTAATTGAACTGCAGGAGCTTAGCCTGGCCCTTGGACTACCTAAATTTACAGGTAAGCAGCTGGCTGACTGGCTTTACAAGAAGGAGATCAGTTCGATTGACGAAATGAGTAACCTCTCCATAAAGGCAAGGAATCTGCTCAATGAGAATTACGAATTCGGACTGTCGATCCCTTCCAAAGTTCAGGTAAGCATCGACGGAACAAAAAAATACCTCTTCCCCACTTCCCATAATAAGTTTATCGAAACGGCAATGATTCCTGACGATGACCGTAAGACTGTCTGCGTTTCTACACAGGTGGGATGTAAAATGGGATGTCTCTTTTGCATGACCGGGAAGCAGGGATTTCAGGGGCAGCTTACTGCCGGTGAGATCGTAAACCAGATCCGAAGCATTGAAGAGTATGGCGAAGTGTCAAATATTGTCTACATGGGAATGGGAGAACCTTTTGATAATCTGGATGCTGTACTCAGGAGCCTCGAAATCCTGACTTCCGAATGGGGATTTGCAATGTCACCGCGACGCATTACCGTTTCATCGATTGGAATAATTCCTGCGATGATCCGTTTTCTCAATGAGAGTGAAGCGCATCTGGCTATCAGTCTTCACACCCCATTTGACGAAGAGCGCCGTAAGCTTATGCCGGTTCAGATTGCCTATCCGATTGCAGAGGTCGTCAACGAGATTAAAGGTTGGGACTTTGGCCGCCAGCGCCGTGTATCGTTCGAATATATTTTATTTAAAGGACTAAATGATACTCCTTACCACGTTCGTGAACTGACTAAACTGTTGTCAGGAATCCGATGTCGGATCAACCTGATCCGGTTTCACCCGGTGCCGGGAACGCCTCTTGAGAGTCCTGATGAAGAGACAATTACAAGTTTCAGGGATCAGCTTACAGCAAAGGATATCACAACCACTATTCGTGCATCACGTGGACAGGATATTTATGCGGCATGCGGGTTATTGTCGACTAAGGAACTGTTAAGTACTGGGAGGTAAAATCTAAGTTATTTATTTGTATTCTTAATGACCGTTTAAAAATGGATAATCAATCCCGTCAGGGATAAAATATGGGTAGAAGACAGAAGTAATGCACGGTTTCGTCCCATCCAGGACGAAATATTTTATACTCCTTTTGATCTCCTACCCATATCAACTGCCTACAACAGATTTATAAGATAATAAAATCACCTCTTCCCGATACTTCTGTTTTTAAAACTCGAAATATCAATCAATCCCTGTGTGTCATCGTCGAAACTAATGGCAATACTGTCACCGGCAAAAGTTACCGGAAGTTCATTTGAGATCTGTGATGAACCAATAAAAATATTAGGCTTTCCCTCAACGGTAAAGTAATAAAAGCTGTTGCCGTTTTTAATATCTGAATTGATACGCTGAACAACCGAGTTGAGGATCTGTTTCTTCGTACTGCTCTTGGGGTTAATTTTATTCCCGGCCATGTTGAAGGCATTCTTATAAGCCATCAGGGTTTCAGTGAGCGTATTGCCAACCCCCACAATCGTGTAATCTTCGATAGCGACCATTGCAAACATCTTTACCAGACCACCGTCATCTTTGAGCGTCATCACATAGGTCGGAATATTGTTAATGTTGTAGGGAACCGGCTGAGAGGCAGAAAACCGCTTCTCCTGAACCTTACCGCGCGCAGACTTTTGGGCTGCCGCTTCAGTGGCTCCGCTTTGCTTGTACCATACCGCTTTTTTCGTGCGGGTATCCACCAGTACAAATCCAACCGTTGCCTCATCGGCCCCAACCGAAGTTAGCCCGGTATACCAGTAAGACCGGTTATCCTCGCCATAAACTAAGGTGAGCCCCTGAGTGGTTTGCAACTTACTCTCATTTGAGAAATTCCAGTACCCTTTCACAAAGGTTCCCCAGTCGTTCAACTGATTTTCGATAAAATTATCGGGCTGAATACGGTCGACCCATGCCGGCGTGTTTTCAATACTATATTCGTCGCATTTACCGGTCTCTGTATTGACCAAGACAACACCAGTTGCGTTCTCACCGAAAAATCCAATTGTCTTTTTATATTTGGTGACCACCCAGTACGGAACTCCGTCATCATCAATTTCGAAACTATAATCGGTTAATCCGACATTATAATAGCCGCTCATATAAAGATGACGTTCCAGAAAGTCATTAAAGTAACCCTCAGACTGATACTTTATCCTTACCTTTTTTCCGCCAACTTCCTGAACCAGTTTCACATCGCGTTCGTTCGAAGCGTTGACCATTACATAGCCATTGGTCCCCAATTCATTCTGGTTCCACATAAAGAACCCTGAATGGAGAAGCGGGGCTACCCAATAGAGATTATTCCTGACTTTTTGAATATTGAAGGTACCCAGACGCACCTGGCTTCCCAGTGCAGGTTGTGCCCCCAATACCTTATCTCCTAATATATTGGCAAGCGACTGATCCACAACCCGCACCTTTTCCATCGATATTGGAGCCATATGGGTCGAAAGATTCTCGCCAATCTCAACGGTCCCGATAAGATTCCGGTACTCGGAGGTGTGGAGTAAAGGCATCGAGGTAAGCATGGGTAAAATCGTCGAATAAAGAAACAAAATAACCAAAATACCGGTTGTGATCTTACCTCCCGATTTTAATTTAAAAGTCTGAACACCTGCATTGTACTGCGGAATCACATTGGTGGTTAAAGCAATCCAGATCATCGTCAGGGCAGCCACTCCAATTGGCAATCCCCAGAAACCATAAGCAATAACAGGCATACCAACATAGAGCATCACCATCGCGGCAACAGCAATTAGGATCAGAGCCAGAACTTTTTTCATCTTAAAAGAATATTTAATTAAATGGACTTTCTATTTTATGCTTTAGCACCCGGCTAAATTACAATTTATTATGCTTAATCCTCTTTGAAATGAGTGAGCGGAATAAAGACCACGTAACCTGAAACCATTGTTTTAGATTGAATGAGCCCCTTTTGAATTCAAAATTTGAATATACTTCCCTAAAAGGTGTAAATCGGCAAAGACTAAGGTATTCCCCAATCTGGCAGCGATCTCAGGTGTAATATGACGAAAGGCTTGTCCTCCGACAATAATTTGTAAATCGGGAAACACCTCACGTATGGTTTCAAGAAGCTTTAGCAAATTGGCGAAATTCAGATAAACACTTAATGATATTGCAATCAAGTCCGGATTGGTCTGGTGAATGAATTGAATTAAATCGGCGGAAGGGATGCCGGCACCAAGAAAGAAACTTTCCCAGCCATTCATTGTAAAGGTATCAGCTACCATTTTAGCGCCAACCTGATGTTGTTCGTTTTCAACACACGCGACCACCACTTTTCGGTTTACAGGCATGTCCGAAATAATTTGCCCGTACAGTTCGCTTAAAATACCTTCTGTAATTGCGGTGGCCAGATGTTCGGTAGCCACACTTATCTGATTGGTCTCCCATAACCGGCCAACCTCGTATAGTGAAATTCTGATCACATTTTCGTAAAGTTCAGGATACGTGTGATTCTGCTCAAGATACTTACGGGCAATGATTGAACAGTTAATCCGGTTTCCTAAAAGTAAATTGGCAAGGGTAACTACTCAGGTCTGTTCGTTTAATTTTGGTAATCCTTCGCGGATAGCTAGAGGTAAAAAGTATAGCCGGATTGTTTACTATCTATAAATTCTACCCATAGTGGGTAATGAAAATGTTACC
>Ga0073936_10011777_pt1 | contig 10540 bp, 8 predicted proteins | sample AliMusrvi5mmetaG_FD_87041 | JGI IMG/M metagenome (GOLD analysis project Ga0073936, IMG submission 87041) | Freshwater lake bacterial and archeal communities from Alinen Mustajarvi, Finland, to study Microbial Dark Matter (Phase II) - Alinen... | ecosystem: Environmental > Aquatic > Freshwater >... | reverse complement strand
CGTGAAGGCGATTCGTGAGGTCTTGGGCGAGAAAACGCGCCCAACGCCATTAATCACAAGGGGATGTAGTCACGCTGGATGGGTAATTGAAAAAAGGCCTTTATCCGCGGGCTGCTAGGTTCAGTCGTCCCTCCGGGACTGGCAAGGTTGCTTTTTACTTCCCGAATTTACCAACGACCACACGCTCACACGCTCACACGCTCACACGCCAACGCCGACATGCCGACATGCCGACATGCCCACACACCCACACACCGTACCACTACTACTCCACTACTCCACTACTCCACTGCTCCACCACTACCGTCGCATTTCTTCCTGGGTGACGCGCGCTCCGCTGGTGTTACGTAGATCGACGGCGGCTTGTTCGGGCGGTATCACGTTGATGCCGATGCCGGAGCCGATCTCGAAACCGGCGGGGGTGGTGATTTTTGGGTAAATCGCCAGGTGCCAGTGATAGAAGGGGACGCGCGACATATGTTCCGGCGCGGTGTCGAGCACGAAATTGTAATCCGGGTTATCGAGCAGGCGCCATAATCGCGCGAGTAAATCCCGCAGCAGATGGGCCATATCGCGCAATTCATCCGGTTCGATCGAACTGAAGGTCGGATGGTGATGCCGCGGCAGCAGCAGCATCTCATACGGCATACTCGACGCGTAGGGGGTAAAGGCAACGAAATGTTCGTTTTCCATAATGATGCGTTGCCGGTATTCCACTTCATAGTCGAGGAGATCGCAATAGACACAGCGGTGATATTTGTCGAAATAGCGTTGCCCTTCGTAGAGTTTGGTGCGTACCCGTCCGGGGACCATTGAGGTGGCGATGATTTGCGAGTGCGGGTGGACGATCGAAGTGCCGGCGTTAGGCCCGTGATTGCGGAAAAGGAGCACCAACTCGGTGGTTGGAATCTGTATCAACGCATTGTAGCGCTGATGGAATGCCAGCGCCACCGCCTCCATGTGGGATTTTGACAGCAGGGGCAGATCGCTGTTATGGAGCGGGGATTCGATGATTACTTCGTGTCTTCCGATACCGCTGCGCTTGAGGTAGGGGCCATCGTGGATGCTGCACTGCACGTTTTGCTCATCATCCGGCGCCAGCGCGGGGTATTTGTTTGGCACCACCCGCACCTCCCATACCCCCGGTTTCGCCGGCGACGGCAAGGTGAGGATGGCTTCCGGCGTGGCGTCTTCTTTGCCGGGACAGAAAGGACAGCCGGGATCGCAGGCGGGCAATTCCGCCAGGGACTGATGCACGCGGGCAAATGACTCCGGTCGCCGCGCGCGTTCCGCGGCGATGATAATCCACTCTCCCGTCGCAAGATTCTGCCGAAACTCAGACATAGCTAACGTCCATCACCTGGAGCCTAGCATAAATACTGCGCGATAAGCGTGCTCGGATGCACAGCGATGTTCGAGAGATCGGTCAAAACTTCTTCGCAGCGGTGACGAATTCCAATTTTACAGGACGAGCGACCGGGGGTGGGCTTTTGGTCGTCTGGGGGATGGTTATCAGACAGATTGGGCGGATTGGACGGATGAATGGGAGATATGGGAGGTATGGGAGTTATGGGAATCATGGGATGAAGGTTGGGGGAGGGGGATGACATTTGCTGTGCTGGAAGTTATGCGTAAATCCGCGGGCAACTTGCTGCTTCCGCAAATCAGTTTTCCGTATTACAATGGACGAGATGGGTAGAATTGCCCCGAGGAGCAGCGATGTCGCGGATCAATAGATCGTTATATTGGATGTGCAGCCTACTGGCACTGGTAGTGCTAGGGGGACACGCTTGGGCTGCTGCTCAGCCGGGGAGTTACTTATATACCTATACTTCCGCGATCGATAAATCCGTCCAACCGTATGTCGTCTATGTGCCGAATCCGTATGCCGCGTCGGTGGCGCATCCGGTGGTCTTCTGCGGGCATGGGTTCAACTCCAGCAGCGGGCCGCCGACGGTCGGGGGGCAATACTTTTCTGCGTATCAGATGAGCTTCGCCGATGCGAACGGATTTCTGCTGGTGTATCATTACGGACGCGGCAACACCTTCTATGACGGCGTCGGCGAGACGGATTTTTTTGACGTGCTGAAGGCGATGCGCGGCAATTTCCTGCTGGACGACAACCGGCTGTATTACGAAGGCGCCTCGATGGGGGCAACCGGCGCGTATCGGTTTGGCGTGCGCCATCCGGATGTGCTGGCGGCGGTGGGCGGGTGCGACGGCTGGTGCAACTATCGCTACTGGGTGCCGCATTACTACTCCCCGGCGGCCCTTCCGACCTTCATCGATCCGACGCGGGTGCCGAACCTGGACGCCAACTCCCCGATCGATATTGCCGAAAATGCCAAGTGGCAGCATCTGCTGATGATCGTCGATACCGCCGATAATACGGTGGACAGCGCGGAATCCTTCAGCATGGCCACCCAGTTGGCGGCGCTGGGGAAGAAGACAACGGAGACGGACTATCAATACACCCTGATCCCCAACTGGGGCGGCGGGCATTGCGACGGCTACAACCAGCAGACGATCTATTCCTATCTGCAGGGGCAGCGTAAAACCGCGTATCCCCGTCATATCGTGATTAAAACCGCGCGACTGAAATATGGCGCGCTCTACTGGGCCAGTATCGACCGCCTGCAACAGATCAATACCTTCGGCACGCTCGACGCCACCATCACCGGCAACCGCGTGGAGGTGACGACCGGCAATTTGCTGCAATATACGCTGAACCTGGACGCCAATCTGCTCGATGCCCGCAAACCGGTGACCATCGCGACCAATGGGACGGTCTGTTACACCGGGCCGGCAGGATCGATAACCCTCTACGCCGCATTGAATCTAAACGGCGGGATTACCGGCTGGTCCACGACCGATACGCTGCCCGGCGGGCTGCACAAGACCGCGACGCTGGAAGGCCCGATCGGGGCGGCATATACCACACCCTTCATCGTGGTGTATGGCAACGGCATCGATCAGGCGGAAGCAGATAGCTTTTGTCTGCGCTGGAATGGCTGGATGGGCGCCAACATTACCTCGCGGGCGGCTTCGACGGTGACCGGCGCCGATCTCGCCGCCTACAACCTGATCCTTTTTGGCACTATCGACTCGAACAGCCTGATCCGCGCCATGCAACCCTCGCTGCCGATCCAGGTCACGCAGAATGCCGTGCTCATCGCCGGCCGGCAATATTCCGGCTTGCAATACGGCTGTTACTTCGTCTATCCGAATCCGCTGAACCCCGCTAAATTAGCCGTGTTCAGCCATCGCACCATGCCTGGCACCGCCCCGAAGGATATGGAAGCGCTGCCGTGGTATTGGCCCGATTACGTCATCTTCGATACCACGCGCATTGTCGGCTATGTGAACAACCAGACCCCCAGCAAGCTGTTGTATCTGCCGGACTGCTTCGTCGAGGCGGGCTATTTCGACGGCTACTGGCAGTTGGGCGCTGCGCGCCGGCAGCCCGACCTGTGGATTCGCGCCGCGGCGGACACCAGCGATCTCGGCAATGACATTTACAACGATGACGGCGCCGGGCAAACCAGCGAACAGCCGGCAAAGCCGGGCAGCACCGCCGGCTATATCGTCACCGCGCAGAACGACGGCAGCGTCAATGACACATTGCTGGTGACCGGCAGCGCGGCGAGTGCGGGCTGGACAGTGAGTTATCTCGACGCGCAGACCGGCAAGGACGTGACCGCGCAGGTGACCGGCAGCGGATGGTCGAGCGGGCCATTGCCCCCGGGGGGATTGGCGCGGCTGAAGGTGCAGGTCACCCCGACGCAGGCGGCGTGGAAGGCCACGTTACGCGTGCCATTGACTGCCGTTTCGCTAGCCGATAATACCCAAAATGACACGGTGGCGGCGCTCACCACTGTTGCCTACACCTACCAACCGCAACTCTGGTATCTCATCGGCAATACCGCGCCGCGCCTGCAGCCGATCAGCAGCATGCCCCCGAGTACCGCGCTCGCGGTACCCAACGGCACGGCGGCCAATTACCTCTTTCACCTGGTGAACGCGGGCAATACCGGGGATACCTTTACCGTTACCGGCACCAAGGCCGGCACCGGCTGGACGGTCAGCTATCGCGAAGCCACCAGCGGCAAGGATATCACCACCGCGATGACCGGTAACGGCTGGTCGAGCGGGGTGCTTCCGCCCGCGGCGCAGGCATGCTGGTGGGCGCAGGTTACCCCGGGCGCCACGCCGGCGGCCGGCACATTGCAGGGGTTGCTGCTCACCGCCATCTCCGCCGGCAATGCCAACGGCAGCGCTTCCGCCACCTGTCTGGTCACCGTCGCCGCCACCTACCGGCCCGATCTCTCGCTGCATAACAACGGTGAGACCGCCTACACCGGCGCGGGAATCTTCAACCTCGATGGGCGCGGGCAGAGCAAAGCGCAAACCGTCGCGGCGGGCGTGCCTGCCAACTACTATTTTCGCGTGCAAAATGCCGGCAACACCACCGATAGTTACACTTTGAACGGCACCGGGGGGAATAGCACCTGGCTGGTGCGCTATTTCAACGGCGCGACCAATACCGAAATCACCGCTCAGATCACCGGCGCCGGTCTCGGTACCATCCCGCTCATCCCGGGCGCCGCCTTGACGCTGTGGGCGCAAGTCACCCCACGCTTCGTTACCACCATCCCGCCATACACTCTGCGCCTCAACGCGGTTTCGACTACCGATAAGACGCAGCAGGATGTGGTGAAAGCGGTTACTACGAGACGGTGAAGAGGTGTCAGGTGTCAGGTTTCGGGTGTCAGGACGGGTCGGGAACTTGATGCTTATCTGGTAACGTTTATTAACCGCAGTGGCGCAAAGATGCAGAGGACGACGCAGAAAACAAGTGAAAGGACGAATGATCGTAACCGGTCAGGCTCCCTGGCGCGCGAGCGTCCTCGCGAGCACTCCGGTGGTTTCGATACGACCCTCCGTAGTCTACTCAACCACCGGAGTGCTCGCGAGGACGCTCGCGCGCCAGGATAGCCTGAGCAGTTACCAATAATCTTCTCCGCGTCCTTTGCGGTGAAAAATCGATCAATGCTAAACGGAGCAGCAATCCTTGGTTTCCCCCGCTATACTCGACAACGGCAGCACAACACGTCTTTCTCTTCCTTCGGCACGAGTGGCCTGGGTGGATATTGCGCGCGGGTTGGGGATTATGGCGGTGGTGATCGGGCATACAGAAGCGCCTGGAGTGGGATATCTGTATTTCTTCCACATGCCGCTCTTCTTCATCCTCAGCGGCTTCCTTGCCAAACCGGCGGGTGATTGGGCGGGCTATCGCGCGAAGGTGGCGAAGAGCGCACAGCGATTGCTGCTGCCTTACCTGTCCTTTCTGCTCATCATCACCCTGATTCGCTATGGCGTGCTCCACGAGACGCACCCCGCCTGGTATCGGCACGATCTGCGCACACTCTTTTTCGGCGGCGCGGCGCTGGTGGGATGTTACGGGCCATTCTGGTTCATCACCTGCCTGTTTGTTACCCAGTTGCTCTTTGAACTGCTGCACGTTTTGGTGAAACCGCGAAATGCCATTCTGGCAGTGGTTGTTGCCGCTTATCTGCTGGCGCATCTGGAAACGGCAATCCCCTGGTTCACCGGCCGCGTGTGCCCCTGGAGTATGGATACGGCGCTGCTGGCACTGGCATACTATAGTTTCGGCTATTATGCGAAACCGTTGCTTAATCGCGAATGGATGCCGAAGGTATCCGTGCCGCTCACCCTTGCTGTCGCGCTCATTGCGCTCATGCTCTCCCTTGCCGGCATGCTGCACTTCTGGCTCGACATGAAGACGCGCATTTATCACGACATCATACTCGATTTGTTGATTCCCCTCACGCTTTCGACTGCGGTCTGTTATCTCGCCGCCTGGTTGTCGCGCCGGCAGTGGAGCGCCTTCATCGCGAATCTCGGTGTCGCCTCGCTCACGGTGATGTATCTGCACATGAGCGTCAACACCTGGGTGATGGGGATTCCCGCGCTGTGCGGCCCATTACGTTCATCCTCATCGGCCTGCTCCTTCCCTGGTTGCTCTTCCATCCACTCTTCGAACGTATCCCGCTGTTGCGGCTGTTGTTGCTGGGTCAGCGCAATTCCGCCGCCTGATTCCTTGACAGGGACAAAGATGGCGGTTAAGCTGTCAATTAAGGGAATCGCAAATTTCAAATTGTAAAGTGCAAATGGCAAAATAGTGCGGGTGTTCCCAGGGATTGCACGATTACCAGCCAATTTGCATTTTGCATCTCTATGAGGAGTATGGATGGCAAATGTGGCGGTATGGCCGCTGGTGGTGTATTTCGTCATCGTGCTGATCTTGGCGGCGGGGATGATCGTCGTCTCCTATCTGCTCGGGGAGCGGCACAAGGAGCGCGCGACCGACGAGGTGTATGAGTCGGGCATGCTGCCCACCGGTTCCGCACGGCTGCGCTTTCCGGCGGACTTCTACCTGGTCGCCATGTTCTTCGTCATTTTCGATCTGGAAACGGTCTTCATTGTCGCCTGGGCGGTGGCCACGCGTGAGTTGGGCTGGGCTGGCTACTTCTCCATGCTCATTTTTGTCGGGGTGCTGGTGGCATCGTTGGCCTATCTCTGGCGCATCGGCGCGCTGGATTGGGGCACGTCCGCCCATCGGCCGCATCACGAAACGGCGATAGAACAGCCGGATTCATTACGGAGGGAAGAGCATGCCGGAGCGTAACCCAGTGCTGGAACGCGGCACAGAGACCGGGGACGCACGCGCGCTGGCCAACATGGTCGCGTCGAACGTCATCCTGTCTAAATTGGAAACGCTGGTCGGGTGGGGACGGAAGAATTCCCTCTGGCCGTTCGGTTTCGGCCTGTCCTGCTGCTTTGTCGAATTCGCCACCAGCCTCACCCCGCGCTTCGACCTTGCCCGTTTCGGCTCCGAAGTCCTCCGCTCCACCCCGCGCGAAGCCGACGTGATGGTTGTCGCCGGCACGGTATTCAAAAAGATGGCGCCGGTGGTCAAATACCTCTACCAGCAGATGATGGCCCCGCGCTGGGTAATCTCGATGGGTTCCTGCGCCAATTCCGGCGGCATGTACGATATCTACAGCGTGGTGCAGGGGGTGGATACTTTCCTGCCGGTCGATGTCTACATTCAAGGCTGCCCTCCCAGTCCCGACGCTTTCATGTATGGCTTGATGCAATTGCAGGAATCGGTGGGCAAAGAGTTGCGTCCGCTAAGCTGGGTCATCGGTCCGCAGGGGATCGTTAAACCGGAGCTGCCGAGTACGCGGGAGACCAGGCGGGAGGAACGGCGGAAGACGGGGGAGTTGCGGTCGCCGGAGGGGATATAGCAGGCTACCAGTATGAAAGCAGGTTTCAGCTATGAAATACTGGGGTTATCTCGTAGCCATTCTTTATGCGGCAGTATTGATGGTGATCGCGGCACCAATATGCAATTACTTGATCCCGCATGACCCATATATCGATATTTCATGGGGTGATTTGTTTTTTACGTGGTATTTTTGGGTCTTTGTCGGTTTATTGGTCGCCATACAATTGGTGTTGCTATATGTACCAGTGCATACAATTGCACGACGACCAGTAACACGAAAGCCATTAAAGATGGCTTTAGTTACAACAGCGATTTGTTGCTCGCTGTTAGCAGTATTATCGCTCCTTTCGATTATATTCGGATGCGGCGGCGATAATGTGTTATTTATTCTCTATTATGGCTGGATCGTTGTAATTGGACTTTGGATATTTTGGAGTGTTAGATTTTACAAGTATTTTATTACCAAGCGAGAAACCGCTGGCGACGGACGAGTGCTTTCATATCTACTCGCTGGTAGCATTTTAGAATTGCTTATAGCAGTACCTTGCCATATTGCAATGAAGAACCGTGATGTATGCTGTGCGCCAATGGTGACGTCGGTAGGTATTACCACCGGCATCGCGTTGATGTTGCTTTCATTTGGACCGGGTGTTTTGTTTTTGTATGCTGAGCGTGTCAAGCGATTACAGCCGCGACATCCGACGCAACAGGCGGAGGAGAAAAACGAAAGTAGTGACAAAATTGCGTAAGTCTGATTGTCTGAACCATGATTTTAAGGATTGAAGGATTCACTTGATGGAAAATCATGCTTATCCTGTCATCCTTCACATCAAGGTTCAGACGAAGACAAACAACCGGACAATAACGGAAAATTCTCTAGCCCACAGCACCGCTGTGGGTCTCGGTGGCAGAAAAGAGTTTTACGCTCTGTAGGAGCACAATTCCTCATGCTACCGATGGAATGATGCCCCTACAGGGCGTGGGAGAAGTCGGCCAACCTCTCCCCACAGCGATGCTGTGGGCTATGGAATTTGCCGGTGAAATGCTGACGATCTTGTTTTTGTCTGAACCATGATTTTAAGGATTGAAGGATTTACTTGATGGGCAATCATGGCCATCCTTTTATTCTTTAGATCAAGCTCACCCCACAGCGATGCTGTGGGCGATGGCATTTGCCGGTGAAATGCTGACGATTTTGTCTTTGTCTGAACCTTGATGTGAAGGATTTGAGGATTTACTTGATGGAAAATCATGGCCATCCTTTCATCCTTTAGATCAAGGTTCAGACAAATTCTGCCCATCCGGTGAATAGATAAAAATAGCAAAGGATTATATGCCAGAGCAGACGGATATTATCCAACACCTGCAAACACGGTTCGGCGCGGCGGCGGTGACGGCGCAGTCGACGCGGGACGCGCTGCCGACCGTCTGGGTGGGGGCAGAGCGGATTGTCGAGGTGCTGCGCTTTCTCAAGTCGGAGATCGAACAGCCCTATGCGATGCTCTACGACTTGACCGCCATCGACGAGCGGGAGCGGTCGCATCGCGAGGGACAGCCGGCCAGCGCCTTTACCGTGGTTTACCACCTGCTTTCCTATCAGCGTAACGCCGATCTCCGGTTGAAGGTGGCCTTGCCCGCTGATGCGCCTACCGTGCCGACGATCACCGGCCTCTGGCCGGCGGCGAACTGGTACGAGCGGGAAATCTGGGATATGTTCGGCATCGCCGTCAGCGGTCATCCGTTCTTGCGGCGCATCTTGCTGCCGACCTGGTGGGAAGGGCATCCCCTGCGCAAGGAATACCCGGCGCGCGCCACCGAGATGGAGCCGTTCCGCATGCCGGACGCGCGCATGGTGGACGAGCAGGAGCAGATGCGCTTCCGCCCGGAAGAGTGGGGGATGACGTGCAATCTGGAGAGCTTCGATTGCCTGTTCCTCAATATCGGCCCGCACCATCCCGGCACCCACGGCGTGTTGCGCGTGGTGGCGCAGATGGATGGGCAGCAGGTGGTGGATATTGCCAGCGATATCGGCTTCCATCATCGCGGCGCGGAGAAGATGGGGGAGCGCCAGAGCTGGCATACCTACATCCCCTACACCGATCGGGTGGATTACCTCTCCGGGGTGTTGAATAACTTCCCCTACGTGATGGCGGTGGAAAAGTTGGCCGGCATCGAGGTGCCCGACCGCGCGAAGGTCATCCGCATCATGCTGGCCGAGTTGTTCCGCATCATCAGTCACCTGGTCTTTTTTGGCACTTTCGCGCAGGACCTGGGGATGATGTCGCCGGTCTTTTACATGTTCTCCGACCGCGAGCGCGCGCTGGGCATCATCGAGGCGGTCACCGGCGGGCGCATGCATCCGAGCTGGTTTCGCATCGGCGGCGTGGCGCAGGATTTGCCCGCCGGCTGGGAAGGACTGGTGCGCGAGTTCCTCGATTATTTACCCGCGCGGCTGGATGAATACGACCGGGTGATCATGCGCAATGAAATCTTCCGCCAGCGCACGGTCGGCGTCGGCGTGCTGGGATTGGATGACGCCATCGCCTGGGGGGCTACCGGCCCGATGCTGCGCGCCAGCGGGATGCAGTGGGATTTCCGCAAAGCCCGTCCCTACGGCGGCTACGAGCAGTTCGAGTTCGACATTCCGACCGGCCTCAACGGCGACTGCTACGACCGCACGGTGGTGCACGTAGAGGAGATGCGGCAGAGCCTGCGCATCATCGAGCAATGCCTGCAGGTGATGCCTGGTGGACCCTACAAAGCGAAACACCCGCTGGCCGTGCCGCCGCTGAAAGAACGCACCATGCACGACATCGAGACGCTGATCGACCATTTCCTCGGCGTCAGTTGGGGGCCGGTGATCCCACCGGGCGAAGCGGCAGTCGGTGTCGAAAACGCGAAGGGCAACAACACCTATTACCTGATCAGCGACGGCAATACTACTTCCTATCGCACGCGCATCCGCACGCCGTCTTTCCCGCACATCCAAATGTTACCGCTGCTGGGCCGCGGGCTGATGATTCCCGACCTGATCGCGATCCTGGGCAGCATCGATTTCGTGGTGGCGGATATCGACCGGTAAAGAGGTTTCGGGTGTCGGATGTTTACTGATCCGCTCATTGGTTCGTGAAAATATATCTGTTCCGGCATTTCTGGCGCGCGAGCGTCCCCGCGAGCACTCCGGTGGTTTCGATACGACCATCCGTAGTCTACTCAACCACCGGAGTG
>Ga0073936_10011770_pt1 | contig 10545 bp, 6 predicted proteins | sample AliMusrvi5mmetaG_FD_87041 | JGI IMG/M metagenome (GOLD analysis project Ga0073936, IMG submission 87041) | Freshwater lake bacterial and archeal communities from Alinen Mustajarvi, Finland, to study Microbial Dark Matter (Phase II) - Alinen... | ecosystem: Environmental > Aquatic > Freshwater >... | reverse complement strand
TCGGCCTGCTGGCCGGGTGCGGGTTCGGGCTGCTGGCTTCCGTGGCCGCCTTCTTTTCGACGGTTTTCGACACTTTGTCCTCCTTTCTGAGTGGTGTTTTGCTGAGTATTCCGGCGGCGGTGGCGGCGATTGCGGCTTTGGTGCTGGAGGCTCCGGTGTGGATCTGCCTGGCGGCGGTGATTTTTCCGCGGGTTTTCCGGTATACGCGGGATCTGCTGGCGGAGTCGGTGGCGGCGCCGCATGTTCTGGCGGCCCGGGCTCGCGGGGTGAGGCCTGGAGGAGTTTTCCTGAGGCATGTGCTGCCGATGGCGATGCCGCAGACTCTGGCGTTGCTGGGGATTATGGTGAGTACGGCGATGGCGGCGGATATTCCGGTGGAGGTGCTGGCGGGGATTCCGGGCATCGGTCAACTGGCTTGGATGGCTGCCAGCGGGCGGGATTTGCCGGTGCTGGTGACCATGACGATGCTGCTGGGACTGGTGGCGGTGGTGGCGAATGCGCTGGCGGAGTTGGGTGCGCAACGGTGGAGGACGGCGGCATGAGGCGCGCGGCCATCATCGTGCTGGGACTGCTGGCGGGGGCGGCGCTATTTGCCGGGCTGCTGGCGCCGGCTCCGTTCGATATGCAGTTTCGTGACTTTCCGAATGCGGCGCCGAGCAAGCAGTTTCCTTTGGGCACCGATGACCTGGGTCGGGACCGCTTGTCGCGCTTGTTGCACGGGGCGCGGGTTTCGCTGTTGATGGCTCCGGCGGCGGCGCTGGCGGCGACGTTTTTGGCCGCGCTGATTGGGATTGGCGCTGGGCTTGCGGGCGGATGGGTGGAGAAGCTGGTGATGCTGGCGGCGGATCTGTTTCTGTCGCTGCCGTGGATGTTTCTGCTGCTTTCGATGCGGGCGGTGCTGCCGCTGAACACGAGTCCGCTGGTGTCACTGGCGATTACGTTTGCGTTGTTGAGCCTGCTGGGGTGGGCCGGGCCCGCGCGTGTGGTGCGGGTGGCGGTGAAGGCCGTCGCGAGTTCGGGATACCTGTTGCAGGCCAAGGCCGCTGGGGTGCGGAACTGGCGGTTGGTGATCCATCATGTGCTGCCGAATTTGCGGGCGGTGATGCGGGCGCAGTTCTGGATCTCAGTGCCTGTGTTCATCCTGGCGGAGGCGAACCTCAGTTTGCTGGGGCTAGGAGTTGCGGAGCCGCTGCCGTCGCTGGGGACGATGCTCAAGGAACTGGAGAACTATAGCGCGATCGGCGCGCGGCCGTGGATGTTGGCTCCGGCGGTGTTTCTGCTGGCCGTGATGCTTTGCTTGCAGGCCGTGCTGCCGCAAGAAGAGGGTGTGCGATGAATTGGCTGGTGTTAATGCTGCTGGCGATGGGCGCGGTGTTTGGCGCCGGCGTCGAGAGCGGCGGTGTTTTGAAGATGGTGATGCGCAGCGAGCCGAAGACGTTCGATCCGTTTCTGGTGGAGGACGAACCTTCGGACATGATCCGGTATATGACCGGAGGAGTGCTGATCCGCATGAATCGCAAGACGCAGAAGATGGAGCCTGCGCTGGCGTCATCGTGGAATGTGAGTGAGGGCGGGCGGCGGATCACGTTTAAGCTTCGTGAAGGCGTGAAGTATTCCGATGGTACGCCGTTCACGGTAGAGGATGTGGCTGCTGCTTTGCGGCGGCTGACGGATGCGAAACACCCGACGCCGTCGAGCGATGCGTTCGGTGCGGAGGGAGGCGCGGTGACGGTTGAGGTGCTGGGTGGAAATCAAGTGTCGTTCCGCATGGCCAAGCCCCGCGCGGGACTGGAGATGCTGTTCGATGTGGTGGTGATTTCGTCTGTGAAATCGCCGTTGAAAGAGAAAGCTGCGCTGGGGCCGTTCTTTGTTAAAGAGTACAAGGCCGGGCAGTATGTCCAGCTGGACCGCAATCCTCACTACTGGAAGACCGATCCGGCGGGGCGGCATCTGCCTTATCTCAGCGGCGTGCGGATTGAGATCCAGACCAATCGGGAGATGGAGTTGCTGCGGTTCAGGCGGGGTGAGCTGCATCTGGTAAATCAGCTGGATGCCGATATGTTCGAGCGGCTGCAGGCGGAAAAGAGCAAAGCCGTGGTGGATGGCGGGCCGGGTCTGGAGGCCGAGTTCATCTGGTTCAATCAGAATCCGGCGTCGCCGGTTGGCACCGGAAAGATGAAATGGTTTCAGTCGACGGCATTCCGGCTGGCGGTATCGGAGGCGATCAACCGCGCCGATATCTGCCGCATCGTCTATCACGGCAAGGCGCAGCCGGCGGCTGGGCCGGTGTCGCCGGCGAATCAGTTCTGGTTCAACAAGTCATTGAAGTCTCCGGCGTATCAGCCGCAGGAGGCATTGAAGAAGCTGCAGGCAGCGGGGTTTGTGAAGCGCGGCGATGCGCTGGTGGACCAGGCCGGTCAGCCCGTGGTGTTTTCGCTGATCACGAATGCAGGAAGCAAGATCCGGGAAAAGATAGCCGCGATGGTGCAGCAGGACCTGGCCAAGATCGGCATTCGGGTGAATGTGGTGACGCTTGATTTTCCGTCGCTGATCGAACGCATCACGAAAAGCTACGACTATGAGGCCTGCCTGCTCGGCCTGGTGAACATTCAGATCGATCCCAATTCAGAGATGAACGTGTGGATGAGTTCGGCGGCCAATCACCAGTGGAACCCGAGTCAGAAGAGGCCGGCGACACAGTGGGAGGCGGAACTCGATAAGAACATGCTGGCGCAGGCAGCGGCGATGGAGCCTGCCAAACGCAAGCTGTACTATGACCTGGTGCAGAAGATCGTGGTGGAGCAGGCTCCGTTCCTCTACCTGATCAATCGGAATACGCTGGCGGCCAGTTCGCCGTTGTTAAGAAACCTGAGCATCTCGAACAGCTATCCGCAGACGTTCTGGAATGTCGACGAGTTGTATCTGGCCGGAAAGTAACAATCATGTCAATGCTTTCGTTGAATCTGTCGGTCGACTACAAAACAAAACCGGGAGTGCTGAAGAACGCCTGTCTGCGCATTGAGACGGGAGAGATTGTCGGCTTGGCGGGGCAGAGCGGATCGGGCAAGAGCACCCTTTCGATGGCGGTGCTGGGTCTGCTTGGCAGGGGCAGTGCGAAGGTGTCGGGAGAGGTGCTGTTTAATGGCATCGATCTGTTGCTGGCCAGTGAACGCGAATTGCGGAGTCTGCGGGGCAGGGAAATCGCGCTGGTGCTCCAGAGTGCATTGAGTTCACTGAACCCTTCGATGAGCGTCGGCAAACATCTGTGGGAGGCGTGGTGCGCGCATAGCGGCGAGTCGCGCAAGGTTTGGCTGGCGCGGGTGATGCAGCTATTGAATGACGTCGGCCTGCCGGCCGCTGAGGAGTTCCTCAAACGTTATCCGCGCGAGTTGAGCGTCGGGATCGCACAGCGGGTTCTGATCGCCATGTCTGTGCTGCACCGGCCGGGTTTATTGATCGCCGATGAGCCGACCAGTGCGCTCGATCTGATTACCCAGGCCGAGACACTCAAACTGTTTCAACAGATGAATCAGCAGTTCGGTACGGCGATTCTGTTTATCTCGCACGATCTGTTATCTGTGGCGAGTCTTTGCCAGCGTGTGGCCATCCTGCATGAGGGGGCGATTGTCGAGAGCGGTCCGACGGCGAAGGTGTTCTCGAAGCCTCTGCATCCCTACACGCGGAGCCTGATGGGTGCGCTGCCTGGCCTGCCTCCGATAGAGGCTTCGGCGACCAGCGATCTGCTCAACCTGGCGTTTGGGGCCGATACGGACACGGTCAAGGATGCTGAGCGGGTCAGTCGCGAACCTCGATAGAATCAGCGCTCAGATCGGCGACGGCATCCTGCAGGGATAAGAGGTTCTGGGCGGCCTTTCTGCCCTGCTTGTTGCGATACATGCGGCGGTCGGCCTCTTCCAGCACCTCTTCGGCGTTGCTGCCATCGTTGGGATAGGAGGCCTGGCCGATGCTCACCGAGAGGACGGCATTCCCGCAGATTTCCTGTCCCACCGTTTGCGCGATCGCGATGAGTTCGCGAGTCTTCTGCTCCGCCTCCGCTGATTCCACGCCCGGCAGCACAAGCACGAACTCGTCCCCACCCATGCGGCTGATGTAGTCGTTTGGCCGCAGGTTTTCCTTAGCCTGAATGGAAAACATGCTGAGCACACGATTGCCTGCAAGGTGGCCGTAACGGTCGTTGACCTGCTTGAAGCCGTCGAGGTCGCAGACCAGGACGGTGACCCGTTCCCCGGCCTCGGCGGACTTCGTGATCAGGTCGTTGAGATGGAGAAAGAGAGATCTGGCATTGGGTAGACCGGTCAGGTAGTCGGTGGTTGCCGAGCTCTTTGCTAACTCATACTTCATGGCGTTTTCAATGGCCACCGATAGCTTTGAACTGACCGCCTGCAGGATGCGCAGATGGTCGCGGTTGAAGGCGTCCCGCACCAGATGATAAAGCGCGATCACGCCTATGGTCTCGCCCTGTAACCCGGTGAGAGGTACAGCCAGGGCGGCATTCAAGATGCTGAATTTGGTCTTGTCGCACAGATAGCCTGGCTCAACCGAAGGGTTTCCGTTCAACATCGGGCGCTTGTTTTCCGCCACCCAGCCGGAGAGACCCTGCCCCATCGGAATCCGAAGTGAGGCGAAGAGTTTGAAGTCCTCGCCGGAGACGTACTCGGGAACCAGCGTATCTTCGCGCACGACGTAAATCGCTACGGAGTTGTACTCGATCAGTTTCTTGAGGCGGGTGGCCATCAGCATCAGAGTTTCGTTCAGCGATAGGGAATTGCCCAGGTCCTGCGCCATCTCAAGCAGCGCCTGCGATTCGTAGCGGGCGGCCGCGATCGATACCAGGAAGTCGGTCGGCTCGGATTCACTGTTTGCGGCCACGCCGCCATCGGCCTGGAAGCCGGCGGCTGGTGCTTCGCCCCGGGCGATCTTGACATCGGTGGAGAGCGATTTCATCTCTTTGCCGGCAGAGGCCTCGCGGGCCTGTTGTTCCAATTCGACGTAGCGCCGCTTCAGGATATCGACGATTTTCGGATCAAAGCTCTTGCCGGACTCCTCGACGACGACATCCATTGCCTTGTCGAGCGGCAAGGCCCGTCGATACTGGCGGTCCGAGGCCAGGGCGTCCAGGCAATCGACGGCAGAGAGGATGCGAGCGCCGATGGGGATCTCCTCCCCTTTGATGCCGTACGGATACCCGCTGCCATCCCATTTCTCGTGATGGGCCCGTACGATGGGCACCACCGGATATGGGAACTCGACACGCTCCAGGATCTCGGCGCCGACCAGCGGGTGGATCTTCATCTTCTCGAACTCTTCCGGTGTCAGGCGCCCGGGTTTGGAGATAATATGCTCCGGTACGGCTAGCTTGCCGATGTCGTGCAGCAGGGCTGCAGCCTGCAAAGCCTCGGTCTCTTCGCGGCTCAGTTTCAAATCCCTGGCCAGAGCCATGGCGTAGGTCTGGACTCGTTGCAAATGGTCATGCGTGGTATGGTCCTTGGCGTCAATGGCAAGTGCCAGCGCTTCAATGGTTCGCAAGTGAAGCGATGCCATCTGCTGCGCGTGGCATTTTTCGGCTTCCAGGCGGCCCAGATAGAGACGGTAGGAGCGGTAGATCACGTACACAAACGGCAGGAGCATCAGCGAGGTCATCCAGCCAAAGGCGTTGCTGGCCACGCTGAACAGGCCAGAGACGGTAGCGCCAATCAGATAGTAAGGGAAAGACCAGAAGTAGCAATTGCGCCAGGTGGTGGTGAGTTTTTGCTTTTCGGTGAGCGAGATGACCAGCGCGACCGGACCAGTGTTGGCCACGAAGAATACCACCGAGGTGAAGCCCAGCATGATCAATTGGGGGAAGCCCTGATCCTGCAGGAACTTCCAATGGAAGGCGTAGTAGGAGACCGCAACCGCCACTACAGTGCTGGAGGCGTTGAACAGGACCTGGATGGCGGTGGGCTTGCGCTGGGCCTTCCACAGGCACTGGATCACGACCGCGGCGACGCCGATCAATGCCGTTTCCGGCAGCGAAAGGTCAACGATTCCAATCAGAATGAATAGGAAATAGACTGACATGGTGCCGGTGACACTTGGCAATTGCACCTTGAGACCTGCGGCCATCAGTGCGGCGATGGAGAAACTGATGAAGCGCGCGATGTTGGAAAAGCCAGGTTGGGTAAAACTGTACAGCAGCGTGAAACAGCCGGAGGTCAGTACGATGGCAATATAGACGCGCGCGCTGAGCGGCATCGGGTCATTGCTTGTTGACCTTGGGCCCGTGCTCATAGGCTGGCCCTCCGCAGGTATTGATACACGTGTGACGATAGGACCGCTGCGGTTGGATGGTCAACGCATCCGATACAAATCTTCACCCTTTACATATCGACGGATTTGCAGGTTTCTTTAGTATTGCGGCCAGTGGTTTTTCAATGAGTTAGCTGTCTATTTTGTGCCTGGCTCGGGCCGCCCCAACTCTGCGAAAACCGCCTGCAGGAAGCCGAGCAGATCTTTGGCGACAGGGAGCCGCAAAATGCCCGCGGGCGTGAATTGCGCTCCGGGGGCTGACCGGACAAGCGCCATTAGTTTCGCGGGGTCGATGCGCGCATTCTGATGGAGTTTGATGTTGAGCATGCCGGCGCGTCTTTCGACGACCTCCACGCCGATCTCCTGGGCTTTGGTCTTGACCAGCGAGAATTCCAGCAACGTCTTCACGACCTCCGGTGCGGCGCCGTAGCGGTCCTCTATCTCGCTCAAAATACGGGTTGCACCGTCGCGATTCTTGACGTCGGCGATCTTCTTGTAGGCGCGCAGCCGCTGGTTCTCGTCGACGATGTATTCGGGAGGGATGCGGATATCGAGCCCAAGGTTGAGGGTGGAATGGACTTCGAGCGGAACCTCTTCGCCTTTTAGTTCGCGCACGGCCTCTTCGAGCATCCGTACGTACATGTCGAAGCCGACGGCCTCGATCTGGCCGTGCTGCTCGCCACCCAGCAGGTTGCCGGCGCCACGGAGTTCGAGGTCGAGCGCGGCGATCTTGAAGCCGGCTCCGAGGTCGCTGAATTCGCGCAGGGCTGCCAGCCTTTTCCTGGCTATGTCTGTAAGTTCCTTGTCTGAGGGGACGAGCAGATAGGCGTAGGCGCGGCGATTGGAGCGGCCAACGCGGCCGCGCAACTGGTAGAGTTCAGACAGACCGTAGCGTTCGGCGTTCTCAATAAAAATGGTATTCGCCAGGGGAATGTCCAGGCCGTTCTCGGCGATGGTGGTGCAGACGAACACGTCGTACTCATGGCGCATGAAGCCGAGCAGCACGCGCTCCAGTTCTTCGTCGCCCATCTGGCCGTGGCCGACGCCGACGCGTGCGTTGGGCAGCATCTCCTGAATCGAGGAGGCGCGCATAAAAATAGAGTCGACGCGGTTGTGGATGAAGTACACCTGGCCGCCGCGGCCGATCTCCTGTTCGATCGCTTCGCGGATGAGGTCGTTGTTAAAGTGGGCGACCACGGTATGGATCGCCATGCGATCCTTGGGCGGCGTTTCGATCACCGAAAGATCACGCAGCCCTAACAGCGACATGTGTAGCGTGCGGGGAATGGGCGTAGCGCTCATGGTGAGCACGTCGACGTTCTGCTTCAACTGTTTCAGCCGCTCTTTGTGACGGACGCCGAAGCGCTGTTCTTCGTCGACGATCAAGAGGCCCAGGTCGCTGAATTCCACGTCCTTCGAAAGAATGCGATGGGTGCCGATGATGATATCGGCCTTGCCGGCTGCGATATCTTCCATGCCCGCCTTGATCTCCTTGGCGGTGCGGAAACGGCTCAGCATCTCCATTTTCACAGGGAAGGGTGCAAAGCGGCGCTTGAAGGTTTCAAAGTGCTGGAAGGCGAGGACGGTTGTCGGGGCGAGCACCGCCACCTGTTTGCCGTCGCCCAGGGCTTTGAATGCCGCGCGCATGGCGACTTCGGTCTTGCCGAAGCCGACGTCGCCGCACAGCAGGCGATCCATGGGCTGGTCGCTTTCCATGTCGCGCTTGATGTCGACCATGGCGTTCAGCTGATCCTTGGTGGCGTTGTATTCGAAGGCATCTTCGAATTCGCGCTGCCAGTTGCTATCGGGCGAGTAGGCAAAGCCTTCGGCCACTTTGCGCGCGGCGTAGAGCTTCACCAGCTCTTCGGCCATGTCGCGCATCTTCGCTTTGACGCGTGATTTAGTCTTGCTCCAGGTCGCCCCGCCGAGCTTATCGAGCGAGGGCGGACTGTCGCCGGAGCCGCGGAATTTCTGGACCAGGTCGAGCCGGGTAAGCGGGACGTACAGCTTGGCTTCGCCCGCGTACTCGAGCACCATGAAATCGCCCTTGGTGTCGCCCTGGATAATTTCTTTGAGCCCGAGGAACTTTGCGATGCCGTGCGTGACGTGCACGACGTGGTCGCCTGCTTTGAGGTCGGCCAGATCGGCGGCGAAGGCAGCCGCCGCGGAGCGGGAACCGGAAGGGCGGGCCACCAGTTCGGAGGAATCGAAGAGGTCTTCGGAGCCGTAGATGGCGATCTGCGCGTCGGCGAAATAGGCACCGCGGCGGACAGAGCCTTTCATCAGGAACGTGCCGGCGACCGAACCGGCCATGTAGGCGCGTTCGGCGAGGTACTGCGGTGCGGTCTCGTTCGGATCGAGCCCCAACTGGAAGGGGACCGAGTATTCCTGGAGGATGTCGGCCATGCGCTCCAGTTCACCGCTGGAGGGTGCGAAGAAAACGACTTTACCGCCGCTTTTCACGGCGCTGCGGGCCTCATTGACGGCCACCTGCATGTTGCCGTGGAAGACCATGGTGGGGCGGGTTGCGATGTGGGCGCTTTCGGCTTCTCCGATCAGTTCCAGTTCGCGCAGCCGCATCTGGCGCAACTTGGCCGAGGCATCGACGATCTCCTGCCAGGCGTAGTAGACATTTTCCGGTGGTCCGGCCATTTCGCGGCCCGGTTCGTTGAGCCGCTTCCACAGGCGGGTGGCCGCGCCCTCCACCTGTTCCGGTTCGTCCCAGACAACGATGCCGTTATCGAGGAGCGAGAAGATCGACGCCTGGAGCGGGGTATCGAGGGCGTGGAAGAATTCCCAGCCGGGGCCGGCGCCGGGCGGGCGCGAATGTTCCACCAGCGGTAGTACGGTGATCTCTGAAATCTTGAGTACCGAGCGCTGTGTATCGACATCGAACTGGCGCATCGATTCGATGAGGTCGCCAAAGGTCTCGATGCGGACGGGGCGTTCTGCTTCGGCGGGGAAGATGTCGACGATGCCGCCGCGAATGGAGAATTCGCCGACCATTTCGACCGGTTCGCGGCGTTGATAGCCGATGGAGACCAGGTGTTCGACCAGCACTTCCTGGGGGAGCTCTTCGCCGGTGCGCAGCGTGATGGCGAGGTGTTTGTAATCGCCTGCTGCGCCGGTACGGAGCAGGGCGCTGCCGATGGGGGTGATGACGATGGGGGCGCGGCCGGCGGCCATGCGCCATAGCCCGATCGCGCGCTGCTCGCTGATCTGCGAGTGGGGTGAGAGCTCCTGAAAAGGCAGGACGTCCAGTGCGGGGATCAGGATCGGGCGGTGGGCGTCGCGATCTGTCACCAGCAGATCGAAAAACGTCTGGACGAGTTCGAACAGTATTTCCGCTTGTTTTGCTCCTGCGGTGACGATGAGCAGCGGCTTTTCGGTCTGTTGCCAGAGCAGGAAGAGATAGAGTGCCTTGGCGGTGGAGGTGAGGCCGGAGAGGGCGAGCGGTTCGTCGGGCTTGGGTACACGCCGGATCAGCGACTGGAACGCTTCATGGCGTCCGAGAGAGACAAACAGATCCTGTATTGCGGGGTGGGTCAAGATAGCCGGGTTAAGATTTCTTTTTCGATGTTCGTTGTTGAGTAGCCGGGCTCAAGAGGGATGAGCATCACTTTGCCTCCGGCGGCCTCTACCTCTTCGCGGCCGGCGACGAAGTGCGACCAGTCGGCGCCCTTCACCAGGATATCAGGCAGTACGGCGGCGATCAGTTCGCGCGGCGTATCTTCGTGAAAGAAGGTGACGGCGTCGATGGCTTCAAGGGCGCAGGCGACGTGGGCGCGGTCGTCCTGGCTGATTAACGGGCGCGTGGGGCCTTTCAGGCGCGACACGCTGTCGTCGGAGTTGAGGGCGAGGATCAGGATGTCGCCCAGGCTGCGCGCAGTTTCGAGCAGGCGGATGTGGCCGGGGTGCAGCAGGTCATAGCAGCCGTTGGTGAAGACGACGGTCTTGCCCTGGCGTTTCCATTCGGCTCGCGCGGCGACGAGGCCGGCGCGGGTATAGAGCGTTCCCATTGGTTTAGTGTGTCCTCATTGCTGGATCGGCCGGTCCCTCAGTTGGGGAGAAGTAATTGAAACGGACAGGCGAAACCGCCCAATGCCGCATAGTTTTTCAAAAAACCAAAGCTGCGCGGTCGAAATCGTAGCGCGGACATTCATGTCTGCCGCGTCGAGATTCGTCTCGACGTGTGTTTTCAACGCCGCGCCAAACCTCGACAAGAATGTCGAGGCG
>Ga0073936_10011767_pt1 | contig 10545 bp, 4 predicted proteins | sample AliMusrvi5mmetaG_FD_87041 | JGI IMG/M metagenome (GOLD analysis project Ga0073936, IMG submission 87041) | Freshwater lake bacterial and archeal communities from Alinen Mustajarvi, Finland, to study Microbial Dark Matter (Phase II) - Alinen... | ecosystem: Environmental > Aquatic > Freshwater >... | reverse complement strand
GCGCGGAGCCGGAACCGTTCGCCCATGCGCGGGAAATTGGGATCGGTCTTGCGGCTGGCGAGGTGGGTCGCCGGATAGACATAACTGTTGCGGGTGTTTCTCACGGTGAACCGCATCGCGTGCGCCACCATCCCGCGTTCCACCTCGTCATACCGGATCACCGCCGGAAATATCGGCAAACCCGCCGCATCGGTCGATGTCCATCCGTCGGGCCTCAGTTTGTTGGTTGTCAGATCGAATACCGCCGCACAGGCGCACTCCCATCCGGCATCCGTTTTCCGTCCCTGATAGAACTCATAAAGTTTGCGGTTCATGGGATCGACCACGATCACATGCCGGTCGCCCTGCTCTTTCGCGGTTTGGGCCACAGCCAGTGCGCGGCCGTCGAGCGGCCATCCCTCGACCGGCGCGCCATCCGGCAGCGGGAACGGCCCGGGATCGGACTCATTCGGATAGAGCCGGATCTTCACCGGGACCCGCGCCTGATTGCCCGGCACCAGGATGAATCCCATGTCCAGGTTGTAGGCGAGTTTCTTGTCCGCCCCGATTGACGCGATCATTACCGCGGAATTCGGCAGCAACGGCAGCTTGGATATGTCCTCGTTCCACGGGTTGTCCGGCGGAAACACCCGCAATCCCGCAAGGATCCGGTCCGCCTCCGCCGTGTTGAACATCACCGGGGCTGCCGTGGCAGGCTTCACGGCAGTCTCGGCGGCCTGGCATAAGCTCAACATTCCCTGCACTCCTGCAATGAAGCAGGCGATCGCTAACTTTCTTGTTTTCATATGGCTCGAAATTTCTGTCTTCATGTCAGCGCTACTCGGTCTTGATGGCCCGAATGGTGGATCGGAAAAGGCACCACGAAGAGAACGGCCCACCATTACCACCAGCACCGCCCAAACACAAGCAAGGATGAGCGGCGGACCCTTCATGACCATGGCTCGCCAGCTCCACACAAATTGTCCGCCTGAAGGCGGGACTACCTACATCACCAGCAACGCCGGATCCCAAGGGCATGTAGTCCCTCCTTCAGGAGGACTCTTCAATCAGAACCCCCACAACCGTTCCAACCGCATAAGCAACTAAATTGCCCCATGAAAACGAATGACCGAACACCAGATGTCCGAGCGTGGTATGGCGAATACCCACAATCCACGGGGCCTGATCGAGTTTCAGTGTCTCGATGGCAACGCACACGGCAAGTGTGAGCATTGCGACACGGACGGTTGATGCCCGCGTGAAGACCACACCCCAACCGAAAAACACCATCAGCGCCCACAGCGCGTCACCCGGATATTTGCCGAGCACCTCGGGAAGCGCACGCTGGAAATGGCGGGACGCCAGACCCAGCGCGATTGTCACAACCACAGCAAAAACATACCACTCACGCTTTCTGCCGGATCCCGCAGGTAACGCGGGCATACTCATTTCATGATCCATTCGCACACAAACGCATACGTTCCCGAGCCGACTTCATACACCGCCGCACCATTCTCCATCCGCAGAAACCTGACATCCGCCACCTGCGCCGCCGGTTTGCCGGATTCGGTCACGCCGCCTGGATCTTTCGCCGGCACATGCACTGTCGCGGTGGTGTTAGGCGGAACGGTGACCTGCCACACGAATTTCCCGTCTTCCCTCTTCCATGAGCTGCGGATCGTGCCGTACAGTGATTCGACCGATCCTTCCGCGGATGTGAGATCCCCCACCGGTTGCGGTTTCAGGATGATGTGTTTGAACCCGGGCACTGCGGGATCGTAGTTGATCCCGGCCAGCGTCTGATAGAACCAGGCGTCCAGATTTCCAGCTAGAATCATCAGCGCCTCGCTGTTCATGCCGTTACCCTGCGTATCGCAATCCCACCGTTCCCACACCGTGGTGGCGTCCTTGCCGATCATGTATCCCCAACTCGGCCGCGTCGTCTGCGTAACGATCGCGAAAGCGACATCCGGCCTGCCGACATCCGTCAGCACCTGCATCATCCATTGCATGCCGATCAGCCCGACGGTCAGATGCCCGTGGTGTTTCACCATGATGTCCTGCACCAGGCGCGCCACCACCGCGTCGCGCTTGGCGGACGGGACCAACCCGAATTTCAGCGCCAGCACATAACCGCACTGCGTGTCACCCTGATAGATATTGGTCGCCGGATCAAAGAACTTGTTGTTGAACCCGGCTTTGACCTTGTCGCCGAGTTCGGAAAACATCCTCGCGTCATCGGCCTTGCCCAGCAGTTCCGCCATGCGTCCCGCGATCCGGCAGTTGTTATAATAATAGGCGGTGGACAGCAGGGGCATGGCGGTGTTGCCCATCGCCTTGCCACCCTGGTCCATCGTGGACGCGTCGCACCAATCGCCATAGCTGTCCTTGCTCACCGTGAAATCCGGCTCCAACCGGCTCTGGTGAAACATCATCCATCGTTTGATGGTATCATAATTGTCCTCCAGCGCCCGGCGATCACCATAAAAGTCATACAGCCATTCGGGCAGGATCGAAATAACGCTGGGCCACAACACACCATCACCCCAATCCCAAAAATTCGGTGAGATGTCGCCGATGCTTCCGTCAGGGCGTTGGTCCAGCCTGATATCCTGCAACCACTTGGCATAAAACGCGGCCACATTGAAGTTGAACGCGTCGCTTTCCGCATCCTTGGCCGGATCACCAAGCCACCCCTGGCGTTCGTCGCGGTCGGGGTCCAGCGGCACACCGTGGCGTTTGTACATCCGCGCGCCGCGAACGATATTCTCGTGAATCCGGTTGATCAGCGGATTGGAACACTTGAATTCGCCCGCCTTGGAGACGTCCGTGCTGATCACCAAGCCGTCGAAGCGGTCGGCGGACGGTTGGCCCGGCCAACCTGTTACCTGGAGCCGTCGGAACCCCTGCCCTCTCAAGCGCGGATGCCACGTCTCCTCACCCTTTCCATTCAGTATGCAGATATCAGTGCAATCCGCGTTTCTGTTATCCGCGGTTTTCAGCGTGCCATCGGGCATCAGACTGTACGCCGCCGTCATCCTGATGGTCGTCCCGGCCGGCCCATGCACCCGGATCCGCGGCTGGCCGTAGAATGCCTTCCCGAAATCCACAATCCACACACCGGGTTTTGCTTCCGTCAAAGATACCGGTTTGAGAACCTCAACCACCCTGTTAGGTTCCATCATCTGGGCAACCGGCTTGCCTTTGGGCGCGTCTAACATACATGCCGCCTGCCATTTCGAATCGTCGAATCCCGCCTTGTCCCAACCCGGCATTTCCTTGCGTGCGTCGTATTCCTCTCCGTCGTATTCATTATTGGCACCGACCGGACCGTTCGCGGTGACCCGCCATTGCCCGTCGCTCAGCCAATGGGCGCGGGTGCCGTCATCATATTCCACCTCGATTTGGGCCAGCATCCTGGGTGCGCCATAATCCTTGTAAGGAGCCGGGTTTTTGATCCGTGGCGCGAAGAACCGCCCATTGCCTAGAATCACGCCAACCGCGTTACCACCTCTTTTGAGGTTCCGGGTCACGTCGAATGTCACATAACACACACGTTTGTTGTATTCCGTCAGAACCGGATCCATCACATGATCGCCCACCTTGTCGCCGTTGACAAACATGTCGAACGATCCCAGCCCGCAAATGAAAGCGGTCGCCCGCCTGACATCCTTTTCCGCCACAAATTCGCGCCGCAGATAGCGAGCCGGCAAGCGCCGTTTCTCAGGGTCTTTGGGATCGGCACCGGCATCCTTCGCGTCCAAACCGATCCATTTCGCCTGCCAATCGTCCGGTTTGAGCAGACCCATCGTCCATGACGCCGGCTCGCTCCATGGGGTTACCTTGCCATCGTTGTCCCACGCCCGCACTTTCCAGCAACAGCGCATTCTCGAATCCAACGGCTTCCCAGCGTACTCAACAAGAATGCTCCGGTCACCTGTCACTTTGCCGCTATCCCACAAATCTCCAGTATCATGTTTCAGCAACTCCTCACCCGACGCCACCATAATCTGATAGGCGGTTTGCTTTTGTCCTCTGGCCTCCGCCCTCCGATCACTCTCCTCCATCAGCCACGACAAGCGCGGCCTGACAACATCCACCCCCAGCGGATTTTGCAGATACTCACAGCGCAAACCTGTCAAAGTTGCCGCTTGTGAAGGTTTGACCATCAGAATCGCCAGGATCAGGAACCGAAAAAGTGATTTCATTTCAAATGGGAAGATGAGATTAGTCGTTACGACAATGAGGCACCACACTCATGTGGTGTGTGTGGAAGTGCGGCCCATGGTTCGGGCCTGCGGTGCTGGGACATGGGCCTCCCTTCCGCCGACGACAGGAGTGTCGTCGCTCCTTACCTCAGACCCGATCGCAGCCAAGTTGTTCGGAAGGATCATTTCCCGGGCGGCGGAATTTCCACGCTGATGCCGACGTCGATATATTGTCCGCCCTCGGTCTGATGGCAATGAACGGCCATCAGGTTCTTGCCGACTTTGAGTGCCGCGACACCTTCGGGGGTCATGGGCAAATCCTCGTATTCGGAGGTGAAACCATTGGCCTTGGCGGCCAGCACGCCATTGACATAGATTTCGACGTCCTCGTCATGATGAACCCGGAATGCCGGCGTGCCGGCCATGTCAGCAGGCCAGTCTATCGCGCGGCGCAACCAGATGTCGCCGGTCTTCCACTCGGTGCGCGCCACGCTGTTAGGCGTGCCGGAAGTGCCGAATCCGCCCGGTCCTTCCTTCCATGCGGCGTCGCTGAATGAGGGCGCTTGCCACTCGGCGGCGGGTTTGTCAGTGGTGTAACGCCAGGTGATTTCCTTGGCCTGCGATGTCGGCACGACCTCCTTGCTGACCGGAGTCGGCGGCAGTTTGCCGATATTCACCGCAGTGGCGCGTTCCGCGATCACCTTGTTCACCTCACGGTCATAGGTGAGAAGACCGTTGCCCTCGGTCTCGACGTCGGTGAGCTGGGTGTAAATCACGGCGGAAAGGCCGGGTATGACATTGAGAGCCCATGCCTTGGCCAGCAGTTTCTCATAACCCTTGGTCAGCCCCTCGATGTCCGCAGTGCCCTTGTAGCCCCAGGTTTTTTCCGCCCAAAGGTGACCTTTCACGGTCAACCCGAGGCCGCCGAATTCACCCAGCACCGCCGCGCGATGCTCTTCCGGTTTGGGTGAATCGGGACCGGGATAACTGTGCATATCGATCACGTCACCGCAATTCTTGTCGGTACCGCCGCTGGCACTGTTGACCAGGCGCGACGGATCAAGTGTTTTGACATCCGCCACCAGCGTCTCCGTATCGTGCTGCCCCTGGGACTCGTTGAAGATCACCCACATGATGATCGAGGGATGATTCCAATGGTTGGTCACGAGCCGCTCGAGTTCGGTCTTGAACTGCGGCTTGTCAATGGGTTGCGGCTTGTCGGTGTAGGAATTGACGCAGGGCATGTCCTGCCAGACTAACAGTCCCAGCCTGTCGCACCAATAATACCACCGGTCCGGCTCGACCTTGACGTGTTTGCGAACACAGTTGAAGCCGAGGATTTTCATTTCCGCGATGTCCCAGCGCAGCGCCTCATCGGTCGGCGCGGTATAGATGCCATCGGGCCAGAACCCCTGGTCGAGCGGACCGACCTCGAACACCGGCTTGTTATTCAGATTGATGCGGGTGACGCCATTCCAGTCTTTTGCCAGCGCGATCTTACGCATGCCGAAGTAACTGGTCACCTCGTCTGGCTGGGTGGTGGGCCGCTGACCGGAAGCGGTCACATGCAAATCGTACAGAAACGGCGAGTCCGGCGACCACAGTTTCGCCCCGGGAACCTTGATTTCGAGTTCCTCAGCCACCGATCCGCTGGCGGTGCCAATCTTGGTCTTCCCGTCGTAAACATCCGCCGTGGCCCGAAGATTCCCATCGTCCTTGCCTGCGGCGGCCACCACCTTGATCCGTACGGTTCCCTTGTCCACATCCGGAACAATCTTGAGTGACTCGATGTGGGTGGGTATCACGGGTTCCAGCCAGACGGTTTGCCAGATGCCGGAGGTTGGGGTGTACATGATGCCACTCGGCTTGAGCGTCTGTTTGCCACGCGCCTGGCCGCCGAGGTTCGTCGGGTCGGACACCTCGACCGAGATCTCCTGCGCACCTTCTGGTTTCAATTTGTCCGTGATATCAAAATCGAACGGGTCATAACCACCGCGGTGGGTGCCGAGTTCCTTGCCGTTGATCGACACCTTCGTTTCCCAATCCACCGCGCCGAAATGCAACAGCACATGCCGCCCGCTCCAATCCCTGGGAATCTCAAAGCTGCGGCGATAGGTCATGCTGTCGGAGTGTTTCAGCACCCCCGAAAGCGCCGATTCTATCGGATATGGAACGAGCACCTTGGTGGCCGTGCCGTCGCCGAGTTTGAGATCCCACAGGCCGTTCAGATTCTGCCATTCCTTGCGGACCAATTGCGGCCGTGGATACTTGGGAAGGGCGTTTGTTGGTGACACATCCTTCGCCCAGCGCGTTTTCAACGGCCCGGTGGCGGGCATCCACTCGTCGGCCCGCGTGGATGACAGAATGAATAAAGGAAACAGAGTGCCGATGATCAGGTTCGGATATTGCATGGATGTTCGCTGGTTTGTTACTTGATAGTCCGCAGTTCGGGCTGGTCCTTGGCGGCTTCGATGGATTTGATCGCATTGGCGACAGCACCGGTGCGCCGGTTGTTGAGTTCGCCCGCGGGAAATTCACCCTTCGCGCATTGATCGTTCAAGTCCGTGATCAACTGTTTGAGTTGCGGCACTGCATCGCGGGCCGCCATGCCGTAACCGGCGACTTCCTTCATGATTTCACCGGTCCGGCTTTCGCTGCCGTGCCCGCCCTGGGTTTTGGCAAAAAAGATACCCGCGTCGATGCCTTCCTTGTAATGATATTTGGTCAGTGCCTTGAAAGCGCCCATGCGGATCTCCGCGCCAAACATCGTGTCCGCCGGACACATGGTTTTCACCGCCACTAACAGATCAGGTGCCAGTGCCTGCACGTCCTCAAGCGTCAGGTTCTTCTCAAAATACCCGCGCAAGGTGGCCCGCGCCATTCCGTCCGCATTGCGGGACACCGAACGCACCGCCGGATAGAGCAACTTCCGGTCGGCGTTTGCCAGCGAATCGGTCAGACCGCCGGCGAACAAGGCTGCGGCCAACTGGCCTTCGGTGAATTGGATCGCATCGTTCCAGTTGATCGGATCGGATGGTTCCGCGGTTTTGACCAGGGCTGTCAGGATTTCCGGCAAAGCGGGTGCCGCCGTGCCACCCATTTTGCGGATCGCCTGGGCTGCCTTGTAGCGCAGCCAGCGGTCCTGGTGGGAAAGCAATCCCACCAGCGTTGGAAGGGCGTCCGTCGATTTCAGGAGCCCCAGCGTTTCGGCCGCGCCCTGGGCGACATGCGCGTCCTTGCCCGCCGCCATCTTGATGAGATCGGGGGTCATTTCCTTGGCCTCGGGCCGCCGGGCGAGTTCGTCGGCCGCCCAACTGCGCACGATGGGCGACCAATCGCCGAACGCCGCCACGAGTTGCTTCGGAGTCATCTTGACGCGGTCGGTATCGAAACTGCCGGAGGCGATGGCCGCCGCCACTTCCTGCTTGCTCAGGCAGCCCGCGGGATTGGCGTCCTTGCCGGTGATCAGGAGTTTCTTCAAGGGCATCGAATAGGTCAGGACATAGGTGGCCGCGGGACTCAGGCCGCAATAACTACTATGTCCGAAGTATGTATTGTCATCGGTGGCGCCAGGGCCGTATTGTTCGCCACCGTCATAGGTGAACGAGCCATCGCAGCGGCGGACCAGGTCGAGGTGCCATGAGGCTTCCTTGAAGAAGGCGGCGGCGGCGGCGGGTCCGCCGACATTGGCGCCCAGCGCGCTCCACAGGTAGCTGAAGCCCTGGCCGGTGTGGCCGCATTCGCGGCTGCGGTAGCCGGCGGTGGCCATTTTGGCGAAGTATTGGGCTTCGTTGGTTTTGTTACCCTGGAGGGAGAACATCAGGGCGGAAAGGGAATTCTTGCCGTTATTTTCATGATAGGGCCATGGCTCGTGTTCGCCGTAGGGGATGGCACCCTTGTCCACGAAGTAGCCGAAGAACCTGGATGCGCGATCGATGGCCGCATCCACCTCGGGGTCTTTGACGCCGCATTTCCAGCCCATGACGATGCCGAGGTTGGCGGGCAGTCCAGCCATGTTGACCGGGCCATAAGGCGGGATTCTGCCGTGGCGTTTGCCATCGGGGGTCAGATCGGCGTAGCCGTGACCGAAGGTGCCATACATTCCCTGCCCCAGCGCGAGCGACATCGTGTATTCGGTGATGGCATGAAACACCTCCTGATCGCCTGTTAGGAGATAATATTCAGAGAGAAAAATATTGCGATAGCCATTGTCCCAAGCCGAGCCGCCCGTTTGGCCGCGCAGGTTGAGCGAGGCGGGTGCCATCTTGCGGGCGAGGTCGCGCACCTTGGGCAGATAGTCTGGATTGCCGGTGGCCAGCAATGCCAGGCCGTTGACCGCGCCACACCAGTTTTCCCCGAGGGGTTCCTTTTCGAGCACCTTGCATGCTTCCTCGAAGATGCGTTTTGACTTCGGGCAATCGTAGGGTGCGGTGTCGCTGTAGGTTCCCATCACCCGCAGTTTCAGTTGCACTTCATCGGTTTTACCGGCGCGCCAGCGGGTGAGTTTCAGGATCCCTTGGTTGGATTCCATCTCGGCATCCTGGATGGCCCTGGCGATGCTCTTGCGGGCATCGTCATCGAACGGTTTGCCGTTGGTGCCGAGGATGACGTCATCCATTTGCATCACGCCATCGGCCGGCGAGGTCTTGCCGACATGGGTGACGAGGATCTGGCGGCTGGTCAGCGTGGTGCGCCCCTGCAATCTTTCCAGATCAAACTGTCTTACCGGCAGAGTGTAGATCCAGCCGCGCATGCCGGTGGCACCCAGGTTGTAGGTCCGCGAGCGGTCGATCTTGGGGGATTGGGTGAGGTCCGGGGGTGCCGGCGATGGTGCCGCGGCAGACGCGGAGCCCGTCATGGCCAGCACGCTGGCTATCAAAAACACGATGGTTGTGGCTGTTGGTTTCATCTTTGTTATTCGGTAGAATTTCTTGCGCTTACTCCACTCGTACGCTGAGACGATAGAATTTCTTCAATAAATCGTTGGTGAGCGGAATACTGACGGTATTGTCGCCGCCCACGATGTGCGTGTAACCGGCAACGCCTTGCCACGATCCGGGTATCGCGAGGTCGGAAGTCGCTTCCAGGGTGTAAATGCGCGTCAATCCCTCATAGCCAGCGCCCGACGCGCTGCGGGCGAAGAAGCTCAGGGTAAAGTGGTTGTCGGCGGCGGGAGTCAGCGTGATCGGTTGTAGGCTGGGGGCCTTGGGATCGGTCCCCATGATGTATTCGGTGAGGTTGGTGAAACCATCGCCGTCGGGATCCGCATCGTCAGCGGCATAGCCGGCGGTGATTTCCGCAGAGGTGAAATGCCCGGTCTGCCAGTCGCCGAACGATCCCACGCCGATCCACTGGGTGCCAGCCGCCGTGCCCGCGTAGTTTGCATCGGAAATGATCGCCGCCACCGCGTAGCTGCCCTTGGCGGACGGGGCCGTCGGCGAACCGTCATAGGTCAGCGTGACCGCCAATCCCGGCGGGTCGGTTGTCACCGACACGGACTTCGGGTTGCCATCATAGGGTTGGACAAGGCCGCCGAGCGTGATGGTGGCGGATGCCGGAATGATCGTGCCAGTGGCGAATGACTGGAGCGTCACCGCATAGTTCGCACCACCGTTGCCATCGTTGATCGCGATGGCAGGCACCAATACTTTGTTAGACGTGCCTGCGTCCTTGGTTTCGAACGCCTGGTTCAGCACGGTCGCGATGTCACCGCCGACCAATCCGGGCGTGAGGCTCGGTGTGCCGGGAGCGGTGGTGGTGTCGTCGTAGGTCTTGGTGGCCATCACCGCCGCCACCGTGAGCGGCAGCGGATTGATGGTGCCTGCGGCGGTGGCATAGGCATAACTGTAGTTGTTGCCTCCGTTGCCGTCATTGATCACTCCCGCAACCGGCGTGAGGGTTGCGCCGTTGGCAGGCGTGGCATTGCGCGAGGCGAATGCCTGCGTCCATGACGGTGCCGTGTCGCCAGCCCGGATGGTGCCGGATGTGAGTGTCGGCATGCCGGACGCCGCGGTGGTGCCGTCATAAATCCTGGTCACCGGCACCGCCGTAACGGTTAGCGGGGCCTTGTTGATGGTGCCGGCGGCGGTGGCATAGGCATAACTGTAGTTGTTGCCTCCGTTGCCGTCATTGACCACTCCCGCAACCGGCGTGAGGGTCGCGCCGTTGACCGGCGTGGCATTGCGCGAGGCAAACACCTGCGTCCATGACGGTGCCGTGTCGCCCGGCTGGATGGTGCCGGCGGTGAGAGTCGGCATGCCGGACGCGGCGGTGGTGCCATCATAAGTCCTGGTCGCCGGCACCGCCGTAACGGTTAGCGGGGCCTTGTTGATGGTGCCGGCGGCGGTGGCATAGGCAT
>Ga0073936_10011763_pt1 | contig 10547 bp, 4 predicted proteins | sample AliMusrvi5mmetaG_FD_87041 | JGI IMG/M metagenome (GOLD analysis project Ga0073936, IMG submission 87041) | Freshwater lake bacterial and archeal communities from Alinen Mustajarvi, Finland, to study Microbial Dark Matter (Phase II) - Alinen... | ecosystem: Environmental > Aquatic > Freshwater >... | reverse complement strand
TCGCCCGTGGTGCCGCTGGTGCGGAAGGTGGAGGTTGCTTCCGCCGCCGGAAAGGCCATTAATTTGGCCTGGCGGAAGGCGCCCGTGGGAACCGCGGGGATCTTGCGCCAGTCGGTCAGCGTTGCGGGCGTTTTTTGGAATTTGGCGAACTGCCGGTAGGGGGCGTTGTTCTCGCGTTGGAACTGGAAGATCCCCAGCGCCAGCGTGTTGAAGGCTTCTTGGGAAAGAAGGCTGGCAGGCTGCGCGATCCGCTCAAGGATCTCCGCTTCAAGGGCGCTGTAGGACGGGGATGGCATGGGAGAAATCAACCACGAAAGCGCGTTCCAGGACAGCGTTCATTTCGGCTGGGTCGGTGGGAGGAACGGCTCGGCAGTCCACTTGCCCCGTTTATCCAGCGTGACATGGACGGCCCCGGTGGCGTCCTGCCGCAAGAGGCGGATGCCGAGCGCACGCACCTCCGCGCCCCATGCGGCGTCCCGATCCGCCTCGGCGGGGGTCGTTGCGCCGGATGCGATGATTACGGACGGTCGCGTGGCGGCCAGAAATTCGGGCGTGCCGGAGAGGTCGCTGTGATGGCGTTGTTTGATCCAGACGTCGCAGCGCAGTTCATCGGCGTGTGTGTTTTCCAGCAGCCACGTTTCGGTGAGGAACCCGGCGTCGGAGGAGAGGAGGATGCGTCTTCCTGTGGCGTCCAGGCGCAGAACGAGCGCTTTGTCATCGGCCAGGCTGGCGGCATACCCGGGGGGAGGGAAGAGGACCCGCAGGACGACGCCGCGGGCGAGCGTCAGCGCATCCCCGCGTGCAACGAGCGTCTTGCCCCGCCCCGAGGCTTCCAGCGCCGCATGGAGCTTCTTGCGGGTGGAGGAGCGGTCGCGCAATGGGGAGTCGATCACTTCAGCGGGTTCCAACTCGCTTAGCAGGTCGGGCGTGCCGCCGATATGCTGGGCGTCGCCGTGTGTGAGCAGCAAGCCGTCGAGGAGGGTGACGCCCCGGCTCCGCAGATACGGGCAGACCGTGTAGGTGAAGGCGTTGGCGCTCCCGCAGTCCACCATCCAATCGACGCGTTGGCCGCCGGTTTGCGCCCGGATGTGGAGCGCACCCCCACCCGGCAGGTCGAGCGTCTCCACTTCGCAGGCGGGAGAGGAATGGAACGGCGGCCATTCCATGAACACATGCGCGCCGGGCACCGAGGCGAGGTGGGAGATGCCCCATAGCAGCCCTTGGGCGATCAGCCAGTTGGCGTTGTTGAAGAGAATGGCCAAGGTTTGCCAGAACGCCCCGGCCAGGACGGAGGCCATGCCGAGGATCATCATGAGCCAAGCCAGGAAGACGGCGAAGAGATTAGCCGGGATGGTGGAGGGAGACCAGAGATGGAAATAATAGAGCGTCAGCGGCATGGACCCGAGCCACGCGACCGCCGAGACGCTCACGGAATCCACGACAAGCCGCTCTGCCTTGCAGCGCCACAGCAGCGACGGGGACCAGAGCAGACGCGGCAGGAAGGGATCGGGCTCGGTGAACCTCCGCGTGGCCTGTTGCAGGGGCCGTGCGAACGCCAGGAGAAAAGCGACCATGCCAAACGAAAGCTGGAACCCGGGGGTGAAGAATTGGTTCGGGTCCCAAGCCAGGATTGCGAGCACCGAAGCGGCCAGCGTGTTCCAGGAGAGCGCGGGGCGATCCAGGAGGATGCCGATCAGGACCATGGACGCCATTACGGTCGCCCGCAGGCTGCTGGCGGTGAGCCCCGTGGCGTAGCAGTAGATCCAGAGCACCGGGAGGATCAACGTGGCCACGACCCGGCGGCGCAGGCCCACGACCTGCAAGAGTTGCTGGAGGGCGGCGGCCAGCATCGCCACGTTCATCCCGCTGACGGCAAAGAGGTGCATCGTTCCCGTGTATTGGAAGAGTTTCTTTGTCTCCTGCAAGGATTCGCCGTTGGAGCCGAGCACCATGCTTTGGATCAGCGAGACGAGCTCCGGCGAGTCCTCAATATCCAGGGCCATTGTCCGTTCCATCCAATGCCGCAAAGCCAGCGAGTGGGCGATTAAAGAGGAGCCCCTGTCGTGCTCCAGAACATGGGCGTCCTGTGCGTAACGGACGCGGAGTTCCCCATAAACGCCCCGCCGGTGCCAGATGCGGGGGCGCTCGAAGCCCCCCGGATTGCGTGGCGGCTCCAGGTGATGCAAATCGCCGGTCATCTCCACGCGGTCGCCATACCGGGGAGGATTTCCGGTCCACCGGACCAGTATGAGGGCGTTGCAGGGAGTTGTTTTTCCGTTGAGGGTCAGCGATTGGAGCCGGACCTGGAAGTGTGCGTCCTCTTGGGGCTCATCCTCGACAATACCGACCGCCTGGACGACGCACCCTTGCGGGGGAATCCGGGCTTCCAGCGTGGGGCCCGCCCCGGAGGTGAGCAACGTGGCGTGCCAGGCAAAAAAAACCAGCATCGCCGCTCCCCACGTGCATGCCGTCGCGCGCGTTGGCCTCCCGTTGAGCCGCAACCAATACACCGCCAGCGCGAGTAGCAGAGCCCCCCCCGCAGCCCAGGGGCCGAGCCGCATGCCGCCCACGTGCGGAAACCAATCCGCCGCCACGATGCCGCCGATGGCGCATAGGGCGAGCGGTACGAGAGGTTGGGGCGGTTTCAGCGGCACGCCCCAGAGTGGGGAAAAACCTGCCCAAAACGCAAGGGAAAGCCGTGAGAGAAAGAAGAAGCGCCGGCGCTATTTCTCTCAACGCTCGACTTGCCCCTTTCTCAACTTGCGCTGTCTCGCCGCTTTGCAGACGGCTTGATGGACGGTGGTCAACAACTGTTCGGCGTTATAGGGCTTGGCCAAAAAGAACTCACCGCCGTGTGCAAAGGGCTCTTTGTAGGAGGAATGCCCCGTGGAGGCGATGACGACGGTGGTGGGGTTCATCTCCTTTAATGCTCGGATGAGCGCCGGCCCATCCATCCCGGGCATGGCCAGGTCGGTGAGCACGGCATGGATCGCACTGCCCTGTTGCTGGTAGATTTCCAGTGCTTCCCTTCCGCTGGGGGCGCTCAGAATATGGTATCCCATTTCCGCGAGGATCGTCCCGGCCATTTTGCAGATGGAGGGCTCGTCGTCCACGATGAGAATGCCCTCGCCTGCGCCGGAATGGAGGGGCGATTTCCTCTTCGGCTTTGCCGGGAGCAGGGGAGCCTCTGTCGCCGGGAAGAAGACGTTGAATTTGGAGCCTTTGCCCACTTTGCTGTCGATGGTGACAAATCCGCCGTGGCTTTTGACAATTCCCAGGACGGTGGAAAGGCCGAGCCCCGTCCCCTTGCCGACTTCCTTGGTGGTAAAGAAGGGGTCGAATATTTTGCCAAGGATTTCTTTGGGAATGCCGATGCCGGAGTCCGCAACCACAATCCTCACATAGCGGCCCGGTTTGGCGCCGTGGGTTTTGGCCGCGGAGGGGTTGATGTCGCAGTTCTTGGCGCTGAGCCGCAGGGTGCCGCCGTGAGGCATTGCGTCGCGCGCGTTTACGCAGAGGTTTACAAAGACCTGGTGGAGCTGGGTCAGGTCGCCGGTGACGTTCCAGAGCCCTTCGGACAACGTGGAGGTGAACGTGATCGATTTGGGAAGGATTTCCTTGAGGATGTGTTCTACCTGGCGGATCAGAAAGCGCGGCTCCACGGGCTTGCGTTCGCCTTTGGTGCCCCGGGCGAAGGTGAGGACCTGACTGACGACGTCCGCTCCGCGTTGGGCGGCTTCCTGGATGATGCTGATGAGTTCCTCGGAGGTTTGCTTCGGCATGTTCTCGCGCAAGACGGAGGCGGCCATCATGATGGGCCCCAGGATGTTGTTGAGGTCGTGGGTGATTCCGCTTGCCAGAGAGCCGATGCTCTCCATCCGTTGGTTGCGCAGAAATTGGTCCCCCATGTGTTTGCGCTCCGTGATATCCCGTGCGATGCCGATCACCCCGACGGCCTCGCCCGCCTCATTCAGTAAGGGGGTCAACACGGTGTCAAAATAGGTATGCCCCTGGGGGCTTGGAAAACATTCCTCGATGCGCAACGGCTGCCGCGACTCCAGGACGGCGCGATCCTGTTGGCACAGCTTGGCGCTGGTTGCGGGGTCGAAGATTTCGGAGCCCGTTTTGCCGATGACGGCGGCTTCATCCTTGCCGATAAAACAAATCCAGGCCCGGTTGACCGCCAGGAAAACGCCTTCGGCGTTCTTCATCCAGGCGGGATCGGGAATGCCATCCAGGATGGCCCGCTGGGTGTAGTTACTTTTGCGCAGCGCTGTTTCCAGCTGCTGGCGTTCGGTAATATTGCGGCTGATGCCAAGGATGCCGCACACCCGGCCTTCCTTGATTTTTGGAACGCTGGTGAAGTCGCCGCCGACATAATGGCCGTCCTTACAGAGGACCCGCAATTCATGTGGCTCCGTGGTTTTCCCGTCGCAGATGCGCTGGAAGACGTTCATCGCGCGAGGGATGTCGTCGGGATGCACCAACTCGACGAACGCTTTGCCAAGCCAGTCGTCAACCGCCCAGCCTGTGATGCTCTCAAAAAGAGGGTTCAGGAAGGTGATGGCACCGCTGGGGATGTCCAATCCATAAACCACGTTGGGCGTCACCTGAAGGAGCAGTCGGTGGTTTTCCTCTATTTCCCTCAGTGCTTCCTCGGCGGCCTGGCGCGCGACGATCTCGGTTGAGAACCGGGTATCCTTCGTTTGCGATTCTTCGGGTTGGCTCTCCATTCGAGGCGAGGAAGCGGGAGGAATTGGGAGGTGCCGGGGATTTGAATTCATTCAAGTCGATAACTCACGCTAACAAGGCAGTTACACGACCATTTGCGCCGTTTAGTGTCAAGAATGACCCGTCGCGCTGCGTACAAACACGCATGATTTTCTAAGACGGAATAAGCTGTTGGATGCACGGCGGAATATGGAGTGCGGAAAATTGCGGATATTTATAGTGTTTTCATTTGCAATAAACAGCTCGAATAGCACGGAGGCGCTTCGGCTATCGGTTGCTGGAGATTGTTTTTTTGGAATACAAGCGCGGAAGTCGCGCATCCGGGGGTGAAAAATTGATTCGGGCAATGACTAGTTATCGCTGTGGTGGCGCGTGGTGGTTTTGGCCGAAGCTCTCTTCTTTTTTCTTGCCGATGAGACGTAGTCGCAATAAAAAAGCCCCCGTGCAATCGATCCGTCCTTCATTTTCCATGCTGCTCCCAAGTGAAATATCGCATTCGTTCCTCGGTTTTCTTGTCGCTTTAGCCGTCGCATTTGCGCCGGTGGCCTTGCGAGCCGGAGATGCGCCGTCTGATGCCAAGCCGGGGGATTCCAAGGCGCTTTCCTTCCCGGTTTCCTATACCGGGGAGGTTCTGGGCAATCTCGCCGGTGGAACCAATCGGGGTGCAATCGCGGAGGGCCTTCTTAACGTCGGCGTGCAGGGGGATCTGGATAAGCTCGTTGGGTGGCAAGGCGGCAGCTTCCTTGTCAGCCTGCTCGATCCCCATGGGCCGAGCCTGACGGATAAGTATGTCCACGATTTCAACAGAGTAAGTAATATCGACGCATACGATAGCGTGCGGCTCTACGAGGCATGGTTGCAACAGGAATGGGCCGACGGCAAATTCTCTGTCCGTGTCGGTCAGCTTCTGGCGGATACCGAATTTTTCGTTTCCGACAATGCGGCGCTCTTTATGAACGGGGCTTTCGGGGCGCTGCCGGTTGTCAGCCAGAACCTCGCTGCCGCCGTTTTCCCGGTGGCGGCTCCGGGGGTGCGGGCCCGGTGGAAGGCAACGGAGGCGCTTTCGATTCAGGTCGGTGCTTTTGACGGAGATGTGGGGGACCAGGCGACGGATAACAAGCACGGCGTGGACTGGCGTCTGGGACGCAATGGCGGTGTGCTCGCGCTGACGGAGGTTGCCTATGCCTGGAATGGGCAGAAGGGGGCCACGGGGCTCCCCGGGGTTGTCAAGCTGGGAGCGTTCTTCCGGGATGGCGGCGCGGAAGAGGATCTGGAGGGAATACCGCGTCATACCGATGCGGGCGGCTACGTCATCGCCGACCAGCAACTTTGGCGCAAACCGGGGGCGGAAGATCAAGGGCTGAGCGCCTTTGCGCGGGTTGGCGGCGCGCCGGATGATCGCAACACGGTGCCGTTTTACGCCGACGGCGGGTTCAACTACAAAGGGCTCCTTCCGGGGCGAGAGAAGGATGTTGCGGGTCTTGCCGTTAGCTACACGAAGCTGAGCAAATACGCGTGTGATGACGGTGGGAATCCCGCCGAAGCCCACCACGAGACGATTCTGGAGGCAACCTACAAGGTGCAGGTGAAGGAGTGGGTTGCCGTGCAGCCCGACGTGCAATACGTCTTTAATCCTGGAGCCTGTACGAAGGCGGATAACGCGCTGGTCGCGGGAATCCGCGTGAATGTGACTTTCTAGTGTAGTGTTCCGGCTCCATAGGCAAACCCAGAGCCCGAGAAACCGACGTAGACCTTGCCGAATACCTCTTTGTCCCCGTCCATGGCGTCGATGTTGTCAAAAATGCCGAGGGGATAGTCGCAGAGTTTATCCCAGGTGGCGCCCGCATTTGTGGACCGATAAATCCCCGTCTGCCCGCCCGCGATTCCCGCCACAAAGACCGTCGGGTAGCCCCCCTCTGTCTGCGGTTTGCCCAAGCCGACGTTAACAGCCTGTTCGATGCCGGCAGACTTGGCCCAGGTGGCGCCGCCATCGGTCGAATGCCATAATCCGCCCACGGTGCCTTCGGCAAACCAGAGGTCTTTGGCGTGTCCCGGCGTGGCTTTCAGAATGGCGTTCCATCGGTTGGAGACAGGGATGCCAACCTTGGCAAAATGGGCTCCTCCGTCGGTGGACTGGTAGATTCCGTCCTCGGGATGGTAGAGATAAAACGTGTCGGCCAGCACGCGGTCGGCGCACAAGGATTTCTGCGGCATGGGATACGAGTTAAAGCCCGTGGTGGTCGCTCCGTCTAAAGAGGACTGCTGCCAGGTTGCTCCGCGATCCGTCGTATAATAGGGCAGCTTCCTCTGCGCGGGAGACCAGACGATCTTGTCCGTACTATTGGCGGATACCGCGATAAGCCCGTATTCCAAATCCGCAGGAGCCGTGCCGTTGTCCACGGCGGGGAATCTTGTCCAGGTCCGCCCGCCATCGGTCGAATACCCGGTGGAATTGGGATGCGGCGGGAAGCCGAGATGGTTACGGAACACGCCGACGATGAATTTGGGGTTTGCCGGGCACCAGTCGAGAGCCCATGCGGACATGAAGTTGGGCTGGGAGCGCTGGGCCGTATAGGTATCCACGTCGCCAAAATAATAACATCCCACGTCCCACATTGCGGCCACTGGCTGACCACTCGGCGGGGCGATGACATCATTGCCGCAGACTTCCTCGATGCCTTCGCTGGCGGCCTGCCATTCGATGGCCGGAGCGTTCAGATCCTTGGCCCACCAGACGCCGAACCCTTCCGCAAACCACAGCTTACCGGGGTCAAACGGATCAAAGGCGATCTGGCCTGCGCTCAGGAAATAGTTGGCTTGTTTGCCCATCCACTGGATTTTCGCACTGTTGAGATGAAAGAGATGGTAGGTCCAGCTGGCACCCTGATTGGTCGAGACAAAGCATTTTCCGCCATTGCGCATGACAACGATATGGCTGGCATTGGCCGGATCGACGGCCAGCTCCCAATACGACTGGCTCCCACCCTCGGGGTGCTTGGGTGTGATGTCGGTCCATATGCCCGCAGAGGAATATTTCCAGACGGAGCCGACGGCCCCCTTTTCGTTGTCGTAGGCGACGTAATAGGTGCGGTCCGGCCCGAGGGTTGCGTCATGGGGCCTCCCGGCGCTTCCCGGCCCGGAATCGGAGATCTTGTTCCAAGTGCTACCGGCATCGGCGCTCTTAAACACGCCGCCTCCATCGACAGTGACATAAATCCCTTTCGTCTTGGACTGCATGACGCCGGAGCCTTTGTCGAAGTGGACGGTATTGACGCCGTGAAGGGGCGTCCCGGCCGGGATGCTCTCTACTTTTGTCCAGGTAGTGCCGCCATTCTGGGTCGTCCACAGACCATCCGACTGGGAGCCAAAGTAGACCACGGCGCTGTTATTGGGATCGACGCACAGCCGCTCCCCCTCCTGGCGTCCCGGGCCGTTGGGTTCCATCTGGACGTTGTGGTTCTTGAAGTTCGTGGCGGTCCAGGTGTCGCCGCGGTTGGTGCTCTTGAAGATTTGCCCCGGGGCCTGCCCATAGGGCTGCCCGGCGAATGCCATGTAGGCGATAGCGGGGTCCTTGGGAGCGCTGACGATGCTGTCGACGCCCGCATATTTTCCATACGCCACGCAATCCTTGGGCATGCTGGCTGAAGTGACGACCTGCTTCCACGTTGCCGTGGTGGGGTTCCAACGGTAAGCGCCCGAGACATCGGTGCGGATGTAGATCAGGCCTTTTTCCGTGGGGCTGATATCCATGCCCACAACCCACCCGCCGCCGCCGATTTTCATCGGCTTCCAGGTATAGGCACCGCTCAAATCCGCGGCGTTTATATTACAGCCAAACAACAAACAGATCCCGGCAACGCGCAGGGCAAGCCTCATATTTCTCATAGTCATCGGTGGTATTGGGGGAGTGGGGGACTACCGCTGTCGCAGCCGAGTTGCTGCATGGAAGCGCAGACATCCCAACTTAAAACACGCTTCTTCTCCTCTGAAAAACAAAAACGCCCCGTTGCCTGGTTTTCTGCCAGGAACGGGGCGGTTTGGTTTAATTTGCTTGAGGCTTATGCCTGTGGCTCTTCCGGGGTGTTGTCGGCGCTGTCCGTGTTGTTTTCAGCTGTGTCGGCGGGAGTGAGCTCCGCAGCGTCCGTGTTGGCTTCGGAGTCCTCGTCCTCGTCGGCTACTACCGGGGCGATGGCTTGCAGCTTCTCGCCCGGGTGCAGGTCGATCAATTTGACGCCCATGGTGTTGCGGCTCGTCTCGCGGATTTCCGCAACGCGGGTGCGCACCATTTGCCCCTTGTTGGTGATGAGCATGAACTCGTCCTTGTCGGTGACGGTGAGCGCGCCCACCACGTCGCCGGTCTTGTCGCCGGTCTTCATGGTGATAATGCCTTTGCCGCCACGGGCCTGGACGCGGTAGCCATTGTCGCCGTCAAACGGCGTCCGTTTGCCGACCCCGTTTTCGCCCGCAACGAGGAGTTGCGAGTCGGCGTTGACGAGCGCCATGGCGACCACAACGTCTTTCTTGGCCGGGCGGATGCCCCAGACGCCGACGGTGTCGCGCCCCTGGTCGCGGAGTTCCTGTTCGTGGAAGCGCAGGCTCATGCCGTTTTTGGTGATGAGGACGACTTCGTTCTGGCCGGTCGTCAGGTTCGCGTCGATGAGGCGGTCGCCGTCTTCAATCTTGATGGCGATGATGCCGCCTTTGCGGATGTTCTGGAAATCGCCCAGATTGGATTTTTTGACAATGCCGGACGCGGTGACAAAGACGATGTGGAGCTCGGGGTCCCACGTATTGTCGATGGCCGCCGGGCCTGCTCCGCTGCTCTTGGCCTGGATGCGGATGGTGGCGGCGATGTTCTCGTCGCTGCGCAGTTCCAGGAGGTTCGCTATCGAACGGCCCTTGGCTGCACGCCCCATTTCCGGGATCTCGTAGACGCGCTCGATGTAGCACCGGCCGGTCTGCGTGAAGAACATCAGGTAATCGTGCGTTGTGGCGGTGAAGAGGTGTTCGACGAAATCGTCTTCCTCTTCCTCCGTGCTCCCTTCGCGCGTGATCATCCCCTTGACGCCCTTGCCGCCCCGGCGCTGGGCGCGGTAGGCGCTGACGGCGGTGCGTTTGATGAAGCCCTTGTGGGTGATGGTGATGATGACGCCTTCGTTGGAGATCAGGTCTTCAAGCGAGATCTCGCCGATGTCGGGGACGATCTGCGTGAGGCGCGGTGTGCCGTGCTTCTGGGCGATGGCGCGCAGTTCGTCTTTGATGATCTGGAGGACGCGGGCCTCGCGGGCCAGGATGTCCAGGAGGTCTTTGATTTTCTCGATGAGCGCGCCGTATTCGGCTTCGGTCTTGCCGCGCTCCATGCCGGTGAGTTGGTAGAGGCGGAGGTCGAGGATGGCGTTGACCTGCTGTTCGCTGAAGTTGTAGAGGCCGTTGACGAGGCGGCTTTCGCTGCGAATCAGAATGCCGAGGGCTTCGACGGTTTGGCGCGGGAATGCGTAGGCAAGCAGCTTGACCTTGGCATCGTCGCGGTTGGCCGACCCCCGGATGATCTGGATGAAGTCGTCCAGGTTCGCCAGGGCGAGCAGGAAGCCTTCCAGAGTCTCGGCGCGGTCTTCGGCTTTGCGCAGTTCGAACCGGGTGCGGCGCAGGACGACTTCGCGGCGGTGCTCGATGTAGGCGAAGTTGGCGTCCTTGATGGAGAGGAGCTTCGGGCGGCCGTGGTCGATGGCAAGCATCGTGACGCCGAAGGAGCTTTCCATCGCCGTGTGCTTGTAGAGGTTGTTGATGACGACGTTCGGGTTGCCGTCGCGCTTGAG
>Ga0073936_10011757_pt1 | contig 10550 bp, 3 predicted proteins | sample AliMusrvi5mmetaG_FD_87041 | JGI IMG/M metagenome (GOLD analysis project Ga0073936, IMG submission 87041) | Freshwater lake bacterial and archeal communities from Alinen Mustajarvi, Finland, to study Microbial Dark Matter (Phase II) - Alinen... | ecosystem: Environmental > Aquatic > Freshwater >... | reverse complement strand
GTCCTGGCGGATGGCGTCGGCGACGCGTTCCTGTTGTTGTTTCCACGGTTCTGCCGGTTTGGGTTGGGCGGCGGGATCCTGCGGATTCTGGGCGTTCTGGGGAGTTTGCGGGTTCTGGGTGTTTTGGGCGACCGCTTGTTCGGCTTGGCGGGCGAGTTCGTGTTGTTGTTGTTCGAGTTCCTTGAGTTTGGCGTAGTCCTGCATTTTCGGTTCATCGCGCTGGATTTCATCGCGCAATTTTTCCAACTGGCGTTCCGCTTTGACGGCGTCTTCGCGGGCGGCAGTGGCGCTGGTGTCGCGGGCCTGCGGGGTGTCCTGCAACGGGGTGTTTTCCAACTCCTGGCGGGCTTGCTCGACGGTTGCGGCGGCCTGATCGACCGCAGGGGATTTGGCGGCTTCCACGGTATCCTTCATGCGATCCGCGAGGTCATCGAGTTTGTCATGGGCCTGCGCGAGTTGTTCACGGGCTTGGGCGAGATCCTTGCGGGCGTCATCGGAAACCTTTTCCTCGTGGAGATCCTGCTTTCTGCGGTCGATTTTCTCGCGTGCCTGCTGGACCAACTGGCGTGCCTGTTCGATGGTATCGCGGGCATCCGCCTGGGCGGCGGCCACGCTCTGGCGGGCCTGCGACGGTGCGCCGTTGTCGATGCGCACGATGAGCCAATCGCTCACTCCGACACCCGGGCCGCCGAGCGCCGCAGGCCGCGAATCCTCGGCCCGCATGCGGAGCTTGAACATCTGCGATTTCGGCCAGCGCGAAACCAACGCGCCGACAGCCTGACGGAGTTTGCCCCGCCAGAGTGGGGATTCGGACCGGGGGACCCGCGGTGGCGTGTCGAGCGGGAGTTTAGCGGCCTCGCCATGTTCCGGTTGGACTTCCAATTGCACCGCGCCGAGGCCGATATCGTCGCTGATCTGATAGTCCTGCTCTAACAAATCATCCGGGCGCAGGCGGGTTTCCTTGGCGATGACGCCCAGCCATTTGACTTCCGGCGGGGCGTCCGGGTGGGATTCGATGACGAAATGAGCGGCTTCGAATTCGCGGCCGAGCCGGTGTTTGAGCATCACGCGGCCCTCGAAATGGCCGGGTTTATCCAGCGTCCAATCCGCCGTCAAGGTGCCGCCGCCGGCACCCCTATCGACCGTGACGGTGCCTGTCGGGTGACCGTCGATTTCCAACCTCTGGGCGGCCACGGGCGTGTTGAGTTTCGAGCGCAATTCGATCTTGGTGCCAGTGACGGCGGCCACGCCTTCGCCCAAGGCCTGCTCACGTGCGGCCAAGCCGGTATAGGTGGGAAACTCCAGCCGCACCCGCGGGTCGGGCAGGCGCGGTTGCGGCCAGACGGTGACCTTGTATCGATCGCTGCTTTGGCGGCCGAGTCGGACCTCGTAGTCGAAACTCTGCACGACCCCGCCTATCTGATAGTTCGCTTTCCCGTCGTGCAAATCCAGCGGGACGACCGAGGTGGTGCCGTCGGCGAAGTGGAGGGCGAGTTCGAGGGACTGGGACGCACCGGCGGCGAGGCGGGCGGTGATTTGGAATGATTCACCTTCGTACAATTCGCGTGATCCCGGGGTGACGGTGATGCGACCGTTGTCGTTGCCGAGGCGGGAGGTGGGCACCAGGGCACGCACGAGATGGCGCACCGTCGGTGCCGGCCAGAGCACAAACATCACGAGCCAGATGGCCGCCAAGGCGGCGGCCGGCCACGCCCACTGGCGGACCCGGCGGTTGCTCACTTCCACTTGCGGGTTGATTTGGTCGAGGCTGCGGAGTGCGTGCCGCGCCAGGCTGTCCAACAATTCCAGCGAGGTGTTGGAGTCCTCATGCCCGGAGATCTCGAGCACGGTGCTGATACGTTCATCGAGTTCGGGGTGATGGATTTCGAGCCATCTGGCGATGCGGATGAGATCGAGCGGTTGGCGGAGTGGCAGCCACAGAAAGCGGGTGACCACCGTGCCTATGGCGGCAACCCAGACCAGCGGGCAGAACCAGCGGACCACCGCCGGCAGGGGCGCGAACCACAGATCGAGGAGGACCAGCGCCAGCAGCACGGCGAGCGCGGTGACGACGCTGATCAGGGTGCCTCGGGAGGCGAGCATTTTGCGGATGCGCTTGCGCAGGCGGCGCAGCACCGGTTCAAGACGCGGGGCAATCGGCGTGCCAGGGTTCGTGCTCATGGGTTGGATTCTTGGACAATTCGTTCGCTTCTGGATCCAAATTCCCGGACCCAGAGTTGCAGCGGATACTCAACCTATACGATACGCAACCAAATTACCCGAATTTCAGCCAATTTGCAAGACCTGCTTTCAGTCCTGCTTCCAGCGACATCCCTGCCATCCTGGCAGCGTTCCATGAAGACCTACCCTCCTCGTCGCTTGTGAGCTTGATTTGTGTCGTCGCCTCGCCACAGGCATTGTCAAACGGAAGAATCATTACCGAAGCCCCACTCACCGGATCGCTGTGCTGGTCCACCACTTTCCCGTAGAACTCGATCGGCGTCTGATAGGCGGCTAGAAGGGCGGTCTCGGGATCGACATCCCTCGCGTTCGTCAAGCGGGTCGTGGCCTTGCCACGCCTGGTCCTCGTGATGTGCTGAGGATTTCCCTGAAGCCGGCTTCGCAATATGCCATGATAATCCGATCAGGACGATCATCGTGAAACCCGAAATTGCCACCTTTGACGCATTCATTGAAGTCATTGATTGTGGTTCATTGCAAATCCGTCTTATAATTCCTTCTCGGGATCGCCACCATGGAATCCCGAACCATCGGTTTCATCCGTCGCCAAATTGCGCGAGCCTGACTTGGGATTGAACCAGGATTTCATGTATAATGGCCTGCGGTCACTTCCAGCATCGATGTCGAAGCTGATGCGGGCATGGGTTCCATCGGGAAACCTCACGAAGTAACGTCCGTTTCGAAACCCCTTCCATTTGTCGCGTGGCAGAGTCTTCGGCAGGTGATAGCGGATCATTTCCTTATAGCCTGCTTCCGGGGCCTGGAAATTGAGATCGCTGTCGTTCCATAGGAATCCTCCGCCGGGTATCCGGGCTTCGAATGTCCAATCGAAGGCATCATAGACATTGGCTCCGGGTTTGTCACGATCAAGGGTATTGCTCCACAACCTGAATTCAATCTGGTGGGAGCCCTTGCCGTCTTCGGAATCCAGCGCGATGAGGCAGGGCGTTCCATCCAAGGAGATCTTCCACCGCTTTTGTTGCACATATACGAGAGACTCCATAGGGCCGGGGTTCTGCAGCCGTAAGACCAGGGGCGTCTTGGGATTGCTATAACGCTTTCCATCCTTGGAGCCGTCCGCATAGCACACGGTGGCTTGGGATGCGGGTCCGCCAAGCGGAGAGATGTAAACGTAGCCATTTTTCGAAACCGATACGCCCATGGATGCGCCCTTGAGGTCTTTCACGGAGAAGTTTCCCTCGGTGTCGCTGGTCATGACCACCGCGCTGGCGGAAGCCGTTCCAATCGGACTGTCCACCGGATACATTTCCACGGTGGCTCCCGGCACGGGCTTGCCATGCTGGTCCTCCACCCGTCCAAAGAGTACGATGGGTGTCTTGAATAGCTCGATAAATTCACTGCCAGGGATGTCCTTGCCGGCAGTGGCGTGGGTCGTTTGGGCAGAAGCTCGATCTTTGGAAACGAGCTTTGTTTTCCCGCCCGACAGCCCGATCAACCGGGCTGTGAGAAGCACAACGACTGCCAGAACGACGATAATGACGAATCGATTTTTTATTTTTACATTCATATGCTGAAATCACTTGAGTTCCAAAGTATCCACCAGCCGTTTCCAGAATAAATTGGTGGATTGGTAGTTCCACTTCCATTCGGCGTTGTGTTCGCTATTAAACCCGCCGTGATTCTTACCCACTTTGGACCAGTCCCTCATATCCTGGAAGTCCGTAATGATGCCCTTGGTCCGCAGTTCCGCGCCCGCCGTTCGGGTCAGGGATTTGGTGACGTATCCCATGGCCTCGGGCAGGCCGGTGACCATGCGGTTGAACCATGTGGGGCGGTTGTATGGCGGGAAGGAGTAATAGTATCCGAGCGCTTTTTCCGGCTTATAAGTGTAGTTGTTCGAAGTCCAGAGGCCGAGCGCGAAGTCGTTCGGCAGTCCGAAACTGAACATGCGCGGGAAGGACGCGTTGTTGAACTTGCCCTGCAGGCCAAAGGCGGCGCGGTAGGCTGGATCAGGATCGGTGTCCGGCGTCCTGCGGTCTCCGATCAAAGAAAGATCGTTCCCATCCAGATCCTTGCGCAGCGCGGGGTCCGTGTCATACGCGCTGGCGGACATGGCCGCGTTGCAGAGTGAGTATTTTTCAATCTGCATACCAGCACGTAAGGCTGCTCCAGTGGTCACGTTCCCCATGCTGTGGGCAAAAAGCCGTCTGTTTCGCGGGGATTCAGGCAGACCGTTCACGAAGGAGGCGAGGGCCGGGCCGCAAAGCCAGGCGCGATATTCGCTTGGATTATAGGTCGTGCGGCCGCCCAGAAACCAGCTATCCTCTCCGCTGAATGTGGCCCAGTGGAACGCGTAGAATTTTCCCTTGTATCCCTGGTGCCAGAGGCGTTTGAAGGAAGTGTCAGCCCAGGAGACGGTGTCCGCGTCGGACATGCACCATCCGTGGACGTAAATGCAAGCGATGGGTTCCGCCTGTGGGTCTTTTTCGTATGGCTGCCCGTTGTCAGTCCATTTCCACTCCAGAGCAGCGGGTTTGGCATCCACCCAGGGCTCAGGGATTTCCGCGGCGGTCTTTTTCACCGAGGCGCGTTGATACATTTCCCTGACGTCAAGCAAATGGATCCAGGTTCCGTTGCTTTGGGCGATTTCGGTGCCTGATTTGTTCTGGATGGTAACGACGAGTTCACCGGTTCCTTTTCTGATCCCCTCGAAAATCAGATAGGCGGTGCTGCCTGAATGCGCCCTCCAGTAGGATTGGGGGATCAGGATCACGCCATCCATATTTTGGGTGAACGGATCTTTGGTGATTTGTCTTGCGGCGGCGTCATTATTTACGAGATAGTCGAGGTAGCCGTCAGCGGATTGGTTTTCCCAGACCTGGATCTTCGGCCCGCCGCCGGACATGTTATTGAATTTCAGTCCCACATTGATGTCCCCGTTTTGGAGCGAGATATTATTGAGGTCCGTGGTCACGGACAATCTGCAGAAATCCTCGAGATCGCGTTTGGTTTTGATCTTTGCATCCCCCAAATCCATCTTGTTCGGATCCACGACGGCAGGTTCGTCAACTTCGACGTCATCCTGGTCGTTGTTGATCCAGAAGCGGAATGGTTTGTCCTTGGTGGTGGCGTCTTTGCCATCGAAGGTGATTTGGCCGTCGCGGTTGGCATCCACGGCCACTTGCATCTTGCCAAGGTCGACCGACACGTCTGACCCGCTGCGGAAAGCAGGCTTGAGTTCGATTTCCTGGCTGGTGGTTTGGTTTGCGGGGATCTTGAAATCGACGATTTCGTATGTCATTTCGGACGTTCCGTTTGCCGCAGGGTATGGGGAAGTGGTGGTGGTTTTGAGGAACCTGAGGGATCTGGGTTCGGGGGATGTGTCGGAGAAGACGACTTTGATGAGGGAATGCGAGTCCAGGAATTCGGTATAGTTGCGGTGCTCGTCCCAATGTTGGAGTTGGAAGTAGGCTTCGGCGAATAGAGGGCTTGGGGGCTGGGGACCTGCGATTTTCCAATCGATCGACGTCCATGGTGCCCGGGTGATGAGATCGCGGTCAATGAGGCACTCATTGGCGTTGGCCCAGGTTGAGGGAGGGGCAAAGGGCTCGGAGGATGGTGCACCGCGCCAGGGAACCTCGCCGGTGGGTGGATTGTTGTCATAGGTGATGAAATACCCCCAGACCATGCGTTCCTTTTTGAAAAGAGTGTAAACGCCGGCGAGTTTGGCGGGGTCGTCCTGGGTGTTGGCGGATGCCTGGAATTGCTGGAGATTGGTGGTTCCCGAGTGGAAGGGATCGTCGCCGGGATTGATGTCTCCGGCCTGGAGGCGGGCGAGTTGGTCGGGGGTGACTTCTACGCCGGAGGCGATGATGCGGGAAGCCCACCATTTTTCCCAATCGTCCGGGATGCCATCCTGGTCGGCATCGTTGTTAGGGATGATTTGGATGATGGCGGGTTGGCCGTTGGGGTCGGTGGTGGAGGCGGTGATGCGGCCGTCGGCGGTGATGTGGTGGGGGCTGAGCGGGTTGGTCCAGAGGGAGGAGAGGGGGACGGTGGCGCTGGTCGGGATGTCGAGGATTTGAAGGTCCGGCAGGCGCAGCAGGGAGCCGGCGCTGGTGATTTGGAACGGGGTGGGGCCACCGCCTAACAGACGGCTGTTTTTAACCGCGAGGCAGACGATGGGTTGGCCGCCCGGGGCGGGTTGTTTGATGAGGGAGAACGATTGGGTCGAGGTATTGAGGAGGTAGGCATCCTGGCGGGAACTGCCGTCCGGGTTGGCCAGTTGGCGGCGGATGAGGACCATGCCGTCGTCGGAGAATGCCTGGAGGGAAGGAGGGGATGCCGCCGGGAACCAAGCGCCGGGCATGGGGATGGTGATGGAGATTTCCGCATATTGGATGACGAGATCATCTTCAAGGTATTGCGGTTGGTCATCGGTGGCGGCGACCGTGCGTTGTTTGATGCCGGCGGCCTCGCCGGTGCGATTGATCGCCTGCCAGGAAACATCGGCGGCAAGCGTGCGGACATAACTTCCGGGTTTCCTGAGTAACAGATAGCCCGCGGCGCTTTGGCACACCCGCAGGGAGTGGTCGCTGGAGTCAGGTCCGCAGGCAATGAGGGAATCGGTGTCTGACAAAACGCCGCTTGCCACGAGCTCGGCCAGGATAAGGTCCGGCGGGTTCCAGTCGCCGGCTGGCTGAGGCACCACCATCCTGTTGCCGGCGGCATCCGGGGCGGTGATCATTTCCAAGAGGCTGTCAGGGGCCGGGGTCAACGAGTCCTGCACGACGACCGAGCCGTCTTCCCCCGCCGAGTGGAAATATTTGTTGGCACCCAAGGGCAGGATTTCTATCCGCCATACGCCGGTGGGACAAGTGCCGAGTTGGTATTCCCGCAGATTGGTGACATGGTCGCCGTCGGCATCGGCGCTGGCGTCGGCCGGGTTGAGCGGGTCCAGGCCCCACTTGATTTCCCAGGCGTCCGGCATGCCGTCACCGTCGGAGTCGGCGTTGCGGGGGTTGGTGCCGAGGGCGGCTTCTTCGGCATTGGTGAGGCCGTCGTGGTCATAGTCGCCGCCGGGAAGGGACTCCGCCAGGGATTCAAAGCGCAGCGAGAACACCGCCTTGAGTTGGCTGATGGTCGCGATGGCATGGTTCGCGTCGTCGCCGGGATCCGCCGTCCATGGATAGAAATTGGCGGAATTGTCAGGGTCCTTGGTGCCGTTGAGCTGGAGCTGCCCTTGTGCCGCGGGATCGGAACTCTCGCAATCCAACCACAGCGGTGCCGCCGCGTGAAGCCGGTCATAGAACGGCGTGGCGATCGCCTTGAGCTGGCCGAGCAGCAGCGGCGCATGCTGGCGCTCATGCCAGGCGGCATCTTGTGGCGCGCCGGGAATCCCGAAATCGAGAATCGCCGGCAGCGTGCCGCCGTCCTGCGCCGGTTGGGCTTGGGTCAGCCCTTGTTCGATCCCGGCCGCGAGCTGCGCGTCGATGGTCGCCAAGGTCTCCAAGGCGCGTTTGGCCATCCATTTCGCCTGGCCGATGTTGGCGGGACCGCGCGGGTTGCCCGCGGCGGCCGGATCGATGACGGGCGGGTTGCCCTGCTGCCACCATTGCGGGGGATCGCCCTGCACGGGAACCAGCAGGACTAACAGAATATACGAAACGATGCGAAAACTGGTTTTCATCGTAGGGGGAGTGTTGGGAGCCGGTGCTTGTGGATGCCCTCGCGGGATTACGGACCGTAGATCCCCATGGAGATGTCTCCTTGGACCTGCTCGATGATGACCTTGCCCTTCAGCCGCGTGTGGCCTTCCACCACCAGCGCTTCCCCCCCGCTCGCGCCCTCCGATCCCGGCTCCGCCAACGGCTCCGCCGCATTCGCCTTCCACGCCTTGTTCGTCAATGTTGTCTGCCCGTTCTTCAGCGTGGTGATGGCGTTGGAGCGGTTGACTGCTGCTGGCTCTTCCCAAGATCGTGGGGCATTGCCGTTCCCTAGTTCAAACAGCGGGTCGGTTTCCACCCACGAATCGGCACTGGTGCCCGAACCGAGATTAAGGGAACCCAGCGCCACCGCATGGCTCGCTGCCGCTTTGGTCCAAAATCCTGAGGCATAACTCGAGAATCCAAACGCCTGGTTCCCGACACCTCCAAGAGTCACCGAGTTATCGCCTGTGCTCTGGTTACCCGGCCAGTTTCCGTTTAAGCAGTCAATTCCCCCAAACGCAATTGAGCCGTTGCCCTCGGCCAGGCCAAAGCCGAAGGCGATGCTCAGGTCCCCGTCAGCCTCTCCATATGCAGCCGCAAACGAATAAGGCCTAGCTGTCATGCCGCCCATCAGGGCAATGCTTGCCTCGGACGTCTGCATGCAAATCGAACCTAAACCCAAGGCGACCGAATCATAACCCAAAGCCTGAGCGGACCTGCCAATGGCAATGGCCCCCATTTGTGTGGCGGTCGCCCCGGTCCCGATCGCGAGCGTCGCATTGTTTGACAGCGTGGAATACTGCCCGAAGGAAGGCGTCAGCACCGGTTGGTTGTTAGAAACAAACCCGCTTGCCTTGACGGTGCCACAGATGTGGGTTTTGGTGGTGTTGTTATTGCCGATGACGGTGGTGTTGGCGCCTTCGCCGATGGCGCCGCTGCCGATGACGATGGAATTCTGGTCGAGGTTGGAGAATGCGCGGGTGTTGGCACCGATGTACACGCTGTTGTTGGGGGCGATCAAGGTGGAGCCGCAGGCTTGATAATATCCCGCGTAGGATCCGATGGCCACGTTGGCTGCGCCGGTGGTGTTGCAGGCCAGGGAAAAACATCCGACCGCCGTGTTGGAACTCCCGGAAGTGTTGGTATAGAGCGCATCGTAGCCGGTAGCCGTGTTGTTGTTTCCGCTGGTGTTGTATTGCAGCGCGTAGGTGCCGTAGGCGGTGTTGGTCACGATATTTCCGCCGCCGCGGCCGATCCTGATGCCGTTGACATAGGAGTCCATTCCCACGCCGATCCCGCCAGCGACGGTGAGCGCTCCGCTGCTGGACGTGCGGGGGGCGGTGGTGTTGCCCAGGCTGAGCGGCCTGTTGCCGAACACCAGAGTGCCGCCTGAGCCGATGGTGAAAACCGGGGTGCCGCCCGCATAGATTCCACCGCCGGTTCCGGTCAGTTGGATCTGGCTGGTGTTGGGATTGAAGAACATGCCCGCTCCCGTGCCATCTGACTTGTAGAGGGTCAGCAGATTGGCGCCATCCAGTTTCATCTTGTCCTTGGGCGCGGCGACCAGATTGTCCCGCCATTGGATGGTCCCCAAGGGATCGGTCAGATCGATCTTGACGGCATTCTGGCTGCCTCCGAAGTAGTTGATTTGCACCGCGCTGAGTGCCGGGTTGGCGGCGGCGGTGCCGAAGTCGATTCCCTTCAGGATGCTGAGGTCACCGGTCACGGTGAGATCACCGGTCGGGGTGCCCGCTGTCACAAAGGCGTCGCCGCCATTGAGAGTTACCGCCGCATCGAGCGTGCGGACGGACAGGGTTGATAGAAGCGCCGCCATGCGGATGGCGGCGGTTTGGCATGCATGCTGCCGGGGGGATTTCATATGCGTTGGTGTTGGGGGTGGCGGTGGATTCCTGTGTCACGAGGTCACGCGACTCATCAGGCTCACTGGAAATCCATCAGGTTTTCGACCGTTACACCTAAGCGCCCGCAAGCGTCAAGAGGATCCTGCTATTCCGCAGCCAGCGCTACCCGTCAGCAGCCATCCCATGGCCGCCGAATCCCCCATCACATAAGCAATTGCCAGCATTCCGACTGTTAGAAAAAATATTTCCGCCAATCCTTAAGTTTTCCGAAACAGGTTGCAATGACCGGAGCGTGCGGGGGGGCGCGAGAACACCGTATGGAGCGACGACTCCTGTCGTCGGGTGGAAGGAAAGCCCATGTCCAGGCGCTATCGGCACCGGCCATGGTCCGCCCTTCCACCTGCACCACAGGAGTGGTGCCTCCTTAGCGCACCTACGGCCGCAGCAGATTCCATGCGGTGACGAGCGCCTTGAGCCCGGCCATTTCGATCGACGGATCGACGCCGGCACCCCACAGCAGGCGGCCGTCATCGTGCTGGACCTGGACGTAGGCCGCGGCGCTGGCGTCGGAGCCGCCGCGCACCGCGTGGGACCGGTAGTCGGTGACCTTGAAGTCTTTCATGCCATTGCCCTCGAGGGCATGGACGAACGCGTTGATGGGGCCGTTGCCCCAGCCTTCGATGTGCTGTTGCTCGCCATGGTTGAGGATGCTCGCCTCGCATTTGACTTTGCCGCGCTCGGCCACCTGGTGGATGAGTTCGTAATCGATCACATCCAG
>Ga0073936_10011754_pt1 | contig 10551 bp, 10 predicted proteins | sample AliMusrvi5mmetaG_FD_87041 | JGI IMG/M metagenome (GOLD analysis project Ga0073936, IMG submission 87041) | Freshwater lake bacterial and archeal communities from Alinen Mustajarvi, Finland, to study Microbial Dark Matter (Phase II) - Alinen... | ecosystem: Environmental > Aquatic > Freshwater >... | reverse complement strand
CGTCGATGTCGGCCAGGCGGTTGGTGCCGAGCCCGATGCTGGCGGCAATCGCGAAGTGATTCTCGCCGTGAACAAATGGCTCTTTCATCGCCGGTGTGGTCGCGTCGTAGCCCATCAACGCCGTGCCGACTGTGTCGGTGGCAAGCGGGTCGGCGCCTGCCAGCAGCAGACCGGGCTCCAGCGCCGCGACGCCGTTGATCCATGGCCCCTCGCCGCCTTCACTCGACTTGATGCCGTCGATGAGCGCGAAGTTGATTGGGCGGGCGCGGTTCAGGTCGACGATGATGTGCGGGACGCGCGACCCGGTTTCATTGGCCGGGCCGTGAAAGCCTGAGCGATAGTTGTCCTGTTCGCTCTGTCGGTAGAACCGCAGCGGGGCAATGCCGAACAGGTTCTTCATTGACAGCGTGATGCCGGCGACGTTGTGCGTCTTCATCTTGGGCACCGACATGAAGGTATCTACTTCCTGCAGGATGTGGTTCAAGTTGAAGGTCTTGTACAGGAAGGCCCCGTTGCCGACAGGGACTTGCGCAAAGTCATTGTGCGGCCAGGTGTTATTCAGGTCGACCAGGGTTGCGCCGAGAGATTCGGCGATGGTGTCATAGCCCCATGTGTGCCAACTGGCATCTTCGTACACGGACTCGACGATATACAGCTTCTTTGCGCCGGCTTCAAGCACGAACTGGCCGAGTGCGCGCACCACTTCCGGGTGCGTGACGTAGCTCTCGATGGCCGACACGCCTGGGAGTGGACGGTTGGACACACCGCCGGTCAAGTTCACCTTGATCGCCACGGTGCTGTTGGTGCTGACAATGCCCTTCAACCCGCCAGTCGCGTCGAGCAACGCGCGCACCTGTTTGCGGATCGTGACGGGGTCATAATCGTGGGCTGTTGCGATGGCGACAATGGGGCGCGTCGCGGGGGCGGGGACCGTTGTGGGCGACTGTGATAGTTGAGATTGGCAGGCGGTTGCGACTGTGGCGACGGCGGCAGCGCTCATTACGCCGAGAAATTCACGGCGTGTATAGTGATGTTGCTTGCGGCATGGATGTTGCATCGTTCTCGTACCTCCGTACGTACGTACTTACTGACTAGAAGTGTAGTCCTTTTCGCGATAACATGGTTTTTGGCACAACACCCTTGAGTTTGATACCCGCCACTTGACCTTGTTACCCGCAGATAGCTCCGCAAGCTTATCATCCGGTCCGTTTTTCGATCATTTCCTGTACTTCTTTTGCCCCCTTGGTATAGAACTTCTCTTCGTCCGGGGCAAGCTCGTGAAGCAATCTCAGAAACTCACCCGCGTGGACACGTTCCTCATCCGCAATGTCCTTGAGCACATCGATGGCGAGTTTATTGTCTGTTGATTCGGCAAGCTGCATGTACATCTGTGTCGCTTCGTATTCTGCAGCCACCATAAAACGAATTGACCTGACGAGTTCTTCTTGTGTGAGCTTTCGGTTGTTTGCTAATCCTGAAAAAGGTGATCCGAATTCTGGCATGTGATTACTCCTTGTAGTTCAATGCGCACGATTTACCGCATCCGGCTGATGACCAGATATAGCATATACCCATCTGCCAGTATACAGAAAGCTGCAATTGCACTGCAGCACCGCGTGCCTTGGGTTATAGTAGGCGTCAGGTCGTTCAACGCGTATTCTAGTGAGGTGTAACCCGTCATGTTTCTGGTGAAAGGGATTCTGCATTTGCTCCTGCACATTGTTGCCCTCCCTTTTCGCCTGCTCTTTGCGCTGATCAAGTACCTCGTCATTACCCCGATCGTGCTCATTATGGTGTTGGCGCTTCTTATCTTTGGCTGCGCTGTTGTCGTCGTGCCGGGCATCGGGTCGTCGATTAAGCTGCCGGGCTTCGTCACCGATATTTCCACGCAGGCACAGCGCCTTGTCGGCGGTGGACCGCAGGTCATGCAAGTGATGCAGGTGACATGCGCTGTGCGCGGGAAAGGGATCGTTGTGCAATGGTCGATCAATAGCGGTGATGAGGTGAAGTGGTACAAGGTGATGCGCAAAGGGGTGCAGGATATGGCGTGGCAACGTATCGCGCTGGCGCAGGCTGGAAAAAGCGCGGCCGGGTTATACGAATATACCGATAGCGCCCTGCAGCATGGTGCAACCTACCAGTACGGCGTCATCGCCGTCAGACCCGACAACAGCGAGGGTGATCTGGTTGTCAGCCCGGTGCAAGTGGTGGCGCCATGACGCACTATCACTCGATAAGATCGGCCACGACCGCGTTAGTCGCGCGGATCAGGTCGGCCGGGGCGATGAGGATTTGCAGCCCACGCTGGCCGGCGCTGATGCTGACGCGCGCATGCTGGTGAATAGTCGCATCGATAAAGATCGGATACTCGCGCCTGCCGCCCAGCGGCGAGCAACCGCCCTTGAGAAAGCCGGTCAGGCGCAACAGCTCGCTCACGTCGACCATCTCGGCGCGTTTGTCGCCGATGGTGTTGGCCAGTTTGCGCAGGCTGAGGGAGCTCGGCCCCGGAACGATAGCCATCACCACCCCCTTTCGGTCGCCGCGCGCCACCAGCGTCTTCCACACCTCAGATGGGGGTAGACCCATCTTCTGCGCGCCTTCCTCTGCCGTGAACTCGGTCGCCTCGAAACTGCGCATCTCAAACAGCACGCCGAGTTTATCGAGTATCTCAATCGCTCTCGTCTTTTTCATCCGTGTCACATATTCTATCCTGCCAGAACAGTGGCACAATTACAGGTATGCCACCCCGCATTCTGATTGGACTGACTGGCAACATTGCCACCGGCAAGAGCACTGTGGCGCATGCGTTGCGCGATCTGGGCGCAACCGTCATTGATGCCGACCAGGCGGCGCGCGTGGTCGTCGCCAAGGGCCGGCCTGCGCTTGGTGCGATCGTCAAGTCTTTTGGCGCCGCGATACTGCAAGCCGATGGCGAATTGAACCGCGCCGCGCTTGGCAAGGTGGTGTTCAACGACGCCGCCAGGCTGCATCAGTTGGAGGCAATTGTGCACCCTGCTGTGCGGGTCGAGATGGAACGGCAACTCGCCGTTCTCCCTGCGGACAGCGTGGCGGTTATCGAAGTGATCAAGCTGTTTGAAAGCGGCTGGGCCGACCGCTGTGACGAGGTGTGGGTCACACACTGCAGGCCGGAGGAACAGGTGGCGCGCCTGATAGGTTCGCGCGGGATGAGCGAGGCGGATGCGCGCGTGCGTGTGGCCGCACAGAATCCGCAGGCCGACAAACTCGCCCGCGCTGATGTGGTGATCGATACTTCTGGCACGCATGAAGAGACGCAGACGCGGGTGGCGAGGGAGTGGAAAAGGATAGGAGAGGGGTCAGGGATCGCGGGGCAGGGGTCAGAAGGTGGAAGGTGAGATGCTACAATCGGGCCTACAATGGACTCGCTGTCACAACCAGAAAAGGCGCCGCTCAGCCATGGGCCGCCGTTGGAATGGATCGACTGGTCGATCCGCCTGCTGGCTTGCGCGGTTGCGATCGCGGCGCTGACATCGCAACTCATCACCCGCGCGCCGAACAATGAAGGCGCGCTGTCTCTGGTAATCCTGGCGGGGCTGATCGTAATCTACCTGTTGGGGAGCATCGAGCCGGTGGCGCGGCGCCTGTATGCGTGGGCGCAAAGCAACCCGGTCGGGATGGCGTTTCCGCCGCTGCTGCTGCTGATCCCGTATGTCGTGTTTGGCAGGCGCTCCGCGCAGTTTGACGTTTCGGACGTGCTGGTCGCAGTCATACTTCTCTTTCTGCCGGTGGCGCTGACGTTGATGAATACGCCGCGCCTGAAGTGGGGAGACATAGGGCTCGGACTGGTCTCCGTCGCCATGCCGCTGGTCGCCCCAATTCTACGCAACGAGTCCATCACAGCGACGGATGGGCTGCTGCGCGCCGGCGCATTCGCGCTCCCTGTGCTGCTGCTGGCCTTGACCACGCGCCAACAAAAGGAGCGGCTGAACTTTCACTTCCTATGCGCGGTGCTTGCGCTGTGGTACAGCATCGAGTTCAAAGCCTTCCCCAGCTTCAACCTCCCCGGCCAGCCCACCGAAATGTCGTACTTCCAACTGGCGGCAATCTGCACGTTCCTGTATGTGCTCGCCATCGCGGGCCGATTCGGGGCGCTGGGGCTGTCGTTCAAGCCGTCGCCGCGCGGGTTGAGCATCGTGGCATCCAATCTGGCGATTTTTGCGCTCATCGCGGTGCCGGTGGGGTTGATCAGTGGTTTCATCAAACCAGGGCTGACGCCGGCGAGCCTGGGTGAAGCACTGACGCGCGCCTTCGTCCTATACCTGACCATCGCACTGCCGGAGGAAATCCTGTTCCGAGGCGCATTGCTCAGTTACCTGAATGACGCACTGCGCTGGCCGCAGGCGCAAACCATCACGCTGTCTGCGCTGGTGTTTGGCGCAGCACACCTCAACAACTCGCCCAACCCGGGCTGGTACTTCGTGCTGGCGACGGTCGCCGGGGTGTTTTACGCGCGCACCTATCTCGCCACGAAGAATGTCGCCGCAGCGGCCACACTGCACGCGGCAGTTGATTGGTTATGGGCGCTGGTGTTTGCGGGCTAGCATCATTTACAATACCCCACCATACCCAATTCTATGTACCCCAAAACAGCGATTATCATCGGCGCAGGCCCGGCTGGACTGACAGCGGCTTACGAACTGCTCCAGCACACCGACATCAAGCCCATAATCCTTGAAGCCTCCGACCAACTCGGTGGATTGTCGCGCACGGTGAACTACAAAGGCAACCGCATCGATATCGGCGGGCATCGCTTCTTTTCGAAGTCGGATCGCGTGATGGACTGGTGGTTGAACATGATGCCCATGCAGGCGATGGGGGACGCACAGGATGCGGCGACGATCACCTATCGGCAGCAGAACCGCACCGTGGCGCAGCCCGGCGCGACCGCAGGGCCCGACCCGGAGAAGACCGATCTGGTGATGCTGGTGCGACAACGGTTGTCGCGCATCCTGTACCGGCGCAAGTTTTTCTCGTACCCGGTCAGCTTGAGCATCGACACGATCACCAAGCTGGGCTTTGTATCGATCGGGCGGATCGGCGTGAGCTACATTCTGGCGCGGCTGTTTCCAATCCACCCGGAGAAATCGCTGGAGGATTTCTTCATCAACCGCTTCGGGCGCGAGCTGTACCTGACGTTTTTCAAAGACTACACCGAGAAGGTGTGGGGTGCGCCGTGCAGCCAGATCAAGCCCGAATGGGGTGTGCAGCGGGTTAAGGGGTTGTCGGTGCGCAAGGTGATCGCGCACGCTGTCCGGCGCACCCTGATCCGGAACAACTCGATTGCGCAGAAGGATGTCGAGACGAGCCTGATTGAGCAGTTCCTGTACCCCAAGTACGGGCCGGGGCAGATGTGGGAGGAGGCGGCGCGGCGCGTGGTTGCGGCGGGCGGTGAGATTCATCTCAACTGCACCGTAACAAAGGTGACGCGCGATGGCGAACGTATCAGTGCGGTGATCACGCAGGATCAGGATGGAACCGAGCGATCATGGCGCGGCGATTATGTCTTTTCTACGATGCCAATGAAAGAACTGGTGGCGGACATGCACATCGATCAGCCCGTTCCCGCCGACGTGCTGGAAGTGGCGACGGGGCTGGTGTACCGCGATTTCATCACGGTGGGGCTGCTGCTCAAGCGCCTGCGCCCACACGACGCGTTGCCGGGCGCAGCGCAGAGCGGCGCCATCCCCGACACATGGATTTACATCCAGGAGAAGGACGTCAAGATCGGGCGGTTGCAGATATTCAACAACTGGAGCCCGTACATGGTGCGCGACCCGAACACGGTGTGGATGGGGCTAGAATACTTCACCAACGTGGGGGACGAATTGTGGTCGATGCCCGACGAGACCTTCGTCCAGTTCGCCATTGGCGAGTTGGAGAAGATCGGGATGATCGACGCGCGGGACGTGCTCGACAGCACGCTGATCCGCATGCCCAAGACGTACCCTTCATACACGGGCGCGTACGAGCGCTTCGATGTGGCGCGCGCGTGGCTCGATCGGTTCAGCAACTTGTTTCTGATCGGGCGCAACGGGATGCACCGCTACAACAACCAGGATCACTCGATGCTCACCGCCATGACCGCTGTGGAGAACATCCGCAACGGGGTTACAACAAAGGACAACATCTGGGCGGTGAACGTCGAGCAGGAATATCACGAGACCAAATCGCCGCCGCTCGAATCGGTGGCGGATAAGTACGAAGTGTGAAGTGTGAATTATGAAGTATGAGGTGTGGTTTCATACTTCATACTTCATACGGAATCACGCGCATACTGAGGTTGCGCAATTGTCTGGCTCGCCATGTCACCATCGCGACGACCAGCAGCGTTACGATGCCGCCGGCGACGACGGCGGGCGCCGCGCCGAGCGCTTTGGCCGCCACACCGCTCTCAAATGCGCCGACCTCGTTGGATGCGCCGATGAAGATCCATTCCACAGACGCGATGCGGGCGCGCATGGCTTCAGGCGAGAATGTCCGCACGATGGTTGAGCGGATGACCATGCTCACCCCGTCGAATATGCCGGTGCCCATCAACGCGGCCCACGACAGCAGCATGTCGCGCGACAGGCCAAAGGCAATAATGCTCAGGCCAAAACCTGCCACGCAGAACAATAGGGTGCGACCGGTGTTGCGTAGCGGCGGATTGCGCGCGCACCACAGCGACGAGAGCAGGACGCCGACTGTTGGCGCGGCCACCAACAGCCCGTAACCCGCCGGCCCGGTCTTCAGGATGTCGCTGGCGAAAACCGGCAGCAGTGCAATTGCGCCGCCAAACAACACTGCGAACAGGTCCAGCGACATCGAACCGATGAGAATCTGGTCGTTCCACACATACTTGACGCCGGCCGCAATACTCTGCCAGATTGACTCGTCCTCAGCTGCCGGGGGCATGGGCTTGGGCGCGATCAGCAGCAGGCCGATAAACGACAGTGCAAACGCGACCGAGATCAAAGCGAATGTGACAGTCGGGCCAAACGCGGCATAGCTCAATCCGCCCAGCACAGGCCCGCTGATCGACACAATGGTGCCGGCGCTGCTCATGATCGCCGCCGCCTGCGCATACCAGTGCTGTGGAATGACCTGCGCCTCAAACGCGCTGGAGGCCGGGTTGGAGAAACCGCGCGCGATTCCGACGACAAAGGCGACGGCATACAGCGCCGTCATCCCCAGCCGGGACACATCCAGCGAGATGAACACATACGACAGCACGCAGACCATCTCCACGAGTTGTGTCGCAAGCACGATGCGGCGGCGGTCGTGGCGGTCGGCGAAGTGACCGCCCAACAACGCCAGGCTGAGCGCCGGAATGGCTTCCACCAGCCCCAGCAGACCGAGCGCGAGCGGATCATGCGTCAGTTGGTACACCTGGTACCCGATCACGATCACGAGCGCGCTGCCGGCCAGGCTGCTGCACAGCCGCGTCAAGAGCAGATAGCGGAATTCCTGTGACCGGAACGGGGCAAACGCACTGGATTGAAAGATCGGGGGTCTGTTCATGTAAGTGTGGTTATGATATCATGCCGAGTTGCTTGTGCCTCCAACTGAGGGCACAGATATGAGGAGTTTAAAAGAAAATGAAATTGCGCCCCGATACCGCGCTCACATTTGACGACGTGCTGCTCGTTCCGAAGAAGTCCGCCATTCGTTCGCGCCACGCCGTCAATACCCGCACCCAGTTCAGCCGCCATATCCCGCTGGCCACGCCCATCGTGTCGTCCAACATGGACACCGTGACCGAGTGGGCTATGGCGCGCATGATGGCGCGGCTGGGCGGCATCGGCGTGATCCATCGCTTTATGACGATCGAGCGCCAGGCCGCCGAAGTGCAACGCGTCAAGCGCACCGAGGGGTTCATGGTCGAGCGGCCCTACAACCTGCCTGCCAACACCACAGTGCAGAATGCGCGCGACCGCATGGATGAATTGCATATTGGCGGGCTGGTCGTCGTGAGCGAGAATGACGACGTGCTCGGGCTGGTTACCGCGCGCGACCTGATGTTCGAGCGCAACGCCTCACGCCCGGTCACCGAGGTCATGACGCCGCGCGCAAAGCTCGTGACCGTCAACACCGGCACGACGATGGAGCAGGCGCGCGACATCCTGCATGAGCACCGCATCGAGAAACTACCCGTGATCGATCAGGATGGACGGCTGCAAGGGCTGATCACCGCGCAGGATATCGCGAAGCAGGAACACTGGCCCGATGCCACCAAGGATAGCCGTGGGCGCTTGCGCGTCGCCGCTGCCGTCGGAGTGCGCCCGTCCGACATCGAACGCGCCGAGGCGTGCGTGAATGCCGGCGCGGATGCGCTGGTGGTCGATATTGCGCATGGGCACTCCGATCTGGCGTTGAACATGGTGCGCGCACTTAAGGAGCGCTTCCCACAGGTGGATATCGTGGGTGGCAATGTGGCCAGCGCCGCAGGCGTGCGCGACATGGTCGACGCTGGCGCCGACTCGGTCAAGGTCGGCGTGGGCGCTGGCTCAATCTGCATCACGCGCATCGTCACCGGCTTTGGCGTGCCGCAATTAAGCGCGGTATCGGAATGCGCGGACGCCGCGCAGGCACTCGGCGTGCCGATCATTGCCGACGGCGGGATTCGCACCTCCGGCGACATCACCAAGGCGCTCGCGGCGGGCGCAAGCACCGTCATGCTGGGCAGTTTGTTGGCAGGCACGGATGAGAGCCCGGGGGCGAACGTGGTGCGCGGCGGTCAACGGTTCAAGGTAGTGCGCGGCATGGCGTCGCTCACTGCGAATATCGACCGGCAGGAAATCGAGTTGGGTCATGAGGTCGATGACGATGACTGGGAGCGCGTGGTCGCCGAGGGCGTCGAGGCTATGGTGCCAGTGCGCGGGCCGGTCAAGGACATCGTCTATCAACTCGTTGGCGGGTTGCGCTCGGGGCTGAGCTATGCGGGCGCGACTTCCATTCCCGAACTGTGGGAAAACGCCGAATTTGTGCGCATCACATCAGCAGGCAAGGCCGAGAGCGGCGCGCACGACGTGCAGACACGGTAGAGGTATTAAATGTTGGCACAATTGCCCCCAATGGGCTGGAACAGTTGGAATACGTTTGGCAACGATATCAGCGCGCAGTTGGTCATGGACACGGCGGACTTCTTCGTCGCGTCGGGCTTGAAAGACGCGGGCTATGAGTACATCGTCATGGATGACCTGTGGGAAGCCGACGAGCGCATCGACGGCCGGTTGAGCTGGGATACGGCCAAGTTCCCGTGCGGGATCAAGCCGGTCGCGGATTACATCCATAGCCAGGGGCTGAAGTTCGGCATCTACTCATGCGCGGGCAGCCACACCTGCGCCGGCAAACCGGCCAGCTACGGCTATGAGGAGATCGACGCGCAGACTTTCGCCGAATGGGGTGTGGATTTCCTCAAATACGACTTCTGCTACGCCCCGCCCGGCGTCGACGGCCCGTCGCTCTATAAGCGCATGGGGCAGGCGTTGCGCGCCACCGGCCGCCCGATCCTCTTCTCGATCTGCGAGTGGGGCAAGCACAAGCCGTGGGAATGGGGCGCGAAGGCTGGCGGCCAGATGTGGCGCACCACGGGCGACATCAACGACTCATGGGACTCCATTCTGGATATCGGCTTCAAGCGCCAGGTCGGGCTGGAGGCTTATGCCGGCCCGGGGCGCTGGAACGACCCCGATATGCTGGTCGTCGGCATGTATGGCAAGGGCAACGTGGCGCACGGCGGCTGCAACGACGCCGAATACCGCAGCCATTTCACGTTGTGGTGCCTGCTGGCGTCGCCGTTGATGATCGGCTGCGATGTGCGCGCGATGAACCAGGCCACGCGCGACACCCTGCTCAACCGCGAAGCCATCGCGGTGAACCAGGACCCGCTGGGGCGGCAGGGCTACTTCGTCGGCGACAACGATCACGGCGGCGAGTATTCCTCCGTGTGGGCCAAACCGCTGGAGGATGGGTCGATTGCGGTCGGCATCTTTAACCTGGGCGAACGCCCGGCGCGGCTGGCGGTGGTGGGCTGGGAATCGATCGGGTTGCACGATCAGCGCCCATGCCAGGTGCGGGACCTGTGGGCGCGCGAAGACCTGGGGGTGCACACCAGCAACTATACGGCCACCGTCGCCCGGCACGATGTAAAGCTGGTGAGGATCACGCCGGTGACCCGGTGACTTTCTCCTCCTGATTTTCTGAAGCACCGTTTAATAAACGCATTCCAGAATGTGTGCGGTTAAAAAAGCGTTCAAGTCTGGCTTTAAGGACTTCAATATTCTTAAACTCGTGTTCACGAACACGCAGGACAGCCCATCCAAGCCGCCGCAATTGTCTCGTTACCCGTTTGTCACGGGCGATATTCCCATTGATTTTGTTATCCCAGTATGCTTGATTGGAATTTGGGCGACGGTAGCATTTTGCGCATCCATGCCAGAAGCAACCATCCACAAACACTACGGCTTTCATATGAGGAAAAACGAAATCGGGTTTCCCGGCTAGCGCATAATTCCGTCTCCAGCCTTTTAT
>Ga0073936_10011752_pt1 | contig 10553 bp, 5 predicted proteins | sample AliMusrvi5mmetaG_FD_87041 | JGI IMG/M metagenome (GOLD analysis project Ga0073936, IMG submission 87041) | Freshwater lake bacterial and archeal communities from Alinen Mustajarvi, Finland, to study Microbial Dark Matter (Phase II) - Alinen... | ecosystem: Environmental > Aquatic > Freshwater >... | reverse complement strand
GGGTTTCTGCGGGTCGGTGTAAATATTCTGGCGCAGCATCATCAGGGGCAGCAACGCCTGGAACGCCAGTGTGTCGACCACCAGAATGGAGGCGTACTTGCAGATGAGCGTACTGGCATCCGCCACCGCTTCCGGCAAGCTGCGCCCGGTAACGAAATTAATGATGGGATAACCGAGTGGCTCGTAATTGCTCTTCAGTGCCGCTTTACGCATGATGGTATTCCACTGCAGCACCGCCGCCGGGTTATCCGCGGGGATGTCCAGCACGATGTCCTGCAAGCCCATTCCGGCCAGTTTTTTCGTCAGTTCAACCAGGGCGTCAAGGTTGTCCGCGCGCGCTACCAGCGGCGTCTTGTATTTCAGCGCGAGGGCGGCGATCACGTCGGCGTTCTCCGGCGTTGCGGCGTGAATGAGCGGGCGTTGCCCATCCAGCGCCTGCAGTGCCGCTTCCAGCGCGGCTGGATTCTCGCTCTGCAGGATGAGCGCTTTGCCGGTGCCGCCCGCCACTGCTTTCACTGTGGCGACAAAGGGCTCCACCGCGCCAGTGACATTTTCTACCAGCGCCAGCTCGATGCGCAACTGTTCTCCCACCCGCTCCAGGCAATAGCTGCGCACTTCCGCGGTCTGGTGCGCCAGATCAACCACGGGCTGATCGTCCGGGAAGGATATCGCGATGGCGGTGGGATGCACGAAAGTCTTCTCGTGGCGGAACATCACCGTCTCATTGCCCACTGCAACTTCACTGCCGGCAGGCCCGATTTTCACCAGGCGGATGGGCGGCTTACTCGCTGCGCCGATCTTCGCCTTCGCGTCATCCGACGCATACGGACAAGCAGCCAGTTCCGCATTTTTTGCCGCCAGTTTCATCGCGAATGCCATGCAGGTAGGCACGCCGCACTCCCCGCAATTCGTCCTGGGCAGTAATTTAAATATGTCTAATCCAGTTAATGCCATGTTCTAATCCCCTCTACCAGGAAAAGGAAGAAGTTATTTGCTGTCCGACACCACAGATTACGCTGATTACACAGATTGAGATTGTGATTTAAAAAAACCAAAATCTGTGTAATCTGCGTAATCTGTGGTTCCTAAAAACATCAAAACAACTCTTCGTTTCCTCAAAGCTTTGTCATTTCCTCGATTTTCCGTTTCACTGTCTTTGCCGCGGTCGGGTGGTACATGATCAGCAGGTCGGCGCCGGCGTTGAGCAGGCTCATTGCAGTGGCGATTTCCAGCAGCGCGCCGCGTTCGCTTTCCAAACCCCACAGCGGGAAGGCGCTTTCCGGGGCTTTGCTCTCTTTGGTCTTCGCCACTTCATATCCGGGCGTGCATAGCATAGGCAGGGCCAGCATGCCGTCGCCGGTGAAGGCGGCAGTGCGGATGCGTTCCATCACCGAATAGGTGTATTCCAGCCCGTAGCCCAACGCGCCGGTGAGCGCGTCGATGACGATCTTCTCCGGTGCAAGGCCCATATTCGTGATGAGAATATTGAGCTGCTTGGCCATATTCACATCAATCGGCGACTGCGCCACCAGGCAGTGGTTGTAAGCCATGGCGGCCGCGGCGATAGTCTTGAAATTATTCGTCTCCACCCAGTTGAGCAACAGGTTTTCCCCGGCGAAGGTGCTGGCGATGGCTTTCATCACCGTGTTGTTCTTCTCGAAATGCGATGGTCCGGTGACGATCAACGGCACGCCGACTGCCTTCAATACCCGCTGCACGACATTGCAGGCTTCTTCCGCGGATTTATCCTCATTATCGGGATGGCAGCCATCCAGGCGCACGCTGATCACTTCAGCGTCCAGTTCATCAACGCAATAGCGCGCCATGGCGGCAGGATCTTTCAGTAATTCGCCATAGGCCACGCGAAAGCTGTCCGGCCATTTCGGCGATATGCTGTCGAAGACTTCCATGGCGATCACCGCCCGGTGTCCGGTCGATCCTTCAAAATGGCGGAAGGGGAGCGCCGAAGCACCACCGAGCGTGACTGCCGAGGTGCGCGTGCCGCTGCCGCCCAGCGTGACTTCGCGGATGGCCATGTTCATTGTCTCGCCCGGTACGGTGAAAGACGCCGGCAATTGGATGGCGGACGAGGTAAGTTTACGCTCGACCTGGATGACGGCAACAGGGTGGGTGGGCGTGACAGCAGGTGCGGGAACTTTGGGAATAATGGGAGTGTCGGGTGCAGCTGGAGCTACGGGTGCTGCGGGAGCTACGGGTGGCATGGCGACCGTCATCGGCACCTGCCCGAAGGCGCCGCTGTAAATGAGCAGCATGTTCGCGCCGGCGGTGAGCAGGTTCACCGCGGTGGAAATCTGCAGTGCGGCCAATTGCTGCTCCGGTGTAGCTTCCCCAGCCGGGTTGGGTAATCCACTGGCGCGCACTTTATCGAGCGTTGAGATAATATAGGAGAGGCCTTCAATGCCGCCGCCAGTCGGCGCCGCCTGTGCTGGTACGGGCAGGATGGGAGTGATAGGAATCGGAACAGGAGCGGGAGCGGGCGGCGTTTCCGGAGCTGCTGGTGCTTCCGGCGCTGGTGACGCGACTGCAGTAGGAGCAGGAGTAGGCGCAGGAGCAGGAGTGGAGTCAACTTGCTTGCCTCTCTCGGCGTCTACCGCGGCTGCTTCGGGAGACGGTTGGGTCACATCCCACATATTGAGTGCCGGGTGGTTCACTTTTTCCATATATGCGCGTACCTCCGTCGAATCGGTGCCAATGGTTTCATCTGCGATTAAGTCGGAGTAGTTCTCGATGCCCAGGCGTTTGCCGATGAGCTCCAGATCTTCCCGCAATGTCTCTTTCAACTCCTTCGGCATCCAGACAATGCGCTGATGCCCGCCTTCCGCGGAGATGAACTTCTTACTGGTGACATACACCTTGCCGACGCCGATGAAGCCCGGGGTTTGCTGGCCGCCGCCGGCGATTCCTGCCAGCGTGGAGAACTTCATCCCCGCCGGAGTATCGCCGGCATATTCGCGGTTGACGATCATCACCCCGTTGCAGTCGGGCAGCAGCGCGACAATCGCCTCGAAACATCCGCAACTGGTCATCGGGTCTTCCAGCATGGAGTAGGCATTGAAACGCGCGAGCGTCTGCTTCGAATTGGCATAAACATACTCGTTGATGCTGGCCCATTGCCCACGCACGGGATCAATACACTCGCCTTTCGGCAATGGCTGATTCGGTCCGGTGGGGTCAATCTCGAAGGCGGCTTTGCCATCCAGCCAGTTATACGCACCGCATAGACCGAGGCGTTCCGGCGTGATGACGCAGACGTGGTTCGGCGCGAAACTCTGGCAGAGCAGGCAGGAGTAGAAGGTGTCGACGCTCTCGTCGGTCATCGATTCCAGGCGCAAATTGCGTTCGCGATAGACATGCCGCGCTTCCGCCATCCGCTTGTCCACTTCCTCAGGCGTGGTAATCAGCGTCACCTGGACTTTATCCACGATGGCCGGATAATCATTGAGCAAGCGTGCATGCAGGATTTCGCCGAAGTGGCGGATTTTGAATCCCCGCTCGCGCGCAGATTTGCTGATGCGCATCCAGATGATATCGCGTTGTCCCATGTGCCAGACGCCTTCCGCGCCATTGATGAGGTGGTGGAACTGGCGTTCGAGAATCGGTTCGAAGTCCGGCTGCATTTTACGTCCGGCGACTTCAACCCATATCGCCAATGGCAGCGCGCTGCCTTCCGCGATGTCGTCAATCTCCGGCCCGAGTACGGTGATCTTCCCGTCCTCGACTTCCGTCAAATCGCGCGTGGTCACATATTCGAATCCATGCGTGCGATTGCCGCCGAATTCGACATACATCTGCTCTTTGCGAATGCGCTCGCCTTCAAATGCCGCTCCATAGGAGACGGGGATGGGCACTTTGGCGATTTTAATCTTGCAACCGCGCACCTCCAGGCATTTTTCCACGATGCGGTCGAGCGGCACATTGGAGACCACGTGCTCATAGGTGCAGATGCCGGTAGGCAGGATCTGTGGGATATCTGTATCAGCGATAGTGGGGAAGCCGTAGGAAATGGCGCCAGCCGCCGCCGCGTATTTCTCCTCGTCAACCTCTCCCAGCGCCAGCACGAAGGCGAAAATGCGGTTCTTGTTGTACTTCAGGTTGCGCGTGTAATCGCCGGGTTTCACACCGCCGAAAGAGAGCGCCGCGCGACTGGCGAAGCCCAGCGCGTAGATGGCGGCGGAGATATCTTTGCCGTAAGGCACCAGGCGGGTATCCCAGCCCAATTCCACCCCCGCCTCCTCCAACTGCTCGGCGAAAGAGACGCCATTGGTATTCCCGGCGATGAACACATACAGGTTCTTCTCCTGCAGCTCGCGCGCGATCTTCACCGCGGTTTCTTTATCCGGCGCGGCGCCCACCACCGCGGCAAAACCGGGGGCGGAGCCATCTACGAACTCAATGCCGCGTTCGCGGATAATCACGTCACTGGCCGCGCCCAGCCAGATGCCGTCTACCGGATTAGGGCCGATTAGATATTTACACGCCTCGATAATCTCGAAGGCGAATAGCGTAGCCATGCCTGCGTCCAGCGTACCGCCCAGATAAGGCAGCCAGATTGCCTCCGCCGGCACGGGAGGCAGCAGGTTATGACATTCCTCCAGCACCGCCTGCATATCCGCCAGTTTGTCCACGCGCAGACCGAGCATCGAGTAGATCACCGGCAACGAATAGGTGGTGTTGGGGAAGGCCACCGGACAATCGGCGCCTTTCTCCGCGATAGCTTTTTGCACCATCTCCTCGGCGTCAGCAACAATTTTATGGGCGCCTCGTATGGCGGAAGAGGCGATTAGCTTGCTCATATATCATTCCTCGACAGGTCGCTTAGACGACCGGATTAGTATACTCGGGATTCGATTTTCGATTCAGGATTCAGGATTTATTATCACTGGCTGAGTGGTAATACGGCCCCTACCCCTACCCTCCCCCGTTGCGACAGGGGAGGGAGCAAAACAAGGCAATACCAGCTCTGGTAGGCACACCAGCTACTCCCTTCCCTTGTCGCAACGGGGGAAGGGCCGGGGATGGGGGCGTCCTCATTGAACATCGCAGCGAATTACTGATGTCTCTGTAATCTGTAATCGTAAAATGATTCAGATTGACATACTGTAACTCCTTCGCTATTCCAGTTCCCTTCGCTCCTTCATATCATACAGCTTCCGTTCTTTCTGCTGGTTGATGCCCAGGGCATCGCGTTTCTTTTCGATGTGTTCGAGAATGGAGTCCGCGGCCGCGATGGGATCGGCGATGAAGGCGAATTTGCCGCCGGTGATGTTTTCCATCTCTTCGGTGAGCAGGCGATGCACGTTCTCGCTGCCTTCCACATAGAGCGGTTGGCCGAGTACGACATACATGCCGCTGGCGACGAAATAATGCGCGATTGCCACTGCTTTTTCGCTCATCCACTCCGGAGCCGCGCCGGCTACCGGCAGGTCGGAAAGGTCGTCGCCAAGCCCGCCTTCCAGCAGCACGTTCGTCGCCGCCATCAATATGCGGCTGTTGTCAACACAGGAGCCCATGTGCAGCACGGGCGGGATGCCCACCGCGGCGCACACTTCGCGCAGCGACTCGCCGGCCATGGCGTTGGAAGCCTCCGGAGTGAGCAAGCCGGCTTTGGCGCAGGCGATGGCTGAGCAGCCGGTCTGCAGCACCAGCACGTTCCGTTTGATCAATTCGGTGGCAAGCGTTACATGAGCTTCATCGGTATTCACCTTCGGATTATTACAGCCGACAATGCCCACCACGCCGCGAATGCGCCCGTCGATGATGGCGTCATTCAATGGACGGAAGGTGCTGCGGAAATGACCGCCCAGCATGTGGAAGATAGTCTCGTTGGAGAATCCGGCGACCAGCTCCATCGTCTCGCTGGGGATGTTCACGCGCGCTTTATCGCGATTGGCGAAGTTGTCGATGGCGGTGCGAATCAACGAGCAGGCGTGCTCGTAGCCGTGCTGCACGTCAAAGGTGATCTGTTCGGCATTGAACGTCTGCGCGATATCAGAGGTGCTGATGAGTTTGGTGTGGAAGCATTTCGTCACTTCCGCGAGCGAGGGCATCACGCACTGTACATCGATGATCATTATTTCGACGGCGCCGGTGAGGATGGCCAGTTCCTGCTGCAGGAAGTTGCCGGCAATAGGCAGCCCGTGGCGCATGAGCACTTCATTGGCAGTACAGCAGATGCCGGCAAGGTTGATTCCGGTGGCGCCTTTTTCTTTTGCATAGGCGAGTAATTCGGGATCGGTAGCGGCGATGGCCAGCATCTCCGACAGTGTGGGCTCATGCCCATGTACGATGATGTTGACTTTCTCATCGGAAATCACGCCCAGGTTCACGCGGCTGCGCAGTGGTTTCGGGGTGCCGAAGAGGATGTCGGAACAGGCGGTGGCGATGAGCGACCCCACCCACCCATCCGCCAGGCTGGTTTTCAACCCGCCCATAATCAGATGGCGATAATCATGATCGACGCCCATATGCGTGCGGTGCATCGTCTCCACCACCGCGGAATCAATGCCGTGCGGCGCGATCTCCAACTTATGCCACAAAGCCTGTCGTTTCTGCGGCGCCATCTTCAGCGTTGCATTCGGCTCCTCGGACCAGGCGAATTGCCTGGTGAAGAACTCGGCTAACTCGCCGGCAATTTCCAGGTCACTGCGTCCTGCCGTCTCGATTTCGAAGAAAGTGGCCACCTCGCGCAGCCGGCGCGGGTCGGTGATCTTGTAGCTGCCCCCCTCGCCTTTGGCGACGAGCCGCAGCGTCTTCACCAGCATGCGTCCATGGTCGGAGTGCGCGGCAGTGCCGGCAGCAATCTCGCGCAGCAAGTTGCGCGCCACAATGGTATCGACATCCGCGCCGCAAATGCCTTTGTTCGCCTTCGGGGTAATGCGGCAGGGGCCCATATGGCATAACCGGCAACACACGCCCGTCATGCCGAATTTGCACTGCGGTTGCTGGCTTTTATAACGATCCCATACCGTGGGCACGCCGGCGTCATGCGCAATATCGACCATCTTATTGGTCGCTTCGTCGCGTGAGACCCCATGCGATGGGGATTTTTCTTCGGTGATTGACATTAACTTATTGCTCCTGTAGTTCTCCTAGATTGGAAAGACAATCTATTTGGAAAGTCAGCACTGTTTGTTAACTTAGCACTGTTTGTATACTTAGCACTGTTTGGAAGGGTGCGGAAGCCCCGCTTCCTCTCGCTTCCAAACAGTGCTAAGTTTCCAAGCAGTGCGAGATGTTCGAGCACTGCTTGATGTTATTTCTTCAAAAAAGCGTCCATCACCCCATTCACTGCTGTGCGCGCGGGCGCATCGGCGGGAATATCGCCGACTGCCATGCCGCCGGCATCCATGGCGGCGACGTTAGCGTCGAGCGGAATAGTTGCCAGCAATGATAGTGGCGTGTCCGCGATGGCGGTGCGCACGCCGTCCGGCAGGATGCCGTCGGGCACGCGATTGACGATCAGCCCGCGTGTTTTCACCGGGGTACCCATCTCTGACGCCAGTGCGGCGATGCGCCCGGCGGTGCGGACGCCGCGCACGGTGCAGTCGGAGACGATGCATAGGAAATCGATGGCGAACAGGGTGCGCCGGGAGATGTGCTCCAGGCCGGCTTCGCTATCCACTATAATATGGCGATAATTGCCCGCCAGGCGTTGAATGATATCGCGCAGCACGTTATTGGCAAAACAATAGCAACCCGGGCCTTCCGGGCGTCCCATGACGATCATATCGTAGCCGTGCTGTTCCACCAGCGCTTCCTGCACGCGCAGGTCGAGGAATTGCTGTTTGGCGATGCCGGTGAGGGTATTCGCTTCCTTACGCGCATCCTCCCGGATGCCGCCGACGGTAGCGTCATACTCGACACCAAGCGCCTCGCAGAGGTTCGCGTTGGAGTCGGCATCCACCGCCAGCACCGGCCCTTCGCCGCGCGCGACCAGCCACTGGATCATCAGCGAGGAAATAGTCGTCTTCCCCACTCCGCCTTTTCCGGTTATTGCTATCACTGCCATAAAATTGTCTCTGAATCGGACATATCGGACATATCGGACAGTAGATACCGATTTGTCCGATCAGTCTGATATGTCCGATTTCCTAATCATCACAACTAAGGTGAGCCATGCCCACAACCCAATAAGTCAATACAACATGGCTTCGTTTATTACAGATAGCACTGCTCTTGCGAGTACCTTAAGCCTTCGGAACTGCGATAGAACCATCAGCGCACGTAATAATGATCGTTTTTTATCGCAGTTTCGAAGGCTTAAGGTACTAGGCGATCACGCCCATGCGCCTTCGGAGGTAGTTGCTGGTCTGCCCGAGCAGGCTGAAGACCAGTTCGGCATCCGCCACCGGCAGCGAACCGGTGCCGCAGGATGGGGTGATCATCGCCTGGTTGAGGATGAGCTCGCGGTCGATGCCCGCGGCTTTCGCCAGATTATTCACATCGGCATCGAATTTCGCGACCAGGCTCTCTACTGTCTGCGCCTGAATCTTCGCGCTGTTGGTGGGCACCACGCCCCAGGCCAGACCTTTGCCGGCTTCCAGGTGCGCCTTCACCGCCTGCGGGTACAGTGCGATGCTGTCACCGAAATCGAAGGCGTCGAAGTTCACCAGGTCAACCCCGGCGTCAATGAGGATCGACCATTCGGTGTTTCCGCAGCAGTGTACGCCGGCCAGCGCGCCTTCCGCATGCACGGCCTCCACCACTTCGTTAAGCTTGGCCACCACATCGTCGCGCGACACGCTGACGTAGGTGGAAGAACCGAAAGCGGAGAGGATCGGCTCGTCAATGAAACAGATTATGTTCTCCGCGAAGGGGCGGAATTTGTTGATCTGCCAGCGGCATTTCATCGTCAGCCCTTTGACTACCACATCGGCGAATTCCGCGTTGTAATAGATGGCGCGCTTGTTCTCATCCACGATGGTGAGGCCAAAACTGATCGGCCCGGTGGTTTGCACTTTTACGAAGGGACGGGTGCCGCCGGCAGCCTGCAGCGCCGCTTCCAATGCGTAGATCCCTTTGGAGAATGCCGGGGTAATCTGGAAATAGTCCAGCTCTTCCATCAGGAAATTCTCATAGAAAGTGGCCAGATCCAGCGAATAATCGCCGGTGGTGTCGATGAACATGCGCTCTTTGTCGCGATCAATGACCACGCGCGGCAGACCCTCGGAATATTGTACTTCCATTTGCTCGTTCATCCCGTTCGCGGGCAATTGCGGCCAGATGGGAGCATCGGGAATGCTCGACAACACAACACGCACCGCATCTTCCGCTTTCGCATGCGGCAGGCTTCCGATGGCCGTGGCCATGCATTTTGGTGTAAAACTCATGGTTAATACCTCACTTTCGGTTAGTACCTTATCAGGTAAATTCGACACAGGACGTGTCGAATTTACCTGATAAGGTATTATGGACGTTCATAACGTTCGATGAGTCGTTGCAGGATTCCTCGAAAAGGCAGCAGCACATCTTCATCTCCCAGGTCGAGTAATGACCGTTGTGTGCGATCGGCCAGCGCGATGCGCGCATCGAAAGGGATGATACCGAGCAGGCTATCCGGGCCGAATTCCGCGGTGATCCATGCCTGATCATCCGCGGGGGCGGTGGATTTATTGAGTACCACGGCAAAGCGGGTGATGCCGATACCGGCCGCCATTTCGCGCACGCGATGTGCCGTGTCTACACTGCGTTGCCCGGGTTCCACCACGGCGATCATCACATCAACGCCCATGGCAGTGCCGCGCCCCAGATGCTCAATGCCCGCTTCCATGTCGAGAATAACTATTTCATCGCGGCGCAGCACCAACTCGCGCACCAGCGATTTCAGCAACACGCTCTCAGGACAGGCACAGCCACTCCCCGCGCGCTGCGCGGCTCCGAGCACCAGCAAATCGACTCCGGCATAATGCGTGGCATAGTTGTCCGCGATATCGGAAACCTCCGGATTCAGGGAAAAAATCTGCCCGAACTCGTTCACTTTAGCTCCGGTCCGTTCTTCGATAAGCTGACGTTCTTCGGAAATAGTGTGTACCGTGTGGCGGAGAGCAGCGGGAAGGCCAAGGGCGGAGGCGAGGTTGGCGTCGGGATCAGCATCGATTGCGAGCACGCGGCGTCCCTCCGCCGCGCATAAGCGCGCCAGAGTGCCTGCCAACGTGGATTTCCCCACGCCGCCTTTTCCGGTAATTGCGATTTTAATTGCCATACCAACTCCACTTGCATACAAGGCGCTACATATGCGACCAGTGCATATCTTATCATGAATCAGTCGAGTGTGCTGGTAATCTGGTGCGTATTAAATTGCGATTTGAACTCACGTGATGGTAATTTAATGCGCTTTGGTAATATCGTGCTCTTTGCGGATAAACCACAAAGTCACATAGAGGAGGTAGGCTCTATGTTAGTTCTCGCTTCGCGCGAACTAATGACCCTCCGGGCCGGAAAAGCGATGATGAGAGCCGTTAAGCGAAAAACGGGGACTGGTACACATTTTCCACATTTCCCTTCTAAACGCGAGACAGCTTCATTGAAAATGT
>Ga0073936_10011749_pt1 | contig 10558 bp, 8 predicted proteins | sample AliMusrvi5mmetaG_FD_87041 | JGI IMG/M metagenome (GOLD analysis project Ga0073936, IMG submission 87041) | Freshwater lake bacterial and archeal communities from Alinen Mustajarvi, Finland, to study Microbial Dark Matter (Phase II) - Alinen... | ecosystem: Environmental > Aquatic > Freshwater >... | reverse complement strand
GTTGACCCGGTTTTTTTGGCCGGAGAGCTACAAAAATTAAATATTAAAGGGTTTCATCTGGAAATTTCGAAGGATAGCAGGAGAGGAATTTCAGGCACTAAAGCGACGGTTGTCATTGAAGATCCGGATAATGAAAAACACCGGCACCTGCGACATATTGAGGAACTTATCAACCAAAGCACCCTTTCCGACCCTGTGAAAAAGAGATCTCTTCGGATTTTTGACCTGATCGCTGAGGCGGAGGCGAAGGTTCACCGGATTGATAAGCAGAAAGTTCATTTTCATGAGGTTGGTGCTCTCGATTCGCTGGCCGATATCGTGGGAGCTGCAATTTGTCTTGACTTTCTAAAGGTGGATAAAGTTATGGCCTCGCCGATACAACTTGGAGGCGGGACAGTGAAATGTGCCCATGGTATAATGCCCGTTCCTGCTCCTGCTACAGTTGAAATTGTTCGCCATATTCCGGTTAAAACCGGTTTGGTACAGCATGAGGCAACTACTCCAACCGGAGCGGCAATACTTGTTGCATTGGTAGATGAATTTACTGACCAGATTAATTTTCCGATTCATAAAATTGCTTATGGAATCGGACAGCGGGATATTTCGGAAGTGCCGAATGTTTTGAGGGTTTATCTTTCTGAATCTGTTGCTGATCAGAATGATACTAAAATGGAGGAGGCCTGGGTGATTGAATGCAATATTGATGACATGAATCCTGAATGGTATGATTTTCTCTTTCAGAAGCTTTTTGAGGCTGGGGCCAGTGACGTGTTTTTAACTCCTGTCATCATGAAAAAGTCAAGACCAGCCAATACACTTACAGTTCTTTGCAGCCAAGGGCTCATTTCTGAATTAAAATCGATTATCTTTTTTAACACCACCACTATTGGATTAAGGGAGCATGCGGTTACAAAAACTATGCTTGACCGGTTTGAAAGGGTAATTGAAACAGAGCTGGGGAATGTACGTGTTAAATATTGTACTTTTCAGGAAAAGACAATCAGGGTTAAGGCTGAAATTGAGGATGTTAAGCAATTGGCTTCTCTTTATAAGCTCAGTATGGAAGAGGTTGAAAAAATTATTCAAAAAAATCTTTGTTATGGGTTTTCGTGATATCCTTGAAAAATATAAGAATGGGGCAATTGGTCTGGAGGAAGCCCTGTCTCACCTTGCCAAACCGGGTATTGAGGACATGGGCTTTGCCAATATCGATACAGACCGGAGAAAACGGACCGGGATTCCTGAGATCATTTATGCTTCCGGAAAGACAACCGAGCAAGTCCGTCTGATCGTTGAACGGATGTATGAAAAGGGATTGGATATCCTTGCTACCCGCGTGACAGCCGAAATGTTCGAGGCTGTAAAAACCGTGGTTCCGGATGCTGTCTACAATTCGCTGGCCAGAACAATCAGTTATAAGCACAAGGAAGAAATTTCAGAAGATAACTATATTGCCATAATTTCAGCGGGGACTTCTGACCTCCCGGTAGCCGAAGAGGCGGCCGAAACGGCCAGATTTCTTAACAACCGGGTGATCACGGTTTATGACGTAGGAGTCGCAGGTATTCACCGTCTGTTTCATAAATGGGATATCATCCGAAATGCCAGGGTGATTATTGTTGTGGCCGGTATGGAAGGCGCACTGGCAAGCGTAGTAGGCGGATTGGTCGACAAACCGGTCATCGGAGTGCCTACCAGTATTGGTTACGGTGCGAGCTTTCAGGGTTTGGCTGCCTTGTTGTCTATGTTAAATAGTTGTGCCAGTGGTGTTTCGGTTGTAAATATTGATAATGGATTTGGGGCAGCCTGCCAGGCGTCCCTGATCAATAAATTGTAGTATTTCCCATAACCAAATAATGACATCTGCTAAACGGATTTCTGTATCTGTTTAGAATTGCAGGATTTTTTTCCTGCAATACCTCATCTTAATGAACATTATCCCGACTAAATCCTTTTCTTTTTAGACTTTATCTGTTATTAACAAATGAATATGAAATTACATGCGAAATAGTTGCTTACTGATATTTTTACTGATGCTAACTGGTTTTATTTCATGCAAAAAAGAGGCAGCAGTTGGTCAAATCAATATAACCATTGGTGGACTTTTTTCGCTCACCGGTAACTGGTCATCTCTTGGATTGGCATCACAGGAGGCCATGAATCTTGCACTTACAGATATCAACTCCTATATGATTCAAACGGGTTCCTCGTACCGCTTTTCAACGGTCATTTATGATACTAAGCTGGATACCCTCCTTGCTAAGGCAGCTATTCAAAATGCGCTTTCTAAAAATATCCATGCTATAGTCGGGCCACAATCGAGTGCCGAACTTTCAGCCATTCGTAATTTTGCCAATACCAATGAGATTTTGGTGGTAAGCCAGGGAAGTACTGCCAGCAGTTTAGCAATTGCCGGGGATGCCATTTATCGCTTTTGTCCGGGCGATTCCGTTGAAGGGAATGCCATGGCACAAACAATTTATAATTCCGGTATCCGGCATCTGATTACACTCTCAAGAAGTGATATTGGAAACCTTGGCCTGCAAAGTTCAGTTGGTCTAACATTCTCAGGTTTCGGTGGTTCTGTGGAGGCTATAGCTCCTTATTCCCAGAATATGAGTGACTTTTCAACCATTCTTTCATCACTTAAGGGTAAGATACAGCAGTGGACACAAAGTAACGGAGCTACTCCAATGGGGATTTATTTAGCTTCATTTGATGAATGTGCTGTGCTTTTTGTTCAGGCATCAACTGATCCGGTATTTTCTTCGGTTAAATGGTTCGGGGGTGATGGCGTCGTCTTTAGTAATGCCTTAGTCTCGAATAGCGTGGCCTCTTCATTTGCATTAACGACCCAATTTTTTGTCCCGAATTTTGGGTTACCTCAGCAGGTAAATCCAAATCTTGCGAAAATTGCAGCTTCAATCAAAAGTAAAACAGGCACAGATCCCGATGCTTATGCATTGTCGGTTTACGATGCAATGTGGGTTATTGCATTAACTGAATCCTCTTTTCCTAAATATCCGGTAGATTTTGCAACTTTAAAATCAGTATTTCAATCCCAGGCTGATCATTACTATGGCATCACCGGTCCGGTAATACTCAATGCAGCTGGCGACAGAAGCGTAGGCTCCTTTGATTATTGGGGTATTGTAAATCAAGGGGGTTCCTATCAATGGAAATTAGTTGGCAGATCCCAGTAAGTAGAATATTATATACGAATGAAACCCTCATGAACTTACATCCACAAAAGGCAATGGATGAATCAATGAGGGTTCCACACGGATCAAGAATCTAAATATTAGTAAGTTCATTAAAATTTATACGTGTGAAAGTAGTTTATCTAACCATACTCTTGATTGCTTTGAATTTTGCAGCAAGTGCACAGCAGGATAGTCTGAAAATGTTGCGAAAACAGATTGATAGCCTGGATTTTCAGCTTATCCGGTTATTGGGAGCCCGAATGGAAGTGGTGAATTCCGTAGGGATTTACAAGGCCGTTCATCATATTCCACCATTGCAGCCCAAAAGATTTGAAGAGATCCTGCAGAAAAATATTGCTCTTGGGCGGGAAGTAAACCTTTCAGAATCCTTTACCAGAGAGCTGATGGAGGCAATTCATAAGGAGAGTCTGTCTAAAGAAAATGCGTTGCTCAAAAAATAGGTGATTTACAAAATCGGGCAACTCGCTTTATTCAATCGTTTTATAAACTATAATCAGCAGTAAATGAGCAATTCGTATTCTTTGCAGATTCTTAAAATGATAAGTCCAAAACTGGGATAAATGACCAATATCTCTGATTCAAAAATTCCGGTTGTTGAAAATGACCGGCCGAACAAGAAAAAATTATTTGGTCTTGATTTCCTTAGAGCCCTGGCTATCATCATGGTGCTTTTCTTTCATACTTTAGTCCTCTTCCCTCATCCCGAGTGGCTGTCATATGTTGCAAAGTTTGGATGGATAGGGGTGGACCTATTCTTCGCTTTAAGTGGGTTTCTTATTGCTTCACAATTGTTTGCTAAAATTGTTGAGGACAAAAAGATTTCGTTTAAGGACTTCTTTATCAAACGCTTTTTCCGGATTGTCCCGGCATATCTAATTGTACTTTTGCTTTACCTGAGTTTTCCGGCTTTGCGTGAACATGGTACTCCTGCCCCGTACTGGAAATTTCTGACCTTTACCCAGAATCTTGGGCTTGATCTTAGGTCTCAAAGTGCTTTTTCACATGCCTGGTCTCTTTGTGTGGAAGAACAATTTTATTTGTTTTTTCCGATCATACTGATCGTTCTTGTTTATTTAAATGCTGTAAGAAAAGGATTTATAATCCTGATATCCTTATTTTTCCTTGGGTTTGTTGCCAGACTTTATGCCTGGAATGTGTTGGTTTTCCCATTTAACGGTACTAATCTTTTTGGCGTGTACTGGCAGGAGTGGATTTATTATCCCACCTACGCCCGTTTAGATGGGTTACTGGTTGGCATATCCATTGCGGGCATATTTCAATTTAAACCCAAGATTAAGGAGCATTTGAAGAGGTATGGTAACTGGACCTTGGTTATTGGGGTACTTGTTTTAATTGCAGCTTATATGGTTTGTTCGGATGAGAGGTCCTTTAGCCTCTGCATGTACGGTTTCCCACTGGTGGATATTGGATGTGGCTTTTTAGTTTTAGGTGCTGTAAGTCCATCCAGTTTTATTTATAAATACAATTCCCCTTTTTTTTCCACCATAGCCATGCTCTCTTATTCGATCTACCTTATTCATAAAATAACGATCCATGTAACACAGGAACAGCTGTTTAAACTGGATATTCCAAAGGAAAGCAATCTGATGATGATGATTAGTCTGCTCATGACAATTGTTGCTGCCTTAATGTTGCACTATATGATAGAAAAACCATTTATGAAATTCAGGCTTCAATTATTGAAACCCGGATTGCTAAAACAAGTTCCGTTGGTTTCCCCCGGAGAGAAGGAAATTGACTGAAATAAATTTGTAATAATCAGAAATTCAAATATATATGAACAATAAGCATCAATCAGTTTTTAATCTGGCGGTAATTGTAGCCTCGTTAGGTTACTTTGTGGATATGTATGATTTATTATTATTTACTATAGTTAAACGGCCAAGTTTGTTGGCTGTTGGTTCAACCGACAGTACAATTTTGCCCGATAGTATCCTGGTGATGAATTGGCAAATGATCGGATTATTGCTGGGTGGAATTATCTGGGGAGTAATTGGTGATAAAAAAGGAAGACTAAATATTCTGTTCGGATCGATTATTCTCTATTCGATCGCTAATTTTGCCACGGCTTACATTCATACCGTAGACCAGTATGTAATATTTCGATTTTTAGCGGGGATTGGGTTGGCTGGAGAATTGGGTGCAGGTGTTACTCTGGTCAGTGAATTATTACCAAAAGAAAAACGGGGAATAGGGACCTCTATTGTTGCTGGCTTTGGCATTACAGGGGTAATTGCTGCCTATTTTACTTTTCATTGGACCTCTGATTGGCGTCTCTGCTACGAAATTGGGGGTATCCTGGGTATTCTGCTATTATTTCTTCGGATCAGTCTGGTGGAATCAGGAATGTTTAAACAGGTTAAATTACAAAACGTTTCAAGGGGGAATTTTCTTATGTTTTTCTCTGATGGGGTAAGATTTAAAAAATATTTTACGGCTATTTTGCTTGGTCTTCCTACCTGGTGTATTGTTGGAATTCTGATTACCCAAAGTGACCGGTTTGCAAAAGCGATGTTTGGCAGCACTAATTTTGATTCGGGCAGGGCGGTAATGATTGCCTATGCCGGTATTGCCTTGGGAGATATTGTGGCTGGTTTTGTCTGTCAGTACTTTAAGAGCCGGAAGAAAGGGTTGCTTTTATACTACTTCATGTGTACGGCAAGCATTTTGTTATTCTTTAGTGACTTCAATAACAGTAATACTTCTATGGCGGTGATTTGCGCGCTGCTTGGATTTAGTTCCGGGTTCTGGATCATATTCATTACTATGGGAGCGGAACAGTTTGGAACTAATTTAAGGGCAACTGCCACCACCACAATTCCCAATATGGTAAGAGGTGCTTTGCCGTTGATCAATATGATGTTTTTGAACCTTTTTCAGAGGGATATGGGTCTTACCCTTATTAAGAGTGGGTTTTATACGGCTTCAATTGTGATTTCCGTTACATTAATCGCACTTTATTTTACTGAAGAAACCTATCACAAGGATTTGAATTATATTGAATAGACCAAACATAATTTTTGATATTCAACCTGGTTTTTTCCGGTACTTTGGAATAGATTGGCGCAATAAACATCTACATTTGTCTGTCGTTTTATATCTGATCCTATGAATGCAATGCCATTTGTCCTGGGCGCATTTGCTTTTTTTGCACTGGCCTATCGTTTCTATTATAGCTTTATTACTGCCAAAGTCTTAATGTTGAACGACAATGAAGTAGCTCCTTCAATCCGCTTGTTCGATAGAAATAATTACTATCCAATGCCCAAGTGGATCGTTTTTGGGCATCACTTTGCTGCCATTGCAGGTGCTGGCCCGCTGGTCGGACCAGTATTAGCTGCTCAATTTGGGTTTATGCCCGGATTTATCTGGATGCTTGTCGGTGCGGTAATGGCTGGCGGTGTACATGATATGGTTATCCTCACAGCATCGGTAAGATATGATGGAAAATCATTAGCTGAAATTGCCAAGGCTGAAATTAGCACCTTTAGCGGAACAATTACTTCCGTAGCTGTCCTGATTATCCTGATTATTGCACTTGCAGGACTTGGTGTTGTTGTCATTAACGCCCTTGCAGAAAGCTCCTGGGGAACTTTTACAATTGCCGCAACCATCCCAATCGCTATTTTCATGGGATTGTGGATGTTTAAATTCCGTAAGGGAAGAACAGTAGAAGCTACTATAATTGGGGTAATCCTGCTTTCACTTGCTGTAATATATGGAAAATTTATTCCCGGATCTCCCTTCGAGTCGTGGTTTACCTTTGACCGAAAAACACTCACGATTTTGTTGGCTGCTTACGGATTTCTGGCCTCCGTCCTTCCGGTCTGGCTCCTGCTATCTCCCAGGGATTATCTGAGCTCAATCATGAAACTTACTGTGATCTTTATGCTTGCCGTAGGAATTATTATTGTGGCTCCGGAGATCAAAATGCCTTCAATTACCCCCTATATACACGGAGGCGGGCCCATCATTCCTGGCTCACTATTCCCTTACCTGTTTATAACGATCGCCTGTGGTGCCATCTCGGGATTTCATGCCCTGGTAAGTTCAGGAACTACCCCTAAAATGATCATGAAAGAATCACATATTCAACAAATTGCTGTGGGGTCGATGCTTGCTGAAGGTATGGTTAGTATACTTGCTTTAATAGCTGCAACGAGTCTGTTCCCACTTGACTATTTTCAAATCAATGTTTCGCCTGAAAAATTTATTCAAATATTGCCACAGTTAAAGGCATTAGGGTTCACCCAGACGAATTTACTTTCCTTGTCGTCAGAGGTTAAGGAAGTTATTGCCGGAAGACCGGGAGGAGCTGTTTCGCTGGCGGTAGGGATGGCCCAGGTATTTTCAGCAATTCCGGGACTCTCTGGTCTGATGTCGTATTGGTACCATTTTGCCATTATGTTTGAGGCTTTGTTTATATTGACTACAATAGATGCCGGCACCCGAATCGCAAGATTTATATTGCAGGAAGCTTTTGGAAAAGTGTATCCACCTTTTGGAAGAACTAACTGGCTTATCGGAAATCTGATCACAAGTTTTATGGTAGTTTTTGCCTGGGGTTACTTTATTTATACCGGCAGCGTTTCGACAATCTGGCCGATGTTTGGGGTAGCTAATCAATTGTTGGCAACTCTGGCACTGGCTATCGGAACCTCATTCCTGATTAATCACGGGAAACGTAAATATATCTGGATTACCCTAATCCCAATGTCTTTTGTAGGCATTACCACCATAGCCGGAGGTGTAATGAACTTGGTTAATATCTATATTCCTCAAATAAGTGTTCTGAAAACCAGGGTCCAGGGAACAATCAATACTTTCCTCACTGCCATCATCCTGATTTGTGTGTTACTCATTATTATGGAAGCTGCGAAACAATGGATTAAAGGCGACAAACCTCTGAAACCTTCGCAAAATTAAGGGGTTATATCTTTAATTTTATCTTTAATTTCCCCAGAATAAATGTAATTCCAATGATAATCATGGCGTAACCAAACGATTTCACCAAACCGATGACACCCGATTTGATGAAATCCGGGAGGGTGAAAGCGAAAGCAGCGAGACTATAATAAACATAGGGTACCAAATAACAAGTCAAGGTACTCGTGCCTGCAGGTTTGATCCAGCGGAACCAATCGACTTTCCCTTTGAGTTCTACTAAGTAATAGACCAATGCAAATAATCCGAAAGCAATTCCGTTGCACAGAAAGACCCAGGTAGGAGTAGCATGAATCTTCGAAATGATGAAATAATTCCGAAGCCAAAACCCTGCCAGAAGTAATAACGCTCCTGCACCAAGATAGATAAATGGTAACTTTCTTCGTTTTTCAAGAGTTATAGCCCAATCAATTAGGAGGGTAGCAGCAATCCCTGCAAAGGCAAATCCTTGAAATGCGCCACCTCCGGGAATGGGGGTATGCAACCATTTTGCCAGATCTGCAATATTCAGCACCGTAAACAGGAACCAGAAAAAGAGCAGCAAAACAGGTAATTTACGGGCAAAAAGGTAGATTGAGGCAGTGATCAGATAAGTCCAACCGATTAATCCCAGAATTCCCCACCACGATGGAGTCATATGTCCTGTTCCATCCTTTCCCCCTTTAAACAGGAAAAATAGAACAAATAGAACTATTACTCCTAACACCTGTAAGGCATAAAACAGATATTTTTTCCAGCCAGCTTCTTTGGGATATACATTCCAGATCAGGAAAAATCCGATAACCATTACTATTTCAAACAACTCGCGGCTTATTCCTGATGCAGGTCCGTTCAGATGATCAATGTTAACTGTGAAAAGTCCCATCACCAGTAACGCACAGGAGCGCAAGGCTATATGAGTTAGGATTTTCATCGGGCTTTCCCCTTTTGCCAGCCTGTTTCGCATTGCATAGGGTATCGACATCCCTACAATAAACAGGAAACATGGAAAAATCAAATCTGAAAACCCCAGGAAATCCTGATCAGCCCGTGCATGTTCAAGCCACAATGGAATCCCGGATAACGACCAGAAATCGTTCACAAAAATCATGAGCAACATAGTGATTGCCCGGAAAACATCGATGGAAAAAATACGGTTTTGGTCGTTGGTCATAATTTGTGGTTGGTGTTTTTTTGTTTTTATTTTCTGCGTAGAGACACACAGCGGTGCGTCTCTACGCAGAAACAATTTCTAATTGTGTTTTTTAATCACTTCAAACATGGCTCTGAAGCAATTTGACTGGGTGTTTTGTCCGGCCTTTGAATTTGTTTTCCGACCATAAAACTCATCCATAAATTGGCCTGCACCTGACCACACCGTCTGCATCATTCCCTGAAAACGATCTTTCATCACAGGAGTTACCGATGCCCTGAAACGAAACATATCTTCTGTTTGCTTTACTGCATTTTCGGGGATCCGCCAGGGACAGGTTATGACACAGAGACCCTTGGTCGCGAAATAAACAGGAGTCTGATCCGGACGCTCATAGTGCCAGTCACAAATCATTATGTCTTTGTATATTAAATCAATAGCTTTGTAGGTGTTGTTCATGCTCGCTTCCCACATCCCCATGCCAGTCGTTTTTCCGTCAATTAGCCGGTCGCCCCAGATCCAAAGCTGACGGTTTTTCAGTGCCAAATGATTGCGGATCAGGTTGGCCTCACCAGCAAACAATTCAGCCTTGTCCCTCCCTGAACAGCGAGGACACTGCTCTTCCCCAATGTAAAACACCTCATCCATCCCGGCATGAAAGGCATCCGATTCAAAAGCGTCACAAATCTCGTCAACCAATGCAAAAACAATAGGGTGCAGATCTGGATGTAGGGGACAATAACTTTTACAATATAAACCATCGGAATTTGGCCATTTGTACTTTGCCGGCATTTCTACCTTTGGCGTTTCGTCAAACTGTGGATAAACGCGCAACAGATTTGTGACTTTTGATGCCCACGACTGGTGTCCCAACAGGTTGATTTGCGGAATAATCCGAATTTGATTTTTCCGGCAAACTTCTACCATTTTTTTAACTTCAGCTTTAGATAAAGCAGAAGAATCTCTCAATTCAGGATGACTCTCAAACTGGTAATTAAAATCAATTCTAAGAATCAGAGTATTGACTTTTCTGGGTGCCAGCTCTTCCGATATAAATTTCATAAAGGACTCAACATCTGCTGATTGTGGGGCGCCGATGCAAAAACCCCTGACAGGCAGCGAATCTTGTGCGAATCCGATGCTTATGTTTAGAATGAAGAAGAGAAGGATTCCCGGAATAAATAGTTTGACCATGATTAAAGTCGTTTTAAGGTTGATATTTATATGTAAAACTGTG
>Ga0073936_10011743_pt1 | contig 10562 bp, 8 predicted proteins | sample AliMusrvi5mmetaG_FD_87041 | JGI IMG/M metagenome (GOLD analysis project Ga0073936, IMG submission 87041) | Freshwater lake bacterial and archeal communities from Alinen Mustajarvi, Finland, to study Microbial Dark Matter (Phase II) - Alinen... | ecosystem: Environmental > Aquatic > Freshwater >... | reverse complement strand
TCTGGAAGGCTAACAAGTGAGCGGAGTTCATCGTCGGCATAATAAACCATGAATTAATCTCAACGGAACTAAGAGTCAGAAGTACATCCATCCGCTCCTTCCTGAGAAAACACTTGAGCTGTTCGAGTGAAGCGGCGGGATCCCTGCAAGGTTCAAAATAGTGAACCTTCCTCACAAGTCTGCTGAATCTCAGCGGTTCATCAGGATCGGAGGTCAGAAAATGGATCTCAAATGTTCCGGCCCGAGCTAGGCATTGGATGGCATGATAAACTAATGAGCTGATTTTCCTTTGGAATATCAAGACCCTCGGCTTTGTTTTACTCATAGTGAAGAGTCCGGAAATCGCAGTCCGGACGAATTAAACCGAATCGGGTTGATAGCGGAATTAAGCCACCTATTAGCGATTAAGCATTATGGTCGTTGCTCCACTGGCACAACTTTCTTTCCCACCGCTGGTCCAACATATTCGCTAAGAGGACGGTAGAGGCGGTTATCAACAAGCTGCTCAAGGATATGCGCAGTCCATCCAGACGTACGTGCTATTGCAAATACTGGAGTGAACATGTCTGTGGGGAGACCTAGAGAATAATAGACAGTGGCTGAATAGAAATCGACGTTGGCGTTTAGACCTTTTTTCTGTTTCATGAGTTCGGCGATGCGCTCCGACATGCGGATCCATTTGCCCTCCCCTAGTTGCTCGCAGAGTTGTATCGCCATGGAGCGAAGATGCGGGGCGCGGGGATCTAAAGTCTTATAGACTCGGTGACCAATTCCCATGACCTTCTTCTTTGTGGCGAGAGCATCTTCGATCCAGGCGTCTACTTTGGATTCTTCCCCTATTTCCTGAAGCATGTGAATGACTCCCTCGTTGGCACCACCGTGAAGTGGTCCCTTCAGGGTGCCGATCGCAGACGTAACGGCGGAATAGATGTCGCTTAACGTTGCGATTGTCACGCGAGCTGAAAAAGTGGAGGCATTCATGCCGTGGTCAGCGTGGAGGACATAGGCTACATCGAGTGTCTTGGCAGCCTCCGATGAGGGGACCACACCGTTGAGCAAATAGAGGAAATGTGCTGCCTCTCCAAGATCCCTGCGGACTGGAGGAAGATCCTTACCCTGACGTGCATTGTGAAAATACGCTGCTATGACGCCGACCTTTGCGGTGATGGAAACGGCGCGCCGTCGATTCCTAACAGGATCAATTTCGCCGGTCGGCACCTTGTCATATAGGCCAAGCATGGAAATACACGTGCGGATCACATCCATTGGGTTGGCATCCTTGGGGGCACCAAGGATGCAGTCAACCACCCCCTGGGGCAGTTCGCGCTCAGAGCCGAGTTCCTGCATCAGGGTATCAAGTTGGTTCTTGTTGGGGAGCTCCCCGTGCCAGAGAAGATAGCCGACTTCCTCGTAGCTGACTTTTCCGGCCAACTCGTTTATGTTGTAGCCGGAGTAGATCAGGATTCCTTCAGCTCCGAGCACATCGCTCAGGGCGGTTGAGTTGGCAATGATTCCTTCGAGGCCTTTTGCGATAACAGTCATGGGCGTAGGATGATGGGTGAGTTAGATTGGAAAATATAGCCTATTTAAGACGTCTGATCAGTGTGTCGGCAATGTCGGCCGGGGTTTCTGCTACAGCAATGCCGGCAGCCTTGAGAGCAGCGATTTTTCCGGCAGCCGTGCCTTTCCCGCCGCTGACGATCGCTCCAGCGTGGCCCATGCGGCGTCCTTCTGGAGCTGTGACACCCGCAATGAATGCAGCGATGGGCTTCTTGCAAAATTCCGAGGCCCATGCTGCAGCCTCTTCTTCGGCGTCACCCCCGATCTCACCTATCATAATGATAGCCTCGGTGTCGGGATCGTCATTAAACATTTGGAGGACTTCTAGGTGGGAGGTCCCGTTGATGGGATCTCCTCCTATGCCTACGCAGGTACTTTGACCGTAGCCACGCGACGTGAGTTGCCACACGGCTTCATAGGTGAGAGTTCCGGATCGAGAGACCACCCCGATCGTGCCTTTTTTGTGAATATAGCCGGGTGCAATTCCAATGCGGCAACCACCATGTGATTTTTCTCCTGATCCGGGGGTCACAAGACCGGGACAATTAGGGCCTATGAGGCGGGTTTTTGAACCTTTCATGGCAGCCTTGACGCGCATCATGTCGATAACCGGTATCCCTTCGGTAATGGCGACGACAAGATCAAGCCCAGCACCCACGCCTTCCAATATGGCATCCGCCGCAAAAGGTGGGGGGACGAAAATCGCTGAGACCGTGGCACCCGTCTCTCGGACGGCCTCCTCTACAGTGTCGAAAATGGGGACTTGATTTTCAAAAATCTGACCTCCCTTGCCGGGAGTGACCCCAGCCACAACTTTAGTCCCGTAATCGAGGCTGAGTCGGGCATGACGGGCACCAAAGCTTCCCGTAATTCCTTGTATGAGGACTCTGGATTCGTGAGTGACAAGAATGGACATAAGACAAGATGCGCTTCAGGCAGACTTTTTGACGGCGTTAACGATCTTAATCGCCGCATCAAGAATGTTCTCGCCGCTTTCAAGTTTGAGACCGCTTTCGGCAAGGGTCTTTTTTCCGGCTTCAACGTTGTTTCCCTCCAGTCGTACGACAAGGGGTATGGACAGACCGGATTCCTTTGCGGCCTCAACGATGCCTTTGGCAATGACATCACAATCCATGATGCCTCCGAAGATATTGACTAGAATTCCTTTCACCCTGGAGTCTGCAAGGATAATTCGAAAAGCAGCCGAGACCTGTTCACGAGTTGCTCCGCCTCCTACGTCCAAAAAATTAGCCGGGGTTCCCCCAGCGTGCTGGATGATATCCATCGTTGCCATGGCGAGGCCGGCTCCGTTGACCAGGCAAGCGATCTCACCTTCGAGTCCAATGTAATTTAAACCGTGTCTTGAGGCCTCGACCTCGCGTGGATCCTCCTCGGTGATGTCACGCATGCCCCAAATTGAGGGTTGGCGGAAGAGTGAGTTGTCATCGAAAGCGAACTTTGCATCAAGAGCAAGCAGAGTTCCCTCTTTGGTAACGACGAGGGGATTAACTTCTACCATCGAGCAGTCGCGCTCTATAAAAAGCCGGTAAAGGTTGGTAAAGAGCTTCGAGGCCTGATTCAGGAGCGGTCCTGTTAGGCCTAGAGAGATTGCTATCAGACGTGCCTGATATGGCATGAGGCCAAGAAAAGGGTTAACTGAAATACGGAGAATCTTTTCGGGGGATTTTTCGGCCACTGTCTCTATTTCAACCCCACCCTCTGTACTTGCGATCACGACCGGAGCGGATAAAGCCCTGTCAATGAGGATTGCGACATAAAGCTCTCGAGAGATGTCGACAGCCGAACCAACAAATACCTTTGATACCTCCTTGCCTTCTGGACCGGTCTGGTGTGTTACGAGAACCTGTCCCAGCATATTACTGGCGACATCCTCGGCCTCTTCGGGGGATTGGCAGAGATGTACGCCCCCCTTGAAACCGCTCGTAAAGGTGCCCTTGCCTCGGCCACCCGCGTGAATCTGGGCTTTGACTACAATTTTGCCTGCAAGGCGATCCGCTATGATCCGGGCTTCCTGAGCCGTATGGGCAACCTCTCCAGGTTGGGTTGCGACGCCGAATTCGGCAAAAAGTTCACGAGCCTGGTATTCATGGATATTCATCGCAGAGTAAACCATCCTACTACACACTCCACCTCGCGAGGAAAAGAACTCCTTGCAAAACGGACGAAAAAACCGCTGAGATACGATTAATTCGACGGTCTGGGGCTGCTAGCGACCCGATCCTATGTATGTGGCCGTGGTATTATCCACTCTTGTTGCCTGACCTACAGGCGGTGTCGCCTTCAGATCATAGACCGTGTTGCCAGTCTGGCCGCTTTGGGTGTCATAAAGCATGACGGACTGCCCTCTTGTCTGAGGTTCATTGGAGGTTTTCACTGCAAGATAGCGTCCTGATTGGGTTTGTTGGGATTGATTTAGACGGGCGTAGTAGAGACGTGCACGGGCTTCGGCAATGCGTCTCTGGTCGATTGTTGCGCGATTTTTGGCATAGATATAAGTCCCACCTGCAGCAAGGGCGGCTGCCCCTAGGGTCACGGGTATAGTGATGGCCGGGTTGACTCCGGAACATCCCAGGGCAACACCTGTTGCTGTTCCGACTACTCCAGCTGCAACTGCAGCGTTTTCCCCGGGAGTAAGGTTTGAGCAACCCGAGGAAAATAGCGAGGCGATTAGAATCAGTGAAAGCGAAAAGCGGGAAAATGAATTCATATCACTAAGTTAACGGATTATTCGATCTTTTAAAGTTGTAAAACATTATGGGATCAGTCATTTCCGCGGAATTATTTCGATGTTTCTTAGAAGCGTATGGGCATAAATGAGCTGACGAAGGATTTCAGATAGATCTGCTTTCAATCATTCGGTCTATTCGATGATAAAAGTTCCAAATTTCAAAAAATCAGGAATCACATATGAAGGAACGGGTGATATTTAAGTCGGTTTGAGATCCAATAATGATGGAAAGTTTCAATCATGTCATGGAAGCGGTCCCGCGGCAAAATGGTTCGCTGCCGGCGATTCTAAGACGTCTACCCAGATTGGAAGTGCGAGTTCTGCGCCATAGCCCCCGTGCATGATCGTCTTGGGGTGATCGAAGCCGACCCAAACGCCGCAGGTCAGGCCTTGAGTGTATCCGATGAACCAAGCATCAACGAAACGGTCGGTGGTTCCGGTTTTTCCAGCGGCGGGTTTTCGAAGGCCGAGTTCTGCCGCCTTGGCGGCAGTTCCACGGGTAAGTACCTCAGTCAGGATGAAGGAAGTGGTGCGGGTGGCAGCAGGATCGAGTACAGGGATGCGACCATGAGTAGCGCGGAATAGAACGGTTCCATCAGAATCAGTCACCTTTTCAATGAGGTGGGGCTGAAGTTTTTTTCCGCCTGTGGCTAGTGCCGTGTAGGCTATCGTAAGATTTCTGAGAGTTGACTCAAAGCTTCCAAGACAGATTGATGGATAGCGGGGGATATGTTCCGCAAGACCCAGTCGTTCCATGGTCGAGGCGATGTCGCCTAGGCCTGTTTTCATTCCTATACGCACACTCATTGTATTTCGTGAATGGATGAGACCCTCCCTGGCGGGGAGCTCCCCACCAAAAGTCCCGTCGCTGTTCTGAGGATTGTAGGGCGGGGAATTTGAAGGAAGATCCGCAGGTGACAGGCGGGCGTCGCTTACAAGAGTGTCGGGCGTTACCGCACCCTTGCGAAAGGCCTCCTCGTAGACGAAAGGCTTAGCGGCGGAACCAACTTGACGCATGGCAACCAAGGCTCGGTTGTAGTTGCTCTTTGCAAAATCGCGGCCACCGACAATAGCGGTAATGCCGCCACCAGCGTTGTCTATGGCGACGAGTGATCCCTGCAGAGGCTCACTCGCATCAGAACCCTTTACTGAATGGTGTTGCCTTTGGAAATCCGGCCTCTGCTCAACTTCATCAAGGCGTTTGGCTACGGCTACCTCAGCTGCCTTTTGTAGCCCGGCATCAATGGTGGTATCGATACGCAATCCACCAGTGTCGATCCGATCAAGTGCCACCACCTGTTCAAGTTCATGTAGAATGGCATCGACAGCCCAGCTGTTGAGCGGATTGACAAGGCACTGCTGGCGGGGAGTGATTTGTTCAGCTTCTGCCCTCACGAGTTGCTCGTGGGTGATTGAACCGAGTTCCTCCATTCGTTCAAGAACCACGTTTCTTTGGGCGATTGATGCGTCGATGTTGTTCAGTGGTGAAAATCTGTTGGGACTTCGTATGAGGCCAGCAAGCAGGGCGGCTTGGGAGAGATCCATGTCGGAGGCGGGGCAGCCGAAATAGGCCTGACTCGCAGCTTCCACGCCATAAAGGCCAGATCCAAAATAGATCCTATTCATATAGAGCTCGAGGATTTGCTCCTTACTCATCTCCATCTCGATCCTGAATGCCATTGCCGCCTCAAGGAATTTTCGATTGAAATTCTTACCTCCGAGGGGAAAACTGTTTCTAGCTAGTTGCTGGGTGATCGTGCTGGCGCCCTGCCTCATTCCCCCGAAGAGTAGGTTTCGGAAAGCTGCACGAACGATTCCTAGCGGATCCACCCCATGATGTTCGTAAAAACGCGAATCCTCCCGACTGATGAGCGCGTTCACAAAATTTTGCGAGACCTTGTTGTAGCGAACGAGCACACGATTTTCACCGATTGTCCTGCTGTAGAAAGTGCCGTTTCGGTCGTAGATTGAGGATCGTTGCGGCATCTGGCCTATTGTCGATAGGTCAAAACTCAGCGCCCAGAGATAATAGAAAAGCGCAACCAGTAACCACAGAAGAATGGCTGCGATACCCATCTTGATAATTGCCACAAAACCGGAACGTTTTCGACGTTTTGGTCTTTTTCCACGGTGAGGGGCGGACTTGTTGCGAGGATTCTTCACTGGTAGGGACAGAGTTCTTGCAGACTATCCTTTCCTGTAGCTTTATGACTAGCCACCGTTGAATGCCATGATTGAGATTCAGATCCTGACCCCCATCCCCTCCATCGCCGAGGGTCTTCTTGGCGAGAGTATCTTGGGACGAGCCCGTGAAAGTGGGTTGGTAAAGGTTGAGGCGGTCGATCTGCGGCGATGGACAAGCGACCGCCACAGGACTGTGGATGATGCACCTTACGGTGGCGGTCCTGGAATGGTGATGAAAATTGAACCAATCGCATCGGCACTTGCCGAACTCAGAAGGCCCGGTTCGAAGGTTATATTACTAAGCCCCCAGGGAAAAACTCTAAGGCAGCCGATTGTTCGGGAGTATGCAAAGATTAATCATCTGATCCTCCTATGCGGACATTACGAGGGGGTGGACCAGCGTGTGGCTGACCATTTGGTCGACGATGAGATCTCCATCGGTGATTACATTCTTACTAATGGCGTAATTCCAGCACTTGTCCTCACAGATGCGATTGTTAGGCTTATTCCCGGTGTTTTGGGACACGAAGATTCCTCAATCACTGAATCATTCGAACTCAGACGCCTTGATCACCCCCATTACACAAGGCCAGAAGATTTCAAGGGATGGAAGGTTCCTCCAGTGTTACTCTCTGGCAATCATGGAGCCATCGCATCGTGGCGAGCTGGAAGGGCACTGGAAGAGACTGCGAGGCGAAGACCCGACCTCCTGTTGTGAAAGTGCACTCAAGGAGTAGGTAATGTGGCAATGAATCCATGGCTATTGGTTGCATCGCGATACCAACCGACGATTCTGTTGCCTGAAATGGCGTTTATACCGGTTCCCACAGTACCAAGGGGATGATCAATGGTTTTGAATTCAATTCCATTGAAGAGAAATCCATGGGAGAGGCCTCCTGCATCGTAGTAGGTGCCGACTATGTTGGTGCCTGAGATTCCGTTGGCTAGGGTGCCGCAGGTGGCAGTTGGGTTGCTGAGAGTCTTGAAGTCGGCATGATCGTAGAGAAAGCTGTTCCAGATTCCATCAACCGTTTTAAAGACACCGATGACTCTGTCATTATCGATTCCCATGATATAGGTGCCATTAACTCCCTTGCGGTCCTCAATCTCGCTGTATGAGAATCCATTATAAATAAATCCGTGTGTGATGGATGTCGCGTCGTAGTAATTGCCGACGATATTGGTTCCAGAAATACCGGTTAGGAGAGTGCCGTCAGCTCCCTTGGGGTGATCAAGGATTCTATAAGTGACTCCATTATAAATAAATCCGTGCATTTTGACAGACCGATCATAGTAAATCCCCACAATATTCGTCCCAGATATACTACGGGCGTAGGTGCCCTTTTTTCCTCGTGGCACCTCAAGTGTTGACCATTTGGATCCATCAAAAAGAAAACCGCGGGTCCTCCCCCTGTTGTCGTAGCTTCCCACTATGTTGGTTTTGTCGATGCCGTAAGGACAGCTGAAGATCGCATTCTGTGGATCGGGAGGGTTGGGAAGGTTGGTAAAGGTGATCTGGGCATGAATGGAAAAATTGAGAGTCAGATAAAAGCCAAGCAGGATAAGAGGGAATCCTGATAAATTCCGCAGCCGGTTACGAGCAGATGGGGACATGAATGGGTTACGGTTCAAGACGTGCCTTTAATTTCCCGCGGGAGAATTAAGGTTTCGGGGATAGGATCCGAGTGAGGAGATCCTTCCCTCTCCTTTGAAAGAATTAAAGCCACTCCGTGTAGATTCTCTGCCAATTCTTGAAAACCTCAAGACGGGCTTTCTCTGAGCGATCCAAAGTTCCGTTTGAACAAAGGATCGATAGGCGATGAGCTTCCGACGCTTCCGACAAAGTTAGTCAGTCAAGCCAGAGTATCGGTTGAGTGATTGCAATGTTGCGCTGGATTTCCTCATTGTTGGGATCCGGATGAAGCTTCATCCATAAATCCAGATACTTGGGCTCGTTGTAGGCTATTCCGGCAAAAAGAAGGGAGGACTGCCGGGTCGGCCAACCTTCCCAAGCCATCACATCCGGTTTAAGAGGCCAGCTGGTTTTGTCAGCCAAATAGGGTTCAAGATAGGCTACAGCCTTTCGTATGCTCCGGCCGTCAGGCAGTTCGAAATTCCAAAGGTTTTCTTGCGGCGTGGACAGGACCCGGCACAAGGTGGTCATATTGTCGAGTTGGAAGATGGAATAGGCATAAGGCTTGGTTCTCTTTAGTTCCAAGGGGAAGCTACCGTCAGGAGCCATCTGATTGGGCAGAAAGACCTCCTTGAACTTTTTACGACATTCCTCAAGGCGTGATTCATCTCCCGTAAAGGAAGCGAATACAGCTGCCTGAAGCCAGAATGCAACTGAGTGATTATTCTTGGCCGCAGCCTCTTCCTTTCCATTTTTGCTCGTGATCATCCACTCCAAGTAGTCTTGGAACCATTTTTTTAATCCCTTGACGGTTTCAGAAGGAAAAGAGGGGGATTTCTGCATCGATGCAACTGCAACAGGGATTTCAATGAGGTGGAGTGTGTCGATAATTCCGATTCCACGCCCGTTGGGGAATGCACCGGCAACAGTCTGGGCGTGTTGAAGGTTTGGATTCATTCGCGTCTCGGGATCGAGGAAAAAGACCTGTATCAGTGAGGCGGCCTTGGCCGCGTACTTGTCGTCCCCGGTGATTTTGTAAGCGGCTCCAAGAGCCGCCACGGCATCCCTTAGCCGTCGCAGGGCCATCCGATGTTCTGAAAAATTAGATGGATTGGTTTGTCCATCTTTCTGGATGTAGGGAAGACCATCGGGTTTGGTAGGATCGGGCCACCAGTAATCACCGTTGGAATAGTAATCATGGGGACCTGCAGGGCTAGCTGAGGCCTTGAACTGTGTTATGCTGATAGGAGAAAGAGACATCGCAGCATCAGCTGCTTTCAAAATCCGCTGGCGGTCGATTGATGCAAGGTCGGGCATCGCTTTGGAGTTATTCGGGATTGGTGTCAGCAGTTGGTTGGTTTGAGTTGAGGTAGCTTCTGGGGCTGAAACCGGGGCTGTCGTAGCCTCTGTGGCATCAACCGTCGGAAACATCCAAGATGTCAGCCAGAGTCCGAGAAAAAGTGGAAGGAGTTGCGTGTGCGGACGATTCATTATTTTTTGCTTTCGATATTGAGGAATGATGTGGGAAGGCCAGGGCTTGAAACGCTGGCGACTGAACTAGGCCCAGTAGTTTGAATGCAGATGTCAGCCCGTCCGTTGTAGAGTTGCACGACCCTAGAGCCAGTGGAGGTTCCAAGGTTGTCGACAAGTGTTGCGTCGCCGGTGATCCCGAATCGAATAAGGTTCGCTGCGTCCAGGCACTGGACACCGGTTTTGTCCAGGGCTTGTGCCTCGATGGTCACGATATCGCCGGTGCGAGCTATCTCGTGGAGAGTAAGTTGAGAAGGTTTATCCCACGGGGTGGTCTGGTACTTAAGTGAGATTTCGTCGGTATATTGTTTACCGTCCTTCTCGCCCACTGCCTTAAGTGTATTATCACCATCCTTGAAAGTAACCATCCAACTCAAACCTGATGCGGGGAAGTTCTTGATGTCACGCTGTTTCGTTCCGGCGGAGACTCCGTTAACAAAAAGTTCAACCTTTGGGCAGTTTGAGAACACCTTAACCTGTTTTTCCTCGCCGGACTTACCCCAACGTACCGGCCAGGAGTGGCCGTAGATATGGACCATCGGTTTGTCACTCCAGTAGCTTTGGAAAACGTAGTATGACTCCTTAGGGGTTCCATCCCTTTCCTCGACCCCCTTTTGGTTCACTCGTGGAACAGGGTTTTCTGGGCGCAGCGGAGTGGCAAAATCCTTGAAGATCCATGATGCTGATCCGGTGAGATTGGTCATCTGCTCTTGCTCCCTCAGATGCCAGTCGAAGAGATTGACCATGTAGCTTTCCGACCAGTCTCCATCCTTCGATGGGCGAGCCGGCCCCCCCGATCCCTTGTAGGCGCTTCCCACCTCGGCCGTACCATTTCCTGTGGCGACATCCCCTAAAAATTTCTCCGGATCCTCAGAGTGGCGTCTTGCATGGCTGTCACCCCCATAC
>Ga0073936_10011741_pt1 | contig 10562 bp, 6 predicted proteins | sample AliMusrvi5mmetaG_FD_87041 | JGI IMG/M metagenome (GOLD analysis project Ga0073936, IMG submission 87041) | Freshwater lake bacterial and archeal communities from Alinen Mustajarvi, Finland, to study Microbial Dark Matter (Phase II) - Alinen... | ecosystem: Environmental > Aquatic > Freshwater >... | reverse complement strand
GTTGGAACGGGCCGTGCGCATGCTCCACGGCAGCAGTCCTTCCGCCCTGCGCAAGAGTTATGGCAAGGAAACCCCGGCCTAGTCCGCCCGGCCCACGCCGCCCGCGGCCGGGGCGCGCAACTCGCCGGCCCCCCAAACCACTCCGCTAGTGAGCTGGCGTCTGGGCGCCAGCACCAGCATCGTCACCGAGGAGTGTAACGAGTGCACGGGATTGTTCATTTCGCGAAATACATTGGTCTTGTTGCGAAACCCAGCAGTTTGGAATTGCATGGCAGGGGCTTTCCCCGCCATTCATGGCGGCTCAAGCGACTCATCCCAATCAACCGGCTCAAGCTATGCATCGGACACCCGCGCGCCTATCGCCAACTTAAAGGCCCTTCGAGCCCTCGGCCCATGCTGATCCAATTCCTCTTGTCACCATGCTCACCCTCCCATCCAGCCCTCGCCGCCGAGCGGATCAACCCCCCCCCGCCGAACCGCTCACCGACGACGTACTGACCACCCCGGATTTCACCCTGCGCCGACAACGCGCCATCGCCTTGGCCCGCGAGCTCCGCGGTCCGGTGGATGCCTTGATCCTGAATGACCCGCATGACATCCACTATCTATCCGGCACGCGCCACGGCATCTCCTGGCTAGTGCTGTTAGAAAACGCCGCCTTTGCCGTCTCGCGCCACATGTTGGTTAGCGAGGTGCGCGCCGAGGCGGTCGCCTGCGAGGTCCTGCTCGCCTCCAACCGCTCCACCGACCAACCCGAGCTCGAGCAATTTGTCATCGCAGAAGTGGTTAGGCGCGGGCTGACCAGCGTGGTCATCGACCCGGCCAAGCTCACCGCCCAGTCGTACCTGCGGCTCACCGACCACACGCGGGCAGCCGGCATCGGGGTGGCGAGCCTTCCCGAATGCCTGGCGAGCTTGCGCGCGGTGAAAGATTCCCACGAACTGGCGCTGACGCGCCGCTGCGTGCGGATCGCCGAACAGGCCTTCAGCGACTTGATCCAACAAGGAGCGGCCGCCTTGGTCGGGCGCAGCGAACGCGACCTGGCCGATGAACTCGAGACGCGCATGTGGGCGCTGGGTGCCGACCGCCAGGGGTTTCCGGAAACCGGCATCATCGTCGCCTGCGGTCCCAACAGCGCTTGTCCCCACCATACGCCCGGCCCGCGCCGCGTCGCCGCCGGGGAAGCCTTGCTCTTCGACTGGGGGGCCGAGTTCGCGGGTTACCGCAGCGACATCACCCGCACCGTCTTCCCTGGCAGCGTCCCCGACTTCGCGCGCCAAGCCTATCCCATCGTCGAGCAAGCCTTGCACCGCGCCGCCGCCAAACTCCGCCCCGGCGCGGCCATGGGCGATGTCGACCGCGCCGCGCGCGAAACCGTCACCGACGCCGGCTATCCCGAATTCCACTACGGCGTCGGCCATGGCTTGGGCCTCGCCATCCATGAGGCGCCTTGGTTGCGCGCCCACTCGACCGCCCGCTGCGCCACCGACATGCTGACCACCATCGAGCCCGGCATCTATCTGCCGGATGTCGGCGGCATCCGCATCGAGAACGTCTATCTGGTGACCGACGACGGCAACGAGTGCCTTGGCGAATTGCCCACCGCGCTGGAGATGATGGTCATCGCCTAGCGAGGCTTCGCGGCAGACCCAGGACCAATGACTTCAAGACGCAGAACTTGACCTAACAACAACACCTTTGGCTTTTCAAGGACTCCAGGCAAAGGCCGGTCCGCAGCGCAGCGCCGGATTCGGCAACCACCGCCTTCGGCGTGCTCCCATGAGACCTTTACCTTGCTTGTTGCTCACCGGCGCACTGACTTTGGCAGCTGCTGCGCAATTGTCCACCGCACCGGCAACCGGGGCCACCCTCGATCCGGCATCGCCGCGTCCCTCGCGCGACGCCCCCGGCCAGCCCGTCTATAAAATGGAAATCAAACCTCACTGGTTTCACCACGACACGCGCTTCTGGTATCGCAATGATCTGCGCGACGGCGCCAAGGAGTTTGTGGTGGTCGATGCGGAACTGGGCCAACGAGTTCCGGCGTTCGATCACGCCAAGCTGGCCCGCGCCTTGGCACAGGCCACCGGCCAGCAATTGCGGGCCACCCACCTGCCGTTTGCCGAAATCGCTTTCACCGAAGACGCCGCGGCCCTGTGCGTCGAACTCGCCGGCAAGACCTGGCGCTGTCAGCTAGACAGCTACGCCTGTGAGGCCGTCACCGCCACGCCTGCCACAACTCCGGCCGCCCCCAGCCGCCGCGATTCCCGACACCCGCCCAGCGAAGGCTCGCCCGATGGCCGGTGGCAGGCGTTCGTGCGGGAACAGAATGTCTATGTCCGCTCCGTGGCGGATGGCCAGGAACTGCGCTTGAGTCAGGATGGCGGCGTCGACAATGCCTATGGCCTGCTGGAATGGGCACCTGACTCCAAATCCCTCGTGGCCTGGCGCATCGAACCCGGCGAGACCAAGGAAGTCTATCGGATTCAATCGTCGCCCCCGGCTGGCGGTCGCGCAGTGCTGCAACATCAGCCCTATGCGCTGCCGGGCGACAAGTTTCCCCGCTATGAACTCAATGTGTTTCAGCCCGCCTCGAACACCCAGCTCAAGCCTGCCATCGCGCGCTTCGAAGCGGAGGACGACACGCCACTGTTGCGCTGGAACGCCGACGGCCGGCGTTTCACCTATTCCCTCATCGACCGCGGCCACCAACGCTTCCGCGTGCCCGAGGTCGACACCCAAACCGGCACCGTGCGCTGCCTCATCGACGAGCAATCCACCACCTTCATCTGGACCGCCCATACCGAGGGACTGCATTTGGAATTCGTCAATTGGTTAGACAAAACCGCCGAACTGGTGTATGCGTCCGAACGCGATGGCTGGCGTCACCTCTATCTGGTAGACACCGCCGCGGGCACCCTCAAGACCCAAATCACCCGGGGCCACTACGTGGTGCGCGGCATCCGTCGCATCGACGAGGCCAAGCGCCAGATCTGGTTTAGCGCCAGCGGTCGCGAGCCGGACCAGGACCCGTATCTGCTCCACGAGTATCGGGTCAACTTCGACGGCAGCGGGCTGCTCGACCTGACACCTGGCAACGGCACCCACAGCGTCCAGTACTCGCCCGATGGGGCCTATCTCATCGATAGCTACAGCCGCGTGGACCTGCCGCCGGTCCATGAGTTGCGCCGCAGCGCCGACGGCACCCTGCTGTGCCACCTCGAAGCGGCGGACAGCGCCGACCTGCTAGCCCAGGGCTGGCGGCAACCCGAGGTGTTCACGGCCAAGGGCCGCGATGGCACCACCGACATTTGGGGGATCATCTGCCGCCCTGCCACCTTTGACCCGGCTAGAAAATACCCGGTGCTCGAGGACATCTACGCCGGCCCGCAGGATTCCTATGTGCCGAAGGCATTCAGCACCTTGGGCCGGTTCCATGCGCTGGCCGACGAGGGCTTCATCGTCGTCCAGATCGACGGCATGGGCACCGCCAACCGCTCCAAGGCGTTTCATGATGTGTGTTGGAAAAACCTCAAGGATGCCGGCTTTGCCGACCGTATCCTCTGGCACCAGGCGGTGGCCGCCAAATACCCCGCCTATGACATCAGCCGGGTCGGTATCTTCGGCGGCTCGGCCGGTGGCCAAAACGCCGCCGGTGCCGTGTTGTTTCACCCCGAGTTCTACAAGGCTGCGTTCGCCAATTCCGGCTGTCATGACAACCGCATGGACAAAGCCTCTTGGAATGAACAGTGGATGGGTTACCCGGTCGGCCCGCAGTATGCCGAATCGTCCAACATCGAGAACGCCGCCAACCTGCAGGGACACCTGATGCTGGTGATAGGCGAGTTGGATGACAATGTGCCGCCGGAGAGCACCTATCGCTTCGTCGATGCGCTGGTGCGCGCCGGCAAGGATTTTGATTTGTTAGTTGTGCCCAACGGCGGCCACTGCGCCGGCGCGGCGTACGGCCAAAGGCGCCTCCGAGACTTTTTTCTGCGCCACCTAACCGATCAGTCGCCGCCCAATCGCAACGCCGCACCCGCCATCAGCCCCCGCTGACCTCAGACACCGTATTGGGCGGTGCGCCCGTCCACCCACTGACTGGTGATGAGGGTGGCGCGCGGACAGGCCGGCGGACCCTTTTCGCCGTGTTGTACCATCGACACCAACATGTCAACCGCAGCCTCGCCTACCAGGTCGTTGCGCTGGTCCATGCCCGCCCAATGCGAGTGGTCGGCGCGCCATTCATACTGGATCAAGCCGATGTCCCGGCCCGCCTGCAACCCGAGCTGGGTCAGCCAGCGCTCCACTTCGTGATAGAGCGTGAACACCACGTCCGCCCGCGTCTTGGCCAACCATTTGCGGAAACCCTCGACATCCTGCCGCGCCTCGCGGATCGCCGTGAACGGCACCAGCCGCGCTTCCTTGCCTAACAATTTCATCTGCCCCGTCATGTAGCCGGCGGTGAAGCGGCCCTCGATCAACTCGTCGATCACCGGATCGAGCACCAACCCCGGCCGCTTATAGCCGGCCGCCAGCGCCCGCTCGAACGCGGTGAGGGCCAGCCCGTGGTGGTCGGCACAGGCGAAGGACAAGGCCGGCTTGCGGGTGCGCACGCCGGTGACCACCGCGGGAAACTCATCCCACACCGCCGCCATCGGTTCCGGCAGATGCTTGGCCTTCATCAATCCAACGATCAAGAGGCCGCGGATTCCGCGGGCCCGCAAGATCGACAGCCAGCGCTTGACCGACAAGTCCGGGTCGTGCAACCAAAACTCGTCGAGCGCGTAGCCGAGTTGGCTCGCGCGCCGCCGACAGCCAGCGACATAATGCGGAATGGTGGGATGGCGGCTCAAGGCATGGCGGTCCTCATTGCCGTTGATGAGCGCCAAGGTCGCTTGAAAGCGCGGCGAGCGGCTTTGGCGCAACTCCGCCATCAGGCAGGCAACGGTCGGGTTGAGCCGGTAACCCATCTGTTGGGCGATGCCAACAATTCTCGCGCGCGTCGCCGCCGAAATTCTCACACTGTCGCGCAAGGCCAGGCTCACGGTGTTCTTCGAAACCCCGGCGGCGCGGGCCACTTCGCTCATCGTCGGATTCGGCATGGCGGAGCGTAGCGCAAGCCCATCCCGCTGTCCAGCACGAGGATGACTGTACTACACAATCCACCTGCTCCTGCGGCGGTGGTTCGGTGCGCTGCCGGCCTGGGATGCGCCGCGGGCCGGCGCGGTGACTTGTCTATTTCGCGAAACGATTGCCTGTGTTGCGAAGGAATGGAATCGCGTCTTGCAGAGTTGCGCGGGAACGGCTAACTGGCCGCCGTTGATTGCCGCACCCTGTTCTCATTCACCCCTCGATCCATGCGCCTCCGCCTGACCTTTCTTATACTAACGATTTCAACCACCGCCCACGCCGACGTGCGGCTGGCGGGAGTTTTCAGCGAGCACATGGTGTTGCAGCGCGGAATGGCCGTGCCGGTATGGGGGTGGGCGGCGCCCGGTGAAAAGGTCGCCGTCACCTTCGCCGGCCAGGCCTGCAGCGCACTCGCCGACAAGGACGGCAAGTGGATGACCCGGCTGGCCGCCTTGAGCGCCAGCACCACGCCGCGGGAACTGCGTGTGGCCGCGCACAATACGGTTAGCATAAGTGACGTGGTCGTCGGCGACGTGTGGCTGGGCTCAGGCCAATCCAACATGGAGTTCGCAATGCGCGATGTGCTCAATGCCAAGGAGGAAATCGCCTCGGCTAACAAACCCCTGATCCGCCTGTTCACCGTGCCACACTGTGAGAAGGCGCAAATCGCCGAGGATGTCAACGCCAAGTGGCTGACCTGTGCGCCGGACGCGGTCAGCGGATTTTCCGCCGTGTTGTACCTGTTCGGGCGCGAGATCCACGCGGAGGTCGGCGTGCCTATCGGCTTGATCCACAGTTCCGTGGGCGGCACCCGCATCGAATTGTGGACCGCGCCCGAGGGCTTGGCGCTGGTGCCCGAATTCGCCGATAAGGTCAAAGGCATCGACGACACGGAAAAGTTCTATCGGGAACAACTGCTGCCCAAGGCGCTGCCCCTGATGGAAGACTGGATTGGCCGGACCAAAACCGCCCTGGCCAACGGCACGCAGGTGCCGCTGACGCCGGACTGGCCGAATCACCCGGCACTGGAATTCAGCGGCTTGTACCGGGGCATGATCTATCCGCTTGTTCCGTTCGCGCTGCGCGGCGTGCTGTGGTATCAGGGCGAGTGGAACGGTGGTGAAAACGACATCTATGTCAAGCGCATGCAGGCGTTGATTGGCGGGTGGCGTGCGGTGTGGGGCAGTCCCGAGCTGCCGTTCTACTATGTGCAACTGGCCCGCATGCCGCAGAAGGATTGCCTCCCGTGGCAGGGCGACGGGTTGGCGCCAACCCGCGAAGCGCAACGCAAGTGCCTCGCCATCCCCCATACCGGCATGGCCACCATCATCGATTTGGAAGGCGATTCCGGTTGGCATCCGCGCAACAAGCAGGATGTGGCCAAGCGCCTGTCGCGCTGGGCCTTGCGCAATGAATACGGCCGCCACGACCTTGTCGTTAGCGGCCCGCTCTATCGGGACATGGCAGTGGAGGCATCCAAGGTACGGCTGCATTTTGACAGTGTTGGCACGGGCCTGTTGATCGGCGCCAAAAGCGGCCCCGAGCCGCTGCAACCGACCCCTGGGCGGCCGTTGACCAATTTCGCGGTGGCGGGTGCGGACCAACACTGGGTGCGGGCCACGGCGCTCATCGACGGCAAGGATGTGCTGGTGTCGTCGCCGGAAGTGCCACAGCCGGTGGCCGTGCGCTACGCCTATTGCCAGGATCCAGTCGGCTGCAACCTCTATAACCAGGAAGGACTGCCGGCCTCCCCGTTCCGAACCGATGCTTGGTAGACCCGTGCCCCTGCCAGGCCCGCGCGCAAGAACCTGCCAGCCGCGAACGTAAACCCCACGCCTGCGCAAATCCACCCAGGTCCTTCGCCCCCATGAATCATGCCTGCATCCTGTCGCTCGGCCCGCCTTGCTGCCACACGGCCGCGCCCGCCATCCGCAACCTAACCCTCATCGCCTCCCTAACATGAATCTCAGCGCACGGTTGCCCTCGGGCCTGGTTGCAGGGTGGCTGCTGGTAAATGCAGCCGCTGCTCTAACACCAGAACAAGCATGGAACAACGAGTATGCCGAAACCCGCGGCCAGCTCGACCGGCTCAAGACGGCGGACCCGGCCCGCCGCCAGCGCCTGGCCGCCGAGGCGCTCGACCCGCAGGCCCTGGTATATCCCAGCGATGCGGATCCGCTCGACGTGGTGCTGCGGCGCAGCAGCGCGCTGAGCGAATACCTCGGGACGCGCGGATCGTTAGATGCCGCGGCAGCGGCCGATTTTGCCGCCCGGCTTGCCCGGCTCGCCGCCGCGGCCAAGCTCACCACCGCGGAGGATGGGCGCAGCAAGCTGTTTTGCGAGGTGTGCGCATTGCGCCGCAGCATCGCTTTCGCCAATCCGCTGCTCAACTTCGACTCCCTCGTGTGCATGCTCGAGCAGCCCGGCGATGGCCGCATCATCGAGCAGGCCCGCGCCATTTGGCACGGCCACAGCAATGGCGGCGGGCCGCTGATCATCGCCAACCTCAAGACCCATCCGACCACCGTCGCGCCGCTGGCCGGCGTCAAGGTGGCTGGCGGGCCATGGCAGGGCAAGGAACTGACCGGCAAGTTCTCGGGGCTCGAGCTCAGCTACGATGCCAGCGAACTGCTGTTTGCCGCCACCACTGTTGGCGAAATCTGGCATGTGTTCAGGTTCAATCTAACCACCAAGAAGCTCGAGCAGCTCACCGACGGCCCCGCCGACGACTTCGACCCCTGCCTGCTTCCCTCTGGCAGGATTGTCTTCACCTCCACGCGGCGCAGCGGCGTGGGCCGCTGCTTGCTCACGCCGCAGTCGCTGACCTACACCCTGCACTCGATGGCGGCCGACGGCTCGGACCTGATTTGTCTGAGTTTCCATGAGACCAATGAATGGGCACCGACCGTCACCCATTCCGGCAAGCTTGCCTACACCCGCTGGGACTATGTGGACCGCCACTGGGGCACGGCCCATCATTTTTGGGAGAGTTTTCCGGATGGCCGCGACCCCAGAAACTATCATGGCAACTATCCGTTGCCGTGGTCCGCGATGACGCCCGACTTGCAGCCGGATCGCTACGGCCAGGCCGGGCTGGTCAACGGGCGGGTGTTGCGGCCGGATGCCGAGATGGGGTTTCGCCCGATCGTCGGCTCGCAGAAATATACCGCCACCGCCATCGGCCATCACGAGGGGTTCTCCGGCAGCCTGGTGTTGCTCGATCCGAGCGTTCCCGACGACGGCAAAATGGCACAACTCAAACGCATCACCCCGGAATACGCCTTTCCCGAGGTGGAAGCCGGCAGCCACACCTACGGCACGGCGTGGCCGCTGAGCGAGGACTTCTATCTATGCAATTTCAATGCCGGCCTCTATCTGCTAGATCGGTTCGGCAATCGCGAGCTCATCTTTGATCCCGACGACCGGCGGTTTCGCGTGCGCGACCCGTTTCCGCTGCAGTCGCGCGCCACGCCACCGGTGCTGCCCGCGCAAACCTGGCAAGGCGAACGCGCGGCGCTGCCCGATCATAAGCGGGCGGTCATCAGCGTGATGAATGTCTACAGTTCCGACGCGGTCGGCAAGTTGCCCGAGGGCATCAAGGTCAAATGGATGCGCATCGTGCAGGTCATCCCGCAGCTGCTCGACGATTGGTTCAGCAAGGAATCCGTTTCGCAAGTGTCGTTCGCCACCGATTCGATCGGACGGATGCCGCTGGGCATCGTGCCGGTGGAGGATGACGGCAGCGTGTTTTGCGAGGCACCGGTCGGCAAGGCGATCTTCTTCCAACTGTTGGATGAAAAGGGCATGGCGGTCCAGTCGATGCGTTCAGCCACCTATGTGCATCCGGGCGAGAGCCTCAGCTGCATGGGCTGCCACGAGGACAAGTGGAAACCACAGGCCAACTATGCCGCGCCGCTGGCGATGCGCCGCGCGCCGTCCAAGCTGGTGCCGGAAGTGACCAGCGGTGCGACACCATTCAACTTTATCCAGTTGGTCAAACAACCCGTCTTTGACAAGCAGTGCGTGGCGTGTCATGCGAAACATCCGGGTGCGCCTGATATGAGTTATGCTTCGCTGGCCAGGAATGACCGGGCGTTCAGCTATGCCGGTGAAACCCCCTTGAACACGCTGGGCCTGGGTGGCTCACGCACCGCCCCGGCCAATTTCGGTGCCCGCGCCTCGGGCCTCCTCAAAACCCTCGCCAACCCGGCGCACCGCGACCTGCCATTGAGCGCGGACGATTTGCGCCGCATCACGCTGTGGCTGGACCTCAACTCCAACGAAATCGGCTGGATCGGCAACAACCGCAGCCAAATCGCCGCACAGAAGGCCGGCGAGGCGCTGTGGCCACCGGTGGACGTCGATCCGGCAAGCCCCAGCGGTGTGGAAAACGCCTTCCCCGCACCCGTCTACAAGTAACCTTCACCCACCCCAGTGACCTCCATGCCCCTGCCGCGTAAGCTTCTATCAATATCGGTGCTGGTCTATCTGTTTTTCGGATTGGCCGCACCGCCCCTGCCAGCCCAGACGCCCGCGGCCAAGCCGGCGCGCGATCTGACATTTTTCGTCGTCTCCGACACCCATTACGGGCTGAGTCCGGAGGGGGACCGCACGGTGCCGCTGCTGGTGGATTGGATGAACCAGTTGCCGGGCACGGCCTACCCGCCGGCGCTCGGCGGTACGGTGGCCGCGCCGCGCGGAGTGCTGCACATCGGCGATATCACCAATGACGGGAAAAAGCCGCAGTGGGACATGTTTGTTAGAGACTACGGCCTCACCGGCAAGGACGGCCGGCTGCACTGGCCGGTGTACGAGGCCTATGGCAACCATGACGGCGGCCCCAACACACCGGTGCGCGACGGCATCCGCGCCCGCAACCCGCAGCGGGTGGGCCTGACGTCCATCTCCGGCAACGGCCTGCATTATTGTTGGGTTTGGGATGGCATCCTGTTCATCAATCTGGGCATTGCGCCAGGCTCCACGACCCATCCGTATGACCCGGAATACAGCATGGAGTTTCTGGAGGAAGTGCTCGCGAAGCATGCCGCGCCGGGCCAACCGCTTATTCTGATGCATCATTTCGGCTTCGACAAGAGCCATAGCCTCGGCTGGTGGCCGGAGGAGCGGCGCACCCGCTATCACGAACTGCTCAAGGACCGCAATGTCATCGCCATCATCCACGGCCACGCGCATGATCCGCTTATCTATCAGTGGGAAGGCATCGATATCTATCACCCACCGCATTTCAAGCAAAAGGATCCCAAGAAAAACGACGGGCCCGTCACCCATGGATTTTTCGTGTTCCACCTCAACGGCGATGAACTGACCGTGGCGGAACGCAAGTCCGACGGCTCCTGGGGCATGACCGCACGCAAGAAACTTGTAGCATCTCCCGCAGCTACTCTAACACCCGCCACCCAGCCCCCACC
>Ga0073936_10011739_pt1 | contig 10564 bp, 11 predicted proteins | sample AliMusrvi5mmetaG_FD_87041 | JGI IMG/M metagenome (GOLD analysis project Ga0073936, IMG submission 87041) | Freshwater lake bacterial and archeal communities from Alinen Mustajarvi, Finland, to study Microbial Dark Matter (Phase II) - Alinen... | ecosystem: Environmental > Aquatic > Freshwater >... | reverse complement strand
TCAAGTTCCCCCAATGATGCGATGTTGCGCTGATCCAACCTTTTTTTTTGTTGAAATGACAAGGTCTGCACGACAGCCTTGTCCCACCAGTCGTCAAATAACGGCGGCAACACTCTTTCTAAAAAAACAGCGAGTTGACCGGTGACTTTGCTAAAGTGTCTCGCAATTGCACTGCAAACAAGGGCCTGATCATCCATTTTCAACTCGCCTCCTACTTTGCCCTTAAGCAGCCTCAAGTCGACCTTGCCTATCAGCGCGGCCACATAACCGTGGTACACGATGAACGCAGTAACGCGCCCATTGACCTAGGCCTTCGGCTGTTGCGAAGATTTATAACGCTAGGCAGCACTCCCTGTAGGGAACGAACAAAATGCCCTCCAAGCTTAACGACCAGATTAGGCACCGGGCAAGGATTCATTCCACTTTTGCAAATTGCCCAACAAGCGTGCAATTGTCCAGGGGCAGTGATCTTCCCACGCTATCAACCTGACGGGCAATTATGGGGCGCACACCCTGCGTAAGACTTGGGGCTACCACCAGCGCGTGGCCTTCAGCGTGGACATATCGACCTTGATGATGGCTTTCGGCCACGCCACCCAGCGGCAGACCCTCAAGTATCTTGGAATAGGTGAGCAGGAAGTGCGGAACGTGTTCATGAATTCGATTGGGTGAGCATATCTACCCAAGGAGCGTTTTTATCTTTTGTGGTGTGCATTCCTTGTTTTTTCTAAAGTGGATACATAAGCCTACATTTCTTGTTTGGTCATCAGAGTTGTTAAACATCCTTTGCAAATTTTGTACATTGCGAAGTATTGCGCAATACCCATTCATGCTAAATTCATTATTTTGTAGCTCAAGCATTAGAAGTAATTCCGTAGTGACCGAGTATGAAAAATCTGCATCGTTCTTGTAACCAATAAATGCAAAAGCACCAGTGTCATCAATAAAGTCTGTGATGGTTGATATATTAATGTTTGCAGTTTTACATGAACCTAGAACAATTATTCCTTTTCTGTCATGTTGATTAAACACGTCACGGAGCACATCTCCAATTTCATCCAAGTAAATATTTTTGCCACGAACACAAACAGCTCCAGAACGTCCATGCGATGCGATGTAAAGAATTGGATATTTTGATTGGTATTGTCTAATGTTGTCATTATACGAGCGCAGTTGGTTCATAAACGTTTCCGTGTCTTTAACAAGCTTGATGTGCTTGTACTGTATTCCTTCGCAACTTTTAAGGAATTTCAGTATCCCTGCCACAGAACAGTTTTTTGTATTTTCGAAATCCCAGTCTGTCTCTATACAATATATTCCTTTACTTTGCATAATAACTCCTTTCTGTTAGTTAGGTGGTTTCCAACATGATGCTGACCTGACGGTTGAGCTGAGCACTATTCGCTAAAACTGCGAGAGAGGATGAAGTCGGCAGCGCGTTGTGCCTGGGCGGCAGCGTGAACCACTACCTTGGGCGAGCCCTTGAGAATCTTGAGCCAGCCGTCAATGTATGCAGCTTGGTTGTTGATCACTGCCGGGGCGATGCCGGACTCGGCGCACAGAAAGGCTGCACCCATCTCGGACACAAGCTCCTCTTGGCTATACTCGCGGTCTCCAAAATGCCTGATCTCTGAGGACGGTCGGCGATTGAGCCGGGATTCGTGCCCTGTGGCGTGGATGAGTTCGTGGAACGCTGTCGAGTAGTACTCCTCAGGCTCCTCGAAGAGTTCAGGCCTGGGCAGGTTGATGGTGTCAGTTAAGGCCCGGTAGTAAGCTCGTGGCTCATTGTGAACGATGTTCGGACGCTTGGGCATGGCCAGTATGATGCCCTCAGCCTTGGTGATGGGCTCGAAGTGGGGATTCACAAGCTCTGGCCCGTCTGGAGCCTCCAGGCCGTCGATCTGGTCGAGGTTGAACACGGTGTAGTAGCGCAAAAGTGGCACCTCCTTGGTCTCTCCCGTCTGACGGTCCTCGCTCGCATAGAGCTTCCAGAAGATAACCGGCGTACCCTTTTCTCCCTTACGCACGCGACCACCCTTTTCCTGGGCCTGCTTGAATGACAGCCAGTAGCGGCTGGAAAAGCCCATGCACATGAGTAGAAAGATGTTGATGCCTCGGTACTCGCGCTTGCTCGTTAAGTTCATGGGGAGGGTCTTCGAGCTTCCGCCCGTCCAAGGCTTGCGCCAGGGCACGGTGCCTTCCTTGAGCAGGGTAATGATGCGCTCGGTTATCATCTCGTAGATGTTAAGCTGACCGGACATGGCTTTCTCCATGGAGTTGAAACACAAGAAGCCGCCGGGATTATTCCCAGCGGCTTCTCACGCGTTCGCTTGTGTTTTTTGACGATTGACGGTTGGCCCTAAGCGTCGTCGATGGCCATTCATGGCCGGGGGTTAGCGAACCTCCGTTTCGGCATCTATAAAAGCCTTTACGGTGCTAAAAGAGGTACCGTGTATCGGCAACCATTGAACCACGCCGATACTGAAGCCGTAAAGTCATTGCCCGATGAGGCTACCACAAATGAAGCTGACGTTTTGTGCCTGTACTTTTGATGCTGAGCAACCATTGATATTAACTTTATTGCTTGAATATCATCGGCACCATCGTCACAGCTCGTACAGGAAGCAATGAACTTAAGCCGAGCATTGCTTTCGTGCCGATCAGCATTGAATTTCCAAGCCCAATCGGGGTCAGGTCGTCCATTCTTAACAAAGTGATTTGTGTGGCAATGGACACCATGGACTTGCCTCAGCGTAAGCTGGTCAATCGGGCAATCCTGATAGGTTGACAGCGGGCGAATCTCCGCCGAGTACGCTCTGCCAGTTGTGATGAAATAGCTATGACTGGGTAGGCTCATCAGCCAGCCGGAGCACATGCTCAGCGCTTCTTTAGCCGACCTGCACTCTAACCACTTCCTGGTGAACACCGTCTTTGGCAACCGGTATTGCCAGGTAGCCTCGATAGACCGGATATGCTTCGCGTAGCCAATAGAGTTCCCTTGAAAGGAAAAATGCCGGTTAACCCCGCCAAAGGCCGACCCGAATAGCTGGAATGGGTAGGAAGCTGCCAAGAATGGCGCAGGGCTGCTTTTCCCTGTGATGATGACCCGGCATATGCAAAGTGGCTCAACTTGGCTCTCCTCCTCATTGTGGGCAAGAATAGGCCCATCCCTGTTAACGGACACGAAGGCGGTGCACTGGCAGCCCCTGTCACCGGTTTCGCCCAGGCAGTTAGCAAAGACATGTAGAGGAGAGGTCTTGTAGCCGGAGTCGAGGAGGGCTTGGCTCATTCCTGCGATTTCGGAGATGACTTCGGGGTAGGCGGAGAGGGTGTTCTGGAATAGGGGTTCGAAGCGAGGTTTCCAGCAGTTGTTCAGTCGTCGTCGGAAGTATGGGTAGTAGTATTCGCCGCTTGTCCGTCGCAGGTATTGCAGCCACCAAGCAGCGTGTTGGTAGCCAACTGCAAAATAGTCGCCCTTGAACGTCGGAAGGTCATAGTTTTCGTACATAGTTGAAGTACTCACTTTTATGTTGATAATATATTATAACATAAAAGCAAGGACTATGGAAGGTCTGGGGGGGCATTGATCGTGTATTAACGCTTACGAAAAGTTCGCACTTTGTAACCTCGCCGCCATCTTCTCTCGCAATAGTCAATGGCGGTAGTCATCATTTCCTTTAGAGGTGACATAAATGTAGCGACGGCTGTGCATAGACTGAGATTTATGCCAAAGCTTTTAGCTTGAAAATATTCTTGTTGAAAAGATTCAATATTCCCCGTGCGATCTTTTGCAAGATAATCTTGTGAGAACTTTGGCAAATATTTACTCTTTACGAAAATTCTAAAATCGATTTTATCATTAGCAAAATTTGAAAATTTATTATCTTTTAAAAAATCACTCAGAGATGCGATCTTTAATTTTTTAGTAAATGTTCTTGATCTGGCTAGAAATTCTATTCTGACTCTGTCAATATATTTATATGGCCATCCTTGGCCCTTCTTGCATTTGTTGTTACCACGTTCATATATTTTAATGTCAGTTGTTCTACATTTAGATTTTTGCCATACGTGATAGACAGCATTTGTTTTTCTGCTTACGTCAATACCATCAAACTTCCCACCTATCATGCTTGTGTCGGCGCGGTGATGGAAATACATATATCTTCTTAGGACATAAAATAACATGGATGCAGACTTATTGTCTTTGCAGCGCAAATCAAGTGCATATTCAGCTAGAGATACTTCTAAGTCTGGAATACTGTCATTCAACTTACGTAGTATTCTGTGAGTATGGTTAGGGATTAAGAGCATGAATTTTGGCATAAAATCTTGGATTGGTGAAAAGTATAAGTAAATTTTACGCCCTTCAAAAAGATGGTAAGACATTTTCTCATACTGTGGCATACGGTGGGACTTGTTATCTTCTTTGTTTATAGGCCGCCCGTTGCCGATTACGGAGTAGATATGCTTGAGGCTGGTATTGTCAGTACGTAACCGGACACTGTGGATGAACGCCAAAACGCGGTCGATACCGCTCAGGGCTATTCTCACGTGCTCCAAACTTAATTCTTCATTTTCTTCGCGGGTAATTTTTCGTGGCTTTTTCATATTATAATGAATTGTTATATAGTTGATATGCTGGGGATAGCTATTTAGCCCCTAGTTTTAATGAATCTCAGCCTACCCCAAATTAGAACTCGCTTCTTCCTTATCCTTCCGTACACACCGAGTAGTTTTATATATGGGCTCGCCTCTGTCACCCTTGTAGGCGTGCTCGTTGGCTATTTCTGGCAGAGGCTTTTCCTGGCAGTTACCGTGTGGAGATCTTGTTTTTTTGTATACCCCCATCCTCATCCATTCGTAAAGACCGAGTACGTTTATATACGGGCTTACCTCCGCAAACATTTCCATTTTCTCGCCTAGTGATTCCCGGACGATTGGTTCCTTTTGCCAATCTTCGTGAAAGACCGTGCGATTTTCTATACCCACCACCCTCAAAAGGCCACCCCGCGCACTTCGTTTATGCCCCCGCAGAGGAAAATCCCTGCGGGAACAACAACCGCCCCTCTGTGCGAAAGCTAGGTTCTGAGAGAGGCGATAATCATGGTTGACGAACCCCAAAGGTCCATGAATGGTGAAAGGGTGGGTATTGCCGTTGATGAGAAAACTGCGGCTCATTTTTCTGGATGCCTACCGCCAATTGTTGACATAGCCCTTAAGGCGGGGTCTGAATTGAACCTAAAGTTAACCGCCATAAAGAATGCGCTGTTGGACGGTGACGAAGCCACTGCCATGAACCTCGCGCGTGAACTTTTCCGGCTCGATGACAAGGGTCATTATGCAGACTAAAATGCCCGTTGTTGAGCTCCTCCGTGTGTCTACGGCTGACCAGGCGGAAAGTGACCGTGCTGGGATTCCTCGCCAGGAAGAGGCCAACCGCAGGACCATAGAACGCCACGACCTCAAGGTGGTTCACCAAGTGCGCCTTGTGGACGTTTCAGGAGCGTGCACGCTGTCTGCGCCCGAAATTCAGGAAATGATCCGCATGATCCAAACGGGTCAGGCCCGCGGGCTGGTTATGGCCGACCTCGACCGGCTGCTGCGCCCGGACGATTGGACGACCTTCGGTATCTTCCAGCCCATTAAAGAGGCCGGAGCCCTCATTTACCTCCCTGATCAGGTTTTAGACCTGACCACACAGGCCGGATTTCTCATGTCCGGGTTGCAATCCGTCATCGCCGGAAATGAGCTGACCCAGATTAAAAAGCGAATGCTTGGAGCCAAAGAAGAGAAACGTCGGCAAGGTAAGCACCCAGGGAACCACCTTTGTCTCCCGTTTGGTGTCGGGTATGACCGAAAAGCCGAGGAATATTTCTATTCCCCTGAAGCTGATCGTGTCAGAGAGGCTTTCATGCTATTCTCTGTGGAGGGAATCCATAATCTTTATGAGCTTGGGAGAAGGACTGGCTTCAGCCCTCAAACTCTGAAAAATCTGTTGCGTAATGAACTATACATTGGTTGGCGGCACTACAGGCAGAAAAGGGCCCCTGAGCGTAAGGTGAAAGAAGATGGCCGTCAGGGTGACCGCAGGAAAGTTGCACGACCCCAGAACGAAGTTATCCGACTTAAAGTCATCCAGCAGCCATTGATAGATGAAGACGTTTTCTTTGAAATCCAAGAAATACTTGCGGATAAGAGCAATCACTTCACCGCACGTCGGGCCGCAGCCAGCGACCTCTTCCTGTTCAAAGGAATGCTCAGGTGTGATCATTGCGGCTCCCCGATGTATACAGTCCCTGGGGGGAAAGCCGGTTCGGTCAAAGACTATTACTACTGCCGAAACTTACATCAATCCTGGATAAGGAAAAACGGCAAGAAAGTCTGCGATTCCGGTTATCTTAGGCGCATCCGTGTCGAAGAGGCTGTGATCTCCTTCATATCAGAGAACTTGGCCAGCAAAGAATACATTCTGGAGCAGTTGGGGCAGATGTTCTCAGCTAGCCGAGACGTGAAGCGGGGGAGAGAGGTTGAAGATCTCAAGGCCAAGCTATCTCGGCTAGAAAAGAAGCGGAAACGTGCTCTGGAACTGCATCTTGATGGCTACCTTGAGCGCGAAGAACTCGACACAACCTTGGCCGAGGTGGCAGGCGAGACACAGCGTGTTGAGGCAAAAGTCAAAGCACTGGCAGAGCCGTCTGCACCTGTGACGCTTGAAAGCATGGCCACAGTTGCGACCCAAGTCGCTGAGTCTTTCGCCCTGTTCGCTTTCTGGAGCCCGACGGACCAGAAAATGCTCTTATCGCAGGAGCGGCCACAGTTCTGGATTCGGGACGGTTGTGTGACGCGGTTTGCTTTGCGCTTTGGCGGCAAAGAGCAAAACCATAGGGGCAGGGGTTCATGGCCGCCACGAGCATGAAGTCCGCCGGGTAGGTCAGCGCCTGGGCCGCGCGGGATATCGTCACCCGGCCGTCTTCCAGGGGCTGGCGCAGCACCTCCAGCACGTGCTTCTTGAACTCCGGCAGTTCATCCAGGAACAGGACCCCTCTGTGGGCGAGGGAGACCTCGCCGGGCCTGGGGCTGACCCCGCCGCCGATGAGCCCGGCGTCGCTGATGGTGTGGTGCGGCGAGCGGAACGGGCGACGCACCACGAGCGCGGCCTCGCGCGGGAGCATTCCGGCCACGGAGTAAATCTTGGTGACTTCCAGGGCCTCGTCGAAGGTGAGCGGCGGCAAAACCGTGGGGATGCGCTGGGAAAGCATGGTCTTGCCGCTGCCCGGCGGGCCCACGAAGAGCATCATTGGCCCTTGTAACCCCTGATGGTCCTGTGCTACATTGGCCGCATGAGCGAACCCACCACCACTACTGGCCCAAGGCCCAAGGCGTACAGCTACATCCGGTTCTCCAGCCCAGAACAGGCGAAGGGCGATAGCTTCCACCGCCAGTACGAGGCCACTCGCCAGTACGCCCTTGAGCATGGCCTAGACCTTGATGAAGACCTCATGTTCAAGGATGAGGGAGTGTCTGCGTTCAAGGGGAAACATGCCAAGGACGGAGCCTTGAGTAGATTTCTCGCCGCAGTTGAGCAAGGTGCAATTCGCCCCGGTTCCTACCTCATCATTGAGAACCTAGACCGCCTGAGCCGCGAAGACCCAAACACAGCGTACCGCCTCCTCTCTGGCATCCTGGGCAGTGGTATAGTTGTAGTCTCCCTTCAGGACCGCCAGACGTACACCCCGGAGAGTTTTGCCAGGGACTTCACGCAACTCCTGGTGTCGTTACTCACCATGCACCGGGCGCATCAAGAGTCAGTGGTGAAGTCTGAGCGACTATCCAAAGCCTGGAAACACAAGCGTGAGGATGCCAGGGAGAAGGGCAAGGCCATGACCAGTACATGCCCGCAGTGGTTGAAGCTGGACAAGGCCATAGGGAAGTACACCCCCATCCCAGACAGGGTAGGGGTGGTAGAGCGTATCTTCAGGGAGACACTTGAGGGCAAAGGGGCCAACACCCTGGCGCGAAAGTTCAATGCTGAGAGCATCCCCCCATTTGGGCGGGCAAGCGGATGGTGGGACTCCTACGTGAAGAAGATTTTGGCAAACGAGGCCGTCTTCGGGAGGCTCCAGCCTCATACTACCAAGCTGGTTGAGGGCCGCAGGGTGCCTGTAGGAGAACCTGTTGATGGGTACTACCCCGCCGTCGTTGACCAGGAGACGTTCTACCGAGCCCAGGCCATGAGACAAGAGCGGCGCATCCCTGGTGGTGGGACTGTTGCCAAGTTTTCCAACCTGTTCACTGGGCTGGTCAAGTGCGGCACCTGCGGCTCAACGATGGCCTTCGACAACAAAGGTATTGGCCCCAGGAGAGGAACTTACCTCGTCTGTTCAGCGGCAAAGAGGAAGCTTGGAACTTGTAAGCGCCATGCGTGGAGGTACCCTCAGGCCCAGGCCCATATCCTGCTGAACCTTCATTCCCTGGACTACCGCACGTTACTCCCTGACATTGCTCGGCAAGCTCAGGATGAGGCCCTGGCCCTGGAGCAACGGCTTGAGGGTCTGCGTTCAGAGCTAGGGGCAACCACAGTCAAGGTGGACAACGTAGCGGACCAGATTGCCGAGAGTCCGAGCCAAGCCCTACGCCGCGCATTGGACAAGCTGGAGGCAAAGGAACAGGAGCTTGAGGCCCGCCTCGTTTTGGCTTCCTCGCAGCTTGAAACTGCCCGTAGCCGCTCCCTGGAAGCTGAAGCCGTAGCCGATGAATCAGAGGATGCCTTCAGGGCGTTCATTGATGCCGAGCATGAGGGAGAACCAGGGCAGGTGTATGAGATGCGCCGTAGGATGCACCAGCTTCTACTTCGTCAGTTGGACAGCATCAAGTTCCACCCGGCCCACAGTCCAGACTCTTCCTTTCATGGCATTATTGAAATCGCCTTCAAGGGAACAGCCAGCATCCATCGTATCAAGGTCGAGAAGGGCCAGAAGAGTTCCAAAGGGTATCGAGTCCTGAAGGGTGGTGCGGAGGTGCTTCACGTTGTTGAGCCTGATGCTGTGTGGCCTCCAGAGGGACGTATCATGAACATGGCATCAATGGGGTACCTGTTTGACATTGAATGAGCGGTATGCGGTCCGCCAGGATGCCCTGTGGTCAATAGTAGGCTCAATCTGATACACGGGTGCCTACCAGAAGCGCGAAAGCCAACCACAAGGCACCCTGAGAAGAAATAGAGTGTGCCGACGATTACAAACACTCTCCAAAATGTGTAGACTGTGGCACTTTGGCAAACATGACCTGTATCTTTCTTACGATCTGCATCAGTTCACTGTGTACTTCCTGAAATCTGTCCTTTTGGTCCTGAGGCAACTTCTCCCAAGAACAAAGCAAACTATGGGGTGTATCGTAAGGCGCTATGTCCCTGCTGAGGTAAACAAACTCACCAATTGCCACCTCAACTTCTGTCTCGTACTTGCCGTTTTCGATGCTACTATCTCCACCCATAATCACTCTCATAGCCTATCCTCCTCGTTTGAATTGTTAGCAAGAGGACAGCCATATCACTATCAGCACATTAAGCAAGAATATTCGTCACTTGAATTTTGTCAAGTGTAAATCAGTAGACGAGAAAAACAATAGGGACAGGTAGCCACTGAATGCCTCAGTTACAAAATCATCTTCCTGTATCTAGCCCAAATGGCTTGTGCGTTTGTGCCTGTGAATTGAGTGCCTCGTGAAGTCACAAGCCCCATTGAGTCGAGAGCCTGAGCAACATTAGGGAAGCTCATAACCTTCTGGCCGGGGTTGCTATGCCGAAGCTTCTTGATGGCCTCTAGTGCCTTCCTAGACCCTTCTGGAAGCGTCTCAGGGGTGTAGGCTATCCGCCCCTCACACCTGCCAGTGTCCTTACGCATCTGCTCCCTAGCTACCCTGAGCTTCTTTACGAGTAGCCCCTTCTCAAGCTCTGCGAACATTCCCTGAACCTGAATAAGAGCCTTCCTCATAGGGTCTCCCATGATAGCCTCTGTCACGTTCTCGCCTGTCCTCGCGGCAATGAGGGTGATGCCCTTGGACACGAGGTACACAAGCAAGGTCTCTTGAACTCGGTACTCTCTGGCAAGCCTGTCCAGACCTTCCACAATGATGGCCCTGACACCGTTGCGTAGTATGACTTCCACCATCGCTTGGAAGGCTGGTCTATCGGCTTCACCCGTAGTGCCTGAGACCCCCTCTTCACGGTACACATGGACTACCTCATAGCCGTGGGCCATAGCGTAGGTCTCAATCTCAGCTTCCTGCCGCCTGAAACCATCGCCTTCGACTTGCCCCTGGCTCGACACCCTGATGTAGCCGTAAGCCTTCCTTGGTGTGCCCATATGTACCTCCGCAGACACGGTAGAAACGTGCTGTGGTTCATAGGTATCAGCATCCAGATGGAATTACAACGACAACATTCTAAAGATTAATATCGTTATAATGCTTGTGAGAGTACTTTCTCAGGCTATAAAGACTTAACTAATTAAGTGATTGGCGTACCCCCCTACATGCATACCAGCAGCTAAAGGCGGTTCATGGG
>Ga0073936_10011737_pt1 | contig 10565 bp, 7 predicted proteins | sample AliMusrvi5mmetaG_FD_87041 | JGI IMG/M metagenome (GOLD analysis project Ga0073936, IMG submission 87041) | Freshwater lake bacterial and archeal communities from Alinen Mustajarvi, Finland, to study Microbial Dark Matter (Phase II) - Alinen... | ecosystem: Environmental > Aquatic > Freshwater >... | reverse complement strand
CGTAGCATGTTTCACCACAGCGGTGGGGGTTGGCTTTTCGGCGGAAGGAAGGATGCTGCAGGCCAGGGCGGATAAGGCCACCACCATGACGGCTGCCCCAATTTTGTACATTAATCCCGTTTGTCTTTTCATGATTAAACTCCCTTTACCCGATAATTCCGGATTACTTCAAGATAAACGTCAATATACGGGAAAAAGCATCCCTTTTCCATACGGTGATTAAATTATATAACGATAATTGCCAGAATGGCGTTTTTCTGGCAGGGAAAATACAAGCATTTTTGCATATCTTCTTCAAAAAGGGCAAAACGGCGCTTCATCGGCTGCCCCGCAGAGGGGGCCGGAACCCGGGCGCGTTAAACCGAGGCGATTAAAATCAAAAAAAAGGGTAGAATAAACCATTATGGACGCCGATTTTTATGCCATTTTGGAAATTATGCGCGGTGTCGACCAGGAAAGCATTGAAGCCGCCTACCGCCGGTTGGCTTTGCTCTATCATCCCGACCTGAACCGTTCACCCGAAGCCACCCGTAAAATGCAGGAAGTCAACATGGCTTATATGATCCTGCGCAACCCGGCAAAACGGGCCGTTTATGACCGCGACCACGGAATCCCTGCGGTTTCATTCCGCGCCAACCCGGTCGCGGCAAAAGAGCCTTACCGTGCGCGTGCAGTCTACAACCCGGTCCAGCCCCCGCCGCGCATGGTGACGGATCCGGCGCCGGGCAGCGAAACCCAGCTGTTAACCTTTTATATCGAACAATCCACCTACGCCTTCAACATCCTCGACGTCGAATCAGTCAACATGATGCAGCCCATCCTGCAGCACCTGCGCGCGCCGCTTTTTATCGAAGGCCTGGTCACATACCGCAGCCAGCGCCTGCCGGTGATCGACCTGCGCCGCCACCTGGGCTATCCCAACCTGCCCACCACGCGCGACACACGCATCCTGGTGGTCAAATTTGACGGCATAGCCACCGGCCTGATCGTTGACAGCACCGGCGTGCCCATGCGCGTGGAAAACAACCAGATTGAAGCGCCCCACCCCCTTTCAGACGATAATCAAGCACCTTTTGTTAAAGGCATTGTGCATAACGGGTTCCAGGTGGTGGTGATCCTCGACCTGCCAGCCCTGTTGACCCAACATGAATACGAAGAACTGAAAAACTTTGTGCGCTAACACTGTGTCTGCCCCGATTAAGAAAATCTCCCCACCAAAACGGCGGGGAGATTAATTTTAGATTTGTAAACGGGATTAATGCAGGATTTTGGACAGGAACAACTTGGTGCGTTCCTCGCGCGGGTGGTCAAACAGCTCTTCCGGCGTTGTGTCTTCAATAATGCGTCCCTCATCAATAAAGAGGATGCGGTCCGCAGCGGCACGGGCAAAACCCATTTCGTGTGAAACCACCAGCATGGTCATTTCCTTGGCCAGCGATTTCATCACGTCCAGAACTTCCCCGATCATTTCAGGATCGAGGGCCGAAGTGGGTTCGTCAAACAACATCAGGCCGGGTTTCATCGCCAGGGCGCGCGCAATGGCCACCCTTTGCTGCTGCCCGCCCGAAAGCTGGCGCGGGTACTGGTTGCGTTTCTCCAGCAGCCCCACCCGGGTCAACAGGCTTTCCGCTTCAGCCACAGCCAGCTTGCGCGGGATTCCGCGCACCTGCATCGGGGCTTCAATGATGTTTTCCAGAACCGTCAGGTGCGGAAACAGGTTAAAGCGCTGAAAAACCATGCCAATTTCGGCGCGCTGGCGGGCAATATTATTTTCCGATTCTTCAATCAGGCGTTCATTTTTTTCCCGGTAGCCAATCATGCGCCCGTAGACAAAAATTTCACCGCTGTTGATGGTTTCCAGGTGATTAATGCTGCGCAGCAGGGTGCTCTTGCCCGAGCCTGACGGCCCGATAATCACCACAACCTCGTTTTTACACACTTGCAGATTAATATCCTGCAGGACATGCAGGCTGCCATAATACTTGTTGACGTTGACGAACTTGACCACTGTGTTGCAGTCATCCCTGGCTGCAGCCTGGATGCCAGCGTCGTTGTGACGCAGGGTTTCAGGAACAATCACGTTGCTGTTGCAAAATGGGCAATGCATGCTATCACCGCTGCCGGGATAATCCAACACTGCGCCGCAGCTCGGGCATTTAAAAGAGACCGGCGTATTCGTGGAGGGGGTGATTTTATCCATTAGTGGCTTCCTTTGGCAAATATTCGCTCCAACACATTGGGCGTTTTGATGGTGGATTTGCGCTCGCCAAGGCTGGCTTCAATCCGCGACTGGATGAAGGCCCAGATGGTGGTTAAGGCCAGGTAATATAACGAGGCCGCAATAAACAGTTCAAACGGCTTAAAAAGTTGGGCGTTGATCTGGGTATATGCAAAAAATAATTCGCTGGCCGAAATCACTTCCATCAGCGAAGTTGTTTTCATCATGTTGTTAAACTCGTTGCCGAGCGGGGGAATGATCACCTTCAGCGCCTGGGGCAGGATAATCCGGCGCATTGCTGTGCTGTAAGTCATTCCCAGCGATTTGGCCGCCTCAAGCTGTCCCGGGTCAATCGACTCGATCCCGGCACGCACAATTTCAGCCATATAGGCGCCTTCATTGACCCCCAATGCCAGCGTCCCGGCCTGAATTGCGCCGGAAATGACAATGAAGCCGAGTTGAATATCGGGGAAATCATAAATATGGGTGACGCCAAGTCCAAAAAACAGGAGCGCCATCTGGACCAGCAGCGGGGTGCCGCGGAAATACCAGATGTATGCATCCGACAGCCAGCGTATGGGGGCGATTTTGGACATTTTTCCCAGCGCGGAAAGCAGCCCCAAAGCGACCCCGATGGCCTGGGCCACAATACTGACTACAATTGTGACAATCAAGCCGTTTCGGATCATTGTATTGGCCAGGGCAGTGCCGGGCCACAGGTATTTCCAAAAAACCACCCAATCAAAATGGTACATGATATCTTCTACCTCTGTTCAATTCTCTTTTTAGTAAATCACTTGGACCGGACGGGCACTTTTTACAGCGCCTCGTCCGGTCCATAACGGAATCACAATCAAATGCGAAACCTGTTACGAGAATTTTGTATTGACTTCCGATTACGGCAAAGTGACCGCGCCGTTGGCAAGTTTCCATTTATCCAAAATCTTGCCGTACGCGCCGTCGGTGATCATCGATTTTAAAGCCGTCTGGACGGACTGCCCGAGCGGGGATAAAGGTGCCTTGGTGCAGTCGGCCACGCCGCAGGGAATGCTGATGCCTTCGGCAACTGCATCCACCACATCGCCGGCCACTTCGAACTGGTCGGGGTGCTGCACGGTGTAATAACCGGCAACCGGTGAATCGGTGAAATAAGCCACCACTTTATTGGCCTGCAGCTGCTGCAAGGCATCTGAATCTTTCTGGGTCACAACCGTGGAGGGTGCTTTCTTGCCGGCTTTGATACATGCAGCGGGGAGGCCGCCGTCTTTTTTGTAATCGCCGGTTCCGTTCAGGTGGTCCACTTCGGTCGTGCCGCTTTCGGCAGCCACTGGCTGGCCGCACAAATCGAGGGCGGTGCTGATCTTATTCGGGTTGCCTTTGGTCACGACGAAGGACTGCCCGGCTTTGAAATAGGGGATCATGCTGACCTGTTTCTGGCGGTCGGCGGTGATATTCTGGGCGGAAATGATAATATCGCATTTGCCGCTGGAGACAGCCGCAATGATGGTATCAAATACGCTGTTAACAATCTGGACTTTCAGGCCCAGGCGGCTGCCGATTTCGGTGCCGATTTCAATATCCAGGCCGGTGGGGTCGCCGTTATCATCAAAAAATTCCTGGGGAGGGTAAGGCAGGTCTGAACAGATCAGAAGGTGGCCTTTCTGGGACAGGGCTTCTGCCGGCACAACCGCAACCGGGGTGGGGGCAGCCGCAGTGGGCGTGGCCGGGACGGCGGTGGGTTCAGGCGTGTTGGTGGGCGCAGCCGTGGGGGGCACCGCAGTAGCAGCGGGGACAGCGGTAGCGGCAGGGGCAGCAGGGGCGGCTGGAGCGGCCGGTGCCGGCGTGGCAGCGGGGGCGCAGGCAGTCATCACCAGGCTGGCGGCGACAAGCAAGCATAATACAGACAACCAATGTTTCATCTTCTATCTCCTAATTTTTTTATATTTATGGATAATAGCACGATTCTAACGCCATGCCTACGGCTTTGCTATCACCCATTTGGGTCATATTTGACCGCATGGAACTTAAAACCCCCCAATTTTCGACAGGTTACGCGCAGCGCATGCAGCCGCGCTGATTCCCGCGGCAGTCTTCATTCCCCGGGCAGATTACCCCGCGTCAGGCGATCATAATCTTCAGGGGTGTCCACGTCCATTAACAGGCTCTGGTCATGCCAGGGCAGGTAGTCGAGCGTGTGGCGGCTGAAAATCTGGCGCGCGCCGGCATCCCCTTCGAGGGCAAAAAACTCAGGGAAGGTCGCCCGGTCAAACAGGGCAGGGTTACCGCGCTGCTGACCGATGAGCGGGACGGTAATCGGCGCCAGGGTGCGCCGGTGCCGCTCGAGCAGCGCGCGCACCAGCGTTTCAGGGATCTGCGGCTGGTCTCCCAGTAAAAAAGCGGCGGCGCCGGTTTGCGGCGGCAGGGCCGCCAGCCCGGCCCTGACCGAGGTGCTCTGCCCGTTTTTCCAATCGGGGTTGTGCACCAGTTTGACTGGCAAACCTGCCAGAGCGGCAGCGACATTTTCCGCCCCGGCCCCGGTCACCACCACCACCGGGTTCAGCCCTGCCTGAAGCGCCGTCCTGGCGCTGTGGCGAATCAGCGCTTCCCCGCGCCAGGGAAGCAGAAGCTTGGGTTGGCCCATGCGGCTCGCGCCGCCAGCGGCCAGGATCACCCCGGCCTCAGCTTCATAAACCGCATGAATTCCAGAAAACGGTCCCGGCCCGCCGGGCGTTTTCCTGCCGCGCGGGGCAGCCTGTGCCTGTTTCAGGGATGCGATCACGACCGCGTCAAAGGCCCCGAGTAAAATGGGTACCATCTGCTGCGCCTGGGCCTGCAGGGCAGGCGTATCAGCCTGGTTGAGCAGGCAGATGCGGCGCGCGCCGGCCGGAATATTCTTTTGCCCACCGCCTGGGTGGGCCAGCACGGCCGCCAGGGCTGCCGCGGTCAGGGGCTCGCCCAGGGCCAGGCCGCTTAACTGGCTGAAAATGGACGCATGGAAGACATGCGCCTCATCCAGCGCCTGTCCCAGGGCGCTCAGGCCGGCGCAGACCACCACCGTCTCGGCAAAGGGCGGGATGGGGGGCTCATAAGTCTCCCAGGCTTTCACCGGGAGGCAGCGTGAGCCGTCGGATTCGAACAGCAGCGGGACCTGCAGGTCATCAGCCAGGCGCTGCAGGGCAGGCAGCGCTTCAGAAGGCAGCCCCTTCCAGCGTCCATGGTCGTTATCTGCGCCCGTGAAAAGCGTGCGCCCCGGCGCTGCGACCGCGGGAATATCAGCAGGGGATTGAACCACAATATGCCGGTCAACCTCGCGGGACTGTTCCAGCGCCAGGTGAGCTGTGGACCCCAGCAGCAGCGGCGCAGGAAATTCACCTGCCAGGCGGAACAGGCTGGTGGATTTGCCGCCTGCCCCAACCAGTGCCAGGCGCGGCGCAGGGCCCAGTCGAAATGCCTCGATTAAAGTATTAATCATCCTCTTATTTTATCCCTTTTGAAGATGATGAGGCGTAATCAGTCGCCAGGCGCACCCATTACGGCAGGGTGGGTCGGTGACCCACCCTGCCTCTTTAATGGCCCGAAAATAAACTATTAAATCCGCCGAGGTTCGAAAACATACTGAAGCCCATGGCTGCAAACTGAATCACCGCCATCACGATGATCGCCGCCAGCGACAACCCGCCCAGCACGATGCCAATGATGGCCATCGTTCTTGCCGGTGTTTTCAGTCCCAGGATGCCGCAGACAACGGCTCCTGCGTCCAACAAAGGTGTCGCCAGGCAGCATACGATGCCCAGCAGGGGAATAAAGCTAAAACAAAAACTGCCCAAAGACAATATCCCCAGGCACAGGGAGACAATTCCCAGCGTTTGACTCTGGTTTTGAGAAGGTGGGGGAGTTAAAGGAGGCTGCTGTTCAGTCATCATCATACTTTATCCTTTTTAATGGTTTTTGTGACCATTCTACCTTATTTTGGATGGCTGTCCAACCCGGTCAGGCCTTCGCGCACGGCATACAGCGCCGCCTGGGTGCGGTTGGCCAGATGCAGTTTGGAGAGGATATTGCTGATGTGCGTGCGTACGGTCCATTCGCTCAGGGTCAGTTTTTCGGCGATATCGTTATTCGAAAGCCCCTGGGCCACCAACTCAAGCACAATCAATTCGCGGTTGGTCAGCGGTTCGCCTGTAGGCGGCAGGTCTGGGGGGCGGTTCAGCTCGCGGATGAGTTTGCTGGCCACCAGCGGGTGCAGTGATGCGATTCCATGGTACACATCGTGGATCGCCTGCAGCAGCTGCTGGGGGGTGGAATCTTTCAGCAGGTAACCCAGGGCCCCGGCTTTAATCGCCGGGAAAACCTTGTCGTCGTCGGCAAAACTGGTCAGCACCAGGATGCGCGCATTGGCATTTTCTTTGCGGATCAGGCGCGTGGCTTCAATGCCGCCAATCCCGGCCATCACCAGGTCCATCAGGATCACATCCGGTTTAAGCTCGCGCGCCAGGGTCACAGCCTGTTCTCCATTTTCCGCTTCGCCGATAATTTCAACACCCGCCTGGGTGCTGATAAATGCACGCAGTCCTTCACGTACAACGGTGTGGTCGTCAACAATTAAAACTCGAATGACTTTTTCCAAACTGATATCTCCTCTTATCGATCTGGGTTGGCTTGAGAAAGGGGCAAAAAGACGGTGACTGTCGTTCCACTGCCGGGCGCAGTGTTGATATCCAGCCGGGCGCCAATTTTTTGGGCGCGCTGCAGCATATTTTGCAGCCCCATACCGCCGCTCTGGCGCGCATTCTCCAGATTATAGCCTCTGCCGTTATCCCGGACGATAAACACAACCTGGTTTTCTTCTTTTTTCAGAGTCACTTCAACCTGCGTGGCCGCGGCATGCCTGAGCGAATTATTCAGGGACTCCATCGCAATCCAGAAAAGGTGCTCTTCCTGCAGCGGATCGAGGTAAACCAGGTTGTCGATCTGGGTCTGCGCCTGGATTCCGGCGCGCCCTTCCACCGATTCCAGGCGTTTGCGCAGGGTGACCGCCAGCCCGTCCTGCTCAAGCAAAGGCGGGCGCAGTTCATAGACCAGCAGGCGCATTTCCTGCAGCGCCAGGTGCGCGGTTTGAGACAGGCGCTCAAGGTACTGCTCGGTCTGGGCCAGGTCGCCTTTTTGTGCCGTGGTCCGGCTGGCCTCGGCATAAAGCGTGACGCTGAAAAGTGATTGTGTGGCCGAATCGTGCAGGTCGCGCGCCAGACGCGAGCGTTCTTCCGAAATGGCTGCCTGTTCATAAAAATGGTACAGGGAAAGGTTGTCAATGATCAGGGCAATATGGTCGGCGATTGAACTGATCAGGGTGATCTCTTCCAGATTAAAAGGCTTGCCGGTCCTTAAAAGGACCAAAACGCCCATGACCTGACCGCGCGTGCGCATGGGCAGTCCCAGGTAAGCATAATCCTCCTGCTGTAATTCGAGCGGCACGTTAAAACGTTCGTCCAGATTGATATTGGGAATCAACAACGGTTCACTGTGTTCCACCACCCAGCCTTCAACCGTTTCCTTCAGCGAAAGGGTTTCAATCATGTGGCGCGAACTTTCCAGGCCAATGACGCTGAGCAAGTTAAGCTGCTGTCTCACCTGATCAACTGACCAGACTGCCCCATCGGTGGCGCTGACGATTTGCAGGGTCTGTTCCAGCACGCGCATCAACACCGTTTTGATATCCCACGATCCGCCCGCCGCAGAAATGACACTGTATAAACCCGAGAGGTCCATGGTGCGCTCGTTGGCCAGTTTTTCCAGGGAAACCAGCAGGCGCATGCGCTGCAGTGTGATTCCGGCCACCTCGCCGATCGCTGCTGCCAGGCTGAGGCGGTCTTCCGATACATACAGCGGTTGGCGGTAGCCGGCCAGCAGCAGGCCAATGGGCGCATCCACCACCTTGAAGGGGATCACCAGGCAGGACTGCATTCCCTTTAATACCGGTTTCAAAGCCAGCGGCAGCCGGGCGCGCTGAATTTCGCGGGGTGAATGATAGGAAACTGGTTTTCCGCTGAACAACAACCGGGTCAGTGACTCATCCACTTCCTGTTTTTGCCCCACGAAAGAAGCCCATTCTCCTTCAGCCAGGCTGAACTGCAGTTCCTGGTTTTCAATCAGGCCCAGCAGAATCGTATCAGATTTTAATCCCTGGCTGGATTCTTTCACAAGCGTCTGCAGCACATCTTTTTCTTCCCGCGCCTGGCGCAGGGAGGCGGAAATGTGAATGATAGCCTCCAGGCGTTCGGCCTGCCGCCGCGTTTTGGCCAGCAATTCCTCCCGGTCCTTTTCAACCCGGCGCCGTTCGGTGATATCCTCAAAGATCACATAGGTCTGGTAGGGCAGGTCTTCTCCCTGGTGAAACAGGGGCACAACACTCATATCCAGCCAGCGGTAGTCTTTAACCAGCGGGTTATAGTTGCCGTAAACCTGGTGCAACGTGCTTTTGCCGCTCCGGAATCCTTTTCGTGAAGGCAGGTTGCCGGGAAGAAGCAGGGGCGACCCGTCTTCATGGATGCGCTGCCAGCGCGGGTCATCAAAACTGCGCCCCAGTATTTCTTCGCGCGACAATCCAAAAATCTCCAGGGCTGCCGGGTTGGCCTGGATGATATGCCCTTCGCGGTCGAAATAAAACACACCCTGGCTCATGGTTTCAAACAGGGTCCTGAAACGTTCTTCCGCCTGGCGCAGCACATTTTCGGCGTGTTTTCGCCCGGTCAGATCACTCAGTGCAACCAGCACCCGTTCCAGGCTGTGAGCGTATTCGGGGTCCACCGCCATGTCGATCTTAATCCAGCGTTCTTCCTGGTTGGACAGGGCAATTTGGAATTCTTTTTCAAAGGACGTTATTTCTCCTGACAGCAGGGCCAACAGTTCGGAAATGATAATCGGGATGCTGAATGCGCTTGAATAATCCGCAAGCCTTGAAAGAAATTCAGTTTTATCGCCGGCGTCAAAAAATTCCAACCCCGCCCGGTTGATATCCAGCACAATCAAATCCCGGGATATCGTATTCAACATATCGCGGTGGGTCTCAAAATACAGCGCCGGGTCGGCAATGCCGCTCACCAGCAGCTGCTCGACCGCATATTTTGCCCTGGAAAGGTCAACTTCAAGCAGTGCAACAGGCGATCCCTGAAACAGGCTTTCAAAGCGCTGTTTGCCTGCCAGCAGGGCCTGTTCAATTTGTTTGCGTTCACTGATGTCGCGAATGATGCTCAGCAACACAGCCTGCCCATCCATGCTCGCCCCGCGCGAACTGACTTCCACGGGGAAAATCACCCCGCTTTTACGGCGGTGGTGGGTTTCAAAATGGATTCCTTTACTGTAACCCAGTTCGACCTGCGTCACCCGGCCCGTCAATTCTCCAGGGGCCGTCAGATCTGAGATATGCATGGCCAGCAGGTCAGCCAGGGAATACCCGTAAGCTTCGCAGGCCGCCTGGTTGGCATCCAAGATACAACCATCCTGCTGGCGCACAAAAAGGATAATGTCGCTCGAATTCTCTGCCAGCAGTTGGTAGCGCCGCAAAGAATCTTCAATATTTTTACGTCCCGTAATGTCGTAAAAAATGGTGGCAAACCAGCCGTGACGCGGTGAAACTACCGAAATTTCAAAATGGCGCTGCAGGGCAGGAAAATAGGTCTGGAAGGAATAAGGTTGGCCGCTTTCAGCCACACGCGCGTAAATTTCAAGGTAGGGCGCTGTGCTTTCCCCGTAGAGTGTGCTTGCCAGGGCGCCGCGCGCCTCTTCAAGCCGGATGCCGGTCTGCCTTTCATAAGCCGGATTGACCTCTTCAATCACATAATCGACCGCATTATGCGCGTCATCGTACTGCACCTGGTGCAGGGCCACACCTTCGGTCATGGCGTTGATCAATGTGCGGTATTTTTTTTCATTTTCCTGCAGGGCCACTTCCGCCTTCTTGCGTTCGCTGATATCCAGCGAAAATCCGCCAATCGATTCGATTTCCCCGAGCGCGTTCAGGATAGGGAATTTAATCGTCTGGTATGAATGTAACAAACCAAAACCACCCATATTGGTTTCAAAATCCTGCGGCGATTGCGTTTCAAGCACGCGCCGGTTTTCTTCTTCAAAAATTCGCGCCACTTCCAGCGGGAAGAGGTCTCCAATGCGCGCGCCAAGGGCTTTTTGGCGCGGGATCCGCCGTTCCATTTCCCAGGTGCGGTTCACGAGCATGTAGCGGTCATCCCTGGACTGCACAAAAATGGCCACAGGCGAGTTTTCAATGATCGCGTTGTAAAAATTACGTGTGCGCCGCAGTTCCTCTTCGATCTTTTTGCGTTCAGTCGTGTCG
>Ga0073936_10011736_pt1 | contig 10565 bp, 7 predicted proteins | sample AliMusrvi5mmetaG_FD_87041 | JGI IMG/M metagenome (GOLD analysis project Ga0073936, IMG submission 87041) | Freshwater lake bacterial and archeal communities from Alinen Mustajarvi, Finland, to study Microbial Dark Matter (Phase II) - Alinen... | ecosystem: Environmental > Aquatic > Freshwater >... | reverse complement strand
GGCTTGTCGTAGCCGCAGATCTCGGGAGGCAGCTCGACGCTGTAGAAGACGTCCTGACTCTCCAACCAGCCCGTCACGTGCTTCCAGCGCGGGTACGTCTCGAGCGCCGCCAAGACGGAGCAGAACACGGTCTTGCCGACGTCGGAGTTGAAGCCATTCGCATCGGCCAGACCGAGACGGCCTTCGATCTCGACCTTCGCGGGGGCCTCGGAGGCGGCCTGCATGTAAGGCACGGCCTCGGCGATGGCGGCGGCGGCCGGGCCGATGACGGCATCCAGGTGGCTGTACTCCTGTAGCGTCTCCAGGCTGCCCGACGCCGTGCGCACCGTGGCCAAACCGCTGGGATGAACTCGATCCATTTCTGCTTCACCGAAGGCTCGACGGAAGCGCCTTTCCCATAGCGACCGCCTCGTGCCGGCTCAAACAACGAACTCAGCGCGCGGCCGCGGAGGCGTCGACTCCACGGCCGCTCCCTAGCAAACCCCTAGCCAACTTGAATTCGGCAACCGCGCTCGCGCAGCCATGGCGGCCGAGATGGACTACTCGCGGGAAGACTTCGCGGCGCTGCGCAATCGGATAGTGCAGCTGCATCTGGTGACGTCGAACCGCGACGGCCTGGAAGGCCTACTCCAGTTGACGCCCCTGGCCCGCGCGAGCGCCATGGTGGAGTGGCTCCTGACGATGGCCTCGTCGGAGCAAGCTCCCGCCACCTCGTACCAGGAAACGTACGAGCGGCTCACCCTGCGCTACAAGCAGCTGTGGAACATCTACGCGGCCTACAGCAGGCTAGCCGGCGAAGAGAATCACAGGATCCCCGACCCGAGGCAGCTTTCGCCCGAAGAGCAGGCCGCGCGCACGCTGCACCAGCAGTGGATGAGCCGGCTTCAGTCCACGGCCACGACCCTTCGCTTCGCCATTCAGCTCGCCTACCAGCTGCAGATGGTGGAGATGGTCACGAGCGTCAGCCAAGAACGCATGATAGAAGTCGTGCCTGCCAAGCAGCACTTCTTCGAGCGCGACTTTCTTCGGCTTCTCAAGATTCCCGACGACGACGCATCTCCAATCAGGGAGGAAGGCGGCAAGCGAGAGCAGGCTCGGTACGAGCTCGTCCACCACTGCTTGGACTACGCCGCATACAAGCAATGGTGCCGCATCGGCAACATCGTCTACCAGGAGAAGCAGATCAAGGGCCCCGACGGCCGCATGGTGCGAACGCGAGCGTACGAACCCGTGCAGTGGCCCGACGGCAACGACCGCGAAGACAAGCACGACATCCACGAGTTCGTGACCATAGCGTGCAGTCGGATGCTGAGCCCCGAAAACAACGACCGCGCGGTGCTCTTCGCTCTGACGGGAGACGTCGTCAAGTACCTGCAGGACCACTGCAGGGACGAGCCGCGCTTCCCGCGGCTGAAGACCCTCCGCAACATCTTGAGCTTCCGCAACGGCATCTACGACACGAGGGAAGGCATGGCGGGCCACTTCTATCCCTACAGCCAGATCGAGCACTGCCCGGTGCTGCGGGAGAGCACGGCGGCCGCCGCCAAGTACTTCAATCAGGACGTCGACGCCGAAGCCTGCTACGCGACGATGATCGCCGGCATTCCCGGCTGGTACCACATCGAGACGCCGCTCTTCCAGAGCATCCTGGACTACCAGAACTACGGCCGCGTCGTTAAGCGGGACCAGGCGAACGACGACGTCGTCGAACGCCCCGCGAAGCGCGCCGCGCTCGAGATCGCGCGCAACCTCAAGGACTTCGCGGACTGCGCGGAGGCGGCCTGCGTCAGCGCTCAGTACGCCGAGACCGAAGGCAACGCCCGCAGCGAGCTGCAGAACGTTCGAACCAACGGAGAGCGCTTCATCGCCAAAGTGCAGACCATCCTGAACGACCAGGGCCTCGGCGACGCTCCCGTGACCCCCGAGGTGAGGGCGCCGCAGCCTCCGCCGCCCGAGCACGGAGGCACGCCGGCGCCGGTGGAGCCGCGCCTCACGCTCGGCAACAGCCTGCCCGAGGAGGCGCAGCGCATGATGTACGTGCTCATCGGCCGCCTCCTCCACGACCTCGGCGACTGCGACACGTGGCAGATCTTGCTCTTCATCAAGGGCCGCGCCGGCACCGGGAAGAGCCTCATCGCCGAGATCTGTATGAACTTCTTCGAGCCCCATCAGATAGGCATCGTGGCCAACAACATGGAGGAGACCTTCGGCGTGGCGCAGATCGCCGAGAAATTCATGTGGGTCTGCACCGAGGTCAAGAAGAATTTCAAGATGGACCAGTCGCTCTTCCAGCAGATTGTGAGCGGCGAGAATGTCAGCGCCGCCCAGAAGAATCGCGACGCATGGACGGGCAAGTGGAGGGTGCCGGGGCTGATGTCGGGCAACGAATGGGCCTCATATCAAGATGCACAAGGCTCGATAGCCCGCAGATTGGCCATCGTCAATTTCCTCTATCCCATCCACGACGCAGACTCCGATCCGCAGCTGAAGCAGCGCATCCTGACCACCGAGCTCGGCAAGCTCATCCTGAAGTGCAACATCGCCTATCGCCTCACCGCGGCGGCCAACGAGAGCCGCGACATCTGGAAGGTGCTCCCGCCCTATTTCAAGGCGCAGCGCCGCGCCCTGCAGATCGACACCGACCCTCTCATAGCGGTGCTCCACGACGAAACCATCTTCGAGCGCCACCCGGCCAGCTACATCGCGCTCAAGACGCTCGACACCGAGTACCGCCAGCGGTGGCGCCAGATTCGCGGAGGCAACTTCCCCGACAATCTCAGCGAGGACAAGCTCCTGTCGGCCTTGCACGAGATCGGCGCCAGCAAGGTCACGGAGTTCCGCCCGGATCCCGTCTACAGCCAGGACTCCCGCGTCGACACGTGGATCCTGGGCCTGCGCAGCGTGCGCGACGCCGACGTGGCCGTCACGAGCGCGCGGGTCTCGGCCGCCTGAGTCTCCGATGCAGACTCATGCATTGCCTCACCACCAGATGTTGTAGCCTACGTAGTAGAACGATCGAGGGTTCACCGCCGGAATGGTTACGACATTTCCAGTGCTGGTGATTACACCTCCAGTTTCAGTCGTAAGAGTGTCCTTGGCATCTAGCTGAACGTACGTGAAAGCGGGCACAGTGCTGACGACCTGTATGCGGTACCCCGGTTGCAGCGAAGCTCCTGGAGGCAGCTGCAGCACTGCGCCCAAGCTCGGCGACTCAAATATCACCACGCTCGACGAAGGAAAATTGGCAGGAAGGATGGCATTCCCAGTCAGTATCAGACTGCTCTCTTGAAGCGCCACGCCGTTGACTGAGACCGTTCCCGTCGTGAGATCACCAATATTGGCGTCGCCGGTTACGATGAGATCTTGCAACTGAGGCTGGGGCACGCAGCACACCTGGCATGGTCCTGACTGACAGCTCATTGACCTTTACCATTGCCAGCAAAAAGGAATATCGCACAAATGATAAAGACCAAGGCTACCCGATGCTACGCATCCAGTATCCCTGCCCCCCATCGCTGGCTCCGCCAGTCCATGTGAAGGTGCTGTAGAATCGCGTGCCTAGGGTAAGGGATGCGACCGCAGTCAGAGGAATTACAAAGGAGTCAGCCAGCTTGTCAGGAGGAGCCGGTGATACCACAACGTTCACGGCTGAGTCGTTGATGACCACCACGGACTGACCCAAGGCCATCGACGAGCCCGAAGGCAATGTGCACGCAGATGCCACGGTCTGGCCTTGAAAATACACCAGACCCGATGGAGCCATCACAGGAAGGTCGACATTGGACACGTCACTGCTGTAAGCGTTGATGCATTCAACGCCAATAGGATAGCCCGCCACGCTGGCTTGCTGCAACGAGCTGTCTTGCGCCACCTGAGCTTGGGAGGCAAGGAGGTTCTGCACCACAACGCTCATTTCCTAGTAAGCAAAAAAACAATATAGTAAATGACAGACGTTGCGGTCGTCGAAGTGCAGGTCGAAAATCTGACCGTGAATGGAACAACCACATTGCAGACCTTGGAAGCGGAAGGTCGGCCAGTCGTGCCGCAGGGAATCTCGGTGCTGCCTACACCCACGTACACCATCTCTCCCTCCCTCGCCACAAACTCCATCATCATATTCCAGCCTCCAGTCGTCCCCAACACGACTTGCTTCCTGCCTCTGGGAAGTTCAGTGCCTGTTGGCTTTTATGTCAGAGTGATCAACATGGACCCTGGCGCTACCTCAACCGTCTTGGTCTGCCCTTCAGGTGAGGACGTGATATTCGCAGGAAGATCGAGTCCTGCATTTGGTAGTCCAGAACAATTCTCATCTGTCAAACCGACCGGAAACTCGAACTGGAGGTGGATGGGAACCTTCTGGTTCCGCTATTTCTAGAAGGGCGACCAGGAAGCTCTTTCGGTCTTGTAGTGATGGACCTCTCCCAGTTGGCGCTACAGCATGCGACACGCGCCAGCCATGACGATGCTGCAGAGGAAGCCGTCGTCTGCACGGTGGCGTCGGCTCTCTCAGGAGAGGTCGTTGCGACGCTCTCGGTCTGCGCCGGCGAAGCCGTCGGCGAGATCGCCGAGCGAGTGCGGAAGCTGATGTCGCCTCGAGAGAGTGCCTTCGATGACATCGAGAGCTATGCGCTCACCTTCGACGGCGTTCCAATCGTGGACGAGAAGTGCGTGCTCATGCTCGACGGCGCGGCGCTGGAAGACTAAAGGAGGGTGGACGCGGCTTTGCTGGCGCGCGTCGTTGCTGCAGGCGGCTTCCAGGTCGTGCGACAGAAGAAGAAAGCCGAAATCAACTTCTTCGCCGTCAACCACAACATTGCCAGGATGTTTGATGGCACCGCCGGCCTGCGGTTCGCCTCCTGACTGATCGAGCTGGCTTTTGCTGGGCTTGCGGAGCATTGCGGGCCGTTACACTGCGAGACTGCGCGACACCAGCTGCAGGAACACCGCGCGCGCCGCAGTGTCGTCTCGTGCCAGAGATCGCAGCAAGTCGGCATCGGCCTCGCGCACCCTTGCTTCAGCCTCGCGGACCTTGGCGTCCGCATTGGCGTTGGCAATGCTTGCGGCCTCGCGATCAAGCTCCAACGTTAGCTTGCGACGCTTGATCTCACGGTCAAAAGCAGCAGCGTCCTCACCTCTCTTCAACTCCTCCAAGGCTTTACGCTTGCGCTGATGCTGCTTTTCTAGAACTTTCGGAAGCACCAGCTCTACGGCAGCTTGCACGCGTTGTGGAAAGTCGTCGTCGCCTTCGAAGTACTCGTTAAATCCTTCAAGACATGTGAATTCAGCGTGCACCGGCTTTTCCAGGGCGCCACCCCGGCGCCAGATGCAGACGGCTTCATGTTTCCAGCGCTTGCCCTTGCGCCGTACTTCCGAATCGCACTCGGTCTCCCTGTCGGTTGGATCGTGGCCTCGACCGATTTTCCAAAACCAGTGGAGTTCTTCGGAGGCTGTGGTTTCGCATACAAGCATGAGGTACAGGTCGTGCTGCGTGGGCGGTGTGTCCAGCTCCAAGGGCATCTCATGGACTTTGAGAGCCAGGCGAGGCGCACGAGGGATGTCGGGTTCTGCGGCTGCCAGAGATGCTGCACAAGATGCACGCAAGCGGCAAGAACTCTGAGACATCTGCGTTGGCAGGATGTCCACATTGATGCTGCTGGAACTCTGGGAGCTCTGCGCTGGCATAGCAGTCTGCATCACCCATTTCGACACCCACACCGCAAATACAGGCGATGCCCATTGCGCGAGGTTCACGGCGACCAGGGGATGGATCCAGGTTCCCCTCCTGGTGCCGCCATTCTGAATTTGCACCAGAGAGCTTCTCACTGCACCATGTTCCACTACCGGAATTCCGGTAGTGGAGCCGCGCAAATTATTTGAGGCTTCTGAGGTTCTCACTTCACTAATTTCCAAGACGGGAATTCCCGTCTTGGAACTGCTGCACACATTATCCAAGGTTTCTGGATTGCAAAGTTGCGTGGCAAGTGCATCCAAAAACTCTTGCGTTGTTGCGTTGCTGAGGTAGTCGTTCAGCCTCTTCTTAGCAGCCTTGCACATGGCAGTGGCGTTGAGACATCCGTCGGCGCGGCATTCGATCAAGACTCCCTGGAAAGTCCTTGCCACAACTGATGGTGTAGGTGCATCTGCTGGGGCACCGTCGCTCTCTTCTTCAGCATTGGCGGTGAGTGGCGTCGATTCAGGCGTTGGAAGGGTTTGCTGTTGGAGGCAAGCCTGCATAGCGATTGCAAGCGGAGGAGAGAGCCAGCGAGCCAGATCGATGGCGACGCGCTCATGCACCCAAGAGCCCCGATACGCCCCTCCATGTTGGACTTGCACGAGAGATGTTCTAACTGCATTTAAATCCAAGAGGCAATTTTGCCGTTTGGGATTTTGAAGTTCCTGTTGGGCCAGAGCGTCCAGATAGATGAGGGTGTCATTCCTTTTCAAATATCTCCTAAGCTCCTTGTTGAAAGCCTGGCACATGCCTGTGGCATAAAAGTAACCATCAGAGTCACGACTGTGTACGACGATGCCATTGAAATCTTGCATAATGATTCCAATAATGGGAAGGCAGTTTGGGGTCAAGTCTGGCTGGATGCTTTCAGACACGTCATCAGATTGCTCCGACTCACTGTCCAGCGCCGCTGCCGGGCACGGCTCGCCAGCAGCCGGTGCAACCGCCGGTGGGGAGGGCTCGTCTGCAACATCGGGCGTGGCCTCGAGGCCTGCTTCGCGATGCGCCGCAAGCCTCGCCTCAACCTTGCCTCGAAGGCCAGCTGCGTGCTCGCCTGGAAGCAACAAGGCGAACTCCAGGGCCACGCTGAGAGGCGCTGCGTGGATGCTTCTCTGTCCTCGTCCGGGGAATTGGAATTTGACGATGCGATCGTGTAGATCGTGAGGGACGGCAAAGAAGCTCCTGACGGCTTCCGAAGCAGCATTGTTGTTAGCTCCAGTGAAGACCATGACAATGTCGATGAGAGAGACGAGGCCGGTCGGAGAGACGCGAATCTTCGGCGTCGTTATCTGCAGCAGTGTGGACAATTCTTGCAAAACTGCATCGCTTTGAGAGATAACTTGCTCCACGGGCGCAGCCGGGCCAGCATCATCGGCCTCTTCGGTGGCTTCATGCTCGGTACCGCGAGCATCGGAAGCTTGCAAGGGCATCGCAGCATCGGACGAGCCGCTCGAGCTGCTAGAGCTGGCAGCCTCCGCAGCCTCCGCAGGCTCCGCATCATCGGGCACGGAGGCTTCGTCCTGCCACTTCGCCTGCAGCTCGGCCGCGCGAGGCCCCTGCAGGAACTGCTGCAGGCACGCCAGGTCCGTGCGCATGTACTTCAGGACGAGGGCGATGGCCCGCACGCAGCTCTCGCGGGGCACGCGATAAAGGAGACTGTAGAGATACGGCACGACGACGTCGCCCGAAGCCAAGCGGCGCTTCTTCTTGCCACAGTTGAACTTTTCAATCTCCATGTCCGGAAGGAGCTTCACCAACTGATAGAAGATGGTGTAGTCGAAGCCGAAAAATTTGCAGAGGTCCATCAAGCAGATCTTGCCGCGTTCGACGTGCGGGGGCTCGGCGGGCCGCTGGACCAAGTCCGCCAACGCCTGCAGCGCGGCCGCGTTGGTGGGTCCTGTGACGTTGGCATCGACGGCGACGTCGACGTGGATGCGGGTGTCTTCGAGGATGCAACGATCGCGGATGGCTCGCCAGACCACGAGAGCGGCGTCGCGACCTGCGACCGCGTAGATGCCTCGGTGCTTGGACGTGGCCGCCACGCGGGAGCAGAGCTTTGCATGATCCGGCGATTCCTGCAGCCGCGCATTGATCAAGACGTCGGCGTCCACCAGCTTCAACGTGACAGAGGACAGCACCAGCATCTTCCGCAAGAGGTACAAGGGCGGGTCGGCGTCGCCCTCCAGGCGACAGCTTTCGAGCTGCGCCACCAAGGCGTCCTCCGTGAGCACGCGATCCGCCAAGGGCTTGGCTTCGTGAGTGCGCCGCGCGATGCAGCCCTCTCGGCGCCCCGACGGGGCGGCCTTCATGCAGGTGGCGCACGTGCCGCAGCGCCGTCTGCCCTCCAATCCTTGAGATACCGCCGCCATGATTGCGGCAGAGAGGTGGTAGTAGGCTTTTAGTATGGCCCAGCCGCTACCGGAGCCCCGCGCCAACGCGGCCATCGCAGCGTGCTCCACGCAACCTTGGAGGCAAGATGCCCGATAATAGGCTCGACATGGGCTAAAGTGCTCGTCGTGGCCATAAACGAGCACGTCGATGTCGCCAACATGTCGCCGCAAGCTATAGCGCTGCCACTTTGCTTTATTGCGTGCGTTCATTGACTTACAATTTCCGTCTTGGCTCTAGTCAAAAGCTCCACACCACCTGGGTCCCAATCAGCCTTCTATGACAGATGATGGAAGCCGAGGATCTACAAGCATAAAGCTGGCACTTGGCCGCTTGCTGCCTTCAAGAGCTATTCGAGATCAGATCGAGCTCACAGTTCAAACAATACAGGTTTTGGCTGTGCGTGGCTCTCTGGTTGCCAACACTGCGGTCATTCGCAGTCTGGAAGCTGGACGTGGGTGTCCACCAGTGGATAACACCACTTGGTGGCGTAATTGCATTTCTGTATGCGGCTATGGCCTTGGCGTCAGAGGTTCCGCCAAAACGGACCAACTCACCGAACTGCAATCTGTGGCATCCGAGTTATTTGGGTGGGAAACGTTCAAACCCCCACTTGAGCATGATGCCAATCCGAATACGGCACATCCTCCTATTTTGACGAATGACATGAATTGCCACATATCAGCACTGGTGAATGAGATGCAAGCAGCTTGCCAGAATATGCTGGCTAAAACTTTTCATAAGCAGCTCTCGAAGGCCTTCTATCGCGAGATCTCCATATATTGCCGATCTGCAAGTGTGTCATTTCCAGAATCCGTCAGCAGGTCATTTGTGAGATCGTGCGTGATGCGATTGACTGGCCATCAATATGCATCCGCGATGCCAGACACATGTCCTGCTAACCTGCAAGGACAACTTGATGCGCTCGTGGCATTGTGGTCAGTGCAATTTGCAGACGTTTTGCCATGTCCGGTGCCTTCTTTTATCGAGGACGACTCCAAGATGACCAAGACTTCCAGGTACATAGAATGGATGCATGCTCTACAACATCACCGACTTGCTTGCTTACAGCACATGGCTCAGATATTACCACCTGAGCTGCCTCCTGCTGGAAAGTCGGTTGCAGTGTATTTCTTCTGCAAGAGTGTGAAACCGCAGGCACTGCTCCCTATGTGTCATGCTGACGTTCGTCACATTCAGATCAACAACTCGACGATGGTGAACCTCATCAATGCTATTGTTGCCAAAGGAGAGCTGCCTGAAGATTCCAGAATATCAACAAAGACTGCAACGTTGCAGCACTACCTGACACATTTTCCTGGCCTGCGAGCATTCCAACGTCGACAACGATACATGGACAGTGATACTTTCACCTTCCAATCGTTTCGCACCGATGGTGTGAGTGCTTCCATTCTCTTTGGTCCCAAGCACACTCATTCGAGCAAGAGAAATGCTGCAGAGTGTCAAGAACTGCAACAAGCCAAGAAGCGGCGTAAGACGTCGTCAAGTTCCTCGATTGCGTGCCAGTCTTCTCCTCTTGAAGGCAAGCGCGTCGTTGCCATTGATCCCGGCAGAACTGACATGATCTACGCCGTTCATGGAACCGATGCACATGTGGAAGGTCGCTTCACGGTTCCATCGAATGATTTCTACCGAAGATGCCGCACGTCTGAAGCCCAAGCATTAGGCGAAAAGTGCTTGAGGCGAGTCATGCTGGACGACGGGAGAAACCTCTTGGCCGCTGTGAGCACGTTGCCGACGTCTAAGGATATCTTCGAATGGCGCGCATTCACCGACGCTTATCTTCCAATACTCACTTCACTGCTGTTGGCCAAGAGATCAAGATGTCTGAGAAGAACACGCTTCGACGCCTACATTCGCAGAGACAAAGTTTTAGATCAAGTAATCAAGGAGATCGTGGGAGGAACTCTACGTCGACAAGCTTGCGAGTCCACATACGTGGCTTTAGGCGCGTCAAAAGTCTGCTCCACAGGCTTTGGACATGCCTCATCGCCACAATGCCGACTACGCTTTCGATTGGAGAAGGTCCACAAAGTCCACGTTACCATGATAGACGAGTTTCGCACCAGCCAAGTATGCTCATGTTGCCAAGAGGCAAGGCTATACAAAACCAAAGTGCATGGCCGTCGTCATTGGGTCCTTGAATCTTGCCCAAACTGCCGGAATAACTATGGAACTGGCCCGAAGATCTTGAATCACGATTTACATGGAGCCATGAACATCAGAAGCATCTTCCTCGAGCAGATGGCTGGACGCGCAAGACCACAATGCTTCACCAGGGGTACCGCCAAATTATCAAATTGCCCCAAATCGTTTCACCCAAAAAGTCGGCTTCGGAAGCCATATGGCTGGGGCGTACCAATTGCCGGATGCCTTCGTGGCAAATGATGGCATGCATCGAACCCTAGTCCTTGGGATCGTGGTG
>Ga0073936_10011734_pt1 | contig 10569 bp, 8 predicted proteins | sample AliMusrvi5mmetaG_FD_87041 | JGI IMG/M metagenome (GOLD analysis project Ga0073936, IMG submission 87041) | Freshwater lake bacterial and archeal communities from Alinen Mustajarvi, Finland, to study Microbial Dark Matter (Phase II) - Alinen... | ecosystem: Environmental > Aquatic > Freshwater >... | reverse complement strand
CCACTCACCTGGGCTATCATCTGATAGCTTCTTTCGAAAGATCTGAAATCCGGATAGCTGATCATGTTATCGGCATTCAGGATCCCAACCAGACTCACATTATTGAAGTCAAGTCCTTTTGTGACCATTTGTGTTCCAACCAATACATCAATCTTCTGTTCTTCGAAATCAGCAATGATTTTCTGGTGTGCCGATTTACTTCTAGCTGTATCCAAGTCCATCCTCTCGACTCTAATGCCCGGGAGAATCAATTGCAGATCTTCTTCAACCTTCTCGGTTCCAAATCCTTTCATTTTCAATGAAGTATCACCACATGAAGGACATTTCTCCGGAACACGTGTTGTAAATCCACAATAATGGCATCTGAGATGGTTTTCCTTTTTATGATAAATCAACGTAACATCACAATTTACACATTGTGGCATCCAATTGCATGAATCACATTCTATGCGAAGTGAAAATCCACGTCGGTTCTGAAACAAAATCACCTGTTCTTTTGCTTCAATGGCCAGCTTGATATGGTCAACGAGAAAACTCGAAAAGTGACTCTGCATCTGTTTACTTTTGGCAGCTTCTTTCAGATTGACACACAGTACTTCGGGAAGCAACATACCTCCATAACGCTTGTTTAATTCGACCAAAGCGTATTTCCCTTCCCGGGCATTGTAATAACTTTCTATAGATGGTGTTGCCGAACCCAGTAAAGTCTGGGCTCCATGCATTCTGGCCAACATAATTGCAGCATCACGGGCATTGTAACGCGGCGCCGGATCCATCTGTTTATAAGACGTATCGTGTTCTTCGTCTACAATGACCAATCCCAGATTCTCAAACGGAAGAAACAGTGCAGATCTTGCCCCAAGAATCACATTATATTGTCCAAGTTCTCCGTGCAGATTTCCCAACAATACCCGGTTCCAGATTTCAACACGTTCCTGTTCGTTGTATTTTGAGTGATATACACCGGCTCTGGGACCAAAGTATTTTCTCAACCGGTTAATGATTTGAGAAGTCAGCGCTATTTCGGGAAGCAGATAAAGGACCTGTTTGCCCTGACTGATCACTTCATCAATAAGACGAATGTATAATTCTGTCTTTCCCGATCCGGTGATGCCATGCAATAAAACAGTATCCTTTGCCTGGAAACTTTCATTGAGTTCATCCAACGCTTGTTGCTGGATCTCTGTTAACACAATATCCTCAACAGCTGAATCGGAATCTTTTTCGGTCAAGCGACTAATCTCTCTCTTATATGTTTCGAGGATGCCTTTATCCAACAAGGCTTTTAACAAACCAAGACCATTTTTAAAGTCCTTTAATAAAACAGTTTGTTTGACTTCCTTTTCATGAGGAGTGAAACAATGCGCCAAAGAAACATAGCGCATCAATAACTCAAGCTGTTTATAGGCTCGTGTACCTAGTTTGTTGAATTCTTCCTGAAGCAGGTCTTCATTGACAGCAAAATCTCCTTTTAACCTTAGATAGGTTTCCAGTCTGGGTTTATAACGTTCGGTCAGTTCTTCCTGAGTCAGTACAACTCCTTTTTCGATCAATGTTTTGATCAAAGGGATCACTTTTGCCATGTCAACTATTCGGGATGCATCGGTAATAGTGATAAACTGACGCATTTCAAGGGCTTCCACTATCAGGAATTCCCTGTCGTTTAACTGGGCATAATCTTTATCAAAATCAGGAGCAAGGACAATTTTAGTCTCACTGGCCAGTTTAAGCGCAGAAGGCAATGCAGCATTCATTACTTCACCGGGATGACAAAGATAATAGGTTGCAATCCAGTCCCAAAACTCCATTTGTTTCTCGTTAACGATAGGGCTCTGATCGAGAATTGACAGGATATATTTTAACTGTTTAAAGTCAGGAGCCTTCTCATGGATCCTGCGGATGAGTCCGGTATATATTTTTTTCTGACCAAATTGAATCACGACTCTCATGCCAACACTCACACTATCGTTCAGCTCATAAGGCACCCTGTAGGTAAAAGTGCCCGGAAGCGGAATGGGTAGGAGAACATCTACAAAGAAAGTCCTGCGTTCCATTAAATTATTTCTTCAACTTCATCTTCTTCAGTCCTGACAGAATCAGGTGAAAGTTCAAACTTCACCACGTGTGTTTCTGTAAAGTCTTGAAACAGATCAAACTTTTTGATTGTTTTAAGATTGATTTTCTTTATAGTCATTAAGTCTTTACAAACGATACAAAGTTGAAAACCATCAAATTTTTCTTTCAAGCCATCAATCTTATGGTAAAGTGTGTCATCAGTCTCAGTCTCTTCCTTTGCAGTCAGATTCATCATCACGATACCCGGTTTATCTATCTCAGGATCCAGATCATCCAGATCGGCATGCGAAAGAAAAATATCTTTATGTTGACGTGCACTCCTGAGATTATTAAAGGCAGCATCGATATTATCCTGTGATGGATCTGAACCAATAATTTGAATATCTGCTTCTGACTGTTCGTTAAAACCATCTTCCATCACCTTCTGTAATAGACTTTTATCAAAATCTTTCCAATGTTTGAAGGCATAATCTGTACGATAAGATCCTGAAGGGATATTATTTGCTATCATTGCAGCTTCGATCAGTAATGTCCCTGAACCACACAAAGGGTCAAAAAAGTCGGAACGCTGATCCCATCCACTCAATAAAATAGATCCTGCTGCCACCACTTCATTTAATGAAGGATCTGCAGAAGATACCCTGTAGCCTCTGTTGTAAAGTGGCGACCCTGAACTGTTTGCAGAGACGACGCAAATATCGTCAGCAATATAAATACAAATCTGAAGGTCAGGGTTGTTTGAACTGTATCCGGGTTTTTGACCATAAATAGAACGAAAACGTTCCATAACAGCATCCTTGGTCTTGAGTTCAATGTTTCTATTTTGTCCCTGATAGGTATTATCAGTTGAAGCCTCCACCGAAATTACCTGTTCGGGTTTGATGTACTGTTCCCATCTTACCTCATTGAGGATCTTGTAATACTCATTTTCAGAGTTGAAGCTGAATGAAGTGATGTGACGCAGAATTTGCAAAGCAGTTCTACAACGAAAGTTAGCAGCATACATCAATGCTTTATCACCATCAAAACTAACGGCTTGCTTTAAAATTCTGGTGTTTCTGGCACCCAGTCCAATAAGCTCACGTTCCAGGACTTCTTCTAACCCGTGAAGGGTTTTTGCCACATAGTGGAAATTATTCTTTACGACTTTCAATTTTTGATTGATTTGCAATGACGGTTGATAGTTAATTACCAGTTAAAAATGATTGTTTGTTTGATGTCAGGATGAAGACTCAATGCTACAGGACAGATTTTAGCGGCCTGCTCAATTAATGCCTTTTCTTTGTCGCTATAAGCATTATCCGGAAAATCAATGTCAACAATGATCTCTCCAATTCGACGGGGTGATTCAGACATAATCTTAGTAGATTTTACCATGGTACCATCGATACTAAAGTTATAACGTTTGGCAATGATACCCATAATCGTGAGCATGCAACTTGTCAAAGCAGTTGCAACCAGGTCGGTAGGTGAAAAATATTCTCCTTTACCCTGATTGTCAACAGGAGCATCAGTCATCAGATCCTCACCTGATTTCACATGTGTTGCCTGTGTCCTTAAGTCTCCGAGATATGTTGTGCGAACTGTTTCCATAGCTTTAAAAATAATAGACAAAAATACAGAAAAAGAACCACTATAGGCTAATCACTAATTCTGTATTTTTACATACAATTCTAAATTTATGAGCAAACGTTTTTTCATAACGGTTATCGTGCTGGCTACTATTGGATTAATGGGTATCATTTTAATCCAGTTCTTTTGGTTTCAAAAGGCATTGCAACTGAAGGAGGAACAATTCAATAATCAGGTACAAATCGCTTTGAAAGGGGTTGTCAACCGTATGTTGGTGAAACAAAATACGATTCAGACTTCTGATATGCAATGTGCTGAGCTATGTGATGCCAGTACCGATGATTTATTAAAGTCGATAGATACTTCCCGTTTAAATACCATTATGAAAGAAGAATTCAGAGATATGGAAATTGAATCTTCCTCTGAATATGGGATCTTTAATGTCCTTACCCATCATTTTATTTATAAATCTTCAGGTTCAGGCATTGGTCGAATCCTGACCACTTCGCATCGGATAACATTATCGTGTTTACATCATTCCAACTCTTATGTGTTGGCAGTGTATTTTGAAAATGAAAAAAGTATCATCAAAGGGAAACTCGTTCCACTTATTTTGCTTTCACAGTTTTTATTGCTGGGATTGGCTGCACTATTTGGTTTTGTCGTTTTTAGTCTGAATCGCCAAAAGAAGTTGGGAGAGATGAAAACAGATTTTGTCAATAATATGACACATGAATTTAAAACACCTATCTCGACTATTTCAATTGCCAGTGAAATGCTCATCAAGCCTCAGGTTATGGAAGATTCAGCGCGTGTGCTTCGTTATGCCAAGATGATTTATGATGAGAATAATCGTCTGAAACTGATGGTAGACAGAGTATTACAAATGGCTGTACTCGAAAAAGGTGATTATAATTTACGATTAAAGGATACAGATTTACACGAAATCATCAAAGAATTGGTACAACGTTTTATGTTGACAGTCAGCCCTCGTGGTGGAAATATCTGCATGAGTCTCAAGGCTTCAAGATATATTTTAAAAGTTGATAAGATTCATTTTAACAATATCATAAGTAATCTGTTAGATAATGCTAACAAATATTCTCCAGAGAAGCCACATATAACTATAAAGACTTGGTCTGATGAAAATGGATTCTATGTTTCAGTCGAAGATAAAGGTATCGGAATCAGCCCTGAACATCAGAAACATATATTTCGCAATCTATACAGGGTTCCTACCAAGAACCTACATAATGTGAAAGGATTCGGATTGGGGCTTTATTATGTTAAAACACTGACTAATGCTCATGGAGGAACAATAAAGGTTTATAGCGAGTTGCGTAAAGGGACTAGGTTTGAGTTGTTTTTTCCTTTTAATTATCAAAATAATAAGATCGATGAACAAGATACAGAAGAAAGCCAGCCTGTTACTGGTTGAAGATGATCCAAACCTCAGTGAAGTATTGATGGATTTTCTTGTTTTACAAGGGTATCGCGTTACACTGGCTCGTGATGGTGAAGAAGGGTTACGTGTTTTTCATCGAGGTCGTTTTGATATTGTCCTTTTGGATATCATGATGCCACGACGTGATGGTTTTTTGCTTGCCGAAGAAATCAGATTATTAAACGAGGAAGTTCCTATTATATTTCTGACAGCCAGATCATTGCCTGATGATCGCATTAGAGGTTTTAAAGCCGGATGTGATGATTATATCACCAAACCCTTCAGTACAGAAGAATTGAGTCTACGTTTGGATGCAATATTAAAACGATGTATCCGTTTAGAAAGTGAACCTGATGTTGCTCCGGTAGAAGTTTTTGATATTGGGCAATACCAGTTCGACACGACAAACTTTATACTGAAAAGGAATGGAATTGAAATAACACTCACACCCAAAGAAGGCGCCCTACTGCGTTTATTGTGTCTGAATGTAAATCAACTCATCACCCGTGAAAAAGCCTTGAAAAAGATTTGGGGAACAGATGATTATTTCATCGGACGCAGTATGGATGTCTTTATCAGCCGGTTACGAAAATATCTCAAAGCAGATCCAGAAGTGATTATAACCAATGTCCATGGAACAGGATTTAAGTTGGAAGTGAAAAGTTTACAATCATGATTTCAACAAATACTACATTTTTAAATCAAATCTATTAACATCCACAAAGCCGCCACTCACTATGAACCTGAAAAGATTATTATTTTTATTTTTTATTTATCTACCCTTTCTTGGAACAGCTCAGTATTACAGTCTTGGTCAGGATCCAGGTTCAACGAAATGGCGGCAGATGAATTCAGAAAATTTCAAGCTGATCTATCCTCAGCAATTTGAGAGTAAGGCACAGCAATTTATTAACCTGCTTGAATATTCCAGGAAGTATACTCCTACAAGTCTTTATGCCAAGGTTCCCAGAATGCCGGTCGTACTCCATGCTCAGGATATCACAGCCAATGCATTTTCTGTTTGGGCTCCACGGCGACTCGAATTGTATACAGCTCCTCCACAAAACTCTTATGCTCAACCCTGGATGGAACAATTGGCCATTCATGAGTTTCGACACTCGGCTCAACTTTCAGCCATGAACACAGGTCTTACAAAACTATTGGGTTATGCCTTAGGAGAACAAGCTGCAGCAGGAGTCCTTGGACTCTATCTTCCTTTTTGGTTTATTGAAGGCGATGCAGTCACCACAGAAACTGCTTTGAGTAAGAGTGGTCGTGGTCGTGTGCCTTCCTTCGGTATGGAATTGCGTGCGCAGTTACTTGAAAAAGGAAACTATTCTTATGATAAGGCCGTCAATGGATCATACAAAAATTATATTCCTGATTATTATATGTTGGGATACGAAATGGTAGCCCATGCACGTGAAATCAAATCAGACAAAGATGTCTGGGCAAAAACATTGAGATTTGTTGGCCGCAATCCTTATTTACCCTGGGCTTTCGACAGAGGATTAAAGAAATCACTCGGTATGAACAAAGAAAACTTGTATGTCAATACCATGCAGGATCTGAAAGAAAAGTGGGGAAGTAATGATGTTGTCATAAAAGATGAAAAGATACTGTCACCCGAAAAACGCAACTTCACACGTTATAAATTCCCGCACTATGTCAACGACAGCACCCTGATTGCTGAGCGCACAACAATAGATGATATTGACCGATTTGTACTCATTCATCGCAACGGTAAAGAAATGAATATTGTTACTCCCGGAATGTTTTCTTCCGATAATATCAGTCTTTCGGGTTCCGATCACACAGGTGTCATGGGCAACAATAAACCCGGAAGTATAACTGCTGATAATCTTGATTTACAAACCAATCGTCTCTACTGGACCGAAAAACAAATTGACCCCAGATGGCAAAACAGAAGCTTTTCTGTCATAAAATGTGCAGATTTGAAAACAGGTAAATGGATAACTTTAACCCATAAGAGCCGTTATTTTTCACCAACGGCATCCCCGGATGGAACTTTATTGGCTGCTGCTGAGGTGAGTGAATCAAACCGTTATTCTATTGTACTGCTCAACAGTCATACAGGAGAGCTAAAAAAGAGAGTCATCAGTTCGGATGAGGATTTTTATATCACTCCCAGTTGGTCTCAAGATGCAAAGAGTATCTTTTGTGTGATCATGAATGAGCAAGGAAAAAAGATGGTAAAGATTGATATCAACACTGGCGATGCGGTGACTTTGATAAAACCATCCTTCTATGAAATTTCATCACCTTATGCTTTGGGACCATATCTATTCTTCAATGCAGCCTATACCGGAATTGATAATATTTTCGCCCTCAATACCGATAACGGAAAGATCTTTCAGGTCACCAATGCACGTTTTGGAGCCGTCGATATCGAACCAAGTCCTGATAAAAAACATCTGGTTTATTCAGATTACAATTCAATGGGATACCGGATTGCAGAAATTCCTTATAGTCCTGAATCATGGAAAGAATATAAATACATGCCTGAAAGTCAACCTGAAGGATTGTATTCTAAGCTAATCACTAAACAGGAAGGAGCCATTGTAAACGATACCACCGGTCCAAAAGTAAAATATGAATCAGAACCTTATCACAAATTAGCCCATGCTTTCAATTTTCATAGCTGGTCACCATTTTACTTTAATTCATCCAACTACAATTATGGATCAGGAATCAGTCTGTTGAGTCAGGATGTATTGAGTAACATGTTTGTTACCTTAAATCAACAGTTCCGTGATGTAAATGGATTTGCCAGAACATCGGCCAGTGTCAGTTATCAGGCTTTGTTTCCTGTCTTCGATTTCAGTGTTGAAAAAGGTAAGAATATTGGAGCTTATTCTATTCGTGATCAGAATAATAATATAACTACCCATACATATAATTATGGTGAGACCGATTTTACGGGAGCTATCAATATTCCTTTGAAATTTACTTCCGGGCCTACCAATTTTGGATTGCAACCACAGATCAAGACCACCATTAAAGATATGACCCCTGAATTGTCATCAACTCCAAAACAGCTTAAAGGAACAATGGCAACACTGGAATATCAGCTTTACGGATTTGTGTATCGTAAATACGGTATGCGAGACCTTAATCCACGTTGGGGACTGGTCAACAACATTGTATACGGTTCAACACCATTCATCGGAATTCAAAGCGGAACCATTCTGGCCATCGAAGAGACCCTTTATTTACCAGGTGTTTTGCACCATGACGGATTCCGAATTTATATGGGTTATCAGGATCGCAAACGAAGTCTTGGAAGTTTCGACAATGTAATTCTCTTCCCCCGTGGAAATCCAACCCCTTATCCAGATAATGAAACAAGTTTATCGTTTAATTATTCTCTTCCATTGCTGTATCCCGATCTCAGCATCGGACCATTTGCATATATCAAACGCATAAAAGGCAATTTCTTTTACGACACGACTTTGAAAAATGTCATAGGCGGAAGAGGTATAGAATTGACAGCCGATGTTCATCTACTGCGTTTTGTTTTCCCGTTCGAAATAGGCATTCAGTTTGCACAAGACAACAAAGGAAACTACTCCGTAAATCCACTAATATCCATCAATCTGAATGGAATTTAATTTGTTATATAGCATCTGACTAAATTTTAATGATAGTTTTATGAGAAGCAACTGGATTACCGAAAAGCCTGAAATGTTTCAGGTGATTGACAAATGTGAAGTCTGTTATGTAAGCATGGTTGATCAAAATAATATGCCTTATGTCGTTCCCCTCAATTTTGGATTTAAGGATGGAGTGATCTATCTCCATTCCTCCAGAATAGGGAAGAAGATGGACATTCTGAAACAAAACCAAAATGTTTGCATTGCATTCAGCACCGATCACCAGTTGAAGTTTCAGAACGAAGGAGTTGCATGCAGTTATGCCATGAAATACCGAAGTGTACTCGTATATGGACAGATTGAATTCATTGAGGAAACAGAAGATAAAATTGAATCGTTGAATATTTTAATGAAGAAATATACCGATCGTGATTTCACTTATAGTGCTCCAGCTATCCGAGAAGTCTGCACTTACAAGGTTATCATTAACGAGATGTCAGGCAAAAAGTTAGGTTATTAATTTCTGAACGAAATTTAGATGAATGCTTTATTAAATCTGGACCAGGCACTGTTCCTGGCAATCAATGGATGGCACAGTACATTTTTTGATTACATCATGTATTTTGTAAGTGGAAAAATCAGTTGGTTACCGCTTTATATATTTCTTATTTATCTTCTGTTTCACAACTATGGTAAGAAAGCATGGCTTATTCTACTACTTGTTGCAATAACTATATTATTGAGTGACACAGGTTCAGTTTTGTTATTTAAGAATACAGTATGCCGTTTACGGCCTAGTCACGAACCCGCCCTGGCTGGACTGGTACATATAGTAAATGGATATACCGGCGGAGAATATGGATTTGTATCTTCACATGCATCCAACTTCTTTGCCTTATCATTGCTTTTGATCCAATTCCTTGGAAAGCAATATAAATGGATCACACTGAGTTTGTTATTATGGGCAGCTTTAATCGGTTACAGTAGAGTCTATTTAGGCGTTCATTATCCCGGTGATGTTATTTGTGGCGCTCTATACGGGGCTATTATTGGCTACACAGTAGCAAGAATTGGAAAACAAAAACTACATATAGTCCCGTAGGGACATCATGATAATAGAAATACATGATTGTTAAACGTTTAGCCCCGTAGGGGCGACATATTTAAAACAAACCCAAATAAAAAACCGACCTCCATCCCGATCGGCTTTTCCATTAATTCACCAAATAAAAACAATGGCAGGAATTTATTCAGTACCCACAGCAGTTTGCGCAACAGAAGTGGCAACCCCTCCTGCAACTGCCAAATAACCACCAATTGTAACTACCACTGCCGGTAATGAAACCGGTGCAGTCAAGATAGCAGCTCCCAAGATACCCAAAATCAAACCAATCTTCCGAATGGTCTTAAAAAACTTTGGCGTTGGAGCAACCACTCTCTGAGCAAGCGTCAGATCAGTCGAATTGTCCGTTGTTGAACTAGTCTTTCCCATAATGCATAGAATTATAAAAAACAGTTTCAAATTGTTTTACTAAAAAACATCAATCACCATCATGCTACTTCCCTTCAAAGGAACATAATCAGTGGCTCCTGATTTCTTGTAAAACTCAATTCCAACAGCTTCAATCACACTCACATCATCCGTCAGCACAGTGCCAACAGGAAAAGAAGCAACCAAATCATGCGTCAGCGTAGTCCCAACCGGAGTATATGCAGAGTAAGCAAACGCGCTCAAACCATTCAATTGACTCAATGGTTCATAACGACGATTGGCTTCAGAATACTCATAATCAGAAATCACACTGATATGATTCTGCAAACGATAATAAGCAGCACCTGCAGGAATAAGCACCGGTTTAACAT
>Ga0073936_10011733_pt1 | contig 10570 bp, 10 predicted proteins | sample AliMusrvi5mmetaG_FD_87041 | JGI IMG/M metagenome (GOLD analysis project Ga0073936, IMG submission 87041) | Freshwater lake bacterial and archeal communities from Alinen Mustajarvi, Finland, to study Microbial Dark Matter (Phase II) - Alinen... | ecosystem: Environmental > Aquatic > Freshwater >... | reverse complement strand
TGCTGGTGGTCCCTCCCGGACTCGAACCGGGGACCCTCTGATTAAGAGTCAGATGCTCTAACCAGCTGAGCTAAGGGACCAACAAGATGAAAATTCTACCAGGGACAGGGGGAAACGCAAGAGGCCGTTCCGACCTGATTGAAGGCAGTGATCAGAGTGCGGGCATCGCCATGGCATCGCGCACATCGGCCATGGTCTCGGCGGCTACGGCGCGGGCGCGGGCACTGCCGTCGCGCAGGACATCCTGGATGACTTCGGGGCGCGAGAGGTGGGACTCGATCTGCTCGCGCACGGGCTCGATGCGGCGGGTCATGGCCTCGGCTACGCGCTTCTTGCAGTCGAAGCAGCCGATGCCGGCGCGGCGGCACTCGGTGCTCACCAGTTCCTGGGTGGCCGCATCGCTGAAGAGCTTGTGGAAATCGAAGACCGGGCAAATGTCAGGGTTGCCAGGATCCGTCTTGCGCAGGCGCGCGGGATCCGAGGCCATCTGGCGGGTGCACTTCTCCAGGATCTCGGCGTTGGTATCGCGCAGATAGATGCAGTTGCCGTAGCTCTTGGACATCTTGCGGCCATCCAGGCCCGGCACCTTGGGCGTCTTGGTGAGCACCGCCTCGGGCTCGGGAAAGACTTCGCGTTTGAAGAGGAAGTTGAAGCGACGCACCACCTCGCGGGCCAGCTCCAGGTGAAACAGCTGATCCTCGCCCACGGGGACCTTGTTCGCCTTGTAGATGATGATGTCGGCGGTCTGGAGCAGGGGGTAGCCCAGGAAGCCGTAGCTGCCCAGGTCCGCCACGGCGTTTTGGAGCTTCTCCTTGTAGGTGGGTACCCGCTCAAGCCAGGAGAGAGGCGTCACCATGGAGAGCAGCAGGTGCAGCTCCGCGTGCTCCTTCACGAGGCTCTGCACGAAGATGGTGGCCTGCTTGGGATCCAGGCCCGCAGCCAGGTAGGTGGCTGTCAGCTCCTGGGTGGCGGGCCAGATCTCCTCCACGGACTCGTACTTCGAGGTCAGGGCATGCCAGTCCGCGATCATATAGAAGGCCTGGCCCTGGTCCTGAAGGCGGGTGAAGTTGTCGAGGGCCCCCACGAGGTGGCCGATGTGCTGGGAGCCGGAGGGCTGGATGCCGGCAAGGACGCGCTGCATGGGAATCAGACTCCAAGAACAAGGTGGGCTACGAGTTCGATGCCCGAAAGAACGACGCCGAAGACCGGGCCGATGACAAAGCCGAGAACACCTGTGAGCGCCAGGACGATGAGAATGCCTCCCATCCAGGGCTGGACCCGGTCGAACTTGGGGAGCCAGCGCCAGGGCAGAAGCCCCCGCAGGATGCCCGCGCCGTCGAGGGGCCCCATGGGCAGGAGATTGAACAGGGCCAGGCCCACATTGATGAGGACCAGGTGCCCGCAGAGGGCCAGGGCCAGGGTCAACCCCAGGGACAGGTCCAATCCCAACCGCTGGCCCATGACCTGGAGCGACTCCACCTTGGAAAAGGAGGCCACGAAGAGGCTGTAGTCATAGGAGCGCGGCACCCCCGCCAGCTTCACCAGCAGCAGCAGCACGCCCAGGAAGAAGGCTCCTAGCACCAGGTTGGAGGCGGGCCCCGCCGCCGAGACGAGGGCCATGCCCCCCCGCTGGGTGAAGCGCCGGCTGAGGTTGCGGGGGTCCACGGGCACTGGCTTGGCCCAGCCGATGAAGGGGAACCCCGTGGTCATGCCCAGCAGGGGAAACAGGAAGGTTCCCAGGGGATCCATGTGGACCAGCGGATTCAGGGACATGCGGCCCAGGCGGGCGGCGGTGTCATCCTCCAGCCAGTAGGCAGCTGTGGCATGGCTGGCCTCGTGGACGCTGAGGCTGAACAGCAAAGCCACATAACTGACAAGAATGGTGGGAATGGAAATACTATCGAACACCCGGGCTCCGGCAATCCTCCAGTGTACAGGGCCGAACCCGACCCAGGCACCTGGACTGCCTATGTCCAAACTACATGACCCGGCATTCCCGGCCGATGACTGGACTTAGGGGCCCAGACTGCCCCACCCGCAGCTTGTCCGCCCTTCTACCCCTGGAGTCAGGCATGTATCTCAAAGCGAATTCGCCCCATGCCATTGCCGCCGGGCAAAGTGTCATCGGTTTCAACGTGGTCAATGGCAAGGAGGTAGAGGGGGATCTCTCCCTCATCCAGTCCAAGTCCGCCGTGGACAGCCGGGACCTTGTGGGCATGTTCCCGGACAGCGGGGAAAAGGATGTGGCCCGAGCCGCCAAGGCCGCGGCCGATGCCTTTCCTGCCTGGTCCGGCACCTCCCTGGCCACCCGGGTGGCCCTCATCCAGCGCGCCGCCCTGATCCTGGGCGAGCACCGGGAGAAGGTGGCCCGCATCGTGACCCGGGAGATCGGAATGACGCCCCGGGAGGCGTCCACCGAGGTCCAGGAAACCCTCGATGCCTGCGCCTTCTTCATCGCGGAACTCCAGAACCTCTCGGAGCAGACCCCCATGCCCGGTCTGGTGGCCTACCGCTGCCCCGTGGGCGTCTGCGGCATCCTGGCCACAGGCAGCTCGCCCCTGTCGGCACCGGCCCGCAAGTTCCTCCCGGCCATCCTCGCGGGCAATACCGTGGTGTGGAAGCCGAGCGACAATGCTCCCACCGCCGCCTACCTTCTGCTGCGGGCCTTCCTGGAAGCGGGCCTGCCCCCGGGCGTGATCAATACGGTGAATGGACGAGGCCGGGCGGGCTGTGGCAAACACTTCCTGGCGGCCATCGACAAGGGCCTCTTCCAGGCCTTCAGCTTCGTGGGCTCCACGGCCCTGGGCCGCACGGTGGGCGACTTGTGTGGGCGGAACCTCATGCACCCCAGCATGGACCTGCTGGGCAAGGGGGCCATGGTGGTGATGCCCGACGGGGATCTGGACCGGGCCGTCGAGGGAGCCCTGCGGGGCGCCTTCAGCCATGCGGGCCAGCGGCCCATCGGCCTGGTGAACATCCTGCTGCACCAGGACTGCGCACCCCAGTTCAAAGAGGCCTTCCTGGCCCAGGTGGCCACCCTCAAAGTGGGCAATCCCATGACCCATCCCGAGGTGGCCTACGGCCCCATGATCAACGCCCGCAGCGCCACGGCCTTCCGGGAGCACTGGGAATTGGGCCAGCAGGACGGCGCCACCCTCCTGGCCGGTGGGGAGCAGTGGAACGAGGTGAACCGCACCGAGCACGTGGTGGGCGACATCGCCCACGGCCACTACATGCAGGCCTGTGTCTGGGACGATGTCCGGCCTGAGATGGGACTCTTCCAGAACCAGGGCCTGGGCCCCACCGTGAACCTCGTCACCTTCAAGGAACTGGAAGAGGCCCTGGCCTGGACCTATGGTTCCCCCTCGGGCTGCGCCGTGAGCCTCTTCTCCCATGACCGGCCCTGGATCGAACGCTTCCGGCACGACTGCCGGGCGGACATGGTGGGGATCAACCGCCTGGCCGATGCCGCCGAAGCCCGCCTGCCCTTTGCCGGCCATGGCACCCGCCCGGGTGTGCGCCCCGCCTACGATGGCTTCGTGCGCTGGCAGGCCGTTTGCGGGGACGCCCTGGACGGGCACCTCCCCCTGGCCGAGACCGCCCTCGCGGAGAGCACTTTCAAGACCGACTGGGCCAGCCTCTAGGTGAGCCCCAGCCATGAGCACTAGCTCCAAGCCCGTCCGCGCCGCAAGCCGCCTGGACGGCCTGTGGACCCTGGGTCTCCTGGCCACCCCCCTCCTGCTGAGCTGGGCACTGCTGCGACCCCTGGCGCTGCCGCCAGGCGGTCCCTCCCTACGCGTCTTGCTGACCCTGCTGACGATCTGGGGGATGGCCCTGGGCCTCCACCTCCTGCGCCAGCGCCTGGAGCGCCAGGCCAGCCTCGCCGCCGACCAGGATGCCCAGCAGCGGCTCCTGAAGGCCGTCATGGACGCGGCCACGGAGGTGGCCCTCATCGCCACCGATGCCCAGGGTACCATCCAGCTCTTCAACACTGGAGCGGAGCGGATGCTGGGTCTCAAGGCCCGGGACGTCATCCACCGCCTGAGCCCTGCGGCGTTCCACCTGCCCGAGGAGATCGAGCAGCGAGGCCAGGAACTGAGCGCCTCACTGGGCCTGGAGATCACGGGCTTCGAGGTCTTCACGGCCCTGCCCAGCCGGGGCCTCAGCGAGGTGCGAACCTGGACCTACCAGGATGCGAAGGGGCGGCGCTTTCCAGTGAGCCTCGCCATATCCGCCCTGCGGGACCGCCATGGGCGCATCTTCGGCTACCTGGGCGTGGCCCAGAACATCCAGGTGCAGCAGGCGCGGGAGACCCGCCTGGAGGCCCGGGCCCAGTAGGCCCAGGACACGGCGCGCCTCACCTCTGTCTTCCTGGCCACCATGAGCCACGAGATCCGCACGCCCATGAACGCCATCATGGCCATGGTGCGCTACCTGTTGACCACCAACCTCGATGTGGAGCAGCGCGAGATCACCGAGATCGGACGCAAGGCGGCAGGGAACCTGCTGGACATGCTGGACCGCGTGCTGGATCTGTCCAAGCTGGAGGCCGGGGCCATGACCCTGGAGAGTTCCCCCTTCTCGCCCCTGAGCCTCACCCGCGACTGCGCAGAGCTGTGGCGGGCCGACGCCACGGCCAAGGGCCTGGCCTTCCTGGTGGCCCTGCCCACGGAGGCCCCTGTGGCCCTGGGCGATCCCCTGCGCCTCAAGCAGGTCCTCAACAACTTGCTGGGCAATGCCCTCAAGTTCACGACCCAGGGCAGCATCACCTTCCGGCTTCAAGTGATCGACGAAGCGCCCGGCCTTCTTCTCCGCTGGGCCGTGGTGGACTCGGGCATCGGCATGACCCCAGCCACCCTTCATCGCCTCTTCCGCCCCTTCACCCAGGCGGACGTGGGCATCACCCGCCAGTTTGGCGGCACAGGCCTGGGCCTGGCCCTGAGCCAGGACCTGGTGCACCTCATGGGCGGCACCCTCAGCGTGGACAGCCTGGCTGGAGAGGGCAGCACCTTCACGATGGAAGTGCGTCTCCCCAGGGCTTGATCAGCGAGGCCAGGGCCGCACCCAGTTCCCCGGGCTCGCCGTCCAGGCGCAGGCGCAGCAGGAACTCGCTGTTGCCTTCGCCCCCCTTGATGGGGCTGAGGCCCAGGGCCTGGGGCCGGAGGCGGGTCTGGGCGAAGAAGCCCCAGGTCTCCACCAGCACCCGGCGGTGGACAGCCGGGTCCCGTACGATGCCGCCGGCACCGACGTCGTCGCGGCCTGCCTCGAACTGGGGCTTCACCAGCAGCACTGCGTCGGCGCCAGGGGCGAGGCTGGGCAGGATCGGCGGGATGGCCAGGCGCAGGGAGATGAAGCTGAGGTCTGCCACCAGGAGGCTGCAGGGTTCGGTCAGGAGGCCCGGATCCCAGGTGCGGAGGTTCACCTGCTCCATGGACACTACGCGGGCATCGCTGCGCAGCTTCCAGTGGAGCTGGTTGGTGCCCACGTCCACGGCGTAGACCCGGGTGGCCCCCCGCTGCAGCAGGCAATCCGTGAAGCCGCCGGTGCTGGAGCCAGCGTCGAAGCAGACTCGGCCGGTGGGATCGATGCCCCAAAGATCCAAGGCCCCGGCCAGCTTCAGCCCACCCCGGCTCACGAAGGGCAGCGCGTCGCCCCGCAGGCGGATGGTGGCCGCCTCGTCGATGGCCGTGCCGGCCTTAGTGACGGGACGGTCCTCCACCAGCACATCCCCGGAGAGGATGCGGGCCTGGGCCTTGGCCCGGGTCTCGCAAAGGCCCAGCTGGACAAGCAGGAGGTCCAGCCGCAGCTTAGCCACGGGCCACCCGGCGCTGACGCGTGATTTCCTGGCGGTAGACGCCAACGTTGCGGTTGTGGTCCTTCAGGGTCGGTGCGAAGTTGTGGCCGCCCCTCCCGGTGGCCACAAAATAGAGGTCCTTGCTGAGCACCGGGGCCTTGGCCGCCTCCAGGGCCGTCGCACTGGGAATGGCGATGGGTGTGGGGGGCAGGCCGCCCATGGTGTAGGTGTTGAAGCGGTGTGGGCGGCGGATGTCCTCGGACAGGGGCGCCGTGAAACGCAGGTCGCCGCTGAGCCAGCGGGCGTATAGGCTGGTGGGGTCGCACTGGAGGCGCATGCCGATGTCCAGGCGCTTCTTGTAGACACCGGCCACCTTGGGTTGCTCCTCCGCAAGCTTGGTCTCCTTCTCCACCAGACTGGCCAGAATGAGGGTCTCGTAGGGCGGCAGCACGCCTCCCTCCAGCTTGGGCCGCACCTGGTCGTGGAAGGCCTCCACAAGCTGGAGCATCACTTCCTCAGGCTCCATGGCGTGGTGGAGCTTGTAGGTGGCCGGGGCCACGAGGCCCTCCAGGCTTTCGGCCTGCTCGAAGCCCGCCGTCTTGGCCAGGCGGGGGCTCTTCCAGAGGGTCCAGAAGATGTCCTCAGGCACGAAGTCTTTCAGGCGCCGCTGCACCGACCAGGCGTGAGCCCCCTCAGGAATGGAGACAGTGGTGTAGTGGATGTCCGCCCGCCGCAGCTTGCCGGCCACATCGGCCAGGCTGGCCCGGGCCCCGAAGGCGTATTCGCCGCGGATGAGTTGCAGCTTGCGGGAACGGGCCCAGAGCCGGAACAGGGAAGCCGAGCGGATGACGCCCTGGCGCTCCAGCTGATCCGCGATCTGGTTGATGTTCGTCCCCTTCTTCACCAGCACCGTCGCCTCCTGCTGGAGGGGGCCCTGCCCCGTCCAGGCCCACCATCCCCCCAGGAACGGCAGGGCGGCCAGCATCAGTGTGGCCAGGAAGAGCCGGAGGGAGATCGAGGATCGTGCCATGCCTCCAGAATGCCGTGGTAGCGTGGTTCCTTCTACTCCGCTGAAGGATTCCATGGACGCAACCGGCTATCGCCGCCACGTAGGACTCTTCTCTGCCACCATGCTCATTGCCGGCTCCATGATCGGCAGTGGCGTATTCATCGTGGCTGCGGACATGATGCGGACCTACGGCACCAGCGGCTTCCTCCTGGCGGCCTGGGGTCTCACGGCCGTGCTGACGCTCTTCGCGGCTCTCAGCTACGGGGAGTTGGCGGGCCTCTTCCCCCAGGCTGGGGGCCAGTATTCCTACCTGCGTGAGATCTACGGCCCGGCCATGGGCTTCCTCTATGGCTGGACCTTCTTCACGGTCATCGAGTGCGGCACCCTGGCGGCCGTGGCCGTGGCCTTCGGCAAGTATCTGGGTAACTTCATCCCCTGGGTGACGGATACCACCTGGCTGGGCCCCCACCTGGAGGTTCCGCTGCTGCGGATCAGCCAGTCGATCAGCGTGGGCCCCTACCACCTGGGCCTCACGCCCACGCGCCTCTCGGCCATCGCGGTCGTCGCCCTGCTCACGGTGGTGAACCTCTACGGCGTGAGACTGGGCTCCCGCATCCAAGACCTCTTCACCGTGGCCAAGATCGGCGGCCTGGCGGCCCTCATCGGCCTGGGGCTCTGGTTCCACCCCGCCGTCCCGCCCGTGGCGGGCCCCTATCCGCACCAGCTCGGCGATGTGCCCCTGCCCTTCCTCACGGCGCTGCTGGTGGTGCAGACGGGCAGCATGTTCTCCGCGGACGCCTGGAACTCCATCACCTTCATCGCCGGTGAGGTGAAGGAACCCCGCCGGACCATCCCCTTCTCCCTGCTCATCGGCACCACGCTGGTCTGCGGCCTGTACATCGTGGCGAACTTGGCCTACCTGCGGGTGCTGGGCCCCACGGGCATCGCCACTGCTCCCCAGGACCGGGTGGCCAGCGCGGCCCTGCAGGCCCTCTTCGGCCCTGGGGGCGGGCTCATCATGGCCGGCGTCATCCTCGTCTCCACCTTCGGCTGCCTGAACGGACTGCTCTTCTCCGGGGCCCGGGTCTACCAGCGCATGGCGGTGGATGGCCTCTTCCATCCCCTGGCTGCCCGCCTCAACCAGCACGGCGTCCCGGCTTTCGGCCTCTGGATCCAGGCCCTCTGGACCTGCGCCCTGACCCTCACCGGTACTTATGGGCAGCTGCTGGACTTCGTGATGCTGCCCACCATCCTCTTCTACGTCTTCACGGTGGGCGGCGTCATCCTCCTGCGCCTGCGGCGGCCGGACCTGCCCCGCACCGTGCGGGTCTGGGGCTACCCGGTGGTGCCCCTGCTCTACATGGCGGGGGCCTGCGCCATCGTGGGCGCCCTCTTCATCTACCGACCCAGTTATTCCTGGCCGGGGCTCATTCTGGTGGCCCTCGGCTGGCCGGTCTACCTCGCGGTGAAACCCCGCGTGGCTCAATCCTAAGGAGTCTTTCATGACGCATGTGGTGGTACTGGGCGCTGGCCGCGTGGGCGGCGCCATGGCCCGAGATTTGGCCCCGGATTTCCAGGTCACGGTGGCGGATCGGTCAGAGGCGGCCCTGGCCCGCATGGCGGGCTTCGGCCTGGCCATTCGCCCGGTGGACCTCGCCAATGCCGAAGCCCTGAAGGCCGCCGTGGCCGATGCAGACTTCGTGGTGGGCGCCGTGCCGGGGTTCATGGGCTTCGCCACGGCCAAGGCCGTGCTGGAGGCCGCCAAGCCCCTGGTGGACATCTCCTTCTTCGACGAGGACTGTTTCGAGCTGGACGCCCTGGCCAAGGCACAGCAGGTCACGGCCATTGTGGACTGCGGCATTGCGCCCGGCTGCCACAACATCATCCTCGGCCACCTGTCCACCCAGTGGGACCGCATCAGCTCCTTCGAGTGCCTGGTGGGTGGCCTGCCCGTGATCCGCACCTGGCCCTACGAGTACAAGGCGGGCTTCAGTCCCATCGATGTCATCGAGGAATACACCCGCCCCACCCGCTACGTGAAGGACGGCAAGGTGGTGGTCTTCCCGGCGCTCTCCGAGGCAGAGCTGCTGGATTTCCCGGGCCTGGGCACCCTGGAATCCTTCAATACGGATGGCCTCCGGAGCCTCATCAAGAGCTTTCCCAACATCCCCGACATGAAGGAGAAGACCCTCCGTTACCCGGCCACATCGAGAAGATGCGGATGTTCCGCGAATCCGGCTTCTTCAACAAGGAGAAGATCCGTGTGGGCGATGCGGAGGTCAGTCCCCTGGACCTCACCACCTCCCTGCTCTTCCCCCTCTGGTTCATGGCGGAGGGCGACGAGGATTTCACCGTCATGCGGGTGACCGTTGAGGGCGAAAAGGACGGCCAACCCATGCGCCAGGAGCTGAACCTCCTGGACCGCTACGACCAGGCCACCCGCACCACCTCCATGGCCCGCACCACCGGCTACACCTGCACCGCGGCAGTGCGCCTTCTGGCCAGCGGCGGCTTCACCCGCAAAGGCATCAGCCCCCCCGAAGTGGTGGGCCAGCAGCCTGGTGCCTGGGCCTTCATCCGCGCCGAAATGGCCAAGCGGAATGTGATCTTTACTGATGGCTAAAAGACAGAACTGATCACCACTAGGTTTCATTTCGTCTTGTGTATCGGCGAAGCCGATACCAAGAAGGCACCAAGAATAGAAGGGTGGTTATCCCATTTCTATTCTCGGTGCCTTGGTGTTGAGGCTTTTCTACCCGTCGAGTTCGCGATGTCGGATGGACAGGGCGGCGACGTCGTTGCGCAGGCGGTGGGCCAGCATCTCCACCAGGGCCACGGAGCGATGCTGGCCGCCAGTGCAGCCGATGGCGAGGGTGTGATAGGCGCGGCCCTCTTGCTGTACCAGGGGCAGGGACCAGCGCAGCCAATCTTCAGCTCTCTGCAGGAACTCCCTGAATTCCGGGGCCTCCAGCAGGTACTCCTGAACGGGCCAGTCTTTGCCATTGAGAGGCTTCAACGCTTCGACGTAATAGGGATTGGGTAGGAAACGGGCATCGAGGATCACGTCCGCATCTGCTGGCACGCCCCGCTTGAAGCCGAAGCTGAGCAGCCGCACGGCGGTGTGCCGCGTGGGCAGGTGCGGCACCAGGGCCGCGATGCGCAGGCGCAGCTCAGACAAGCTCAAGTGGCTGGTGTCGAGAATGGTTGTGGCCAGGGCCCGGATGGGGGCCAGCAGCTCCCGCTCGCGGCGGATGCCCTCACCGGCGGTGCCAAGCAGGGCCAGGTGGTGGGGGCGCCGGGTCTCCGAGTAGCGCCGCAGGAGGATGTCGTCGCTGGCCTCCACGAAGACCACCTGTACGGGCGTGTTCCCGATGCGGAGACGCTCCAGCAGGGGCCCGAACTCGCTGGCGAAGTCCGCCTGGCGACTGTCCATGCCCACCACCAGCCGATCGTGGGAGGCCTGGAGCTTGGATTCCAGCTCCATGAGGGGTTCCAGCAGGCGCACGGGAACATTGTCTAGTGCGGTACAGCCAGTATCCTCCAGCGCGCCCAGCACCGAGTGGCGTCCGGCCCCGGACAGGCCCGTTACAACAATGAGTTCCATCGGCCTATTGTGGGACAGAGAAGCCCGGTCCGCCTTACAAAAACAATGGGACCTCGCGGCCCCATTCGTTTTATTGGGTTACCTGACTACCAACCATCTTCAGCCTTAATCGCCAAGGTGAATGGCATCGTAACCGAGCCTTCGGCAGCAGGTTGAGAGGATT
>Ga0073936_10011730_pt1 | contig 10572 bp, 7 predicted proteins | sample AliMusrvi5mmetaG_FD_87041 | JGI IMG/M metagenome (GOLD analysis project Ga0073936, IMG submission 87041) | Freshwater lake bacterial and archeal communities from Alinen Mustajarvi, Finland, to study Microbial Dark Matter (Phase II) - Alinen... | ecosystem: Environmental > Aquatic > Freshwater >... | reverse complement strand
TCCGAAACGGCCGTCGGATCGAACGGTTGCTCTATCGGACAGGCCCGGAACTCCTTAGAGAATACCGGAAAAGCGTCAGAAAACCCTAAGCAGACACGCTCGAAATCCTAGCGGCATTGGACAGGAATGTCCGCGCGCCGGTGGCAGTGTCCGGATGCGCTTGCTTTGCCTTTGCCCTTCCGTCCCTTTTCCCTTGCCGCACGGCCCCGAACATGCTGTTATCGTTACCATCGCAGCAGGCACATTACAGAAACCGGCGCGCAGCGTCAGAACGAGCATGCTTCATTCTCCTTACTCTGCCCTCTCAGCGCTCTTGGTGGTAATCGCTCAATTCGCCACCTTCACCCCTCAGCGAGCTTTGAGCCAATCCCAATCTCCCAAGGCCGATTCTTTCAATCCGGGGGCTAACAGTCCTGTCTATTCGCTAGCCGTGCAGGCGGACGGTAAGATTCTAGTGGGGGGCGGATTCACGAGTCTCGGTGGACAGGCGCGGAATCGCATCGGCCGGCTCAATGCGGATGGGACGCTGGACACAGCGTTCAATCCGGGGGCAGGCGGTGACGTAAATTCGCTGGCGGTCCAGGTGGACGGGAAGATCCTGGTGGGGGGATATTTCACCAGTTTGAGCGGCCAGGCGCGGTATTACCTTGGCCGGCTCAATCCGGACGGGACGCTGGACACAGCGTTCAACCCGGTGGCTAATAGCACTGTGGATTCGCTCACGTTGCAGGCAGATGGGAAGATTCTTGTGGGGGGGTATTTTGGCAGCCTGGGCGGGCAGACGCGCAATTACCTTGGCCGGCTGAACGCGGACGGGACGCTGGACACAGCGTTCAACCCGGGGGCCAACAATACTGTGGATTCGCTGGCATTGCAGGCGGACGGGAAGATCCTGGTAGGGGGTTATTTCAGCAGCCTGGGCGGGGGGGCACGCAATCACATTGGCCGGCTCAATGCGGACGGCACGCTGGACACAGCGTTCAATCCAGGAGCTGACAATACCGTGGCTTCGCTGGCAGTGCAGGCGGACGGGAAAATCCTGGTAGGGGGGAATTTCATCAATATGGGCGGAGGGACACGCTATCACTTTGGCCGGCTCATTGCGGACGGCACGCTGGACACGGGGTTCAATCCAGGGGCTGACAGTTCGGTGTTATCGATGGCGGTGCAGTCGGACGGGAAGATTCTGGTGGGGGGGAATTTCACCAGTCTGGGCGGACAGACGCGCGTTGGCCTTGGTCGGGTCAATGCGGACGGTACTCTGGACACGGCATTCAGTCCAGGGGCTAACAATTCGGTAGCCTCGCTGGCGGTCCAGGCTGACGGGGAGATTCTGGCTGGGGGATATTTCACCAGCCTGGGCGGGCAGTCGCGCAACTGGATCGGGCGGCTCAACCACACTGAGCCGGCCACCCAACGCCTGAGCTATGATGGCAGCAAGATCACCTGGCTGCGCGGAGGCACCAGCCCGGAAGTCTGGCGTACATCGTTTGAGTACTCGACCAATGGCAGCGCCTGGAGTTCCGTGGGTGCTGGCAGCCGCATCTCCGGCGGCTGGCAACTTACCAACGTCGCGCTGGCTTGGGGCAATACCATTCGCGCCCGAGGTTTTGCCACTGGCGGCCAATTCAACGGTTCAAGCTGGTTTGGGGAGTCAATGCTCGGACCGCCCATTATAATCAGCCCCCTGGCGGCGTCCGGGAAGCAGGGTGAATATTTTGCCTGCACGGTGACCTGCACCAACCAGCCTACTGGTTTTGGGGCGACCGGGTTACCCCCCGGCCTGAGCATGGATGGAACCAATGGAGTGATTTCTGGTGTTCCTTCGGTCTCGGGTGACTTCAGCGTGGTTATCACCGCCACAAACTACTTTGGCGTGGACACTCGCACGGTGACTCTGACTCTGGCTGCCGGCCTGCCGGCGATCACGAGTTCCCTCTCGGTGGTAGCCACCCAAGGTCTGACCTTCAACTACGTTATCACCGCCACGAATAATCCCACCGGTTTCACCGCGAGCGGGCTCCCGGAAGGACTTAGCCTGCGGGCTGACACCGGAGTTCTCTCGGGCATCCCAACAGTGGCCGGCCGGTATGACGTGTTGGTCAGCGCGACCAATCTCTATGGCGCCGACATCGGGACCTTGCAGATACTCGTTGTGTCGGGCGAACCGCAAATCACCAACGCCACAGTGGTCACAGGCACCGAGCTGATGCCGTTCACTTACACGCTCACGACCTATCCGCCCGCCACGGGCTACAGTGTGGTGGGCCTGGTGCCCGGCCTGACGTTCAATGCTACCAATGGGACGATCAGCGGCACGCCCGTTTATGCTGGGACCAACTACGTGCAGGTCGTGGCCTGGAACGCTTATGGAACGAACTCGGCCTCCGTGGAGATCCGCGTCGCCTATGCGCCCGTCACCGGGTTGGTCATTACCGATCTCGACTATGCCTACTCGCGTCCGTATTTGCTGGATTTCACGTTCTCGCTCCGGGATGGCACCAATCCCATTACGGCCCACGCGGTGGTGCGCCCACCGGCTTCGCTGAGTGTGACCTGCCTGGAAAACGGCGTGCCGATTGATCCCCTGGAAACTGCCTTCGTTGTCGAGAAGGGCGACCGGCGGCAGTTCAAAGCCTACCTAGTGCTCGACTATACGCGGAGCATGACTGCTATGTCGAATGGCGACGCCGATGGAAACCAGATTTCCGATGCCATCGACAATATGCAATCAGCGGCCATGGAATTCCTCCGGCAATTGCCCTCCACCGCCCAGGTGGGGCTGTACGAGTTTCACGCTGACTGGGAGGACCCGACGCGACTGCTCCGCCCTACCTCCGATCGCGCGGCTCTTGACACTGCGATTGACAGCATCTGGGCGATGATGCAACTGCCAGACGCCTCGGGCGGATCACGTTGCTGGGACGCCCTCCTCGCGGCGGTGAATGAGTTTGGGGAGCCGGATCCGGACGAGAACCGTTACGTGATCTTCATCTCGGACGGCAACGACACTTCGAGCGTGGTTTCCTACACCAACGTGATCGCTGCGGCGCAGGCCAAGAAGGTCCGGCTCTATTGCGTGGCCTTCGGGCAGCTCATTGATGCCGCGACCCTCGGGCAGCTCACCATCCAAACCGGCGGGCGCTATTTCCGCGCACAGGACCCCGCAAGCCTGGCTGGTTCGTTCGCCTTGCTCGGGAAAGATTTGGATGGCCAGTATCTCCTGCGTTGGGCCACCTTGCGCCGCAACTCCACGCCTTTCACCCCCTCCTTCCAGATTTCCGTTGATGGCCGGACGAATCAAGCCACCTCCTCCTCAAACTACGTGGCCTCCAGTTACGGGACGAATCGGGAGGTGTTCTATGGAGCATTGCGCCTCGTGGCCGACTCCGAAGAGAACGCTGATGCTATCCTGTTGCGCACAACCTACGCCCCGCGCAACATTCGCTCGCTCCGCATCCATTACCGCCCTGATTACCCGTGCCAGGCGGTGCTCCTGTTAACCAATGTTGGAGAAATCCTGCACGGCTGGACGATGTCTGAAACCAACGACAGCGCTGGCACTCATTGGCTGGAGATTAACTCGCCAGACCCAGCCCAACACACGAACGACATTCCCTACGGTGCGCTCGGTAACCTCCTTTATTTCCAGTTCACGGGTCTGCCGTCATCCCAGAACGCGTTCAGTCTCTTCGAGGTGGACAATACCGTCTACGCGAGTCTGCCCGGTCCACCCAGTTTCAATTTGTATGGCGCGGACCAATTCCTCACAACCAATCCGCCGCCCGCCATTCTGTCTGGTAGCCTTGGTTTCGCCGGAGGCCATTTCGGCTTTGATCTCAGCGGGCTGACCGGGCAGATCGTGATCATCGAGGGTTCAACCAACTTGGTTGCATGGACGGCGCTCCAGACCAATACGATGGGCGCCGTCCCATATCATTTCAGCGACCCGGCCTCCACGAGTCTGCCTGCGCGCTTCTATCGAGCCCGTCTGCCTTAGCGGCCTCCGAACGGTTGGCCCGGCCCGTGTGGTTCTCCAAGTGACCAGGCGAGGTTTCGTCTCGGATGGCGAGTGGATTTGGGTAGAATCGCAGGATTTGCAAAGGGACAGATGGCGGAATAATATGAAGCGCACTTTGATGATATCGACATGTGGAACGTGTGCGGCAGCGAGAGCGGCTCGCGCCCTGTTGAACAGGTCTATCCTGACGATGATCTGGGGCATCCTGCTGCCGTCACTGACATTGGTCGTCTCTGATTTGCAGGCAAGAGACGTTGCCCCGTTGCAGCCCGGCAGCGCGTTCGATTATTCAAAACTCGCCTTTCAGCCCGAATCCTGGAAAAAACGGGGCCTGAGTTTGAAGCTGATCCCTTGGGCAGGCACTAACGTTGTCTTCCTGACCACGGAGGCCACGTTGGATCCGGTCTTGATGGGAATCTGGGTTTCCCGCCTCGATGCTGGTTGGCAGTTGTATGCCGACCTGACTGGCCGGGTGCCCACTCCCTCGCGTCAGTTCGAAGGCAAAGCGACGATTGCGGCCGTTCCCGGATACGATCTGACCTGCGGAGCGGGTTGTGGCTTTGTTGGGGCCACGGGGATTGAACTTGCGATGTTCTATGACCATAATTATCCGGAACTCAAAGTCCGCCCCGACGCGATGCCGCACTACGTGTTTTACGAAATGGGCCGGAACTATTACACGTTCGGCGACCGGCATTCCTGCTTTGTTACCGGCTTCGCTGTGTTCATGCGTTACGTCTGCATGGATGCTTTGAAATGCGAGGATACGGATGCCGAAACGCGGAAGGTGCTCGAGGGAGTAGAGCCGCGGTTTTCCGGGAGCGGGCTGACCTTCCTGGATCTGTTCACGATGATCGGACTGGATGAGAAGAGGAGCCGGATCAAGGACGGAAGCGGGAAGGTAATCGAACCCTCCGACCAGCCAGTCTGTTATGCCTCTGCGATGCTTCGCCTGCGCCGCGAGAACGGCGGAGACGGGTGGGTAAAGCAGTTCTTCCACGAGTTGGCCACCTGTCCAAGCTCCAACCCTAACACCAAAGAGGGAGCGTTGAACCAGTGCTGGCTTTGGCTGTTGTGCTCCAACGTGGCGGCGCAAAAGGACCTTAGTCCCGTGTTCGTGGGAGAGTGGAAGCTGCCGATTGCGGAGGGGACTCGCGTGGCCCTGGGACGAATCGATTGGAAGAAGAAGGGTCTATCGCTAAAAGAGGTAGTGGGGACAGTCGCTCCAGTGTGGATAGGCCCCACCACTCCCCAATAGCCAACCAAGTATGCGACCCCCGACCGTCGTGCTCACCAAGAAGTTTCTATCAGCCATTACGGCGGCGTTCTTCCTGTGCGTCCGCCTGGCCGGTGCGCAAAGCGCCGCCGTGAGTGGTTTGTATGAAATTGTTTCCGGCACCTACACCGAGTGTTGCGGCATTGCGGGGGAAATGCGTTTGCCGTTGCCGAACGAAGATCAGCGCTTTGTCAGGTTGAGCGTGGATTCGCAGACGGATCTAGCCACGATGACCTTCCTGGGCCGCGACCTGCAGACGGTTTTTAGCGTTGTCGCTTGCCCAAGCGGTAATTCAATCCAATTCCTTTTCAGTTACGGGTTCATTAATTCAAACAGCATCATATTCCACGTGGATCCCGGTCCCCCGGATGGCATCTACTGGGACTACTCGGTGGGCTATTCGACAAACAGCTTGCAGATCAACGGCACGCTGGGCATGGCTGGTCAGGGGTGTGCCGATGCGCCTAATTTATTTGGCCACAGCAAAGTCGAGGCGCAGTTGGTTACGGGGCCGAGAATAGGTGTCACCGAATATTCAAAGGAAGGAGCGTTGATACTTGTTCAAGGCCATGCTGGCTGGACGAATGTGGTTGAAGCATCAATAAACCTGGTTTCCTGGATGCCCATAAGCACTAATCTAATGCCCGCTTCGCAATGCCCGATTTGCCCCTATATCCTGGTTCGCGATCCAGCCAGCACGAACCTGGCCAAGAGGTTCTATCGCAGCTTCGAGATCCCGTGAGTTTCCTTACGGGCTGGGACGAGGCGACCCTGGCCAATTATATCATGCCGCAGTTCACCAACCGCCCGAAGCCTGCGCGCATGATTCGCGATGACCGCCGTAAGGGTCTGCAACTGCTCCCTACTTCGCCGGACCCCAGGGGATGAACTGCAGGTCCGGCTTGATGATCGGCATCGGGTCATTCGCCCCACCTGGGTTGACAATACACCGGTCATCCGGGTGCGGACCCGGCACCACGACTATACAGCTATAAGGAAGGGTCTTGTAAACGCCCGGGGGGGTGGCGGGCGGAGCGGACGGCATCACGACGTGATTGGAGCGCAGGTTCCAATAGAGATTCGTAACGCCAGTCGGCGGCACGGCTGGGGGAGAAAAACGATGGCCCGGGGGCAAGGACTGAATTCTGAGTGCCCGGTTGCTGGCTGGCGCCAGGAGCGGGTAAGGAGAAGTGCCTGGCGGAGAAGGGATGATAATGGCGTTGCTCTGGACATTCCCGAGCCAAGGTAATGCCGAAGCCGACAGAGAACTCTCGTGCGAACCCACCTGAGCCGCGGCCAGAACACACAGGCAGGTCAACACCACCACAACTGCGCCGACCAACATGATTTGCTTCATGTCCCTGTTGGACGCAAACCAGCGCCCGATGCTCCCGTCATTCAGTTCCCCGTTACCGCCGTCGGGGCGAGTGTCCATTTGTTGGGCACTGGCAAGTTTGATACGCTGGACGAGATCATTGCCTTGCACCACCACTCGTTGGGCCTCCCGGCGCGGGCCTCCACGCGCTCACTGCTTTTTTCGCCGCGCTGGTTGATTAACCGATCCAATTGACGCTCAGCCTGCTGAAACCCCGGTGAAGCGATACGGGCCGAGCACCATTGAGGTGGTTAAAGCGAGTAATCGCCTTGCCCGACAACAAAGAAACGACTTGCAGCAAAGCTGATTCAAGCAAAACACATGACCACTAGAGTCTCCTGTGCAAGAGCGGTGACTGTTTATTATGAACCTCGAGCCAACGCAGCGGTGCCGCGCAAGAGGCTGTGTTTCCTACCGGTGATCATTCTCTGGGGCATGGGATTCTTGATGAGCGGCGGCGGGGCCACGGCCCAGGAGATCACCGCTTTCTCAAGAAACGGCACTTTGAGTTGGACCAATGGGCTGACCAATGGCGTTTACGAGGTCCAGTGGTCGTCGTCGTTGACGGCCGGCGCGGCGTGGACCAACGACTGGAGCCAACTGCAAGGCATTCAGGGCACTCAATCCGTATTCACGGTTCCGGTGCCCATGTTTTACCGGGTTAAAGGTAATGCCTACCCCGAGGTGACGGACAGTGCCGAGTGCTATACGCGGTATTCAAATGCCCTGGTAAATGCCGCGGTGGCGCTGCCGGATGAGATTTCCACCCGGCTGCGGCCCGTGGCCACCAACACACCGGGTACTGATTGGCGCACATTCACCAATTGGGTGGATGGCACCACCAATCGGTGGATTCGCGTCGCGACCATGAAGTTCACCGGCAGTTGGGCCTGGACCAGTCTGCTGACGCCCGGCGCTCACACGATGAGCAACGGCTGGTCGGCAGAGACCTGGGTTACTCTATATCCCGACGCACGACAGCTTCTGACCAGCTACACCGGCACCAACCGGACCTTGCGCCTGGAAAAGGCCTTGGGCTTGCCGCCGCGCCCGGGCGCGTACGGGGTGGCGGAGTTTTATGTGGACCCCAAGTATCTGTTCCGTCCGGCGGCCAGCCCTGACACTCACTCCCCGTCAAGTGGTCTGGTTGCCGAAGAAGCCAGCCCTTACCTGGCCGCCAATGCCCTGCAAGGGGTCTCCCCGGGATACGCCGCCTGGTTCAAGGCTACTTTCGACTCACGAGGCTACGCGGCCACCAACCTCGATAACAGTTGGCCGTGGACCCGACTGGGATACACCTATGACTACGAGAACTCCGCAAACAGCCCCGTTGGGCTCAGTGAATACGTGGTGCCTAGTTGCAGCGATACCAACTACTGGGGTGCCGGCTTGGCAATCCCCATTTACGTAGACTCGACTTTTCCGGCGGCTACTTACGGGCTGTGAATGGGCCCCATACCGTCCACCAGGGACCAGTTCCGCACACGTCCTGGGCAAAGCACGCTGACGCGAACCTCTGACGTGGCGGCCTCGATTCGTAGAGAATGGGACAGGCCGACGACCACGTGCATCGTAGCGCAATAGCCCACTCGGAGCGGGTAGGGTAATAAACCTGCCAGGGAGGCCGTGTTTGCAGGGTAACCAAAGCCCCGCCGGAGCATGATCGGATATGCGGCCTGCACGCCATGACAACCCCGCGCAGGTTGACATCCAAAACGTGATTCCAATCTCCGAGTTCGTATAGCCGCGTTTTGCCGACGATGCCAATGCCTGCGCGGTTGAAGACGTATTCCAGGCGTCCCAAGGTCCGGAACCTGCCTTCCACCAAGCGCTTCGTGGCTGGGAAATGCGCTTTGTTCTGATTTGACCTCGAACGCTTGTTCTTCATATTCGTCCGTACACGTCTGTGTTGCCCTCCTGGACTGACATTCGATTGGACATGCTGGAAGAGGACTGTTGGCCGGCGCAAGGCCGGATTCCGACACGCTCTTGCATGGCCTTGCTGGTCATTTCATCATCGGCGAGTTGCTCCTCGATTTGAAAACGCCGCACATGACCATGCGGGATCGCCGTGGTATTATGAAGCAGAAACCCAGTCTTCCTTCCAAATGTTCCTTGGTAATGGTTGCGTTTTCGACTCTGTGCGCTTGCGTTTGTGCCGCCGCTCCCGGCTACGTTTGGCTCGAAGGCGAATCGGCCAAGACGAGTTTCAAAGCCGCCATCGGCGACTGGGGTAGGCCGCAGTTTCTATCTGACGGGAAGTGGCTCCACATCAGCGTGGAAGAGGACAAAGTCGAGAAAGAAGTCCCCGATGGTGGCATCCTGCTGGAATACACCTTTCCCAACCCGAAGGCGGCTCGCTACGAAGTCTGGGACCGTATTGGGTTTGAGTTTGCCCGCTCTCCGTTCGAGTGGCGGCTCGATGAACGACCGTGGAAGACGGTGTCGCCCGAGGACCTGACAACCGACTTGATGGAAATGGGGTTCTGGTGCGAGGTGGCCTGGTTGAAACTGGGCGATGAGGAATTGACCGTGGGAGACCATCGTCTGCAAGTCCGCCTGCCGAAAACCAAGAACGACAAAGGCAAGTGGCAGCGGGTGCTCTACGCGTCGGATGCCATTTGCTTGCACGAGGGATCGTTTCACCCCAATTCGAGGTTCAAGCCGAATGAGTCGTGTCGCACGGCTGCCGACGACGAGGCAGAAAAAGGGGTATTCCAGCTTCCCGAAGCGAAGCCCGCCGAGCGCGCAACTGTTAGGCTCGGCGGAGTCTGGGAGATTGCGCGGGATGACGAGCAACTGCCCGGCGAAGTCGCCGGGCCGATCAACGAGTTGCCGACGCATTCGGTGTGGCACGCCATCTCCGTGCCTGGCGATAAGAACAAACTCCGCGAAGATCTCACCTTCGCGCATCGCGTTTGGTATCGCACGCGCGTCGCCGTATCTGCCCTGATGGCTGGCCGGGCGTTCTACCTGGATTTCCCCTACAACAATCTCAACACGACGATTTACGTGAACGGCAGCTATTGCGGCTTTGAAAAGAACCCGTTTGCGCCTTTTCAGATGGACGTGACCAAAGCCATCAAGCCGGGGCAGACCAACGAAATCCGGGTGGGCATTCGGGACGCCTGGTATGGCCGATCGGCCGATCCGAAGCGGCCCTTAAAGCTGCGCAGGACTTTCAATTATCCCATCGGTCTCTTCAACCAGGGCTTTCAAGACATGGACTATCCCGTATGGAACTGCCCCCAGTCCGGTATTCTGGCGACTCCGTCCTTTGTGGCCGCCGGCGGAAATGTCTATGTAGCCGATGCGTTCGTAAAGCCATCCGTCGCGCAGAAGCAATTGGAGGTGGCCACCCTGTTACGCAACACCACATCGAACGACGTTTCCGTTGAACTCCGTTGGGAAGCGGTCAATGAGGCATCCGGCCAATCAGAGCATGTTTTCGCTCCACAGCCATTCAAGATTGCCGCCGGGCAGACGATGGCCGTCCCGCTCGCTGATGCGTGGGCAAACCCCAGGCTTTGGTGGCCAGACACGCCAAACCTTTATCACCTGCGCACCACTGTGGTTGTCAACGGGCAGCCGGGCGACATCCACGAGACGCTCTTCGGCTTCCGCGAATGGCGTCGGGAAGGAACCCAGTTCACGCTGAACGGGGTGGTCTGGCATATGTGGGCCGATCTCGTCGGCGAGCACACGTCGCCGCAAGAATGGCTGGCTGCCTACCAGCGAACGCACCAGCGCACCACCCGCCTTAGCACGGCCGGTCAGGCGGCTGCCGATTCCCGTTGGCTCGGACTTGAACCGCAGGACGCGCTCGAGTTCTGCGACCGCCACGGTGTCGTCGTTCGCCGGAACACCACGCTCGATGGCGAGACCATTGGTTACCAATTC
>Ga0073936_10011729_pt1 | contig 10575 bp, 9 predicted proteins | sample AliMusrvi5mmetaG_FD_87041 | JGI IMG/M metagenome (GOLD analysis project Ga0073936, IMG submission 87041) | Freshwater lake bacterial and archeal communities from Alinen Mustajarvi, Finland, to study Microbial Dark Matter (Phase II) - Alinen... | ecosystem: Environmental > Aquatic > Freshwater >... | reverse complement strand
TGCTGGAAGAAATCGGCACCGTGGACCGCGTGGCGGAATATGTCGCCAAGGCCAAGGACAAGACCAGCGGCTTCCGCCTGATGGGCTTTGGCCACCGCGTCTACAAGAACTACGATCCGCGCGCCAAGGCGATGCAGATCCAGGCCCATGCGGTGCTGGACGAGCTGGGCCTGCACGATGATCCGCTGCTGAAGGTGGCGATCGAGCTGGAAAAGGTGGCGCTGACCGACCCCTATTTCATCGAAAAGAAGCTCTATCCCAACATCGACTTCTATTCAGGCATCACGCTCAAGGCGCTGGGCTTCCCCACCTCCATGTTCACCGTGCTGTTCGCCCTGGCCCGCACCGTGGGCTGGATCGCGCAGTGGAAGGAAATGCTGGAAGATCCGCACCAGAAGATCGGCCGTCCGCGTCAGGTCTATACCGGCCCGACGGAACGCGCCTATGTGCCGATGGCCAAGCGCAAGTGAGCGACCGGCGCGCGTGAGCGCGCGAGCATGTCCGGTGGACATGCGAGAGGAAGCGAACGCCGCGAGTTAAGGCGAGCGGCTATTTCGCTTCGACGAAATCGAGCAAAACACGGGCGGCGCGCCGGGACGGGGTTTCATCCCCCTCACCCAGCAGCCGCCCGAAGTCTTTCATGGCTTCGATCTGCGCATTCCTGGCGCTTTCATCACTGAACAGCTTGCCCACGGCCAAAGCCAAATTCTCCGCCGTGGCGCGGCCCTGCAGGAATTCCGGGACCGCCTCGCGGCCCAGCAGGATGTTGATCAGGGTGATGTGGGTCACCGTCATCAGGAATTTCGACAGGAAATACGTCAGTCCGCCGACCTTGTATCCCACCACCATCGGCGTATGGGCCAGCGCCAGCTCCGCCGTCACCGTGCCGGAGGCCGCCAGCGCCACATTGGCGGCGTCAAAGGCGGCATACTTGTCGGCCTCGCCTTCCAGAATATGCAGCGGCGTGGGCCAGCCCTCGGTTGCATCACGGACTTTATTGGCCACATGCGGCACGGTGGGCAGCACCGTCACCAGCCCGGGAATGAGACCGGCCAACAGGCTGACCGCGCCATAGAACACCGGCAGGATGAAACGGATCTCGCTGGTGCGGCTGCCCGGCAGCAATGCCAGCAACGGTGCATCCGGCGCGATGCCAAGGCGCGCGCGCAAGGCCTCGCCGCCACGGATCTTGGCGGCACGTTCGATCACCGGATGGCCGACAAAGGCGGCCTTCAATCCGAACTTCTCGAAGAACGGCACCTCGAAAGGAAACAGCGCCAGCACCAGATCGAAATAGCCCGCCATCGCCTTGGCGCGATAGGCGCGCGACGCCCACACCTGGGGCGCGACATAATCCACCGTGCGGATGGAAGGATCGCGCTTCTTGATGCCGCGCGCCACCCGATGGGTGAAGTCGGGGCTGTCGATCACCACCACGGCATCGGGCTTGGTCTTGACCGCAAATGCCACCGCCTGTTTTACCCGCCGCAGGATGGCGGGGATGGCCGGCACCACTTCGCGCAGGCCCATCACGGCGGTGGTATCCAGCGGATAGAGGCTTTCCAGCCCCTCGCGCGCCATCGCCAACCCGCCCACGCCGGTAAAGCGAATGCGACCCGGCGCCAACGCCTTGAGGCCCGCCATCAACTGCGCGCCCAGCGCGTCGCCCGACGGCTCGCCGCACACCAGCATCAAACTTATTTGCTTTTGCGCGTCCGCTGACGCGTCCGCACCGGGCTGCTTCACGGCCTGGTGCCGATAACAAAAAGCCCCAGCCGGTCGGCTTCCGCCGCCACCGCCTGCTTGTCCAGGATCAGCGCAGCGCCTGCTTCCAGGGCGATGCCGGCCAGGAATGCGGCCGCCGCATTCCGTACCGTCTGCACCCCGACCACCGGCAAGTCCGTCTTGCGGTCCTGGGTGGGCTTGAGCGCCTTGACCAGCACGCCGCGTTTCTTGTCCGCCGTGCCGCGCAGGCTTTCGCGCAATGACGGTATCCGCGCCAGCATCGCGTCGGTGCCTTCCGCCGCTTCCACCGCCAGCGCCAGTCCTTCGCACACCACCGCCGCCTGGCCCACATCCAGCGCGCCCAACGCGTGCACGATTTTGAACGCCTGCAAGATATCGGCCTGTTGTTCGCCATCCGGCGCGACACGGCCAATGAGCCCGTCCTGTGCCACCAATGCGGGCGCAGCTTCCGCCACGCTGACCGCCGCAAACCCTTCATCCTCGCAAATGCCGACGATGAAGCGCAGCAGGGAGTCGTCGCCCTTCTTGGCGGCGGCAATCGCCTTGGGCAGCAGCAGCATGCCCTTGGCATCCAGCTTCATCTCGGAGAATTTCGGCCGGTCCACCCGGCCCGCCAGCAGAACCTGCGAGACGCCGGCGCCCTTCATGGCCTTGACGATACGGCCCGGCTCCCCCGGCGAGAGGAATTCGTGCGGGAAATCCTTGACCCAATCGTCCGTGACGGAGCCAACCAGCGGCACCACGAACACGTCGCGGCCCGCCGCATGCACCGCCTGCGCTACGGCACGGGGCAGTTCGCCGCCGCCCGCGATGAGCCCCAACGCACTCACGCCGCGTCTCCGCGCCGGCGCGCCAGGCACAATTCCTGTTTGGCGTCCGCCAGGATGAAGTCGGCGATCTCGGCCACTTCGGCCACGCCGGGAAACCGCGCCTTGGCGGCGCGGGCACGGGCGCCCATGCCCCCGCCATCGCCGTAAAACACCGCGCGGAATGTCGCCCGCATGGCGTTGATGGTGTCGCGCGGCAGACCCCGCCGCTTCAGCCCGATCAAATTCAGCCCCGCCAGCTCGACATGATCGCCGAACGCCATGGCATAAGGAATGATGTCGCGGTTGACGCCGGTCAGCCCGCCCACCATGGCGCCCTTGCCGACGCGGCAGAACTGCTGCACGGCCGCCAGACCGCCGAAGATCACGCCATCGCCGATCTCGACATGGCCGCCCAGCGCCACCGAATTGGCGAAGGTCACGCCATCGCCCACCTTGCAGTCATGGCCGACATGGGAATTGGCCATGAAGTAGCCGTTCGCGCCCACCTTTGTCAGGCCGCCGCCCTTCAGGCTGCCCACATTCATGGACACCATCTCGCGCAGCACGCAATCCGGCCCGATCTCCAGCCGTCCTTCAGTGAATGTGTTGTTGCGGATCTGGCCGTCGCCGCCCAGCACTGCTCCGGGATAGACGTCACAATTCTTGCCGATGCGGGTGAGGCCGGTGACCGAGACATGGCTGCGCAGGCGCACGCCGTCTTCCAGCACCACGCGCGGGCCGACATGGCAGAAGGGACCGATGGCAACGCCAGCGCCCAGGACGGCGCCGTCTTCCACCACTGCGGTGGGATGCACCGTCATCCGGTGCCGTCATGGATCATGGCGCTGAACTCCGCCTCGGCGCAGAGATCGTCACCGACAAAGGCCTTGCCTTCGAATTTCCACACCGGGCCGCGCTGGCGCAGCTTCTTGACCGGCATGCGCAGCAGATCGCCCGGCACCACGGGCTTGCGGAACCGCGCATTGTCGATGGTCAGGAAATAGACCGATGAGGTCGTCTGGCCCGTCAGGCCGTGCACCACCAGCGCGCCCGCCGTCTGGGCCATGGCCTCGATGATCAGTACGCCGGGCATCAAGGCCCGCTCGGGGAAATGGCCCATGAAAAAGGGTTCGTTGATGCTGACCGCCTTGTAGCCGGTGGCGCTTTCCAGCTTCACGATATCGGCCAGCTTTTCCACCAGCAGCATCGGGGCGCGGTGCGGCAGCAGCTTCTTGATCTGCTCGACGTCCAGGCTGGCGGAATCAGTCATCTTTGCCCTGTTTTCGCGGCTTGGCGAGGCGCGCCAGCGCGTGAATCTCCCTGGCCCATTCTCTTACAGGTTTCGCGGGCGCCCCGCCATAATCCACGCCGCCCTCCAGGAAGATGGCCGAACCGGTCCCCGATCGCGCGCCCATCCGCGCGCGCGAACCCACGCGGCTATGATCGCCCAGCCCCACCTGTCCTGCCAGCACCACGCCGTCCTCCAGCACCACGCTGCCCGCCAGGCCGGTCTGGCCGGCGATCACGCAATGGCGGCCGATCTGGCAATTGTGGGCGATCATGATCAGGTTATCGAGCTTGGAGCCTTCGCCGATCACCGTGTCGCCCAGGGCGCCGCGGTCGATGGTGGTGGACGATCCGATCTCGACATCGTCCTGCACGATGACGCGGCCCAGCTGCGGCACCTTCAGATAGTCATGGCCGTTGGTGGTGAAGCCGAACCCCGGCTTGCCGATATGGGCGCCCGGCAGGATGACGACACGGTCGCCGACATAGGCATGGCTGATGGTGACCAGGGCGCCGATCTCGCAATTGCGCCCGACGGTCACGCCCGGACCGATCACCACACCGGGACCCAGGCTGGTGCCGTCGCCGATTTCCGCACCCGCGCCGATCACCACGCCTGGCGCGATCTGCACATCCTTGCCGATGCGCGCATCGGACGAGATGGCATCCTTCTGGCTCCAGCAGGACTGGGAATGATCGGGGTAGAACATCGCCGCAATGGTGGCGAAGGCCTGGGCGACCGCGGCGCTTTCCAGCACCACCATGCCCGCCGGTGCATCGGGGCGCTTGCCGCCCTTGACCGAAGACGACAGCGGCACAAGGCAGGCGCCGGCCTGCGAGGCGGCAAACGCCTCATGCAAGGTCTTTGCGCCGGAAAAGAAGGCCAGGTGCTGCGGCCCCGCGCCGCTCAGGTCCGCCAGGTCGCTGACGCTGCGCGACCCATCGGCGCCAGCGGGAAGAACGATCCCGGCTTTTTCGCAAATCTGCGCCAGCGTGAACGGGCCAAGATTTTTGAAGAAGCGGGGATCGGCCATCTTATTTCTTGGGTGCCTGCGCCGACGCGTTCAGATTGATCTTGAAGGCCGGCAGCTTCTGGTTCAGCCGGTTGATCACGTCGGTGGTGATGTCGAACTGGCCCTGGGTGGCAAACACCACCGCCTGCTTGTCCAGCACGATGTTGGCGCCGCGTTCCTTGACCACCTGCTGCAGGATGGGGCCCAGCGCATCCTCCATCGCCTTTTGCGCCTGGGCAAAGGCGGCCTTGAGCTGCTCGTCCTTGCGCTGGGCGGCGCCCTGCAGGGACTGCGCCCTGGCCTGGAAGGCGGCCAGTTTCTTGGCCTTCACATCGGGCGCCAGGATCGCGACCTGCTGCTGCAAGGTGCGCTCTTCGGCCTGGACCGACTTGGCCTGGCCGGACAGGTCGGCTTTGGCCTGGGTGGCGGCGGCCTGCATCTGCCTTTGAATGTCCTGGCCTACCTTGGAGAAACGCAGGATGTCAGAGCGGTTGATCACCACGATCTTGGGCGGGGGCGGATCGGCCAGGGCGGGGGTGATGAAGGCGCAGGCCGCGAAACCTGCCAATGCGAGGGTGCGGAGAGATCGGGTCATTTTAGTATCCTGTGGCAGTGCTGAAGTGGATGATCTGGGGTCTATCATAGCTTGTTTTCATGTAAGGCAGGCCAAGGTCGATCTGGACCGGGCCGAAGGGCGATTTCCAGGTGACGCTGATGCCGGCCGAGCCGCGGAAGGCCAGATTGTCCCGCACGCAGGTGCCGATGCCAGAATATTGCGCGCCGGTACAAACGCGGCCGCCACTGAAATTGTCCAGCCGGCCCATGGTGCCGAAATCGGTGAACAGCGACAGGCCGACGCCGTAGCTTTCGGGCAGGAGGCCGGGGAATTTCAGCTCGGCACTGCCGATGGCGCGAACCGTACCGCCCAGCGCACCGGTGTTGCTGGGGGCCACGATATCGCGCGGGCCGATACCGGCCAGGGCGAAGCCGCGGAAAGTGTCACCGCCGTCGAAGAAGCGGTCGTTGAACGGCACCAGCGAGCCGTCATAGCCGGTGATGTAGCCGAAACGACCGGTCAGGCTGGACACGATCGCGCCGTCGAACAGGGGCGCGTAGGTGGCGGCGGTGGCGCCGGTCTGGATGTATTTCAGGTTGCCGCCGAAGCCCGAAAAGCTTTGGCTGATGGAGAAAGCCGAGCCTGACGTGGGCTTTCGCAGATCGTCCAGGTCGTTATAGGCATAGGTGAAACCGAAGGACGAACCGTTCAGCGAACCGGCGGCCAGCTGCACGTCCAGCGGCGCGCCGGCATAGGGGCGCACTTGCTGGATCTGGTAGGTGTAGTTCAGCGACACCGAACTATATTCGGAAATCGGGAAGGCCAGGCGCAGCACGGCCGCAGTGGTGTCGCTCTGATAGGTCGCCTGGTCGAAATTGGTCTGGGTCTCGTAGATGTCAAAGCCCGCGGCCAGTTCGCGGTCCAGGAAGTAAGGCTCGGTGAAACTGAACAGCGCCTGCTTGGTGATGTAGGAGGCCTGCAAGCTGACGCGCAGGCTCTGGGCGCGGCCGAACCAGTTGGAGTCGGTATAGCTGACTTCGCCCAGCAGCGAGGTGGTGGTGGAGTAACCCAGGCCCACCGACAGCGAGGCGGTAGACTGTTCGGTGACATTGACCGTCAGGTTGGTGCGGTCGGGCTGGCTGCCCGGCACATTCTTGACGTCCACGTCCTTGAAGAAGCCCAGGCCCCGGATGCGGGTGCGCGAACGGTCGATCAGCACACGGTTGAAGGCATCGCCTTCCTGCAGGCGGAACTGGCGGCGGATGACCTTGTCCAGGGTGCGGGTGTTGCCCGCGATATTGATCTTCTCGATATAAACGCGTGGCCCCTGCTCGATCTCGAAACCCAGATCGATGGTGCGGGTCTTGGGATCGCGCTTCAGGCGCGGATGAACCTGGGCGAAGGCATAGCCCTTGGTGCCGGCCGAATTGGTCAGCGCATCAATAGCCTTCTGCACTTCTTCCTGGGAATAGATGTCGCCGGTCTGGGCGTCGATCAGCGGACGCAGCTGGGCGGCCGGCAATTCGCGGATCTTGGACTCGACGAAGATCTTGCCGAAACGGTAGCGGACGCCCTCGTCCACCGTGAAGTTGATGTAGAAGCTCTTGCGGTCCGGCGTCAGGTTCGCCACCGCGCTCAGCACCTTGAAGTCGGCATAGCCGCGATTGATGTAGTAGCGGCGCAGGGACTCGCGGTCGAACTGCAGGCGGTCCGGATCGTAATTGTCGTTGCTGGCGAGGAATTTCCACCAGCGGCTTTCCTCGGTGGCGATCTGGCCCTTCAGCGTGTCGCTGTCATAGATCTTGTTGCCGGTGAAGTTGATCTTGCTGACGCCGGTGGTGGGGCCGTCGGTGATGGAGAAGATCAGGTCGACGCGGTTCTGGGGACGCTGGATGATCTGGGGATCGACGCGGGCGGCGAACTTGCCGTTGCGGCGGTAAAGTTCGATGATGCGCTGGACGTCCGCCTGGATTTTGGCGCGGGTGAAGACGGCGCGCGGCTTGATCTGCACTTCCTTGGTCAGGTCCTTGTCGGAGACCTTGGAATTGCCCTCGAACACCACCTGGTTGACGATCGGATTCTCGGTAACGCGGATGGTGAGGGTGCCGGTGGCGCCGTCGAAATTGGTTTTCACATCCGAGAACAGGCCGGTGGTGGTCAGCGCCTTCAGCGCCTGGTCCGTTTCGGCGGGGGTATAGGTGTCGCCTTCGCGCACGCCGACATAGGTCAGGACGGTGCCGGCCTCCACGCGCTGGGTGCCGCGCACCACGATGTGCTGGATGACGCGCGGCGCTTCGGCGGCGCCGGGCACACCGGGCTGGGCGGCCGGAGCGGCGGCGGCTTTGGGCGGCGGCGCGGCGTTCAGTTCCTGGGCGCGTTCGGCCGCGCCGGGGCGGATCTGGCCCATGGAGGGACCGGCCGCCAGCGCCAAACAGAGTCCGGCCGAGGTCGCGCGCAACAACCTGCTTCTAAGGCGCAAAATCCGCATCCTAAGTTTCGGCCAACTCGTCTTTGGGGCGCGGCAGGCGCGGCCCGGTTTTCAGAAAAGATTCAACCGGACCAGGTCATTCCAGGTCGTCAGGAGCATCAGCCCCAACACCAAAACCAGCCCAAGCCGAAACCCGACGTCTTGGGCCCGCTCACCGAGCGGGCGCCCCAAAACAGCTTCGCATCCATAGTATAGAAGATGCCCCCCGTCGAGGAGCGGAATCGGAAAAAGATTGACCAGTCCGATGCTTACAGAAAGGAAAGCCACCAGCCGCAGGAGGGGAAGGAAGCCGAATTCCGCCACTTTCCGGGTGATATCGGCGATCCCCACCGGGCCATGCAGCTGCTGGACGCTGGCCTTGCCGGTGACGATCTGGCCGATGCCGACCAGGGTGCCGCGGACGATGTCCACGGTCAGCCCGCAAGCCGCCCCGAACGCCGTGACCGGATTGTAGGTGTGATGCACCAGTTCGGCCTTGGGCGAAGGCAGCACGCCAATGACAAAGCGTTCCTCGGTTCCGCCCAGGCCGTCGGCGGACTTGGTCATGCGCGGGGTGACCCACAGCTGCAGCGGCTTGCCGCTGCGCAACAGGTCCATCCGCAACGTCTCTCCCCCGCCGGTGGATATGATCTCGGGCAGCTGCTGGAAATCGGTGATCTGGACATCGCCGATCTTCGTCACCCGGTCGCCGGTCAAGATGCCCGCGGCTTCCGCGGCGCTGCCCTTGGCGACCTGGCCGATCAGGGGCCCGACGGAAGTGTGGCCGCTATACAGGAACAGTCCGGTCAACAGCACGATGGCGAGAATGAAATTGGCAATGGGACCGGCCGCAGCCACGGCGGCGCGCTGGCCCACCGGCTTGAACGCCAGCATGCCCTCTTTCTCCGCCGCGCTGAGGCTGGCCGTATTGCGATCCGGCGTGGATGCCGCATCGGCATCACCGGCGAACTTCACATAGCCGCCGATCGGCAGGGCGCTGAGCTTCCAGCGCGTATTGTTGCGGTCGGTGAAGCCGAACAATTCGGGTCCAAAGCCCACCGAAAAGACGTCGACCCGGGCTTTGAACATGCGCGCCACCAGGAAGTGGCCCATCTCATGCACGAAGACCACGACCGTGATGTAGAACAGGAAGGCCAGTGCGCCGCTGGGCGTCGATATCCAGTGGAAGAGACCAAGCATCATATCCAGCATCACGTCCCTACTCTCTGACAAATTTCTTCGGCCACCACGCGCGCGCGCGCATCGGTGCCCAGCACGCTTTCCAGATCGCCCGCCAGCCCGTTGCTGCCCATGTCGCGGTCCATCGCCGCGGCGACCACGCGCGGGATGTCGAGGAAGCCGATGCGGCGGTCCAGGAAGGCCTGCACGGCGATCTCGTTGGCGGCGTTCAACACCGTCGGCGCCATGCCGCCGGAGCGCATGGAATCGATGGCCAGATTGAGCGCGGGGAAACGGTCATGGGCGGGCGGATGAAAGACCAGGGTACCCAGCGCGGCCAGATCCAGTCGGCGCGAGGGCGACGGGATGCGGCGGGGCCAGCCCAACGCATGGGCGATGGGGGTGCGCATGTCCGGCGCCGACAGATGGGCCATGGTGGTGCCGTCCTCGTAGGACACAAGGCAATGCACGATGGATTGGGGATGCACCACCACCGCCAGCTTTTCCGGCGGCAGGGCGAACAGGAAATGCGCCTCGATCAACTCCAGCCCCTTGTTCATCAAGGTGGCGCTGTCGAGGGAGATTTTGCGGCCCATTGCCCAGTTGGGATGGGCGACCGCCTCTTCCACCGTGGCGGCGCGCATGCGCTCCAGGCTCCATTCGCGGAACGGCCCGCCCGAGGCGGTGATGGTGACCAGATCGGCTTCGGAGGCATCGCCTGAACCCAGCACCTGGAAGATGGCGTTGTGCTCGCTGTCCACTGGCAGCACCGAGGCGCCCGATTTTTCCATGGCGTCGCGGAACACCGCGCCTGCCGCAACCACGCATTCCTTGTTGGCCAGCGCCACCACCACGCCGCGACGGATGGCGGCCAGCGCCGGCTCGATCGCGGCGGCGCCCATGATCGCCACCATGACGAAATCGGACGGACGGCCGGCGGCATCGATCACCGCCGCACGGCCGGCGGCAGCTTCCACGCCGGTGCCGGCAAGACCCGCCTTCAGTTCGGCCAGGTATTTCTCGTCGCCGATCACTGCCAACTTTGGCTTCATCGCCTTCGCCTGCTCGATCAGAAGCTTGACGTTGCCCCCGGCGGTCAGCGCCGTGATCGGCATCGCGTACGCACCATGCAGCTTGCGCACATGGGCGATCACATCCAGCGTGTTGACGCCGATGGAGCCGGTAGAGCCCAGCACCGTCACCTTGCGCGCCAGGACCTCGTCCATCCGCGGCAGCTCGTCAAAAATCTTGGTGGCCGCAATCGCCTTCACGCATGGCCCCCGAACAACGGATTGAGGTGCAATCCGAATACCAGCACCGCCAGCACGCAGCTGGCGGCGAACATGGAATCCATCCGGTCCAGCACGCCGCCATGACCGGGGATCAGTCCGCCTGAATCCTTGGTGCCGAAGCGGCGCTTGACCAGGCTTTCGAACAGATCGCCGCCATGCGCGGCGAAGCTGAAAACGAACGCATACGCCATCGCCAACAGCGTGTTGAACCCGAAAAAGGCGATAT
>Ga0073936_10011725_pt1 | contig 10577 bp, 10 predicted proteins | sample AliMusrvi5mmetaG_FD_87041 | JGI IMG/M metagenome (GOLD analysis project Ga0073936, IMG submission 87041) | Freshwater lake bacterial and archeal communities from Alinen Mustajarvi, Finland, to study Microbial Dark Matter (Phase II) - Alinen... | ecosystem: Environmental > Aquatic > Freshwater >... | reverse complement strand
GTGGTTGGTGTGGTGGTTGGTGTGGTGGTTGGTGTGGTGGTTGGTGTGGTGGTTGGTGTGGTGGTTGGTGTGGTGGTTGGTGTGGTGGTTGGTGTAACGACTGCCGCTCCTTGGATCTGACAGTTCGTTGCAGAGTTAATCGTGCAGTTTGCTAATGGCGCATATGGGCCTTGGTCGGAGAGCTGGAGTCCGAACGTCGCGCTCGCTCCAGGGGCAAGCTTTCCATTCCATGACGCGTTCGTCACAGTCTCAACGGATCCACTTTGGGTGGTACTCCCATTCCAGCTGTTCGTCACTGCACTGCCTGATGGGAGGCTAAACACCAGCGTCCAGCCATTTACGGTGGTGGATCCTGTATTCGAAATTGTGAAATTCCCGGTGTATCCACCGTTCCAGATACTCGACGTCGCAAAGACTGCCTTCAGAGGAGAGCTTGCCGCAGCACTCGAAGAGGTGATTGAAGAAATAGGTCCGATGGCAGCAAATGCTGCAATCAAACTAAGTGACGTAATCCAGCGAATTATGGAACCTGTGCGTTGCTTCATTGTTCATGCCCCCTTTTTCTTCTCACCAGATGTGAGGAATGGACAAACTCTAAGGGGGCCTTTTCGAAAAAAGGGGTCGGGTCTCGATTTTCTTATCGTTTGTTCAGTTTCACGATTTGGTAACACTTTGTTACTCGTCAGTACAAACAGGTTTTCATCACACCTTCTTGAGGTGCAGGTGATATCACGCTTGCTAGAACAAGTGGCGCACAAGATCAACAACTGCAGACCCGACAAAAACACTCAGGAGGACTCCAGCAACACCGATACCCGTCCCAAGAAGAAGAAAGAGTGCGTCTTCCAAAATAATTGAGAGTGCAATTAATACGGCTCCGAGAGCAGGCAGTGTGTCGAGTCCAGTAAAAGGAGGGGCAAGCGCTGCAGCCACCGAGAAGCCAATCAAGAAAATACCAAGAAGTTGAAGGAGCCATCTGTATGAATAGAGCGATGCCATGCGAGGCCGTGAGTACTTTTCAAGCCAGCGAATAAGCCCAATGGCCTTGGGAAGCGTCTTAGTGAGCGTGACATTTCCCAGCTCCCGGTTCTTCCAGCGTTGAGGCAACCACAGCGTCTCGAATCCCAAAACCATCTGCCCGGCAATCAAGATGGCGATGACCTCAAAGACGTGAGTCACTCCACCCGTAGGGAGAGGTAACGCTGGTGTGATCATCAGCAGGAAGATCAAGACCGCAAACGTCTTCTGGGCGAAGATCTCTCCCACCCCACCAATGGACTTCGGAGCATCACTTTGCAGCCATCTCTCGAGACGAGCGCTGAACGTAGGCTCGTCCATATCTCCTACAGGTATCCCGCCGCTATCTGTTCAACCCACCATGCAGGCGCTGCATTCAGCAACGTCGTCAAATCCCAGTAGTCAGTCCAACGCACAATCATGAGATCTCGAAGCTCATGGACCGAGACAAACGGGAGTGTGACTGATTCTCCGGTATGCCATCCCCAAATCTCTTTATGTTCGGTGATCACAAAATCGCCCTCAGAAATTGAATGTCCCCCTCCGTGGCGGTATTCGCTAATCGGCTCGATACCTAACCGAAGTCGAGCCACAATTTGTTCGGGCCCCACTGCTAAGTCGTCTGGTGGCGTTGCGATATCCGTATAGGTCGCGTCGTCGGCAAAAAAAGTGGCTATTTTGTCGAAATCCCTGGAGTACAACGTGTCCCAAAATGCACGAATTCGACTTGCGTTTGTCTCAGCCATTCCTTTTCGCCCTCCCTCTAAATTGATCTCGCACGGTCTTGAATGTGACAGCTACTTCAACTCTCTGAGCTTCTTAGATGGCCGCCGGGGCCCCAACGTCATCGTGCTGCGCTAAGTGATGTCGGTCAACATTGACCATGACGAAAAAGATAATGGCGCCAAGGAGCATGCTCCCCGCTCCCCATTGGAACGCCACGGAATAGCCATGAGTGGCCGCATCGGGTGGTGGCATACCTGGAGGAAGTGGAGCTCCCGTCCAAGGATGCGCCAGGGCGTAGGCAGCCGTGGCGCTAATAGCCAGCGTGTTAAAGATCGCCGTTCCTAAAGAACCACCGATTTGCTGAGTGGTGTTGAGAACCGCCGATGCAACTCCTGACTCATAGAACGGAACGTTAAAGAGCGACGTTGACGAAACTGTCACGAAGACCATGCCGAGCCCCAGACTCATCAACAGCATCGCCGGGAACACCGACGAGAAATACGAGGACGTATTCGTAATTTGAGAGAGGTAAAGCAAACCCCCTGAGCCCATCAAGAGGCCGATCGTCCCGAGCGGACGTGGTCCCACCCGAGGGAGGAGTTGGCTGGCAATCCCGGCACTGACAATGATTCCGAGCGAGAACGGCAAGAAACAGAGGCCCGCCTTAATCGGAGAGAACCCATGGACTCCCTGGAAGTAAAACGTCATAAAGAGGAACATCCCAAAAAGTCCCGCTGCGAGGAAGAACTGCGCCAAAAACGACCCACCACGAATTCGATTCACAAGGATGCTCAACGGCAACAGTGGCTGTTTGCTCTGCGACTCAAAGAGTACAAACAAGACTAAGAGGATGACCCCGCCAGCCAAGAAGGCGATTGTCGTCGGTGACGTCCAGCCGTAGCCCGGTGACGCTGCTTTCGTGATTCCATAGACCACTGAAACAAAGCCCAAGGTTGAGAGAAGTGCACCTGGCACGTCGTACTTTGTCTTTCCCTCCAAGCGACTCTCTCGAACATTTGGAATAGCCAAGACCACCGCAATGAGGGCCATTGGAACATTAACGAAGAGACACCATCGCCAAGAGGCGTACTCGGTAAGAGCTCCACCAGCAAGAAGTCCAATCGCGGCCCCTGCTCCAGAGAGTGCACCGTAAACACCAAAGGCTTTTGCTCGCTCCTTTGAATCAGTGAAGGTTACCGAGATCAATGAAAGTGCAGCTGGCGCCAAGATGGCCGCAAACATCCCTTGGAGGCCACGAGCAGCGAAGAGGAGGCCTTGATTTGGAGCAAAGCCACCGAGCGCTGATGCTCCAGCAAAACCAATCAGTCCAATAATAAAGACTCTTTTCCGACCGGCATAGTCGGCGATTCGACCACCGAGGAGCAACAGTCCTCCAAAGGCAAGTGTGTACGCGGTGACGACCCACTGGCGATTCTCCATTGAGATGTTGAGATCAGCCTGTGCTTGGGGCAAGGCAATATTGACAATCGATGCGTCCAAGATCACCATCAATTGGGCAATCGCGATGACAACAAGGGCAAACCAACGTCGAGGGTCTGGGGCAGTGTCCATCAGTGATCCGATCAGGGTGGGCGGGGTAGAACCTCGAATATAGATGGAGAACTGGCACATCTCTGCGATCAGCCCACAGCTTCGTCACAGCCCCCTGAGATCATTGGATTCAAAGGAGGCACCCCATGCCAAATCCCATTGAATGGATACTCGCACACCCCCTCGCCATCTCTCGTATCGCTCTCTTCCTGATCATGGCCATTGGTATTTATCAAATTTTGAAAAGTTTCGAGGATCAAGATGATGGCTATGACGACGATGATGACGATGGTGGGTCAGGGATATTGGCCTACCTCGGGATCAGCGACGAAGACGAGGAGCCAACGCGACGGACGCGACCCCTGATCACTGCCATGCGTTCATGAATGAGTTGTGGGCGCTGAGGGACTCGAACCCCCGGCCTGCTGGATGTAAGCCAGCTGCTCTAACCAACTGAGCTAAGCGCCCTTTTACGTAATGATCCTAGGTGTTCGCGAGCGTCATCCTGGAATCGATCGAAGATCACTGAGAAGTTCATCCGCCAAGACTTCAGTCGCTGCCGCTAAAGGTCGTCGAGGAACATCTTCTTGCACAATGAGTTCATCTCCATCAATTGAACGAATGGCACCGCCTGCTTCTTGGACAATGTGGAGCCCGGCGAGATAGTCCCACGGATGAATCGCAGCACCGCCGACCTGGACGTATCCATCAAGCGACCCATCAGCTACCAGACAAAGTTCGAGTGCTGCAGATCCAAGTGTGCGCACCTGCGCCCATCCAGGTCGATGAGTCAGGACCCCATTGACTCCGACGATTGCTTCTTTTGATGCACGTGTGTCCTGGGGGCGAATTGTCGATCCGTTCTTCGTCGCACCTCGACCGCGACTCGCTGCGAACACGTCTCGCGTGACCAAGTTCTCAACCATCGAGACCACTGGTCCAGCCTCATCCATCGCGCAGAGTGAAATCGAATAGAACGGGATTCCTCTGTCAGCGTTCGTGGATCCGTCGACCGGGTCGACGACCACAACAATGGGACCCTCACCTCGTTTGCCTGACTCTTCAGAAAAGACAGCAAGGCCAGCTCTCAAGAGGACGTCACAGACGGCGTCGTCTGCGACCAGGTCCAAGGCGTACTGGCCTTCTCGCTCGCCAGAAGGACCAGCCCCTTCAAAGGCTGCCAGGGCGACTCGGACCGCAGCTGCGGCGTCTCGGAGTGTTGACGCAATCTCGTTGGCATCCATATTACCAACCTAACAAGCCACGTCTCACTCCTCCCCCACTAGTCTCAATGGTGTGGCTGCTATCGACGTTGCCGGCTATGTGGCCGAGCTCAAAGACCATTCGGTCGATCATGGATTCCACGTTCATGACGAGCGACACTTTGTCGAGACGTATTCACTTCGCCAGGTCTGGGAAGTCGACCTTCACCCAGAAGATGGCTGTGGCGGTCCGTTAGATCTTCACCTCGCCCTTGACGTCGACCCTCGGGTGCTGTTGAGTTTCGAAGATGCCCTCATTGGCTTAGGCGACGACGACGATCCTGCTGATGATTTTCACTTTCCCTTAACCTTCACCTGGGCGCTTCCTCCGCTCCCTCAAGGACCGGATCTTCTGCGGCTCGCTATCGACTTGGCGGGAATTGGCGAAATGGAACTACCTCTCGAAGTCTCTGCCATTGACTCGTTCGCTTCGGCGACTGATGCGCCAGAACGTCGACTCTCCATCATGGCTCGACGACCGGTGTCGCTCGCTCGTGTCCTCAAGGGCGAAGAGCTCCTCTGTGACGTCTTTGATCGATCTGCTGCGGTGAGTCGATATCTTTTAGGAAGTGCCGAGTCATGGCTCGCCTAATACGAGGCCGCTCACTTCTTGCTGGTGGGCTATTGGCTGGAGCGGCCCTCGGCTTGGGTGCATGCGGTCACGGCGCAGCGGTCTCTCAGGCTCGCCAAGCCTGCACAACGGTCAATGAGTCACTCAAGATCTATTCTCAGATCACACCAACCACCCCAACGGCTGAGGCCAATCAACTCACTGCTGACGCTCAAGCGAAGCTTCTGTCCGCCCTGCCATCCGCCGCAGCAGCTACTTCGGGAGATGGCAGTTTTAATGCATTGATGACAACAATTTCCGAGGCAACACGGGTCCCTGAGAACTTATTAGTTCCTTCGCTCACCGCCCAGTGCAAAGTTGTCTTATCGAATACGCCTTATTTGGCGTCGTAGCGATTACTTGTTGGCTAATTTTTCGGCACGAGCCTGCTTGCCAACCTCAGCAATTTTCGGGAAGAGGCGAGGATCATAAAAATGAGATGCGATCAGTTGGATGTGGATTCCATCCTCTTGTCGAATAATTTCGCCGTTGATTGCAGAATGGTACGTTCCTCCCGGGCAGACCATGGCATTGAAATCAATGACCGTCACTTCCCCTGGATTTGCCTTCGCCACTGATCGAACTAATCCGTTATAGATCGCTTGGCGAGCAGGAAGGGTACTGTTGGAACCGGTTCCTGTTGGATGGTTATTGGAATCCAAACCCGATCCAGCCTGGGGGCCGACACACGGTGTCGTCAGAATGACCAGTTTGGCGCCGCTGGCGCTAGTGATATCTACCATTTTCTGCAAGCCTGTCCTCACTTGTTCTTGGAAGAAAGAGTTAAAGATGTTGTAGGTCTTCCCTTGCTGTAGGTGATCAAAGGTCTCCCATCTCCCTGAAAGCAGAACGACGACGTCAGGCTGATACCGAGCAAAAGCTGCGGCATCAATGGCAAAGAGATTCGGAACCTTGGGATCAGGAGGAGTAACGCACTGAGGAGCGGCATCCTCGAACAAGACCACTCCACAGCCGAGAATTCCAACGTCTTCTGTCGTGACGCCGTATTTCTTCTGATACGTCGCATCGGAAAATGGAAAACCTAAGGTCAATGCAAGTGAATCACCCACGACCATCACCTTGATCGGGTCTTTTTGTCCCGTTGGCTGAGAAACAACTGGTGCGCCGGTGGCCTGTGGCGTGGCAGTTACTGCTGAAGCGACAACGACAAGTGCTCCTACGACGACAAGTGCAGCCGCCATTGAAACCGGAGTGCGCCAGCCTTTCAGCGAGACAGCGTGGCGAATTGGTCTCTCAATAAAATAAAATGACAGAATCGCCGCAGCAAAGGTCACCGCGAACCTGACACCTACAAGCCAAATGCCGCTGTGGCCCACTCGTTGCGCGTCGAAAATCTGGAAGACGGGGAAGTGCCAGAGGTAGAGGCCGTAAGAGATCCTTCCAATAAAGACAAGTGGTGCAAATGAGATCGCTCGAGCAAGGAAACCGCGCTGATGGGAGACCACGCTGAGAATCACGAGCGCACTCAAGAACGCCATGACGAGGAAGCCCCCGTTGTAAAGGAACGAACCTGTCCAGAGAGACCTCGTCCAGAGAAACGCTGCGCCAACAAATCCGACAAGCCCACCACTACTCAGGAGCATCGTTGCCCGTGCGTTCGTGGCCATCCAGGCAGGATCTCCACCTAAGCCTTCAATGACCTCGCCCGAAGGAACCGTGTTCCCTTGACGCCGTCGCTGCGCGACCAGTGCCAACATGGCCGCCAGTCCCGCTCCCACCATCAAGCACTGGGCGTGGGTGTCCGTGCCGTAGTACATCCGATTGAGTGACGCCCCGTGATGAAAGAGAAATGCCATCCAAAGCGTTGACGCCACCGCTCCAACAACGCAGAGCGTCAAGAGCGTCTTGAGCCCCCGGCCAAGTTTCCATAGCCCAAACAGGACAAGTGGCCACAAAACATAGAACTGCTCTTCGATGGCCAGACTCCATGTGTGCGTCAACAGCGACGGTGCTGAGTTCGCAACAAAGTAGTTCCCGCCATCAAGAATGAAATGCCAGTTCGCAACATAGAACAGACTGGCAAATCCGTCAGATTGGAACTGCGGATACGTCCCTGGAGCGGCGACAAACCACACCATCAGCGAGCAAAATGCGACAACAAGAAATAAAGCGGGGAGGAGTCGGCGCGCGCGACGAGCCCAAAATGACGCCAAACCAATAGTTGATTGATGACGAAGCTCGTTGAGCAGCAGGGTCGTAATCAAAAATCCTGACAACGTAAAAAACGTGTCGACACCGAGGAAGCCAGCGGGGAGCCACGAGACACCAGCGTGATAAAACATCACGCCAAGGACGGCGAGTGCGCGCAGGCCGTCGAGGCCCGAGATATACGAGAGAGATTCCCCTCGGGGTGACGCATCCGGATCTGGCCGAGACCCTGGAGCTTCTTCTACATGGTCGAGGACCGACGTTGTCGTGCTCCCTAAATTGAGGGGGTGTAGTCCGCCGGCAAGTTAATGGACTTGGTCTCGAAGAAACTCTCAAGGCCTTCAGGTCCAAACTCGCGTCCAACCCCTGACTCTTTATACCCACCAAAGGGTGTCGCAAAGTCGATCGGTGTTGCACTATTCAACATGTAGGTTCCTGTGCGAATTTGCCGTGCGATTCCTAACCCACGGTCATTGTCGCCCGAGAAGACTGATCCACAGAGTCCATAGTTTGAGTCGTTGGCGATAGAAACAGCATCGTCGTCTCCGTCGTAGGGAATGACAACGAGAACTGGGCCAAAGATCTCTTCTTGGGCGATCGTCATTTTGTTGTCCACGTTGGAGAAAATCGTTGGTTCGACGAACCAGCCATGGGGCTGCGCGCTCGGATTCCCGCCGATCTTGGCAATTGCTCCTTCGTCTTTCCCCTTTGCGATGTATCCCTCGACTCGGTCACGCTGTCGAGCAGCAACGAGCGGTCCTACCGCCGTAGCCATGTCCATTGGGTCACCGACTGGCCAGGCATCAGCAACTTGTTGACAGATCGCATCAACGACTTCGTCGTAGCGAGCCCTCGGGGCCAAAATTCGTGTCTGAGCGATGCACGCTTGGCCGTTGTTCATCAATGCATTCGGCATCAACATCGGGAGCGTTGTCCCGAGATCAACATCGTCAAGGAGGATGGCGGCGGACTTACCACCAAGTTCCAGCGTGCAACGCTTCAGTTGCTCCCCGCACAGCGCAGCGATTTTCTTTCCGGCTGTAGTCGAGCCCGTGAACGAGATCTTGTCGACATCGGGGTGCGTCACGAGATGTTCTGAGACTTCCCTTCCCGCAGGCACCACGGAGAGGACTCCTTCTGGAAGACCACACTCTGCAACGATCTCTGCCAATCGAAACGCATCAAGTGGAGTCTCTGGTGCTGGCTTAAAGACAACCGTGCAGCCGGCGAGGAGTGAGGGTGCCAACTTTGCGGCAGCCAAAAACAGTGGGACATTCCAAGGGGCAATAGCTCCAACGACTCCTACGGGCTCTTTGGTAACGAGAACCTGAGGGCTGAGGACGCCAGTTCGAACTGCATCAGTCGAATAGCTGCCACCAAGTTCGGCAAAGTAGTTAAAGACCATCATGGGGGCTCCCACTTGGGCAAGTTGACTAAAGAGAATCGGGGATCCCATCTCTGCGGTGATGATCTCTGCGAGTTCGGGGAGTTCCGCCCCAAGACGTTCTCCAATCTTGGCCAGGACTGCTGCTCGCTCTGACATAGCCATCCGAGGCCACGGGCCACGATCAAATGCATTGCGAGCTGCTGCAACCGCTTGATTGATGTCACCAACGGTCCCGTCGGGGACGGTGGCGATGACCTCTTCGGTGTAGGGAGAGATGACACGGATGGTCTCCGTGCCTTCTGGGGCGACCCATTGACCACCAATAAACAACTTGTCGTAGTTCTTAACTCCCACGATGACTCCCTCGTCTCTGGCTTGCTCTGAGTTGCAGATGCCTCAAGAGATGGTAGCGAGTTTCCTGGGTGCTGGGGAGTCCCCTACTCCCCTGGCCACATCACGTGAGTTCGAAGTCGCCCCTCTGGGTCGATCCTTCCTTCTTTCCCCGCCTCTTTCAGCATGACGTCAAAGTGCTCTTCCCATGCATCTTCGACTTCTCCCGCTGCCAGGAACCTCAGAATCTCTGGATTTACGGCAAGATCCCCATGTTCATCGACGACTCCAAGGTGCCGGGCGGCAACGACGTCAGCAAATCTGTGGGCGTGACTGCGTTGCGTTGCGGTCACTGGCTCAGAGATAGAGACGCTGAAATGGTCCAGATTCTCGCTTTCTTTCAAGGTAACGACGATTCCTTCTAAGTCCACGACCAGTTCCATCTCATCAACTTAGCCAAGGGTCTAGTCTCTGCGACGTGCCTGAACTCACCGAACGAGACCCCGAAGAACTTTCTGCAACGTTGGCGCAATGGCTGAGTGCCACCTTGGGAGAAGGCGCACACCCCACGATCATTGACCTCGAGGCACCAGCGTCTTCTGGGTTCTCCAATGAAACCATCATGGTCACTGCTCGCTGGAATGAGCATGGATCTCTTGAAGAGCACCGCCTGGTGTTTCGGGTTCACCCAACGAAGCACACGCTGTTTCTCGAAGCCGACTTTTCACTTCAGTACCGAGTGATGCACGCCTTGCAAGGACAGCCAAGTATTCCAATTCCCACCTTGCGCTGGTACGAGCAAGGTTCTGAAACGCTTGGCGTTCCGTTCTTTGTCATGGATCATGTCGAAGGTCAAATCCCTGCTGACAACCTTCCCTACACAATGGAAGGGTGGCTTCTCGAAGCGTCCCCCGAGAGCCAGGCTGAACTTTGGTGGAGCGGGATTGAAACTCTTGCCGCTATCCACCAACTCGACTGGGACGCCTTGGGGCTCGCTGGCTTAGCCAATGACTCCTTTGGCAAACCTGGACTTGATCGAAATATGAACTACTACCGAGCCTTTCTCGATTGGACGAGTCATGGGCGACCTCAACCGATTGCCGAAGCTGCATGGGAGTGGCTTGTAGCGAACAAGCCAGTTGAGAACGGTGAGCCTGTGCTCTCCTGGGGAGATAGTCGAATCGGCAACATGATTTGGGATCACTTTCGACCAGTCGCTGTCCTTGACTGGGAGATGGCGTCTGTTGGTCCTCCCGAGATGGACCTTGGATGGTGGCTGTACTTTGACCGCCAGTTCTCCGAAGGACTGGGAGTTCCCCGACCTCCCGGGTTTCCGACCCACGAAGAGACCATCGCTCGCTACGAAGAGTTGATGGGTCGCACCATGCAAGATCTCTTTTGGTATCAAATCTTTGCTGGCTTTCGATTCGCCGTCATCATGTGTCGGCTCTCGGACCTTTTAGTGGGATCAGAGTTACTCCCAGCTGATTCAGATATGGGGAGCAATAATCTGGCCACGCAGTTC
>Ga0073936_10011720_pt1 | contig 10579 bp, 7 predicted proteins | sample AliMusrvi5mmetaG_FD_87041 | JGI IMG/M metagenome (GOLD analysis project Ga0073936, IMG submission 87041) | Freshwater lake bacterial and archeal communities from Alinen Mustajarvi, Finland, to study Microbial Dark Matter (Phase II) - Alinen... | ecosystem: Environmental > Aquatic > Freshwater >... | reverse complement strand
GCATTGCAATGATGAGTTTGGATAACGCGTTCGATGACGGTGAGATAGTGGCTTGGGGTCAGCGTCTGGCGCGAGCGCTGAACCTTGATGACCTTGACGCGCTGACGTTTTCTGTTGAGCCCAAGATTGACGGTGTTGCAATGTCGCTGCGCTACGTCGATGGGCAATTGGTACAAGCAGCCACCCGAGGGGACGGTCGGGTTGGCGAAGATGTTACTGCCAATGTCGCCACGATTGCCTCAGTTCCCGATACTTTGGAAGGGCCGAATCAGTCCCTCCCGAAGGTCCTTGAGGTACGCGGAGAGGTGTACCTTCCTGATGCGGCGTTCGCAGCAATGAATGCACAACAGCGCATCGAAGGTTTGAAAGAGTTTGCTAACCCTCGCAATGCCGCAGCTGGGTCACTCCGTCAAAAAGATCCCGCTATTACGGCAACGAGACCACTGGCATTTTTCGGATATCAACTGGGTGAAGTGTCGGGCATACCTCTTGGAAGTGCGTTCGCTTCGCAGTCTCATGCAGCGATTATCAAAGCACTGAACAAAGTCGGTATCCCGGTGTCGCCCGATATTCGATCGCTCAAAGGAATCGACGCAGTCGTAGCCCGGTGCGACGCCCTTGAATCAATTCGCCACGAACTGGACTACGAGATCGATGGGGCAGTGATCAAGATTGATGATCTTGGACTTCGAGAACAAGCTGGCTCCACGAGTCGGGCTCCTCGCTGGGCGATTGCCAAGAAATTTGCCCCCGAAGAGCGGTCAACGATGTTGAGAGCCATTGAGGTTTCGATTGGACGAACAGGACGAGCAACTCCGTATGCGGTTCTTGAGCCGGTGTTTGTGGGCGGCTCGACCGTGGAATTTGCGACACTCCACAACGAAGACCAAGTTATTGCCAAAGATATTCGGCCCGGCGAAATTATCGTTGTTCACAAAGCCGGCGATGTCATCCCTGAGATCGTTGGTCCGGTTTTGACCAACGGTGGCAAGCGGCCGAAGATCTGGAATTTTCCGACGACGTGCCCAGCTTGTAGTGGGGCTCTCGTTCGACTCGACGGCGAGTCGGACACCTATTGCGTAAATTTGGATTGCCCAGCACAGCGAGCACAACGGCTGATTCACTTTGCATCGCGAGCTGCAATGGATATTGAAGGACTTGGCGAGAAGGTTATTGAGCGGTTCATCGCCGAAGGGTTGATTGCTGACGTTGCTGACCTTTATGAACTCACCGTCGATCAGTTGGCAGGCCGCGAAGGAATGGGAGTGGTTTCGGCGACCAATCTTGTGGAAGCTATTGCTGGGTCCCGACAACAACCCTTGAGTCGCCTCCTCGTGGGTCTTGGAATTCGCCATCTCGGTCCCGCAGGGGCGCGTGAACTGGCGCGTCGATTCCGAACAATCGAAGCAATCAGCAACGCAGATCTCGAGTCATTGGCCAGTGTGGAAGGAATTGGGCACGTGATTGCTGAGTCTGTGGCGCGATTCATGGCGAACCCAGCCAATATTGCTGTTGTTGACCGCCTTTCGCTTCTTGGCTTGAATCTCAGCGAACCCGAATCGCAACAGTCCACCACCGGGCCGCTCCCGCTGGAGGGCAAGACCATTGTGGTGACGGGAACGGTGGAAGGAATGACGCGTGATGAGGCCGCCGAAGCGGTCGAGGCGGCGGGGGGCAAGGCAGTGGGATCAGTCTCGAAAAAGACATTCTGTGTGGTGGTTGGCGAGTCCCCGGGGGCCGCCAAAGTCACGAAGGCCGAATCGCTCGGCATCGCCATGATCGATGCGCAATCGTTCCCTGCACTGCTCGAAACAGGCGAAATTCCCTCGGGTAACTGACCAGTGTCCACCGAATATGGCTGTGGAATCGGTAGGTTGGAGCCACCTCCATGCAACCATCGACCGACCCTATCGGGCAACTACTAAACGAGCGCTATCAGATCATTGCCCTGTTGGGCACTGGTGCATCGGCCAACGTCTACCTAGCGATGGACACGACGCTGGAGCGAAAAGTAGCGGTCAAGCTTCTCCAACCGGCTCTGGCGAATGATGAAGCATTCCTCAAGCGCTTCCGCGCCGAAGCACGCGCCGTGGCAGCGCTCAACCACCCCAATGTGCTGCGAGTTTTTGACTGGGGTGAGCAAGACGGGAATCCGTACTTGGTTATGGAGTTCCTTTCTGGGGGATCGCTCAGGGATCTTTTGGAACGCAATGTGGGTCTGTCTCCCGAACAAGTTGCATTAATCGGCCAACAAGCTGCCGCAGGAATTGCATACGCCCACCTTCGAGGCCTGGTTCACCGAGACGTGAAGCCTGCGAACCTTTTGTTTGACGACGACGGAAGAGTTCGGATCACTGACTTTGGGGTGGCTCGCGCCCTTGCTGAGGCGAGCTGGACAGAGCCAATAGGCTCCATGATTGGAACTGTTCGCTATGCCTCTCCCGAACAGGCCGAAGGTTCGACGGTTGATGGGAAAGCGGATGTCTATTCGCTTGGTCTCGTGCTCTATGAGGCCTTGACGAACGAGGTGCCGTACGTCGCAGAGTCGCCGATTGCTACCTTGACTGCTCGGATCGGTCAGAGCATGCCGGATAACCCGGCTCTTGGGCCCTTGGCGCCCATCTTGAGCCAAGCACTGGCCCCCGATCCGACCAGTCGCTTCGATGCCAGCGAGTTTGAGGAGCGCTTGGCCTCAGTAAGCGCAGCCCTCCCTCCGCCGCAGCCTTTGCCACTGGAAATGCATGTCGTCGACGATGAGGGACAACTGACAACAGTGTTGGGAGTCGCGTCAGCAGGGATTGCTATCGGTACGTTTGGCTTTCGCGCTCCGTCAGCGGATGAGTTGACGCAGATAACGCCAGCCGTCTCGGCAACGGGTCCGGTACCTGCCGGAGTCACGACCCCATTCGATAATGAGTACGACGATTCCAGGACCTTGATCGACGGCCACATCGATACCTCGTCAATGCAGCGGCGCCACCGACGCCGGAGGTGGCCATGGATTCTGGTGGCGATTGTTGTTCTCGGCGCTGCGTTTGGAATCTTTGCCGTAACGACAAAACTGTTTGTTCCTTCTGTTGCGGTGCCCCAAGTTGTGGGAGCAACACAAACGCAAGCTCGAAATGATCTGACTGCAAAGCACCTCAATGCCGTATTCGCGCCGTCTGTCTACTCGCTCAAGATCCCCGAGGGACACATCATCTTGCAGACCCCACGGGCTGGTTCACAACTCAAGCAGGGATCTGCCGTGACCCTGGTGGCGTCGCGAGGTTTACCCCCGGTGACCGTTCCGTCGCTCTCTGGTTTTACTTGTCCCCAAGCACAAGCAGCACTTCAGGCGGTCCACCTCACTGGTGAATGCCCGCCCGACCAAGCGGCCTACAGCCCGACGGTGCCAGTGAATCAGGTCGTGAGTTATTCAGAAGGCACAACAACAAACCCGCAAAGTGTTCCGTATGGATCAACCGTAACGATTGTGATTTCCAAAGGCCCACCGCCTATGCCAATCCCGCAAGTGTCGGGAACGTACGACCAAGCACAGGCGACCTTGACGGCTGCTGGGTTTGTTGTTGTCCAAGCAAATGAATACTCAGCCACGATTCCCACGGGCCAGATCACCCGAACGGCACCTGCTGTCGGCTCCCTTGCCCAGAAGGGATCGACCATCACGGTCTATGTATCGCTCGGTCCCTCAACGACGGTCCCGACGTCTGTCATAGGGCAGTCCTACGCAAATGCTGCTGCGATACTCAAAGCGGTGGGCTTGAATTCCTCGCTTGGGACCGGACCTCGGGCAGGCAAAGTGATTTCAACGACGCCTGGTGTTGGTAACACGGTGGCAGCTGGTTCCACCATTGTGTTGAACATGAAATGACCAGCACCTCGTCGACCTGTGAACTCTGCGAAGCAGCGAAGCTGACAAAGTGGTATTTCGAAGATGACATCTGCTGGGTTGCTGATTGTGAGGTCTGCGACACCCCGATGGTCGTGTGGCGACAGCATGGCATTGATCCTTCCGAATCAGATCTTGAGCACATGCTGGCCCGCCTCGGAGAAGCGGCGACGAGCAGATTTGGCGAAAATGGCTGGAGTTTTGATCGAGTGATGAGACAGATCCCTGATCATTTTCACGCACATGCTCGCGACCCTGATTGGTGGTTCCGATTACGAGGAATGACTCCCAAAGCTCGTTGACGCATTTCCCTTGATCGGAGAGGTCAATCGCCACCGGTAGGATCAAAATGGTCGTTCGTATTCGCAGGGAGGAATGCTCATGGGTGCATTGGATGGAAGAGTCGCAATCATCACGGGTGCCGGCCGAGGTATTGGTCGCGAGCACGCACTGTTATTTGCATCCGAAGGTGCCAAAGTCGTGGTCAACGACCTCGGTGGGGCACTCGATGGCACTGGCGAAGAGGGAACTCCCGCAGAGCAAGTTGTTGCCGAGATTCATGCAATGGGTGGTGAAGCGGTTGCTAATCATGACAACGTTGCCGACTGGGAAGGTGGGAAGCGACTCATTGAAACGGCCGTAGAGACCTTCGGCGATCTCCACGTGTTAGTCAACAACGCGGGGAATCTTCGCGATCGTGTGTTGGTAAACATGAGCGAGGATGATTGGGACGCTGTTATTCATGTTCACCTCAAAGGACATTTTGTTCCCCTCCGTCACGCTGCTGCTTACTGGCGTGAGCAAACCAAGGCAGGTGTCCAGGTCAATGCTGCAGTGATCAACACATCGTCAACGTCTGGTCTGCTTGGAAATCCCGGACAAGCCAACTATGGGGCGGCGAAAGCGGGAATCGCGGCGATGACCGTGATTGCAGCTTCGGAACTTGATCGCTATGGAGTGCGGGTCAACGCCATTGCACCGGCTGCTAGAACTCGGATGACCGAATCGACGCCAGGTCTTTCAGACATTGTTGGGGAGCCCGACGATCCCGGAGTATTCGACGCCTGGAATCCCGCCAACATCTCTCCTCTTGTCGGGTACTTGGCAACCGCAGACTGTCCGGCTACTGGCAGGGTGTTTTTTGTTCAAGGCGGCATCGTTCGGAATTTCCAAGGTTGGACCTTGACCGAGTCAGTGGATAAAGACGATCGCTGGACGGTGGCAGAACTTCAAGCGGAGATGCACCGGCTCGGAGCGTGAACGAATCGAGTGACGCAAGGGCGGACGTCACGCCGCAAAGTCATCGGGAAGACCCCAATGAACTGTTGAATCCAGAAACTGATCCTGGGGGCATTGAGTTCGGCGCGTTTGGGACGGAAACCGATGCTGATCTCAACTGGTTTTCTATGGTGCGCTCAAAGGCGCAGACGAAAGCAACCTCATCAAGTCGCTATCCCTGGTGGGTGCTCGGAGCGCTGCTTGCTGGGCTTTTAGCGCTCAACATCACCTTCACGGTCTTTATCGTGGCTTTGCCCAAAGTGGCTAATGAGTTCCATACCTCGATCACCGTCTTGACCTGGACCATGACAGGCCCGCTGCTCGCCTACGGCCTGGCAGCACCCATTCTCGGGAAAACCGGCGATATTTTTGGGCACCGTCGCCTCTACCTCTTCGGACTTGCCGGAGCAATGGTCTCGGCCGTTCTGACGGCGATGGCTCCAAATGTTGTCCTCTTGCTTGGCGCTCGAACCCTTGATGGAATTCAAGGAGCGGCCACCGGTACTGCATCGATGGCGTTGATCATGAACGCCTTCGCGCCAGAAGATCGCGTCAAAGCAATGGGGTGGTGGACTCTGGTCGGTGCTGGAGGGCCGGTCATTGGGGTCTCGCTCGGTTCCCCGATTATTCAATTCTTTGGATGGCGAGCGCTGTTTTGGATGCAGCTTGTGCTCTTGATTCTTGCTTTTGCCGTGGTGGCCATTATTTTGCCGTCTGATCGCGGGACACCTGATGAGCTCGCCAAGCAGCGCGCTGTTGCGAAAAAAGAATTTAGAACCATGGACTGGATTGGATCCATGAGTTTATCGATTGGCGTGACAGCCATCATGCTCGGATTATCGATCGCACCACTGAAAGGATGGACTTCAACGTGGTCGGTGTTGTCGTGGGTGGTCGGTGCTGTTTCATTAGCCCTCTTTGTCTATCGGATTAGATCGAGCACGAACCCCCTGATTCCGCCGCGCTATTTCAAGATGCGCAACTTCATGATGCCGATGGTGATTCGGGGAACGTCGAACTTTGCATATTTTGGGGCGTTTTTTCTCTTCCCACTACTGATGGAAGAGGGCTATCGCTATTCCGTGGGCCAAGTGGGGGCCGTGGCAATCGCGCGACCCTTAGCCTTTGCACTTTGTTCACCAGCGGCTGGGTACTTGGCCGTCAAGATTGGCGAGCGGACGTCGGCCATTGCCGGAACAATCGCCCTGACCGTATCAATGATCATCTTTGCGTCCCTAGTGATCGGCTCATCCGTCATTTTGGTGATTCTTGCCTTGGCCTTGAGCGGTATCGGGATGGGTGTTGCGATGCCGTCAACCTCAGCCACAATGGCCAACGTCGTCGATGCCAAAGAGATGGGGGTGATGTCTGCAGCCCAAATGCTGGCCATGCAGGTAGGAGAAGTCGCTGGTATCCAAGTCTTGATCACGATTCAACAAAATGTCGCCAGGAGAAAAGGTCTCCTGGGAAGTAATCAGACCGCCCAACTCTTAGCGACGTTCCACCTTCCATTTCTCGTTGGCGCCCTTGTCTGTGTCATCGGCGTAGTGTGCGCCTTCTTTATTCAGGCGATGCCTCGCGGTGCGAAGGCAAAAAATTAGGCAGTCAGCGCTCGAAGTTTTTCAGCAAATTCGAGTGAAGCAGGGTCCGGCGAGGAACCTTGGAGCACCATCAATTTGGCTAAGTCCCCATCCACTTGAATCTTTCCTGCCATGAACGCTGTCATGGCAGCCTGGGGATTCCCTTCTACGAGGAGTGCCCGAGCAGTGACGTAATCGACGGTCACCTTCAGATCAGGGTTCTCGAGATGCCCAAGATCAACGACCAACGGTCCTTTCGACGTATCGACGTGAGCATTAACCGGCTCTCCCCAAGGCGTCTCAGTGACAACCAGGTTCAGGACTATCTGGACGGGAATCGTCGAAGCAGCGTCAGGAAGCTCCTCTCGTAGCGTCTGGACCGCGTCAATCCAATCAGGGCTCAAGAATTCAAAGGGCACAGCGGGAACTCCTCTCGTTTCTTTGAAGGGTAGCGCCACCGGTAGCATGTGGAATCATGACAATTCCTTTGATGCCTGGATGTGAACCGTTTTCCGCTGATGGGGGACCAACGGGAATAGTGGTCTTGCACGGTTTTACCGGAAATCCCGCCTCAATGCGCGGGATCGCTGAGCGAATGGCGAATGCTGGATTTAGCGTCGAGATGCCACGCCTGCCTGGTCATGGAACCACCGTTGAGGACATGGTGCCAACGCGATTTTCTGATTGGTCTGATGCGGCGGAAGAGGCCTATCAACTCCTCGCCGCCCGTACGGAGCGGATCGTTGTTGTTGGCCTCTCTATGGGTGGAACACTGACTTGCTGGCTCGCAGAACGGCACCCAGAAATCGCTGGCATTGTGCTCGTCAATCCTCTGGTTGAACCAGTCGAAGGAATGACTGACGCACTCCAAGAACTTCTAGACAGCGGAACGGAAACGATGGAGTCGATTGGTTCTGATATTGCTGATCCCACGTCGGAAGAAGCGTCGTACGACGCAACTCCCGTAGCGGCACTGATTTCGCTTTTCGGTGGAGTTGAGGAAGTCTCAGGAAACCTGGCTGCTATCGCTTGTCCCGTGTTGTTGTTCACGAGTACGCAAGACCACGTTGTTCCCCCTTCCAACAGCGTGCATTTGATGGAGCGCGTCTCTGGATCCATTGAGCAAGTAATTCTGGAACGAAGTTTTCACGTTGCAACACTTGACTTCGATGCTGACCTCATCGAGGCCCAGTCCGTTGCGTTCGCCGAACGAATCGGAGGGTGAGCGAGCCATGACCGTAGTCCCAGCCCCGCTCAGCGAAGATGATGTCCGTCATGTGGCCAAATTGGCACGACTTTCACTAAGCGATGCCGAAGTCGTCACCTTCACTGAACAACTCCGCAGTGTGTTAGATCACGCTGCAGACGTTGAAGCACTCGACCTCGATGGCGTGCTCCCCACGGCACACCCATTGGAAATCTCCAATGTTCTCCGTGCGGACGAGATCAGGGAATCATTGGAGCGAGCTGAGGTCTTTGCCGCAGCCCCAAGAGTTGCTGACAACAGGTTTAGCGTCCCAAAGATTGTGGGTGACGCCCCATGAGTGCACGATCGATTGCTCGAGACGTTACCGATGGGACGAGAACGGCGCGTGCTGTTACCGAAGAAGCACTGCAAACAATCGCTGATCAAGACAGTGAGATCCATGCGTTCCTCGATCTCCAGAATGAATCGGCGCTCATACGTGCTGACGAAATTGACGCGCTAATCGCCAAGGGCGGTGAGGCTGGACCATTGGCTGGCGTTCCGATCGCCCTGAAGGACAACATGTGTCAAGAGGGCGAAGTGACCTCCTGCGCCAGCAAGATACTTGCTGGCTGGAGGCCACCCTACGACGCAACCGTAGTGGCCAAACTGCGGGCCGCTGGGGCAGTCGTGGTGGGCAAAACCAACATGGACGAGTTTGCCATGGGTTCATCAACCGAAAACTCTGCCTTTGGGCCGACGCGTAACCCTCACGATGTAACCAAGGTCCCTGGTGGTTCAAGTGGTGGTTCGGCTGCAGCAGTGGCCGCTGCAATGGTTCCACTGTCATTGGGTTCGGACACCGGTGGATCGATCCGACAGCCCGCTGCACTCTGTGGCGTTGTCGGAGTCAAGCCCACCTACGGTCTCGTCTCTCGCTACGGCTTAGTTGCGTTCGCAAGCTCGCTTGACCAGATTGGCCCCTTTGCTGCTGACGTTACTGACGCAGCACTGCTTCTTGAAGTAATTGCTGGGCATGACTTTATGGATTCAACCTCGCTCAATTTCCCGGTACCCACGCTGGTTGACCGCTTGCACGACGGCGTCGAAGGGTTGAAAGTAGGACTGTGTCACGAACTCCTCAATGGGGTATCAGACGAAGTAAACGCTTCGGTCCGCAATGCCGCCAAAGTTCTCGAGGATGCTGGTGCCCTCATTTCCGAAATAGCGATCCCGGAGCTGAGCCTAGGTCTCTCCGCCTACTACTTGATTGCCCCTGCGGAGGCATCGTCCAACTTGGCTCGCTACGACGGCGTTCGTTATGGCGTGCGCGTTGACGCCGATGACGTTACGGCAATGAATACGGCGACGCGAACTGCCGGGTTCGGTGATGAAGTCAAACGACGCATCATGCTTGGGACCTATGCGCTCTCTGCTGGGTACTACGACGCCTACTACGGCCAAGCGCAACGAGTGCGAACGCTTATTATTTCAGCGTTTGCAAAAGCTTACGAATCGGTAGATCTCCTCTTAGGCGCGACAACTCCCACCACAGCGTTTCCCCTGGGTGACAAAGTCGGTGACCCCATGGCGATGTATCAGTCTGATATCTGTACAATTCCGACGAACTTGGCCGGCCACCCCGCAATTGCGGTGCCATTTAATCGAGGAACAGACGGACTCCCGATTGGTGTTCAATTGCTTGGACCGGCGCTGTCGGAACAGCGGTTGTTTCAAGCTGCCAAAGTCATTGAAGATGGAGCACCAGCATGAGTACCCTGCCTGAAGACTGGGAGATCGTGGTCGGACTCGAAGTCCACACGGAACTCAAGACAGCGACCAAGTTGTTTTGTGGCTGTGCGAATAGTTTCGGTTCGGAGCCAAATACCAATATTTGTCCTGTCTGCCTGGGCCTTCCTGGATCGCTTCCGGTATTGAATGAGCGAGCCGTAGAGTTTGCCATTCGTATTGGACTCGCACTGCACTGTGTGATTCAGGATTCTTCCTTTCACCGGAAGAACTATTTTTATCCTGACCAGCCCAAGGATTACCAAATCAGTCAATATGACGTTCCGATCAACGGTCCCGGCTACCTCGACCTTCCTGACGGAAGTCATGTCTCGATTGAACGCGCACACTTAGAAGAAGACACGGGAAAGACCACGCACATTGGAGGGACTGGGCGGATCCACGGATCCGACGAGTCTTTGGTTGACTACAACCGATCCGGCGTCCCGCTGGTCGAGATTGTTTCGGGCCCTGACATTCGCTCGGCTGAGCAAGCGAGAACCTACGCCGCAGAGCTTCGAGCAATTTTGATCGCCTCAGGAGCATCGGACGGCCGGATGGAAGAAGGGTCCATGCGCGTTGATGCCAACGTCTCAGTGCGTCGTGGCGGGGACGCTCCATTCGGCACTCGCTGTGAAATAAAGAACTTGAACTCCTTGCGGTCGCTCCAGCGTGCCGTCGACTACGAAGCGATTCGCCAAATACAATTGATTGAATCCGGAGAAGCGGTCTCCCAAGAGACTCGTCACTGGGATGAAGACGCGGGCAAGACCCAGACGATGCGTTCCAAAGAAGAGGCCTACGACTATCGCTACTTCCCAGAACCCGATCTCGTTCCCATCACTCCAACCAAAG
>Ga0073936_10011718_pt1 | contig 10581 bp, 17 predicted proteins | sample AliMusrvi5mmetaG_FD_87041 | JGI IMG/M metagenome (GOLD analysis project Ga0073936, IMG submission 87041) | Freshwater lake bacterial and archeal communities from Alinen Mustajarvi, Finland, to study Microbial Dark Matter (Phase II) - Alinen... | ecosystem: Environmental > Aquatic > Freshwater >... | reverse complement strand
GCGTCGTACGGCGTCAACATCCGGCTCGTCGCAGGCGCCGACCGCATCACCGACTCGCAGGCACGGCGACGCTTCCTGTGCCGCTGCCGGTCAGCCGTCAATGAGGGCGCCCGTCAGGCAAGCCAGGTGATGGCGACGGCGAAGTCGTCTGACCGAGACGTCGCGCGGGCAAAGGCGGTCGTCGCAACAGCGTTCTTGACACTGCGGGCGATGATCGACGGGCGACTCGCGGGGCCGACCCCGCACGCGACCTCCTTGGCCTAGCCTAGAGACAGGTGCGTCGAGAGGCAGCGGCGCTGGCGCCCTTTCGTCGGCCGCACCCCACTGCCGCGGTCCCGCCTCGAGCGCCGGTCCCACGCTAACTCACGCCTCTTCCAGGTCCTCCGAAGCGGGCTCGATCGTGACGCCCAACTGCCTCGCCAGAGAAATGCCGTCGGTGTTGTTCTTCATCCAGATCGCCAGGAAGTCGGCCACGTCCGCGGGAGCACCTGACACGGACCCCGTGGGCTGGCCCTTCTCGGAGTCGAACATCACGAACTGAACGTCACCCATCTCTTACACCCTCCTCTTGTCCAGGTGGTCGCGCGGGAGCATCGTCACGGGGTCCTATCGTGCTCCAGCAGCTTTACGACCTCACGCCACTCCGGATCGTCGCCGGCGAGTGCCTGACGTCCGCCATCCACACGATCGCTCGTGTTCGTATGGGCACGATAGCAGGCGGATGGGACGGAATGGTGGACGTCCTCGTCACGGGGGTCGCAGCGCCCGCGTGCCCCTCGGCCGAGCCGCCGCAGACACGCCTCGGTGGTCGCTGCGTGGAGACGCGCAGAAGGATGACGATCAGGCGCCGGAGTACGCCTCCGCAGCTCCGAACCGGCGAAGGTCAGCCGCGGAGCAGCTTGTCCAGCTCGGCGTCGATCGGCTGGCTCGCATATCTCTTCTCGCGAGCCCACTCGTGGTCGACTCTTGCGTCGAAGAGCGAATACGAGACGTCGACGACCTCGTCGAACGCCTCTTGCGCTGCCTCCGCGGCCGTTTGGCTACCCATGCCCGTCTTGGCCCAGCAGAACAACCAGCAGACGCTGCGGCCGTCGATCTTCCCATCCGCGTCCACCTGCCAGTGGCCAGCGAGGACATCCTGGAACCTCTTGTGCGGCACCGCTTCAAGTGCGACCTGCGCCTCGCGAGCCGAACCCTGCAGACGTGGCATCGGATCCTCCTCCGTGTCGCGAACATTGTCATCCGCTGCACACGCAGAATCGGCTGGGCGGATTCTCACCGACCCTGTCATCAGAATAGGTCATGATCGACGGTGGCGCGGCACTGCTCCTCATCGACCCGCTCGGGGCAGTCCGCGGCGGTGATCTCGCAGAAGCGGCACTCCGTCAGGCTGGGCACCTTGACAGCAGGCGTCTCGCTCCCCACCCGCTCGATCGCGCCGCGGATCAGCCCCTTGAGCTCATCGGTGAGCTGGCTGGGCTCGATGCGCACTGACGCGTCCCGGTACTGGACCTCGCCGGCCAGCGGCACGCCCCGACAGGCTGACGTGTGCTGTATCCTGACGGCGGCCGGGTCACGGTCGCTGTCTGACAACTTCGCCCCTCTGGCCCGGCCGTAGCTGCGCACAGTCCGCGTGCTACGCCTTCGAGGCCCGCTTCTCCAGCCGGGCGATGCGCTTCGACCAGTCGTCGTGGCCGTCCTTCCATCCTTGGCCTTGCGCCTCACGGCAAAGGCGCAACGCCTCGGCGTAGTCGCCTTGCTTCTCGCGGATGATGGCGAGTTGGACAAAGCCTCGATGTGATCGCGCATAGTAGTCCGGTTCATAAGGGTGCCCGGTGGCGGCGGCGTTTCCGCGGTCGCCAGATTCAAAGTCGGCCTGGGCTTGCGGCGCGATAGCAATTTGACACTCACAGGCGAGGATAGCGGCGTCGAGTGCGCCCGGCTGCGCCCGGTCCTTGTAGAACATCTCGACCATCTCGCTGTAGACGAAATGCCGGTCAATGATGTTGCTCCCGGCCAGACTGTCGGCCTTGTCCAGCATCTTCGCCGCGAGATGCCGGTCACCCGGCCCCATGAACCATGTGGACAGGCTGATGAGAAGCCCGGCGGCGGTGCCGCTGTTGGCTCCATTCCCCTTGGTCAGTGTGACGCCGGGTAGCCCGCCCATCGGCGTGTGCTTCTCTTCGATGCAGTCGCGCTCTTCTTTCGTGAAGGTCGCCAGCCACCAGTCACCCAGCCCGAAGTAGCCGAGCGTCCCGCCCACTCCTGTTCCCATGGTGCCCCCGCGGTTCGATGCCAGCAGGCTATCACCGGGCGAGCGTCAAAACGCCTCTGTCGCGATGAACTCCACGAGCTCCACTTCGGAGGGCGGCACGGCCACACCGCCTCCGTCAAAGCAGTCGTTCGAATGTAGGCTCATCGGCCGGCCGTGCACGGTCAGGTAGAGATAGAACGCAGCCGCCTTCACGCAGCCGCGGTCCAGACGACGGTCGCTCGTGAACTTGACGATGCAGGGATGGAGCGCCGCCTGCACCTCGTCTTCGATGCGGAGTCCGAAACGCGCCTCGTATCCGTGGCAGATGTCTTGGACGATCTCCGGGGTGCCCAGGTAGTCGTGATTGCCGATCTCGCCCGACCGGAACGCCGCGTCTCTGATGAGCATGGCGTACGGACCCCAGAAGAACGGGTCCGGAACCTTCAAGCGGAAGAGCCAGTCCGAGACGCCCTCGCGCCTGAGCGTGCGCAGTCGCTCCACGTGTCGAGTGCCGTCGAAGATGCGCTCTAACGTGGTCCAGACTCCATCCAGTGCCTCGCCGAGCGGCAAGATCCCCGCGCCAAAGTCCTCGCCCGGCAGGACCCGCGTCAGGTGGAACCAAGAGACTGCCGACAGGTCGTGCTGAATCGGGCCGAACTCGCGCTCGGCGAGCATCGTCACAATGGTGTCTCCGTAGCCCTCGACGGGATGCTCACGGCAGTAGGCGTCGAGGTCGAGGCCGAGAAGGAAGTCGTCCACCTGCCCCGTCGAGACGCCGAAGAGACGGGATACGCAGAAGAGCGTGGATTCGCGTGTGTGGCAGTCGAGTCTCACGGCGAAAGGCTATCAGGGGACGGTGACGGGGCAAGGAAAGACCCCGGGAGCACGTCCAGTCGCTCCCGGGGTCTCCGGTGGCCTCGACCCGGGGGAGCTACCCGGCAGCCACCTCGTCTGCCGCGGCGATGAGCGCCGCGGCGAGCTCCCGGGCGGCGGCCGGCGGGATGCTGTAGGAGACGTCGGACGAGTAGTTGCCGTCGTCGTCCGGGTTCTCCGGCGCGATGCGCACGAGGTTATCGGAGTCGACGAAGACGCGGATACGGTCGACGTCGCTGGTGTTGATGATGGTCATTTCTGCTCCTTCGGTTGTGGTGCGTTGAGTACCGCGAGGACCGCGAGCACCTCCGGGGAGAGTTCCGTCAAGGACCCGACGGCGACCAGCTTGTTCTCGAGCTCCTTGACTCCCTGCCGCTTGGCCTCCAACTGGTTCGCCGCGATCCGGGCGTGAGCCTCCGCGCCCTGTAGGTTCTCCTCTCCGAGCTTCAGGGCAGCCCGGGCGGTGAAGTTCGCTTGACGACTGGCCGGCAGGTCCGGAGCCGCATCAAGATCCGCCCGGAGACCTGCGACAACCTGTTCCTGATCAGCGAGAGCGGTCTCCGCGGAGGCTGCCCTCTTCTCTGCCGCCGGGAGCTCGCCTTCCGCGGTGACCAGGAGGTCACTGAGGGCCGCCAAGAGGCCGGGCACCTCCTGGGCCGCAACGAGAGCCGCCTGCGCCGCTGCGACGCGCTGTGCGGCGTCTGCGAGGATCCGGGCCGCCAAGGATGACGGCTGAATGATGAGGACCTGTTCGACGTCCATCGGTCTCCTTCGTGTTCGGGGTCAGTCTTCTTCGAGTAGTCGGGCACGAGCCAGGAGTGCCTCGCGCTCCCGCGGGGAGGCGGTCAGGGCCATATCGCGGAGGACTTGGACCCGCTCGGCTACCGTGGGCGGAGGCTCTCTGCCTTCCGCGATCTGCTTCTTCCGGGCCAGGAACACCTCGGGAGTCAGGCCAAGGCCCCTAATCACGCGGAGCTCGGCCGGCGAAAGCTGGTCATCGGTCATCGTTGTCACCTCCTCACGCGTACCTCAGGGAGCCGACCTTGTACGTGGGGAAGGAGCCGGGCAGCGTGGACAGGGCCAGGGCCATGATCATGTCGTCGTGCCGGCCCTGGGCGGCTCCCCATTGGGGATGTGCGGAGTCCGTGATCTGCATCTCGAAGTCCTCAAGCTCCGCGGCCAGGGCCTTCGCCTCATCGGACCGCGGCAGTTGCAAGAGCGGCGGGTTGAAGCCGGTCAACGCCTTCAACTGAGAAACTAGGTATTGCTTCGAGACCGTCGCCTCTGCAGCCCCGAGGTGGAAGTTGTGGCCGGTCCCGCCGGTGATCCCGACCCCCATGAGGTGCCCATCCAGGACGCCGGCTTCCTTGCGTACACCATCGATCACGGGCTCGCCCACACCGCTGGCATCAATCAGGACCCACACACTCTCGGCGGCGCGGGTGTCCACGGACGGCCCCGCAGAGGGTCCCGGGAAGCCGTAGGTCTCGAAGTCGTCCTGGGCAAGGGTGCCACTCAGGTGGGCCACCACGCCCTGATAGGCCGCGCCGATGCGCGTCGCCTGCACGGTGTAGTCGAGGCCGGCGGGCAGGCGGCCCAGGTCTCGACAGATGAAAGTCTTGCCGACCATCTCGGTGACCACGAGACAGCTCCGGTCGACTTTCTTCGCCAGGTCCACGCCGATGACGACGCGGCGCTCGGTCAGATTACGTTCCATGGCACAACCTCCGGGTCGGTGGGGAAGAGACGGGCGATCTCGTCATCGCTGAAGACGCGCTCGGCGCTGGTCTCCGTGAACATGCAGTTGTACTCAGCGTCGAACCAAAGCGAGGTACGGCGCTCGGCTTCAAGGAACGCGGGATCCACGCGGGGACACATATCGGCGGTGACCTTCACGCGGCGCCAGCGGTCGCCACCTTCGGTCCACTCGGCGTGGAAGAACCCTCTCTTGCCGTAGGGCGTGCTCAACAGCCACATGTTCGCGCCGGCCACGAGTTGCATCGGGCGGAGCGACCCGTAGAAGAGTTCGTCCGGGCACTGAGCGGCTTCGTCAACGACGATGAAGTCAGGGGTGTACCCGCGGACCGTCGAGGGTGACGAGGGCAGGGAGATGAGGCGGCTTCCGTTCTCCAAGGTGAGTTGGGACACGTTCTCGCTGGTTGCGACCACGGGCGCGCCGATGCGCCTGTACATGGCCGTGGCGTGGCCAAGAACCTCCTGCGCCTGACGTTGGCCGGCGCTACAGATGAGGGTCAGGGATCCGGGAGCGAAGAGGCAGCGATGCAGGGCGGCGACCGCGGCGCAGGCAGACTTGCCGCTCTGGCGGGAGCACAGGGCTATCCAGTCGTGAGCCGGACTGACGTCCCGTAGGAGCTCGGTCTGCCAAGGGTCAAGGTGCTCCAGACCGCAGGCGGCAGCGAAGGCGGCGGGGTCCAGCATCATCGCGAGATGGTCAGCGAAGGTGGTCACTGTGGTCCCTCAATCTGGAGCCGTTCAGGTTGCAGGCGGGCGGCGATGCGCTGGCGGATCTCAGGCAGGTCGCGGAGCTCGCCGTAGACGACGTTCAAGGCGGAGAGGATCTCCGGACTACTCAGCAGGTTGACCGTGACCACGGGTTGCTCGCGGAGTTCCCCGGTCAGCTTGGCCAGGAGTTCGATGAGCGGCCGCAGTTGGGCAACGGCGGACAGCATGGCCCCGGACTTCCCCTCCGTCTCCGCGGCGTCGAGGACGCGCTCCACGCGCCCGATAGCGTCCTCCACGCGGGCCAGGGCCGTGGTCTTCTCAGTCCGCTCGCGCTCAACCTGCATGGCGGCCAGGGCGGCACTTATGTGGTGCTTGGCGTGTCGCTGGACGGCATCCCGCGATACACACCACTGGCGCGCAATGGTGCGTTGGGAGACGCCGGCCACGATGTCACGATCTATGCCGTCACGCTCGACGTGACCGCAGATTGAACACGTCGCTCCCACGGCTCAGACCTCGCCTTCGCTCGCGGCGTTGTCCGACGGATTGTCCGACGATGCCTGATTGACCGGCTGATTCGTGCGCAGAACGGCTCCGGAACACCGTGATAGTGGATAGTGGTGTGCAGGTCCGTAGGCACGCGAACTCGGTGTACTTCCCCGGGAGACGGTGCGAATCACCGGCCCGCCCCAGGTTTCTTCGGTTCCAGATTGGAACGCCAGGTACAGGAGAGAGCAGATTCCATAACTTACCCTTGGAGTTCTCTCGAGAGAGGAGTTTTGGGAAATGGCGCTCTCGCGTTCCACGCGTTCCAAATACAACGGTTCTAGGCTCACGACTCACTCCTGAAGAGGGGTCCAAGGTTGTCCAGCCGCACGTTTGTCCAGCCCCGTACCCTGTTGCTCCCGGTGCCCCGCCAGCCGTCCGACCCTTCGTCGCTTGCCCCACGCAGCCGCAGGCCGCTGGCCCGGATCTTGTCGCCTTGTCGCTGATTCTTGGGGACGTTGTTGGTGTCTGCCCACTGGACGTAGCGGGTGCGGATGTCAGCGGTCGGGGTGAAGGCGTCGGGCTCGAAGACGCAGCACGCCTCGAAGAAGTCGGCCAGGGGATCCATGCGGATACGGAGCGCGGCGGTGGCTCGGTCGACGGTGACGCAGCGGCCGAGACCGTCCTTACCCCCGCCGGCTGCCTGCCAGTCGAGGCACCCCTGCAGAGCCCAGGCGAGTATCGCGGGGCCGGCCTGCTCGGGATCCTGCAGATAGGGCTTGATGGTGTCGTCGATCTTCGGCGGCCGGCTGTCGAACGGTGCTACGCGTAGCCGTCGCCAGAGGGAAGCGTCGTCGACCGTCACCTTCGGCATGTGGTTCGTGTGGAGCCAGAGCTTGCTGATCGGCTTCATGCCCCAGTCCTTCCTGTAGACCTCGCGGCCTTGGAAGATGGGCTCGCCGGTGAGCGTCTTGAGCAGGGGCTCGTCGAGTGTCTTGGTCTTGTCGAACTCCGGGATGGTGACCAGGCGGCGACCCTCGAAGGCCATGACGCTGCCGCGGGGACCGCCGACGTTGGAGGACTTGAGCAGGGCCTCCTGATTGCCGGTGAGGGCGTAGTTGTTCTCGCCCAGCGTGGCCGTGAGCGCACCCGTGAGGGTGCTCTTGCCGGTCTCCGTCCCGCCCAGCAGTATCAGCACCAGCTCGGTCATCTCTCCGACCAGAGACATCCCGGCGTAGCGCTGCAGCCAACGCTGGAACTCCTCGTCCCCGCCGGTGGCTTCGTGGAGTACCTTCTCGAAGATCTCGTCCCGGACGTCCAGCCCGCGGAACTCCACCGGGGCCAGCCAGGTGAGGGCGTCCTCCTGGCGATGCTCACGCAGTTCGGCGGTGTGCAGGTCGATGGTGCCGTTCATCACGTTGAGCAGGTAGGGGTCGCTGTCGAGGTCCTCCTTACGCACCACGACGACCGGCTCGCTGCGAGCGCACTGCAGAGCTCCGCTGCGCCGCTGCGCTTGCCCGCTTTGAATGGCCCAGCGGGCGAGGTCGTTGTGCAGTTTGTCTGTGGTGGCCGCGGCGGCTTCGTGGTGGATGGTGCGCAGGGCCTCAGCCGCGAGGTGCTCGATCTGGTGCACGTCGTCACGCTTCCAGCGACGCCCGTCCCATATCAGCCACTTCTCCTCAGCGGGGAGGTAGCGCACCTTGTCTCCGTGCATCTTGATGATGCGCTGCGCGTTGCCGTCGTCGGAGCAGTCGGGGACCGCGGCCGGCGTGGTCTTCCCGCTGTCGGGATCCCGGCCTTCCGTCTTCGGCTTGCTCCCGTTGCCGGCCGGTTTGCCTACAGTTGTAGGGGGCGTGTCTCCAGTTGGAGACAAGGCGTCCGCCGGTTTGGGAGCCGTGGCTCCCAAAGCATCCGCGATCTCGGCGGCCGTGACCTCCGGCAGCGTGCTGTTGTCGACCTCGGGCCAGTGGTCATCGGTCTCCGGCAGGAAGTGCAGGGCACTATCTCCAGATGTGTCGGAACTCGACGACGGCGAGCCGCTTGCGAGGACTTGGTCACGGTCGCTCATAGCCGGCCGTCCTTCGTCCGCTGGACCCGCTCACGGAGCCACCACGACGCGGAGAGGGTCCAGCCGTTGCCGTGCACAATCACCGGGTCCTGTCCGCTGCGCACCACGGCGGCCAGGGCGGCTTCCGCGTCGTGGTGCTCCGCCCACAGTTCGAGGGACGTCATGCCGGCCAGGTCTAGGTGATGGAAGCGGCGGTACTGGTCTTCGCTCGCGGCGGGTCGCGGCAGGACGTAGGGGCGCGTCCGGATGCTCTCGCGGGATCTCACGACGTCCACCGGGCGGCGAGTGCCTTGACAGCCAGAATGATCTCTTGGCGAAGCTGGACCACGGAGTCCCTGCCGATGCCCTCACTACCTCCGAGGCGGTTGAGCATGTACGCGGAGTCGATCAAGTCATCCAGGAGGACCGATTCGGGCACGTTCAGGAGGCCGTCCACGACGGGGAGGTCCGGGTCGAACAGGTCACCTTGTGGAGCGGGGGAGGCGTCCCGGGGGTCAACGGGACTGGGCGTACCGCCTCCCCCCAGGACACCAGCGCGGGCGCGGTGGTCCGCGCCAAGCTTTGGCCCAGTCATCGCGTACTCAGCCCTTGTCGGGCGAGGCGTCGCCGTCGAATAGGGCGATGATCTTCTGGCGGTCGAAGCGAAACAGCCGGCCTAGCCGCAAGGCGGGGATCTCGCCGCGCTCGGCCATCCGGATGACGGTACGCCGGTTGATGCGCAGGTAGGCGGCCACCTCGTCGGCGACCCAAGTCTGCGGTGCCGTGGAGGTGGGAACGTCGAGCGAAGCGATAGCGGGCACGATGGCCTCCAGTCAGTCGGCTTCGACTGTCTGAGCCATCCCGGCTCGCCGGCACGGTGTCCCATCCGGGGACGCTGTGCCATCCGCTGATCCTTCTGCCATCCCGGCGGGTGGTCAGCACACCCATCCTGGGGACCGGAAAGGTCCCACGGGCTGATTATAGCCTTTCGGAGTACCTGACGAAATCCCCCGGCAGCCTGCCGCCTCGCAGGGCTGCCGGGGGCCGCCTAGGGTCTAGAGCAACCCGTCGAGGACCTCGACGCCGTCGCGGCGCTCGTCGGCCAGCGCGTGGCTGTAGACGTTCAGGGTGACGACACTCGATGAGTGTCCGAGACGCCGGCTCACGACTTCGGCGCGCACCCCGGCTTTGAGCCACGCCGTTGCGGCGGTGTGGCGCAAATCATGGAAGCCGACGCGCATCTCCTTGTCCTTGGCGCGCACGGCCTTGCGGAACGCCTGCGCGAAGGCGTCCGGCGTCCAGACGCGACCACCGTCTTGCGATTGGGTGACTCGTGGGGACGGGAACACGTAGCCCTCGTCATGCCAGAAGACGCCCCACTTGAGGCGCTGCGCGTCCTGCTCGGCGCGATGACGGCGCAGCACAGTGATCGCCTGCAGCGACAGCGGGACGGTCCTGGTCGACCGCTCCGTCTTGGGCTGCTGGCGGGTGACGACGCTGCCGACCTGCTGAAGAGCGGCGCAGACGTGCAGTTCCCCGGCGGGAAGGTCGACGTCCTCCCACTTGAGGGCTAGCATCTCACCCCGCCTGAGGCCCGTGAGCAGCGCCAGCGCAGCCGGCGCGTAGACCGGGGTACCCTCCAGCGCCTTGAGCAGCTTGCGCGCCTCATCGGGCTCCAGACCTCGTTCAGCGGGCTTGTCGAAGTCGGTGATCTTCTGCGGGCGCGCAACCTGGCACGGGTTCCTCGGGATCAGGCCGTCGACCATCGCGGCCTTGAGTGACATCGAGAGTACGCGATGCACCCCGGCGACGGTGCGCGGGGCGAGGCCGCGCTCCGTGAGGTCGGAGTAGAACTTGCGCACCACGGTCACGCTGACGTCGGGCAGACGGCGCTTGCCGATGCTCGGTGCGATGTAGCGCTTGGCGATGGCCTTGTACCCGGCCAGCGTCAAGGCCGTCACCTCGTGGCGTCGTGAATCGAGGTAGGTGTCGAGGAAGTCGATCAGCCGCACCGGCTTGTCGAGCGGCAGGCCCTCATCGCGCCGGCTCAGCAGGTCGCGTTCCTTGCGCCTGGCCGCTGTCTTGCCCTCGACGCGATAGGTGATGCGCCGCCTGGGCTCATCGTCTGTGGCCCTCGTCCAGACCACCACGTCGAAGACCTTGTCTCGACCTTTGACCGGGATGACTGCCATGGTGATGCCTCCTCTAGAACGCTGTCTGACAGCGACAGTATACCTCGAATTGTCAGACGGTTTGTCAGACGGCCGTTCTTGGAGGCAAAGCGGTAGCTAGGAAAAGTGCTGATTTGGAGGGAAAAGTCTGGTGGCGAGGGTCAGAATTGAACTGACGACACCACGATTTTCAGTCGTGTGCTCTACCAGCTGAGCTACCTCGCCACCGGGAAAACGCAGGCTCCCGGAAGAGCCGGTCAATGCTACCGGTGGAGTCTGCGGACGGT